>Ga0209501_10000101_pt1 | contig 108555 bp, 96 predicted proteins | sample ArcticOcean_MG_C_4_FD_187434 | JGI IMG/M metagenome (GOLD analysis project Ga0209501, IMG submission 187434) | Marine microbial communities from western Arctic Ocean - ArcticOcean_MG_CB4_134 (SPAdes) (version 2) | ecosystem: Environmental > Aquatic > Marine > Oceanic | place: Arctic Ocean... | reverse complement strand
CTACTTCACAACAGCCTTATAAGCCTTAATAGCATCCTCGCTATTCACCTGTTCCGCATAGATACGAGTCATCGTTAGGCTGCTATGTCCCAACAGGCTCTGCACATGAAACAGGTTCATCCCGTTACGGACCGACTCTGTAGCGAATGTCCTACGGAATGAGTGGGCATTGCACCTGATGCCAGTTAGTGACTCAAGTCGAGTCAGTACTCTAGCCACTCCATTGGGTTTGAGTCCTAGTAGACCATCAGTGGGCCTATACGCATCAAGGTACTTCTCAAGAAGCACTTGAGTGAATGGGCCAAAACATACTTTTCTCTGTTTGGCACCCTTGCCCCAGACTGTGATAGAGCTTACTAGCAGGTCTAAATCCTCTATCCTCAAACTCGCTAGCTCAGACAATCGCAGTCCTGTATCCGCTAGCAGGGAAACTACCAGCTTGTCCCTCAAGTTCTGACAAGCTGCCAGTAGGACAGGTATTGCATCTAAAGAAACTGAATACCGTAGAGGAGCAGGAACCTTGGGGGCCTTCATGTTGACCATGGGGCTGTTCACAAGCAGTCCTTCTTGGCATGCCCAACGATAGAACGCCCTCAATACCCTGAAATAGGCATGCTTACCACCAGCATTGCAATCCAGAGAACTGAGGAAAGTAGCGATATCACTCTTGCATATATCTAGTAGGGGCTTATCGGTAGTGTTCACAAATCTACGAAGATAGCCTTCGTAGAACTGGCATGTCCTGGGGCTGAGGCCCCTTAGTCGCCTATCTGATAGGAAGCTATTGACGAGGCGGACATTACCCGTAGGGGAATGCGCTCTTGAGCGACTTAAAATCCGCTTACCGCAAGGTAGTGTGGGTTCGAGTCCCTCCCTGGGCACCAGTCTAATTAGGCATTGCCTGTCAGAAGATAAAGCCCTTAAGTTTCCCCGAAGGCCCAAATACCCCAATATTTACCCCAACTGGAAACTACGTGGTGCCTAAAAGGGCGTCCATCTTTGCGGCTGCCTCGTGGTGGGTCGCTGGCATCAGGTGAGTATAGAGGTTCGCTGTCAGCACGAATGTGCTATGGCCCGGGAGTTCTTGAACCTCCCGGAGGGACATACCCTCGGCAAGCCAAAACGAAGCCGCCGCATGCCGCAAACCGCCAGCCGTCCACATGTTGGCTGCGATTGACTGCAATACACGCCGGTGGTAAGTTTCCCTCGTACAGACTGGCTGATACCTATGCCGTCCCGAACCAGTGAATTTGCTTGACCGGAGTCGCTTGAACCCTTTCAAAAAAACAGGAGGAAATCATGGCAGAGATTAGCGGTGCACAGCTAACAGTCGAAGCGCTGAAACGAGAGGGAGTAGAAACGGTCTACGTGCTGCCTGGCGACCCGGTGGGCGACATCGTCAACGGCTGTGCCCAAGCGGGCTTCCGCATGATCTCCATGCGCCACGAGCAGTCCTTGGCTATGGCTGCGCAGGCCCAGTCCTTCCTCACCCGCAAGATTGGCGTGGCCATTGCCGCGTCCGGCGTAGGGCAGACCAACACCCTCACCGGAATCGCCAACGCCACCGTCAACTGCTGGCCGCTGCTGGTAATCGGCGGCTCTGCAGAGCTGAGGCGGCGCGGCATGGGCGACTTCCAAGAGCTAAACCAGATCGAGTCCACGGCGCCACTGGCCAAGTGGACAGGCATGGCCGAGAGCCCCGCACGCATCCCGGCGCTGATCAATCTGGGCATCAAGAACGCCATGTCAGGTAGGCCCGGCGCGGCGTACCTGGACCTGCCTGCCGAGATGATAACCGGCACCGTGGACGAGTCAGAGGTCGTTTGGCCGGAGCCGGTCGCAGAGCCACCCAGGCCCATGGCAGACCCGGGGGAAATCAAAAAGGCCCTGGAGATCCTGGCCGAGGCTAAGAACCCGCTGCTCATAGTCGGCAAGGGGGCGGCGTGGTCCTGGGCCGAAGAGGAGCTTCTGCAGTTCGTAAACAAGACCCAGATTCCCTTCCTGACGTCGCCCATGGGCTCCGGCATGCTGCCCCCAGACCATCCCATGAACGTCTCGGCGGCACGGACGCAGGCGCTACAGGGGGCGGACACAATCCTGATGGTGGGCGCCAGGCTCAATTGGATATTCCACTTCGGTGCGCCGCCCAGGTTCAACGAGAATTACAAGCTCATTCAGTTGGACATCCATGCCGAGGAGATGGGCACCAACCACCCCGCGGATGCCGCTCTGGTGGGCGACGCCAAGATGGTGATGGGGCAGTTGAACCATGCCCTGGACGAGAGGCCCGTGGTTTTCGGCGAGACTCCGTGGCTTGGCGGACTTAAAGAGAAGGTAGCGCAGAACGCCGCTACCATCGAGCCGATGCTCAACTCGGATGCCTCCCCCATTGGCTACTACCGCATCCTCAAGGAGATTCGCGACGTTCTGCCCAAGGAGGCAATCGTCGTGGCGGACGGCGCGAGCACCATGGACATCAGCCGGCAGGTCATCGACATCTGGTATCCCAGACACCGAATCGACGCCGGCGTTGCGGGCTGCGTGGGGACGGGAGTGCCCTTCGCCATAGCGGCCAAGGTGAACAACCCCGACAAGCCCGTCATCTGCTTGCAGGGCGACTGGGCCTTTGGCTTTAACGGCATGGACATCGAGACGGCGGCGCGCTTCAACCTGCCTATCGTCTGGGTCATATTCCAGAACGCCAACATCGACAAGTGGGTCCGGACCTACATTGAGGGCGTCGAAAACCCGAACGACTTCCAGCCAGGGGTCCGCTTCGACATGATGATGGAAGCCTTCGGCGGCCATGGAGAACTGGTGGAGCGACCGGAGGAGATTCGCCCGGCACTGGAGAGGGCCTTCAACTCCGGAAAGGCGTCCGTCGTCAATGTGCTGATGGACCCCGGCGCGGGCAGAAGACAGCAGCAGTTCGCCTGGTTGGCCCGAGAAGGCCGAATGGGCTACTAACTAGCTTAAGCCCAGATTCCTCCAATTTTCGGATGTCACTATATATCGTGAGAATACTGGACCTCGCGTTTCAAAGAGATCGCTGCTTTGCTGACTTTCAAAAATCTTGCTGAAAGGTGATGACTTCAACTTCATCTCCACCCTGTTCAGAGCGACAAGTAAGCGGTCGTTTTGACCGTGGTCGTCAATGTCACATCACTTGGACAGAGTTAACCCAAGACACATTGAGTCGACGGTCCTTATCACAAAATATGCGTTTGGGCGATATAGTATGCGTCCTGAGACAGATAAGGGATTTCTAGCCGGATGTATATTGGGTCAGGCAGTGACATCTTTTGCCGCTGTAATTCTGGTCTTAGAAGGCTGGCGTTTAGCAGAAAAAGCAGGCCCCTTGTCCACGATCAGACTCATATGGTTCTGGCCAGGGTTTACCTTTTCACAGTCCTGGATATATCTTTCCCTGGTAATTCTGTTCTAGGCAATATTCGCAGTATTGGTGATTTCAGCCATATTGCCTCCTCTGAGTCGACTGGGTTTGGGAGTGATAAGGTCGATCTCGCTGGCTTTTGCTCAACACTCCCGACAGCGCGCAGTCTGCATTTTAGGCAAAGGTTTAGGAGTTTAGGAATCCGAGATTGCAAAGGAGCGCAGAAATTTTGACCCAAGAATCCATATCCGCCTTAGACCCCTATCCTCGGCAGCGTGTCCCAGTCGGGGGGGCCGAGATGGCCTACGTAGATACCGGTATAGGCCACCCGATTGTGTTCCTCCATGGGAATCCGACATCGTCATATCTGTGGCGGAACATCATACCTCACGTAGAGCCTATGGGCCGTTGTTTGGCACCCGACCTGATTGGCATGGGTGAATCTGGAAGTGCGCCCAACAAGTCCTATCGTTTCGTCGACCACAGCCTGTTCCTAGACCAGTGGTTTGAGAAAATGGGTTTGACAAGCGACGTGACCTTGGTGCTGCACGACTGGGGTTCGGCCCTGGGGTTTCATTGGGCAAAGCGCCATCCGAATCGGGTAAAGGGCCTGGTTTACATGGAAGCGATCGTACGACCCGTGGCCTGGGAGGATTGGCCCGAGGCAGCTCGCCGGGTGTTCCAAGGGTTCCGCTCCCCCGCAGGCGAAGATATGGTGCTGGAAAAAAACATTTTTGTGGAGCGAGTGCTTCCGGGTAGTGTTGTCCGAAGCCTGACCGAAACCGAGATGGAGGTCTACCGCCGTCCTTATCTCCAACCCGGAGAGTTACGGCGACCCACCTTGACCTGGCCAAGGGAGATCCCCATCGATGGAGAGCCCGCCGATGTGGTACAACTTGTGTCTGAATATGGGGAATGGCTGGCTGGAAGCGATGTGCCTAAACTGTTCATCAACGCCGAGCCGGGAGCGATACTTACAGGACCTCAGCGGGAGTTCTGCCGTTCGTGGCCCAACCAGGAAGAAGTGTCAGTCAAAGGGATCCACTTCCTACAAGAAGACTCTCCCTCTGATATCGGACGGGCGATAGCCGAATGGTACGTCACTCTCTGATCGTGTAATCTCACTCCACCCTGGCCAGTATTGCGTGCCATCTTGATGAAGGCATGAGTCATTATTTTCAATAGCATCGGGGACCCATCGGCCCGACAATATCGGGCGATTCTACATCTACCGCAATTTTGCCATTTACGGCAACGTAAACTCCAGGGCATTAGAAAAGATGAAGGCCTAAATTTACCCCAATTTCTACCCCAACGGCCAGAAATGTTAGGGCACCTCAGTACACAAGCTTGGATCATAAATTAGTCTATTGCGCCAACGAGCGACAATCAGAAACGGTGAGGAACGGGGAACTTCGGACTTAAAATCCACTTACCGCAAGGTAGTGTGGGTTCGAGTCCCTCCCTGGGCACCAGTTCATAGACTTCTAAAAGGTTACCGCCAACTACCTGCCCACTATCTGTGGCGGCTTCCCAACGATACTGTGTTAGCGAACAAAGCCTTATGGAAATAATCAATATCCAAGGACGGCCAGTTGATATTGTATTTTGCCAAGGCACTCTCAAAGGCGGCGCAATCAAATTTCCCGTTGTTGTGAAGATGCGGTTGAATGTCCTCAAGGGACTGGTCCAGTACATTAAGTATGTAATCGCCATCACTCGCCGCTTTTAAACATAATCGGGATTTCCAGTCATCGACCGGTACAACTTCGGAGATGACTTGGTTATCCAGCATCAAGTCGAAAACTTCCCTGGCCGGCATTGGGTTGTTTTGAAAAACGTTAAACACAGTCCCCAAATATGACGGCTGACTGGCAAATAGCCGAATCGCTTTGACCAGAACATCCACAGGCGTCATTTCAAATTTCCAGTCGACCTTCCGGGGCGCGCAATTCACTTTGGCGCAAGCGTCGATAATCATCGCTTGGAAATCCTTGGGATTTGCTATACCGGTAACACTATGGTGCCCAATATTGCCGGGCCGATAAATGCTAACCGGTAGCCCTCTTGAGATGGCTTGCCAAGCCAATCTTTCAGCCACCCACTTTGCCTGGCTATATCCCTCTTCCAGTTGATCAGCGAATGCATCGATATCGCTGGTTTCAAGGTAAGGGATTTCATTTCCCCTTGGGAATACGCCATTGGTGGATATGTAAGATAGAGGCTTTGTAACCGACGTGCATGCGAACCGCAGAATTTCACGAGTACCATCGACCGTTGATGGCTTAATATCGGAGTAAGAATAGACGTAATTAACAAGAGACGCACAATGGAAGATGTAGTCAATCTTTTCAGCGAGTTCACTGTACTGCCCATATGGTAGCCCGAAGTATATTTCTTTTAGATCCCCGATAACAGGAACAATACGATTTTCCAATTCGTAATCGTATAGTTGGTAGTATTTCAGATTGTTGATCACGCGATCTAATGCTTCTTCGGGAGTGCCATTTTTTACGCGGACCAGACAGTAAATTTTTGCATCTTGGTGAGTGGTTCTTAGAAGTTCATCAAGCAAGAAGGCACCCAAGAATCCTGTCGTTCCAGTGACGAAAATCGAGTCCGCGTCATCAACTGACAATGGCTTGTGGATAGTCGCGGGAACAATGGATGGATCTAAAAAGGCGTCGTCTCTTATCGAATCCTTTGACATGAGGGCGTGTCCCTCCCCATGTGCGATGTAATCGACGAGTCCAGATATCGTCCGATATTGATATATGTCCTTTACCAACAGTTGGACTCCAAATAGGGATTCGATTTCTATCGTCAATGCTACCGCCGATAGGGAGTGCCCTCCAAAGTCGAAAAAATCGGAGTCGTTTGTTATGCTACCGGTCTTTAGGAGCAGGATACCTTCCCACAGTGCTCTCATTACATCTTTCTGCTCCCCTATTGAGGCTGCAGGGCTGAGATCTAAATCCATAAAATCATGCACAAATTTCGTTGGTGGCAAAGGGAGCGATTTTCTGTCGAGCTTGCCGGTCACCTCATTGATCGGCATTTCATCTAGTTCGACGTACATGCTGGGAATCATATAGTGTGCCAGGTGAGCAACTAATATTTTACGAATGTCTAGGCCAATTCCAGTACGTCTGTCTATTTGCCAATCAGCCTCTTCATTCCTGACTACGTATGCAACAAGCCGTTTGTCTTCGCCTTCTTGGCCGTCTGCTACGACGGCACAACTCTTGACATTAGCGTGTTCAAGCAACGCCGTCTCGACCGCACCCAAATGGATGCTATATCCTCGGACCTTAACCATATCATCGCATCGCCCTTTGATCTCCAGGGTTCCATCCGAACGTATTTCGGCCAGGTCTCCGGTTCTGTAAAACCGACTGTCCTCAATCCAGACGAAGCGTTCGGCGGTAAGACCCGGTTTATCTAGATAACCTCTTGCCAAACAAGGTCCGCCGATGTAGAGTTCACCCACGCTTCCAGAAGGCACCGGCTGCATATCTTCGCCCAATAATTTAACTGATACTCCTGGCCTTGGACGTCCAACTGAACAGATGTCTGTCAACGGTCGACCTACTTCGCGAAGGTCCACATCAGACACATCATGACATTCGCTGATGCTATACGTATTGAGCAATCGAACTTGACTTCCCAATACGTCCAAAATTCTGTTCTTCAGCCTTGTGGTCACGACTTCTCCGTTCAGCCAAATGACTTTCAGCGATGAGAATCGCGAACGAATTTGATCAGGATCAGCGGAATTGATTATCGTCTCAAGCAAAGATGGGGTGAATAGAATCTCAGTAATCCCATGCTCAGTGATAAATGGCATAAGTTGCCTGGGGTCATATATCACATCATCGGGAATGATGTAGCAGGCAGCGCCCTTGAGTAATGGTCTCAGGAGTTCCCAAACAAAAAATACGTTACAGGCAACCCGGTCTCCTGGAACATAGGAACTCACTTCATACCTGTTGGTATAGGAATGGACGGCTGCACGATGGGTCTGCAATACGCCTTTGGGATCTCCCGTGGTGCCAGAGGTGTAAGCGACAAACGCTAAATTATCTAGAGTTAGCGAAGAGATTACATCTTCATCATATTGGAATCCCTGCCAGACGTGATCGGTGTCAATGTTCAGGACTACCGCAGGAGTGTAGGCACTTAATCTATCGGCGTAATCAGCTTTTGTAACGATGACCTTCGGACGCGTCTCCGCAAGAATCTTGTACAAAAGTTCATTGGGGTACGCGAGATCCAAAGGCATGTACGCGCCTCCGGCCTTCAAAATGGCGATGTACGCTATGACATACTCAGCACAGGTCTCCATAAAGATACCGACCGGATTATCGAAACTTACACCGTGCTTCTGAAGATATCCCGCTAAACAGTCAGTAAGATGGTCGAGTTCCGAGTATGTTATCGATCTGTCGCCGTCAACGACAGAAATGGCCTCCGGTGTTCTTTCGGCCTGTTGTTGAAACAGCTTATGAAGACAAATTTGATCTGTTTCCATTGATGCAGCCCCCAATAATCGTTCACCCTTGCCCAGAGTAGGCAAAAGGCGAATCTAGCTCCCAAATATATCAATGAACTGCCCTGTCATATCTCTCGGTGCATCAGTTGCCAGGTACAATGCTGCTCCCGCGATCTCTTGTGGTGTGCTCCACTCAGGGTTTCCATTGGGATCGAATTCTCTCGACATGTCTGTGTCAACCCATCCAGGGTTGAGGGCGTTTGCCCGTATCCCATGAGGTCTTACTGATCGGGCCAAGGAAGTTGTGTACCCGGCAACGCCCCATTTCGAAGCCGTATAAGGTCCTAAATCGTCGTCTGCCATTCTCGCTGCTGATGAAGCAATATTTATGATTGTGCCATTACCTTGCTCTACCATATGAGGAACTACGGCATGGCAGCAGAGGAATGTTCCTCTTAGATTTATATTCATCATCTCATCCCACTCTTCGACCGTAGTTTTCCACACAGGGGTGTTATATTGGATTATCCCGGCACAATTAACTAGTATATCAATCCGTCCCCAGTCTTCCAAAACCTGCTTTACCGCACCCAAAACCTCCTGTTCTCTTGATATGTCCAAGGGGATTGGCCGAGCCTCTCCGCCTTCCGTGATTATTTCGCTGACAACTTGCTCACGTCTTTCTTTCGTGCGCCCTGTCACGGCTATCCTAGCCCCCTCTCGCGCAAAGGCGAGGCTGATGTAACGGCCTATCCCTCTACCAGCGCCTGTTATGAAGGCGACTTTATTCTCGAGACGCATAATTACCTCCTCGATATACCAAGAAATACCAACTCCCCTTTGAAATTCATTTTAATAATGACCCATTGCGTGTGACTCTCTCATCATACTCCGTTGGCGACCCAGCCATACGCCGAAGGAGTTGAACATTTAGATAATTAGATCAATCGAAAGAATACGTGCGGGTTATTGTTTTCAACAACATTTCAGGTGTTGAAATGAATAATTTGTACAGGTTAGCGACAACTATGGGGATATTACTAGAAAATTGACATAAATTTGATTTTTACGAATATAATAGGGCGAGGTAGATTTATGTATAGCGGATCAGAATATTCACCAAAGTTTTACTTTACAGAGAGCACGCTCAGCGTTACGCTCGGATATCAAACGAATTTCTGCAGTCGGTCTATATCAGATCCACGCATCCAGGATTGAAAAGCGACCTCGATTTAATTGAAGGTCTCAAAAAGCTGATTGCGCCGGGGGCTTGGGGGCTAGACGCGGGCTGCGGCGCGGGAGCCAGAGACGTCTTCTTTTATTGGAAGGACGGCTACAGTATTGTGGGCGTCGATGCCATCGAAGAGAACATCCTGGCTGCGAGGTCGATGCATCCTGAGATAGCTCGCCAGGTATCAGTTTGCGACTTAGCTCAGCCTCTTGGCTACACCAATGCCCACTTCGATTTCGTTATATGCAATGCAGTTATCCAGCATATCGATCCTGTGATCGTTAAGACTGTGACGCTCCCGGAGTTTGTTCGCGTTATGAAGCCGGAAGGAGTGTTGCAACTGATGTTCAAGCCTGGAACGGGTGTTACTACGATTTACGACAAGGATTACAACACCGATCGTGCGTTCCAACTATACGAAGTCGACGAGATTGTTAACGTACTTGTCGATCTTGGCATGGAAATAATATCGGCTGAAGGGGATGGCTTGGGTAGTATAATGTTCTTCACCGACCCGAAGCCAATGGAGCATTGCGTGTTTTACGCTAGGAAGGTCAATTAGACGGATGGCTATAGACGGTGGCAAATCCAAGCCAGACGTTGTCTGCTTCGGAATGGTGACGCCTGCGATGGTGCTGGTGGTGGAGGAAATGCCCTCGTGGAATACCGGGGCAATATGGAGCCAAGGGCAAACTTTCATATCTGACGACGCCGCGATTATCGCAATCTTGCTGAGAAAATGGGACGTTCAGACAGGTCTCATATGTACTACTCTAGGTGACGATGATGCGGGTCGTGATACAGTGAAGCAACTCGAGAATTGGGGAATTCAAGGTGAATTTCGTCTCTCGTCAGATATCACCACTCCCTTCGAGCTGAATGTTTCTGACAGGAAGAGAGGTGGGCGAACTTATTTCTGGAAGCGTGAACCGAAGATTCTCGAAACTCTCGACGAGGCGGACCTATCCCTTATTAAAGGGTCAAAGTTGCTGTACCTTGACTGGTACGATGGTGACCATATCATGAGGGCGCTTAAGGAGGCTCGAAATCAAGGCGTACCGGTATACCTAAATATTGAGCATGGTCACGAAGATCCAGATTTCCTTGCGCGGTATGCGCCGTACATCAGTATATGCCAGGCGGTCACAGATGCTTCTCAATTAAAAGGAAATGCATATGAAGTCGCATCCAATCTGCTCGAACTGGGTCTAGACACTGTGCTGGTAACAATGGCTGACCAAGGCTGCCTAGCTGCTACCCGCCTACAGACTATTCGTGTCCACGCTCCAATAGTTGATACCCTTGACGGCTGCGCGGCAGGGGCTACATTCTCTGCCGGATTTCAGTACGGATTCATCAAGAAATGGGATTTGGAGCATTGCCTCAGATTCGCAGTCGCTGCAGCATCACTTCAATGCACAGTCGCGGGACCTACAGCCTTCCCTCTGGCAGATGTCGAATTGTTAGGTGCATCGCTGGACGTTGAGGTCTCATAGTCCTCGATCTGACATGGTTACATTCCTTGTCAGAAGGATATTATTAAAACACCGTACCGTTAGACTTCAACGATTAAGTCTATTTCAAACTGGTTTGAAATAAATTGTGCCTTGGGAACCTGTCTAAGGCCGAGGGACGAAGCCAATGTGATTTGAGTAGGTCCCAGGGTATTCCCGATCACAATTCTGGATGTATGTGAGATTCATGACAGAGCCAAACGATAACGCAATCAGCACGACAAGCGAATACTACGACAGCAAAGACGCCGACATGTTTTATTACGAGGTCTGGGGTGGTGAAGACATCCACATTGGGCTGTACCGATCAGAAGACGAGTCCATATTTGAAGCAAGCGCGCGAACGAAGCAGATGATGGCGTCTTTCCTTGGAAATTTCGGCCAGGATTCTAAGGTATTAGATATTGGCGCAGGCTTTGGTGGCACGGCGCGCTTCCTCGCGAAGACATATGGTTGCAAGGTAACAGCGCTCAACCTGAGCGAGGTGCAAAACGACCGTCATCGCCAAATGAATACAGAGCAGGGGTTGGATGACCTAATAGAGGTGGTCGATGGAAATTTTGAGGATATTCCCTTTCAGGAGGCCGCGTTTGACATTGTCTGGTCTCAGGACGCAATTCTGCATAGCGGAGATCGAGATAGAGTGATTGCAGAAGTATCTCGCGTATTGAAGGGGATGGGCGACTTCATTTTCACTGACCCGATGCAGTCGGATAGCTGTCGTGAGGATGTATTGCAGCCTATTCTCGACCGGCTTCATCTGAATTCGCTGGCCTCGCCCGATTTTTACCGAGAGGCCGCCCGGCGGTATGACCTGAAAGAGGTCCGCTTCAAGGATCTAACGTCTGATCTGGTAACCCATTACACCCGAGTCCTTCGAGAAACCGTACATCGAGAAAACGAACTGGACGGTTTGATAACACCGCTATACCTGGAAAACATGAAAAAGGGGTTGGACTATTGGATTGATGGGGGCAAGAAGGGCTACCTGACTTGGGGTATATTCCACTTCCGCAAGACTGATTAAATCTAAAAACAGGATGGCCCTGATTCGGATCTGAGGTCTCCGCGTCCCCGAACGTGGCGCGCTACCGATGAACACATAAGGAATGGACGCCGATTTTGGTCATTATCATAGACTAGTAGACGGAAAAATCAAAGAATTTTGGATATATGATGATAGCCAGAAAATTGCCCATGTAATGAAAGATATTTAATTTTCCAGTGATGGTAGATCCGCTGTCTATGACGATAATACTCGGAGTTGGGAAATCCGTTTGGATGACGGGAACACCTACAGAAGCAGGTTCTTAATTACAGGTGTTGGTATCCTTTCTGAACCTACTCTTCCGAAAATTGAAGGCATCGAATCTTTCAAAGGACAATCGTTTCACACCTCTCGATGGCCTCATACCCCCGTAACATTTGCCGGCAAAAAGGTGGCAGTTATTGGTACCGGTGCTACGGGAGTACAGACAATCCAAGAAGTATCGAAAGAGGCCGGGCATCTCACTGTTTTCCAGCTTCGACCAGAATGGTGTGCCCCTCTTCACAACTCGAAAATAGAGCGCGACGAGATGAAAGTCATTAGGACCGGCTATGACGAAATGTTTGAGCGGTGTGCCCAAACTAGAGCTGGATTTATACATACAGCCGATCACAGAGGCACTTTTGAAGTGAGTGCAGAAGAGCGATATGAATTCTGGGAGCAACTGTATGCCAGTCCAGGGTTTGGGCTCTGGCAAGGCAATTTCAAAGATATCGGTACCGACCCGGAAGCTAACAAGGCCATGTCCGATTTTTTTGCTGCCAAAATACGAGGACGTGTGAATAATCCCATATTAGCCGAAAAGCTGACTCCAAAAGATCATGGTTTTGGAACCAGGCGTGTGCCTCTAGAAACCAACTATTATGAATCCTACAATCAGGAAAATGTTGAACTTATAGACATTAGTGAGACTCCTATTAAGAGAGTCACCCAGAACGGTATTTTGACCACTGATAAGAAGTTCGAATTTGATTTCATAATATATGCCACGGGGTTTGATGCAATATTCGGCAGTTATAGCAGGATAGATATCCGCGGCGTTAATCAGCGTAGATTGAAAGATCAATGGGAAGAGGAATTGGCGACCTTTCTAGGGTTTCCAACCAATGGCTTCCCTAATCTGTTTATGATAATGGGACCTCATGCAATGCAAGGTAACAATCCTCGCAACATTGAATACAACGTGGAATGGATAACAGACGTCATAAGGTACATGAATGACCGTGGCCTTACTCGTGCCGAACCCAGCTTGGAATCCCAAAAGGGCTGGCATGATTATGTATTGGAGCAAGGTAAGGACCTGCTAATGACCCAGGTAGATTCATGGTTTACCGGAATCAACAGCAATATTGAAGGTAGGCAAACTCGGATCACAGCCATGTATCGCGGCAGTATGCAATCGTTTAGAAATCGCTGTGAAGAAGCAACGCAAAACGGCTATAAAGAATTGTTGGAGGGGCCCTCAAAAAAAGTGTGACTAAAATAGGTGGTGCAACATACCTCTAAATTTCAAACCGGGCCGAAGAGCCCAATAGAAAAGGAGGACACCGCCATGAGCAATCAGGCCAAGGTAACTACCCCTAGCCTCCTCCAGATAGGTGATTAGCTCAGTGGTTTATAGCAAGTAATCATAAGAATGAAACATAGAAGGACGACCAGAGAGTAGATTACCTTACAACAGCCTTATGCCTTATGAAGAATCCAGTTCTACCTGCGCTGCCTTTGGAATACTTAGAACCTTTCACACATTATAGCCTGTCACGGACAAGCACTCACACAGAACGAAAACTCTATGACATACCCCTCAACGATGATGACGGCCAGTTCGTCTCTTTGATCCGTTACGCTTACCCGATTCGCTATGCTGATTCATGCGCTTCACGAATTCCTCTGTCGTTTCTTTTCGCTTTTCCCGCTTTTGCTTAGATTTGACCATAATCACCCCTCCATTTTGTGGACAAGACTGAGTGTGCTTAGCACTGGATAATCCAGTTCTACTTGCGTCGCCTTTGGCAATACTTAGAATTTTTACACATTATAACCTGTCCCAGATAACCACGCACACCGAATCAAAACTCTGAGACATCTCCCTCAACACAACAACAAAGACACAACCACCCTAACCAATTAACAACGCCGATCACTCATAGCCAACCAACACAAGCCAAAACCTACAATTGGCAACCCTAAACTATCACGACATCCCTTGCCCTCTAGGCTATACTGCCCCCAGAGGCAGGCTCATGCGGAAGGATGTACCACAACTTCCGCCAGCCGTTTGGGGCTTCCCAGGTGTCGTCATTTCGCAAGACCCGGGCAGGTCTATCATCCCATTTATCTGTAAACCTGGGTTACTTCTAGAACCTACGTAGTTTAGGAGTAAACAGTGCCAGCACAAGCACCAATGTGATTCCCATCACGCCCACGACATTGGCGGCTCGGGGCGCTCCCCAGATTCCTGCCATTGCCCCTGAAGATATGCTGCCTAAGGCGAATGCATATATTGCCAGGGAACGCAAACCTATCACCCGACCTCGATAGTCTGACCCTGTGGTGCGCAGCAAGGTCGTGAGTAGGAATACCTGAGTCGAACCGAATCCCATTCCGGTGAAAGCCAATATAGCCGCTGACATGTAGAAAGACTGGGTCGTCGCGAAAACCAGTATTGTGCAGTGCCACAATACTACCGTCAATATCATCAGCTTGCCGACATGTCGCAGATTAGGGATCATAGACAGGCCAATCGACCCGGTAAGCGCACCGACGCCGAAAGCGAAAAGCAATAATCCTAGCCCCTTCGCGTCCGTTTCCAAGACCTCTCTGGCAAACACCGGCATTAGGGTAGTGTGAAAAGTCCACCCGGATGACTCGATTATCAACGTCAGGAGCAACGCCCCCCACAGCACCTGGTTCCCCTTAACGTGTTTCAGCCCACCGATAACGGCCTGAAACACCGACTCCCGCTCTCGGGGAGCGCTTCGGGCCGCAATCCTGATCCCTAAAGCGGAAAGCCCGCTGAGAAAATACAAAGAGGCAATCGCCATGTAGGCCCCTTTGGGGCCAAAGCTATTGAACAAAAGGCTGCCCACCAGGGGGCCGATCAACATCGCCAGGTTCATTCCCACGGTGCTAATGGCCGCCCCGTTGCCGATACGGTCGCGAGGCAGAATGTCCGCGACCATTGACTGTGAAGAGGGCATCTGGAAGACCCGCACCATTCCGGCGAACATTGCGATCACAAATATGTGCCATACCTCCAACCGGCCACTCAGTATTAAGAGAAGCATCATAACCCCAAGGAAGGCCATGACGAACTCCACCGTGGCCAAGAGACGTTGGCGAGGCACTCGATCTGCTATGGCTCCAGCGAAGAGGGCCAGGATATTGAGGGACATCCGCGTAGCCGAGATCAATCCTACAAGCAAGGGTGAATCCGTGAGGGTGAGGATAAACCACCCCAGAACAACTGCCTCCATCTGGGTTCCCATGCCGACCAGAGTGGTTGAACCCCATACAAAAGCGAAATTACGGTGTCGGAAAACCCCGAGAGGATACGCCGCGCGGACAAGAGTGGAGATTAATATCGACAATCAACTCCCACCCAATGGGAAATCAACATATTTCAAAGCCAGGTTCCTCCAGATTTCCCACTTCAACGCGCACTGTGTTCGCCAGGTACATCCTACAGGCTACTCCGCGGGGAGAACACCTTGGCGTCGAATTTGCTTTGCCAGGTCCGTATGGAGGTAATATACTGGCTCACGTCTCGCGCATGTTGGACCCACGGCCAGTGAGAGTTCTGCTATTTCGCAAAGCCTGCGAGTTCCCTTTGACCGAAATTCAAGGAGATGAAATATGCTTGGCGTAAATCTAACCCAAGATGACCTCAAATCGGCGTTACCTGACGTCAGTGGCGATAAGGCGGTCAAAGGCCTGGAGTCGGACATTCACATTTACCGAGATAGCCAGGGCATTCCTCACGTGAAGGCAAATTCGACCCATGATGCATTTTTCGGGCAGGCCTTCGCGACGGCGCAAGACCGCCTCTGGCATATGGACTACGACAGACGCGCCGCATATGGGCGATGGGCGGAGTTCGCCGGTCCATCGGCCGTTGATAGCGATAAGGCCATTCGACGGTTTCAGATAGGTCCCACGGTGCGATTGGACTACGAGGCGATCAATTTAGATTCCAGGGCCATGCTGGATGCCTACGCAGCAGGCGTCAACGCCTTCATAGATAATACGGATTCGCTACCGGTGGAGTATGGGCTTGTGGGCGGCAAACCCGAGCGATGGGAGCCGTGGGACTGCCTGGCGGTATTCAAGGTGCGCCACATCATGATGGGCGTATTCGAGGGCAAGCTCTGGCGGACCAAGCTCGTCAACACTTTTGGGCCGGAAAAGGCCGCCAGGCTGCTAAAAGGCTGCCAGCCGGGCCAACTGATCATCGTGCCTCCCGGAGAGACATACAATGGCGAATATTTGGACGGTCTACAAGAACTCGCCGCTAACCTGGATCACTTGAGTTGGCTCCAGGATGACCCGGACGCCGGAAGCAACAATTGGGTTCTCACAGGAGCGCGAACGGCGTCGGGCAAGCCGCTGCTAGCGGGCGATCCCCATAGAGGACTGGATGTTCCTAACTGCTACTACCAGAACCATATCGCCTGTCCGGATTTCGACGTCATCGGCCTCTCGTTTCCAGGCTGTCCGGGATTTCCCCACTTTGGCCACAGCGCCGACGTTGCGTGGTGTGTGACCCACGCACAGGCCGACTACCAGGACCTATATTTGGAAAGGTTTGACAGCGATGCCCCGTCTCAATACCGGTACAAAGACGGGTGGAAGAAGGCAGAGGTCAGACGCGAAGTCATCAATGTCCGAGGTAGCGACCCGGTTGAAATCGACGTTTCAGTCACTCATCACGGGCCGATTATTGCAGGCGAACCATCAACGGGCCACGGCGTGGCGTTTCGGTATACGTCCACAGCAGAGGTAAACCTGGGATCCCAGTGCCTTTTGGAAATGCTGAAGGCCAAGACCACAGATCAGATGGACGAGGCCACACGGGAATGGGTGGACCCATGCAACAATTTCGTGTTCGCCGACGTGGATGGCAACGTGGAGTACCTGAACCGGGGAAAGCTGCCATTACGCTCAATGGCGAATGCATGGCTGCCAGTACCGGGTTGGACTGGCGAACACGAGTGGAATGGCTACGTTCCATTCGAGGAGCTGGTACGGAGTAAAAATCCAGACACCGGCTATATAGTGACCGCTAACAACCAAATAGCCGATGCCGAATATCCGCATTACATTGCGTTGAGCTACGCCTCGGAGTACCGCGCCAGACGAATATTGGAAAGGCTGAAATCACTTCGTGAGGCCACGGCAGACGACATGGCGGCAATACACGCCGAACGCATTTCAATACCTGCTCGGATATTGATCGGGCCGGTTGCCGACGTGGAGTCGTCGGACCCGCTAGTGTCGAAGGCCAAGGATTTGCTTATGGCCTGGAACGGCTCCATGGAGGTCTATGACGTAGCACCGACAGTGTTCGCCGCCTATCGGGGACGGCTCCTGGAGAGAGTAATTCGGCAGCAGGTGGGACCGTTAACCGAAGACATGTTGAGCGCCTCGGGCAGAGGAGCGCCCAACCATTTACAGCAATTGGCCACTCAGCTTAACAGCGCAGTCGATTCTGACGACATATCCATGCTTCCAGAAGGTCTGCCAGAAGGCGAGGATTGGTCTTCGCTGGCCCACCAGGCACTGACGGACGGCGTGGCGGATCTTCGACGCGACCTGGGCGAAGATATGGATAACTGGATTTGGGGTAAAGTCCACGCCACCAGACCAGTTCATCCCTTGTCGACAATCTTTCCTGATATCTCGGAAGCTCTCAACCCACCGTCGGTATCCATGGGAGGCGGTCTCGACACGCCACAGGCAGCTGGGCACTCGCCGATGGGGCCATACGTCATTGCGGGTACATCAGTAGCCCGTTACGTCTTCGATCTCGCAGACTGGGAGAACTCTCGTTGGATCGTGCCTCTGGGTTCCTCGGGCCATCCCGGTAGTCCTCATTACGCAGACCAGGCCACCACATGGGCCAATGTGAAGCTTATCCATATGAGATACGGCTGGGAGGGCATACGAAGGGACGCCGTCACCAGCCAAGTTCTTTCCCGCAAAGGTTAAGACTCAGACAATCAAAAAAAGGCAACTCAGATGGCCAACTGTCAGACGGTCAGTACAGTGCGCTCAAATGCGACCCGCGAAAACACCAAGGCATGTTCCTCTCGTAGGAATGTACCTAACAATCAATTGATGGATTCTGAGTAGTCTTCCCGCTTAGCTCCTTCCGATTGATATGTGTAAGGTATTCGGTTCCAACGTTAGCACTGCCTCCAACGTTGTTTCGTTAACCGCTCGATGCAGTGCACGATTGGGTTCGCAGCACCAAATGTATCACTGCCAATGAAGATTACGAACAACGTGCTCGACATCACTTCGAATACCCAATGCCCGACTGCGCGGAGTTACAATTCACTTCAGCTTCCGCAGGTTTGACGGCCTGTCGACAGATGCATTAGGCTTTCGTTTGGCGAAACGGCCACTATTAAATGAAAGGAGTCAATTACAATGGCATTCTTATTCAATCACGTTCATCTAAAAGCTCCAGATCCTAAAAAGACCGCCGACTGGTATGTTGAGGCATTCGGTTTCGAGATCATCGGTGACACTGTTCGTGATCGAGGTGATCGCTTCATCAGGTGCAAAACAGAAGACGGTGTGCGGTTCAACATATCGGCAGCCCGCACGGACGAGGAATTGGGCGAAGGCGATGCCAGGGCCCATTTTGGAATCGAGCACTTCGGCATCGAAGTCGACGATCTGGACTTAGAGTTGAAGCGGCTGGAGGGCCTGGGCGCGAAAGTATTGGAAGGGCCGAATGTCAGTGGAACGGGCTCCAAGGTCGCATTCATCGCAGCCCCGGACGACGTTCGAATTGAAGTGATGCAGCTGGGTTAGCACTTAAGGTATCCCGATATTGGGCTCGTCCTAGGAATACCAATCTCGGATTTAGCTGACAATGAATCAGCTCTTGATAAGCTTGCTTTGGAGATTGAACATCATGTCGTCAACCATTGCGTCAAGGTCGTACCTGGGCGACCAGCCCCACTCTTTTCTGGCGACTGAGTCGTCCAGCGAGTTCGGCCAGGAGTCAGCTATGGCTTGGCGCAACGGGTCGATGTCGTAATCCATTGCAAAGCCGGTTACTCGTTCTCTGATTGCCTGCCCAAGCTCCTCGGGTGAGAAGCTCATTGCGTTAACGTTGAAATCGGCGTGGTGCTCAAGGCCGGCCACGTCCGCCTCAGCCAACTGAATGAGCGACGATATGGCGTCGGGCATATACATCATTGGCAGGTAAGTATTGGGCTGCAGGTAGCATGTGTAGCGGCGCTCCCGAATCGCTCCATAGAAGATAGCAACGGCGTAATCGGTGGTGCCAGCCGTTGGCTCTGTCTTCCAGCTTATAATGCCCGGCAAGCGAACGCCGCGCACGTCCAGACCCGCTTTATCGAAGTAGTAGCCACCCATAATTTCCCCGAAGACCTTGGAGATGCCGTACTGCGTATTGGGCTTCTGCAGGGTTTCATTGGGCGTGTTGTCCGCAGGTGTGCCTGGTCCGAAAGCGGCGATTGAACTCGGCAAGATGACGCGCTGGAGCTGATTTTCGGCAGCGGCCTCCAACACATTAAACAACCCGTTAACGTTGACGTCGTGGCCGAGCCTTCTCTCCTGCTCTGCCCGAGCTGACAGGATCGACCCTAGGTGGTATATCGTGTCGATCTTGAACTCTTTGATCGCCCCATCCACCTGCCCATACTGTCTGACGTCCACCAGAGTAGACGGTCCCGAATCAAGCACGTCGGGCGCCAGCGGAGTGACCCGACCCGCCGCGACGACGTTTTGGGGGCCGTACTTTTCCCGCAACACCGGAACCAGTTCTGACCCGATTTGCCCCGAGGCGCCTGTTACTAAAATACGTTCCATTTCTTCAGATATCCCGATTAGGTTGGCAAATGCTGTGGCTATTAGCAGAGTCCCCGTGGTTGCAGTAGCCTATTGATCCCACCTGGCCTTGCTCAGAACCCAGATTCAAATCATGAGGTCGCCGCCGTTAATGTCCAGAGAGGCGCCGGTTATATAAGCGGCCCTGTCGGATGCCAAGAAAGCAACGAGTTCGGCGACCTCCTCCGGCTCACCAAGGCGACTTATCGGGAAACTTTCCGCGTATGCCCTGGCCCGCTGCACAGAGATTGTGGTCCGCACCATCTCTGTGTCGATAAGCCCGGGACAGACGGAGTTCACGGTGATACCGTGGGAGGCTACCTCTTTTGCCAGGTGACGGGTAAAGCCCAATATGCCCGCCTTGGCAGCTGTGTAATGGGCTCCACCAACGGTGCTGATGTTTTTACCGGCCGTTGACGAGAAATTCACGATGCGCCCCCAGCCAGCGTTTTGCATAGGCTTGAGCACCGCGCGGGAGCATAGGTAGGTCCCCTTAAGGTTCACTCCAACGACTAAGTCCCACTCATCTTCTTCGATATCCACAACGGGGGTTGGTCGCAATATGCCGGCGTTGTTGATTAGGATGTGTACGTCGCCAAACTCCCGTAAGGCGGTCTCGACCATCGTTTGGACGTCTCGTGAGGAGGTTACATCGCCGGGCGCGACAACGGCCTTATGCCCGTAGCTTTCAAGATGGGAGACGGTCTGGTCTGCGGCCTCACCATCGATGTCGTTGATGACAACGCTGGCCCCACCGCGGGCCAAACGCCTGGCCACGGCACGGCCCATGCCCTGTCCTGCGCCTGTAACTATCGCGACTTTCCCCTCGAATTCGGAATCGATTGCCATATGTATTTCCTCTGAAATCGAATGGCTGCGAGATGACGTATTGCGCCTTGCGTGAGGGCCTCCATATTAACTCAGATCGCCGAAGGCTGCATTCGTCCCGTATTAAGGTCTTGCCGAGCTTGATCAAGGTGTGCGGACACTGCTTTGACAAGGGCCCCTGCTGCTGCCAATCCTAGGGCATCTCGGGCACTAGGATTGGCAGCCCAACTCTTTGCGTCGAGCCCACCGTGGTGTATGCTGGCGTTGCCGACAATAGCAGAGGAATGCACCACCAAAGGCTAGCGAGGTTTCCCATGGCTGGAGCAGACGACAACTTCAAACTCATCAAGGCTGAGATTCTCATTGATGGCAGCGGCGCACCTGCCATTCACGACGGCGCCGTCCTGACGCGAGGTTCGCGCATCGAGGCCGTGGGGCCAGCCTCTGACGTCACTGCGCCTGAAGGGGCCAAAGTGGAGGTCCTGGATTTTCCAGGCAAGACGCTGATGCCAGGCATGGTGGACTGCCATACGCACCACAACGGCTTTGGCGATGGGCGCGCAGGCGACGAGCTTGCGCAAATGCCGGACGAGGTCCTAACTCTGCAGTCGGCCCGGAACGCCAGGACCAGCCTGTTCTCTGGAGTCACGACAATACGCGAGAACGGCCCCAAGAACTTCACGATGTTCCGGCTGAGGGACGCAGTGAATGCAGGAATCGCCGTCGGACCGCGGATGGTTCTCTGCGGCAGACCAGTGTCTATCATAGGCGGCCACATGGGTTACTTCGGCTCCGAGGTGACGGGCCCCACGGAGTGCCGAGCCATGACCAGGCAGCTCATTAAGGAAAGCGCTGACTACATCAAGATTACCGCGTCTGGCGGCTCTACCCGAACATCGTTTCCGCTGCTTTCGTCATTCAACATAGAAGAGCTGACTGCCATAACGGACGAGGCGCACAAGTTCGGCAAGCTGACGGCAACCCACTGCGCCTCAACCCAAAGCATCATCAACTCGCTGGAAGCCCACGTCGATATGATTATTCACTGTGTATTTGCAGAGCCCGACGGCACGGCGAACTTCAGGCAGGATGTGGCGGAGCGCATCGGCGAATTGGGCGCGTTCGTCAATCCAACAGTGCACGTCGGCAGAGCCAGAATATGGCTGATGCAGAACAAGAAGGAGAGCGTTGGACTGACGTCCACGGAACAGTCAACGTTGGACGACATGTTGCGGGCTTACGACGTTAAGTTAGACCACACTCGTCGGCTTATCGAAATGGGCGTGAACGTCATCACTGGGTCCGACTCTTCTTGGGGGGATTACCAGCTGGGCAACACCGTAAACGAGACCGAGTGCCTGGTGGACGCGGGCTTCTCGCCGATGCAGGGTGTGGTCTCAGTTACCGGACAGGCAGCCAAGGCCCTGGATGTCGACAATATCGTGGGCACGCTGGAGGACGGAAAGAAGGCCGACCTGCTGATCCTGGACGGCGACCCGACCCGGGACATTAACGCCCTTTGGAACGTCGACGAGGTGTTTTTCGCTGGTGAAATCTTGGACCGAGGCTCAGAAGAATCCAGAGCTAAAACCAGACAGTTGAGACCCTCATCTGGCCCCTAATTTATTCCCAGGTGACTTATTCACGGAAGGTGATGTGTATGCCGGACAACGAACCGGGAAATTTCAAGCTCATCAGGGCGGCGCGGCTGATTGATGGCACAGGTGCCCCACCACTGGAACGAGCCGCAATTCTGCTGGACGGCGATAAGATTACCGCGTTAGGCACCGAGGAGGCAGTCCACGCACCGGAAGGCGCAGACACCCAAGAGTTCGATTACGGCGAGAAGACCATAATGCCGGGCCTTGTCGATTGCCATGTTCATCTTAACGGCATGGGCGACGGTAGGGCAGGCGACGAGCTGGCAACACTCCCAGACGAGGTGTTGACGCTGCAGGCTGCCCGCAACGCCCGAGCCCACCTGTATTCCGGCGTGACGACTTTGCGCGATTGTGGCGGCAAGAATCGGACGACCTTCCGCCTCCGAGAGGCAATGGACATGGGCATCACGGAGGGTCCTCGGCTGGTGCTGTCCGGTCGGCCCATTGCTATCGTCGGAGGCCATCTGAGCTACTTTGGTGTTGCAGCTACAGGCGTCGATGAGTGCCGAGCTGCAGTCCGCCAGCTCGTCAAAGAGGGAGCAGACTTCATAAAGATTACCGCCACTGGAGGCAGCACACGCACGTCCTTCCCACTGAGGCCATCCTTCAATGTCGATGAGCTGACGGCGATCTGCGACGAGGCCCACAAGTTCGGCAAGCACGCGGCCGCGCACTGTGCTTCGACCCAGGGCATGGCAAACGCGTTGGAGGCCGGCGTCGACACCATAATCCATGCGCTGTTCAAGGAGCCCGACGGTTCCGACCTGTTCCAGCCTGCATTGGCCGAGGAGATCGCTCGCAAAGGTGTCTTCGTCAACGCCACGCTTCACAACAGCCGACACCTGGTCTGGCGGTTGGAGGCGAAGCTGGAGGAATACGGCCTCAGCCCTCAGGAGCTGGATGAACTGGATGACCTTCGGCGCAGCAGAGAGGCGATTATCGATGCCTTCGGTCGGATGCGAGACCTGGGGGTGAGGGTAGTGTGCGGCTCTGACTCTTCCTGGAACTTCTACTCCATGGGAGGCTTCCAACACGAGATAACGGCCCACGTGGAGACTGGCATGTCGACCATGGACGCTATTGTGGCTTCAACAGGCGAATCGGCCCAGTCCTGCTGGATCGATGACACGGTTGGCACTTTGGAGGTAGGCAAGCAGGCTGACGTGCTGATTATCGACGGCAATCCACTGGAGGACATCAACACCTTGTGGAATGTCGCAGACGTCTTTCAGGCGGGGGACCACGTGGACCGGGGCAATTTCATATAAGTCCGCTTCTGGATGGTCCTAAGAAAAAATGGATGATACGCAATGACGAAAATCCAGGACTTGTTTAATCTGAGCGGCAAGGTGGCGATTGTTACCGGCGGTGGAACCCATCTGGGCAAAGCCATGGCCACGTCTCTGGGAGAGTTGGGCGCGTCCGTTTTCATAGCTAGCCGTCGCCAAGGTCTCTGCGAAGAGGTGGCCGAGGAGATGAGGTCCAGAGGGCTGGATTTTACTGGACTGGGCTGCGATGTCACAGACGAAGAAGACGTGACCCAACTGGTTGATAACGTAATCCGAGACAAGGGTAGGCTGGACATCATGGTCTGCAATGCGGGCGGAAGTGCGACTACATCATACATTCCCACAGCCTCCATCGACGAGTTCATGTCGGACTGGGAAATCAACGTCAAGAGCGCGTACATATGCGCTCAGGCAGCCGCGAGACAAATGATTCAGCAGCGCTACGGCAAGATAATCACCCTGGGGTCCATTCACGGCTTTCTGTCGGGGGACAAGCGGCTTTATGAGGGGTTGGACTTCACTCGCTCGGGGCCTCCTTATCAGACGGCCAAAGGCGGCGTACTGAACCTGACCAGGTCCCTTGCCGCTGAGTTGGGCGAGTACGGCATCACGGCCAATTGCATAAGCCCCGGTCAGATACCGAAGTCGACAACGGACCCTCAAATGGTAGAGCGGTGCCGGCTCAATAATCCGCTGCTTCAAACAGGCGTGTCGGATAACGTAAAGGGGGCAGTGGCCCTATTGGCATCGCCGGCGGGAGACTGGATTACCGGCCACAACCTAGTGGTAGACGGGGGATGGAGCGTTTGGTGAAAGCGCCCTCTTTGAAATGGCGGGCAATTGACTCGACCAGGCGCGAATGGTAGTGTCCATCCACGGCTAACAATCATCCCCGTAGGCTAACTCCGAACAGGCCGGACAGCCTCAAGAAGGTGGACTGTAGCAAATGGAACATAATTTCTCTCCAACCAAATACTACTCGACCATCGGCAGCCACGACCCGGAATGCAAAGTAGCCAGCGGTGACACCATTGTGACTACCACGATCGACGCTGGCGGCTGGCATGCCAACGGTGAATTCATTGGCCCACGTGGCAACCCACAGACAGGTCCCATATATGTAGAAGGCGCAGAGCCGGGCGATACCTTGAAGGTAAGGTTCGACAAGATATGGCCGAACCGATCGCACGGCTTTTGCTCTCCTCGGATTGCACCTCACGTGCTGGAGCCGGGCGATCCAAATGCGGTGAAAACAAACGAACGCCTGACCTTCAGGCTCGATTTTGAGAACAACACCGCGACGGCTGAAGGAGGTCCTACTGACCTGACCGTACCGATTCAGCCTATGCTCGGTTGCTTTGGTGTAGCGCCGGCGCGTGATCAGGCGATATCCACCGCGACATCTGGACCATACGGCGGGAACATGGACTACAAAGGGTTCGCCCCCGGAGTCACGGCGTATCTGCCCGTTTTTGTGGAGGGAGCCCTCTTTCACCTTGGCGACGGTCACGCCTGGCAGGCCGACGGGGAGATCCTGGGCACAGGCATCGAGATTTCGATGGACGTCGTCGTGAACCTGGAGGTCATCAAGGGCAAGGAAATTGGCTGGCCGCGCGGCGAAAACGAAGAGTACATATTCACCGCTGGCAATGCCCGGCCTTTGGACCAGGCTACCCAGCACGCATCATCCGAGATGCTCCGGTGGCTGCAATCCGACTACGGACTGGATGCCGCGGAGGCGAACTTCCTTCTCGGAATGCACGTGAAGTACGACGTAGGAAATATCTACGACCCCGCGTTCACGATGGTATGCAAACTTTCAAAGTCGGTGTTGCCCAGCAGCTAACGTGCACGAGATTAACGTTGCAAATAGCTCTCGCATGAAAAACCGATGATGCACACCCAAGGCAAATAAGAGAACCGCAATTCCAGTCGACAATGACGGAGGTTAAGATATGGCGGAAGGCTTTGATGGCAAAGTCGCCCTGGTCACTGGCGGAAGCACAGGCATAGGCCGAGCAACAGCGCTGACGTTTGCAAGTGAGGGCGCGCGAGTGGTTGTCTCTGACGTAAACGCGGAAGGCGCCGAAGAGACAGTAGGCATGATAAAAGACGCTGGAGGTGAGGCCGTCTTCATCCACGCAGACGTTTCGCAGGCTGGTCACGTCGAAGCGCTCATCAGCAAGACTGTCGAGGCCTATGGCAGATTGGACGCAGCCCATAACAACGCCGGCATCGAAGGTATACGAGTCCCCACGGCGGAATTTCCCGAAGACGAATGGGACCGCGTGATCGCCACTAATTTGAAGGGCGTCTGGCTGACTATGAAGTACGAAATCCAGCAAATGCTCGAGCAGGGTGGGGGCGCCATTGTAAACACATCGTCTATAGCAGGACTAATTGGCATGAAGGGCTCGACCGCCTACGGGGCAGCCAAGCACGGCGTGATCGGGCTGACCAAGGTAGCCGCTCTTGAATACGCAACCCAAGGCATCAGGGTGAATGCCGTTTGTCCGGGAGCTGTAGCCTCACCCATGACCGATCGGCTAATCGGAAGGGAACCAGGCCGACGAGAGATGTACATGGCGATGCAGCCGGTGGGACGATTCGGCACGCCGGACGAGATCGCTCAGGCAGTCGTTTGGCTGTGCTCGGATGCGGCGTCCTTCGTCACGGGCCACGCCATGCCGGTCGATGGGGGATACGTCGCCAATTAAGGTGCGCCAGTAGACAGCCTATTCCTTCATCAAGATTCGGCGCGTAAGAAACTTCAGGCAAAACAGTGGGGTGCTTCTGACTTCAAGGCCACAGACTCTCGACCACCCTCACTCGGTAAAGCCGGTGGCCTTTCGCCAAGCAAGGTAGTATCGCAGGCCATCCGCCATGTCGAACTTCGCGAAGAAGCCCAGGTCCTTTTCCATCCTGTTTACGTCCATCTTGCTTGCTATGCCTGACAGCTCTCTATCCGCGACATCAACGGTGCGCAGATTATGACGCAGCTCCTGAAGCGCAGCGAGCACCTCAGACATCGTCGTCCATTCTGAAGAGGAGGTGTTGTAGATGTCATACGACGGCGTCGGGGCATCCAACATGGCGCCAATCGTCAAATCACCACTGCGATGAAAGCCAAAAAGGACAGGTCCGGAGGCGCCCGATGACGGATAAAGAGCATAGAAAACTTAAAGGCCCCAAAGGCCCCTTGGATGGACTGCGAGTTATCGACTGGACCATGTGGCAGTTCGGACCGGTGTCCACCATGATGCTGGCTGACATGGGAGCCGAGGTCATCAAGATCGAGTCCCTGGATGGTGACCACGGACGGCAAGTCACCCGTTCCGCCGGTATTTACTCCAAGCTTCCCAACGACGTCAGCACCTTCTTCGAGGGTCTCAACCGACAGAAGCTGGGTATAGCCCTGGACCTGAAAACACCAGACGGCGTTGAAGTGATGCGACGGCTGGTTGCCATATCGGATATCTTCGTCGAGAACTTCCGTAAGGGAGTTGCCGAACGTCTTGGGCTTGGATATGAAGACCTGAGGTCTATCAACGAGAATCTAATTTACGCGTCCGCATCAGGATATGGACCAGAGGGACCGGACTCGACTAAGCCGGCGTTCGCATTGACGGCCGAGGCGCGTGCGGGCGCTCTCTGGTGGTTTGGTCCACCCGACGACACGCCGCACCAGCTGGATATCGCCGATCAGAGCGCTGCCATCATGTTGTCATACGGCATTGTAGGCGCGGTCGTGGCCAGGGAACGATTTGGCTATGGCCAAAAGGTCGACGTTTCTCATCTGGGTAGCATGGTCTGGGCAAGAGGGATGCAAAACCAGATCTCGCTGCTCACGAATCAGGAATACGGTCGCTTCGACAGGGAACGACCCGGCAACGTGCTCTGGAATTACTACAGGTGCAAGGACGGGGAGTGGATAGCCTTCTCGATGGGGCAGGAACGTTACTGGCCTCCGTTTTGTGGAGCAATCGATCGCCCGGACCTCATCGACGACATCCGGTTCGACAGCACCGATGCGCGTTACGAAAGCCGCGAGGTTTTGGTCCAGGTGCTAGACGCCGTATTTGCATCTCGGACCAGCGACGAGTGGGAGGCGCATCTGAATGGCAATAGTGACATCATCTGGGAGAAGGTCCAGCGAAACCTCGATCTGCCGAACGATCCACAGGTCAAGGCCAACGGATACATCGTAGAGCATGACCACCCCATCATTGGTCCGTCCAACTGGCTCCAGACGCCTATCACCTACAGCAGGACACCTCTGTCTACGTGAAAGATGGCCCCCGCCCTGGGCGAGGACACCGAAGATATACTTACCAGCCTTTTGGGATATACATGGGAAGAAGTCGTAGCGCTCAAGGACAGGAATGTCATTCTCTGATTGAATTTCTACCCAGACGGCAAGAACCTATGGGCACTTGGGGACACAAGTCTGGAACATCGAGTATCCTAGACCTGGTACCAAAAATCCGCTTCCCGCAAGGCAGTGGGGATTCGAGTCCCTTCCTGGGCACCAGTCGAAACAGGCTTGGGTTATCAAAGTATTCGGCCTGCAATAGTAATCAAAAGGCCATCGCTTCAAAGGCGTAGATAGCAGACAGTCCCGGTAAGTGGCGCTTTGGAAATAGCCTGAACCAGGAATTGAAGGCCCGGGACGCGTCACTGTTACATGTCAGGCGGTTTCACTGCTCACATGGCCACCATACGCACTCGGTGGTTGATGCCGTCAGCGATGTACAGGTTGCCTTTACCATCGATGCCGCAGCCGTGAGGACGGTTTAGGCATGCAGCGGTTGCAAGGCCTCCGTCACCTGCGCCGCCCTGCCTTCCGCCAGCGATTGTCGTCACTATACCGGTAATAGCGTCGATGCGGCGAACGGCATTATTCTCTGTATCAACTACTATTACATTGTCCTCATTGTCGCAGCGGATAGCTTTGGGCGCGCCCCAGGTGGCTTCTATGGCTGGGCCTCCATCGCCGCAATATCCCTGCTCACCCGTTCCGGCAAAGGTGGTCATGATGCCGTCCACATCCACTCGCCGAACGCCGTTGCCTTCTCGTTCGCAGATATAAGTGTTTCCTTGGCTATCCATACACACTGCTCTTGGACCCATAATGGATGCCTCCGTCGCGTGGCTGCCGTTTCCGAATCTTCTCTTCTCACCGTCTCCAGCAAACGTATTAATGATTCCGGTATCCAGGTCTAGACGTCGGATGCGCTGGTCCTGAATATCAGCAATTAGTAGGCCTCCGTTTCCGTCCAGAAAACAGTCGTTTGGTTCCCGGAGTTGGGCTTGAACCCCAGGCCCACCATCACCGCTGTAACCGGGCACGCCTGTTCCTGCAACCGTTGTTATAATGCCTGATGCGGCATCAAACTTGCGAATGGCAGCATTCATGCGATCAACGATGTAGATATCACGGTTGACGTCGATGTGCAACGAGTACAGGTTATTCAAGGTTGCCATAATCGCAGGACCGCCGTCGCCCGAGTAGCCTTGACTACCTGTTCCTGCGACTGTAGTAATCACACTGGTATTCCTATCGATACGCCTCACAGTATGAGTCCGCCCATCTGATATGAATAGGTTGTCTTCGGTATCGAAGGCGACGCCGTATGCTTCACCAATCATCGCTAGTGAAGCCGGTCCACCGTCACCGCTATATCCGCCTTCGCCTGTTCCCACGACAGTCTGGATTATTCCAATCTCTAAATCCATATAACGTTCCAATCTCAAACGACTTATTTCCGATTATTTCTATCGCAGATTCTATCCTGCCTGTCGCTACACGGGCAGATTTACCTGACACACCCAAATAGCAAGAAAGAGGAATGGCGAGAATTCGGTCTAGGGCTGTCCGCGTGCAAGTTCAGTCACAAGCCGAATATTAGCGAGGCACAGCGATTGTCTGTAGCACGTATTCGGACATTCATCCGGCGGTTGCATCGCTGTGGTGAATATAAGAGTGGAACCTGATTCAGATCAGGCGCTTTCTAAAGAAACTGCTGCTTTCAGGTTTTCGGCGAACGCCTGAATGGTTGAGTTTGCCTTGCGCTTGATCAGGGGTTGACCCAACTGGCCCAGGTGCCCTAATAGTTGAACGTCCGCAGTGACGCTCAACTCGGAGGCGCTTGAGGAGCTTCCCACAAGCTCGACTCGTATGTCCGCCTGTACGCCGCCACCAACCCGCCGATCTTGAGCGCTGGCCTTCATGTTCCACAGTCCGAGATCGTCGTCTTGCTGGACTTCTATTGTGCCAGAGAGGTTGAGGCCAATCGGACCTATCCGAATGCGCATCGTCCCACCATAACTGCCGTCTTCCTTTTGCTTGACGTCGCCGACATCCGGCATCAGTCTGGCAGCTCTCGGGAAATCGCTTAGCACGTCCCAGATCTGTTTCTTAGACGCCTCGATAGTTACCCGGTGCTCGAAGATCACTTCGATAGACCTGCCGCTTGCTGCAACGCCCGCCGGGTAAACACGACGGCCATGTCGCGCTTGTAATCAGCAGAGCCACGATAATCATCAAGCGGGTCCAGATGCTGACGGACCAGTTCTGAGGCATCACGAATGGCTTCAACAGTAACATGCTGTCCAACCAATGCTTCTTCGACGGATGTGGCACGGACCGGGGTAGGGGCAACCGCGTTGAGCGCAACACCGACGGTCACAAAACGATCGTCCTCCACCTTCGCAGTCACCGCGACGCCCACCGTAGGATAGTCGTCCGCGGTCCTTGGCAGGAATTTCAAGTAGGCCGAGGCGGCGTCCTGGTCTACAGCTGGCACGATGATTTCAGTAAGTATCTCGTCGGCCTCGATTGCCGTCTCATAGTAGTCCTTGAATAGATCACTAATCTCCAATACTCGTTCGCCATGACCGGAAACGAGGCGAATTTGCGCCCCGAGTATTATCAATGCAGGCGGCGGGTCCTGAGATGGGTCGGCGTGGGCAAGGCCTCCTCCCACGGTACCCATATTTCGTATCTTGACCGTCGCTATTCTGGAATACACCTCGCTAAGTAACGGCACATGCTCTTTCACCAGATCAGAAGTGACCATCTCTTGATGCGTCACCAGCGCGCCGACATGAAGCTGACCGTCGGCAAATAAAATGTCATTCAGGCCCGGCAATTTACGGAGACTCACCATGTGATTGGCGAAGATCAGAGACTGCTTCAAGAGGTTAACCATGGCGGTCCCTCCAGAAATTGGTCTGGCGTCCTCGCCGTGCTCGGTCAATATCGATAGGGCTTCGCCAATGGTCTGAGGGTTGTGAAAGTAAAAGTCCTTCAACGGCTATTCATTCCGCGCGCTAATGGCTTTGGTGATGGACTCAACTATCTGATAATAACCAGTGCAACGGCAAAGATTACCGGCCATCCACTCCTTTATCTCGTGCTCAGTAGGAGTCGGGTTAATGTCCAGCAGAGACTTGGCTGCAAGAATCTGACCGGGAGTGCATATTCCGCACTGGAATCCGCCATTGACGACGAAACTCTCCTGAAGTGGGTGTAGTTTGTCCTCTTCGGCAACGCCTTCGATGGTGGTCAGGGCCGCGCCATCTACCTGCACCGCCATCGTGATGCAGGACGCTACGGTCTTGCCATCGATGAGCACTGTGCATGCGCCGCATACGCCTACGCTGCAAGCCTCTTTGGTGCCCGTGAGGCCGATGTCATAGCGAAGCATGTCCACCAGTGTGCGCCGGGCGGGCACTTCGATTCTGTACTCTTTTCCGTTGACGGTGAGTTCCAGAGGGTATAGTGCTTCAAGGGAAGTCATCTGGTATCCTTGGTCAAAATTCTGTGAACAGTATGCTATCGCCGCGACGTTCCAGTCGCAGGGGCTAATTGCCAGAGGCGCAACGATGCGCGAATGGTAACCCAACGGCGATAGGCTGACAATAGGTGGGTAATTGACTTCTTACCGTGTAATCGGGCAGGATGTGCCGAGAACGGATGGTCCAGAAAAGGTCACAGGCGAGGCGCAGTACACGGCCGATTTTGTTTTGCCGGGAACCCTTTGGGGCAAGATCCTCAGAAGCCCTTTCTCCCACGCGCGAATCCTCAGCATTGATACGTCTGAGGCCAGCAAAGTAGAAGGCGTCTACGCTGTTCTTACGGGGGCAGACGTTCGCGGTGTTCTATATGGTCGTCGCCTGAAGGACGTTCCGGTGCTGGCGAACGATGTCGTGCGGCACGTAGGTGAACCCGTGGCGGCCGTTGCTGCTATCGATCAAGACACCGCACAGCAGGCCCTAGACCTCATCAACGTCGAATACGAGGAGCTGCCAGCAGTCCTGGACACGGCGGCGGCGATGAAGGAAGGCGCGCCTCTGGTCCACCCTGAAGTCAACAGCTACGCCGGCCTGCCTAAAGTCCTGGAAAAGCCATCGAACCAGTTTGTGAAGAACACCTGGTCAGCGGGAAACCTGGAGCACGGCATGGCTGAGGCTGATCGCATTTTCGAAAATTCGTTCACCACTCCCGCCATTCATCAGGCCTACCTGGAAAGTCACTCCTGCCTTGTATGGATAGACGAAGACGACCGCGTACAGGTTTGGGCTTCGAACAAAAACCCTCATGTTATGAAGCAGCAGATGTCGGACGCGCTACATATTCCAGTGGAGCGCATCCGAATTAATCAGACGTTCATCGGAGGGGACTTCGGAGGCAAGGGTTCGCCGCTGAATCTTCCGCTCTGTTATTTCTTGGCATTGCATAGCGGCAGACCTGTAAAAATAGTCATGAACTATTCCGAGGAATTATTAGCTGCAAATCCTCGCCACCCTTCGGAGATAACACTTAAGACTGGTGTGATGAACGACGGAACTCTCGTCGCCCACGAGGCTTACGTAATCTTCAACAGCGGCGCATACGGTGGCTTCAAGCCTGGAGTCAATCTCAGCGGCGCTTCAAGGGCTGGCGGGTGCTACAGAATTCCCAACGTATATATGGAAGGCGTTCAGGTCTACACGAACAACGTGCCATGTGGCCACATGAGGTCGCCCGGTGAGCCCCAGGCCCTCTTTGCGATGGAGTCGCACATGGACATGATCGCTCGTGACCTTGGCATCGAACCTCTCGAGTTACGGAGGCGCAACCTCGTAGAGGAGGGTGACGAGACGCCATCCGGGACCATTTTCGAAGGTGTCAGAGCAAAGGAAACGCTGGAGGCAGCCATTGACGCTTCCGAGTACAACGCTCCCAAACCTGCCAACGTCGGCAGGGGAATCGCCATGGGGGATCGAGCTCCGGGCGGTGGCGAGTCTTATGCCTCGGTTGAGCTCAAGCCCGACGGCTCTGTGGTTCTCAGCACCCCTGTATTCGAGCAAGGGACTGGAACACACACCACTCTTCGTCAGATTGTAGCCGAGGAGATGGGCCTACCCTTCGAGCGCGTGCAGCTTGAGGTATGGAATACGGACGCCGTGCCTTTCGACTCTGGTGTAGGTGGAAACCGAGTCACTCGCATCGCAAGCATAGCCACTAACGAGGCAGTTTTAGAGGCACAACATCGTGCGCTAAGAATCACGGCGGAGCTTACAGGTTGGCCGGAGGAGAGGCTCAAGTTTCAAGGCGAAGAGATTAGTAACACCGAATCCGGCCAATCTGAAAACTGGGCTAGACTTCTCTCGCGAGCAGGCCAGTCGGTTGTCGGCAGTGGGCACTACAAGGACGCAGGACATGCGAAGGTTACGTCGTTCACGGCACAGGTGGCGGAGGTGGCAGTGGACCCAGACACGGGTGAGATTAAGCTGATTCGAGTAACAACCGCACACGATATCGGCAGGGTTTTGAATCCAGTCGGGCACCAAGGCCAGATATTCGGTGGGCTGATGCAAGGAATTGGATACGCTCTCATGGAGGAGCTGGTCATAGAGGACGGCAGGGTTACGAACCTGTCCTTGGGCGATTACAAGATCCCAACATTCATGGACCTACCAGAAGTGCGGACAGTGTTGTTGGAGCCCGGTAAGGGCGTTGGGCCATATGACACCAAAGCCATTGGAGAAAGCCCCAATGGCCCCATAGCGGCAGCAATAGCAAATGCTATCGCTGATGCTGTTGGTGTTCGAATCCAAAGCCTTCCGCTTACCTCCGAAAAGGTTTACAGGGCGCTCAAAGACGGGTAAACAATACTCGGTTGCAATCCTTCTATATGTAGGGCAGATAAATTGTCGCTTGTCATGAGCCGAGCCGATAACGGCAATAGGTCGCGCTTCGCCAACTGCTCAATGGGCTGTTCCGAGCATACTTGAGTCCTGTATTAGACCCGTGCGCGTTCAACTGGTGTCTTCCAACGCATCTAGTTTCATGCCTATACCACGCCTCACGCTTATTATGGCGCCCACCTTAGCCGTCTAAACTCTAATGAATTGGACTTCTATCCTCGTGTGATATCATCCGGCGCATGTAGATTTTCGTTTTGGAGGCCGCTATGGCTTATGGAGGCAATGATTGGCTCGCGCTGAACCTGGAGCCAACCCTAGAACCAGAATTACCAATATGCGATCCGCATCACCATTTCTGGGATTTTCGCAATGAGAGGGTGCCATACCAGAGGTACCTTCTTGACGAGCTGAACGCGGATATCTACAGCGGTCACAACGTTCGCTCAACCGTCTTTATTGAGGCCAGGTCAATGTACAGCGCCGATGGGCCAGAAGAACTTCGTTCTGTTGGCGAGGTCGAGTTCGTGCAGGGGCTCGCCGCAGCTAGTGCCAGTGGACAGTACGGCCCGGCTAGAGCCGCCGCGGCCATCATCGGAAACGCCGACCTGAGCATGGGGGACAGAGTTGAGCCCGTGCTGGACGCTTTGCAAGTCGCTAGTCCGAACCGTTTCCGCGGCGTACGCAGATCTGCCTCCTATGACGTCCATCCAGATGTGGAAAGCAGGGCAGAGCAGGGCCTGCTGGCAAACGAAAGCTTTCGGGCTGGGGCGCGAGTGCTTGCTCGCAGGGAAATGGTCTATGAGAACACGCTGTATTTCCATCAGCTTCCCGAGCTTGTGGATTTCGCCAACGCCATTCCTGAACTAACCATCGTGCTGAATCACATCGGTGGCCTGTACCGCGTAGGGCCATACGCCAATCGGGACGACGAGGTGATTACGGAGTGGCAGGCAGGCGTCGCTGCCGTTGCACGGTGTCCGAACATATACCTAAAGTTGGGCGGTGTGGGTCAGCCTCGCTACGGCTTCGACTGGCACACCTACGAAAAGCCTATCGATTCTGAAGCGCTGGCAACAGGCCTCGCTCCTCTAATGAACTACTGCATCGAACAGTTCGGCCCAGACAGGTGCATGTTCGAAAGCAACTTCCCGCCGGACAAGGTGTCTAGCTCGTATAACGTGCTGTTCAACGCCTTCAAGCGACTGTCCAAGGACTACTCGGATTCCGAAAGAGCCTCGCTGTTCCACGACACTGCTACCAAGGTCTACCGCATATAGCTGTTGTCGAGTGTACGCCTAGCGGAGTCCTATGTTAAATTCTGGAAATACAACGCCGCCAATAAATTACTTGATGCGGCGAAACTTATTAGGAGAGAACCTTAATGACAACGTCAAGAGAGATCATGCAAGAGGTTGCGCCTAGATTGGCGGAACTGACTAACGATGTGGTGTTCGGAGACATATGGGAGAGGCCAGGGCTATCCAAACGGGACCGCAGCCTGATGGTCGTCGCCGTACTGACGGCTCTGTACCGAACGGATCAGCTGAAGGGCCACATTGGCCGCGCGCTGGATAACGGCGTTACGAAAGACGAGATCGCGGAGATCATTACACATATGGCCTTTTACGCTGGCTGGCCTACGGCGGCCAATGCAGTCAGGGTAGCCAAAGAGGTCTACGACGAACGAGGCTAGGGCTTTCAGTCTCGAACAGTGGAAGCGCCGCAGGGAAGGGTGCATTATTAAATGGAAATCGTACTGCTGGTAGGCCGGGTAATATTCGGCCTCTACTGGGTAAATACGGCTATTCTTAATTTAATGGGGCTAGAGAAAGGTGCGGCGAATGCGGGGGAGCACGGGGTCCCATTCCCTAAGTTCTCTTTCATAGCCACGGCGCCGGTAATGATTGTCAGCGGTCTGAGCATTGCCTTTGGCTTCTACTCTTGGGTTGGAGCGATCGCCCTTATCGCTTTCCTTATCCCTGCCTCAGTATTGCGACACCACTTCTGGGATGTGGCAGACCCCCAGCAAGCTGGCGCTGAGAGGCGCGACTTCGAAAAGAACATGGCGCTGGTCGGTGCGTGCTTTCTCATCATCTATTTTGGCTCGGGCCCCTTCAGTCTTCATTAGTCTGCGCGAAGCGAGAACACAAAACGGCCCTCCCGATCAGTCATCTTCTGGCGGGCCGTTTCATTTAATTCTCTAAAGATGCTTTATCCGGAGACTGGCACGGGAATACCTGGAATATTTACCTGGATGCGACCCATTGTTCGCCACGTCGTGTAGAACAGCGTAGTCCAGTCATCGCCGCCAAAGGCAAGGTTTGTCGTGGTGTCCTCACCATGGACAATAGTTCCAAGATGCTTACCGGATGGGTCCATTACCCAGATTCCTCCGGAGCCGCCACAATACACATTACCTTCCACATCCACCTTCATACCGTCGGGAACGCCTGGGCGGTCTCCAGTCAGGTCGCAGAACACACGGCCCGACGCCAGAGCCAGCATGCCGTTGGGTTGCATATCGAAGGCTCGAATGTGCCCTCGACGAGTGTCGTTGATATACAGAATGCTCTCGTCCGGCGTGAAAGCCAGACCGTTTGGCACTATAAAATCACCGATAAGGAGCGTCTGTGTGCCAAGGTCCGGTGTGACTCGATAGACGCCAGAGAAGTCCAGGTCTACGTCGGGGTCTGGAGCACCGGGGTCCGAAAAGTAGATGCAGCCGTCGGACTTTACCACTGCGTCGTTGGGCCTGTTGAACCTCGAACCTCGATGATTACTAGCAACAGCCGTAATACTGCCGTCCAGCTCCTGTCTCGTCACTCTGCGGGCGCCGTGCTCACAGGCAATCAGACGGCCCTGTAAGTCTCTCGTTAGGCCGTTCGCCTGATTCGTGCCCTCCTGAAATACTGTGGTGCCTTCGCCAGGTGACCATTTCATCCGCCGGTCCTGTCCGATATCGCTGAAAAGCAGGTATCCACCATCTTTCCACCAAAGCGGTCCTTCTACGGGCCACCTGTCGCTGGCCATACCGCTGGCTAGCTGCTCGACCTCGGCGTCGGATGAGACGATGCGATCTAGTTCGGGTGAATTCTTCTCGATGGGCAAGTTAGTCCTCCTAATACACGGGTAGCTATCGACACTCCTTTGGGCGAAGCTGGGAAAGTCTACGGTCCGTCAGTCAGCCAGAGGCACCATCATAGACAGGCGTGGCCCACCGCCGACTACCGCCGTGGTGTGGCCCTGACCCGTGGTATCCTCCGCCACCAGCACATCGCCAGTTACGAATCGACGCTTCGTGCCATCCCCTACGATGATTTCCATCTCGCCAGACAGCGTAACAACATACTGCTTTTGAGGTTCGTTGTGCCAATCCCTGAAGTAGCCCGCTTCCAACAGCCGGAACATCACGCTTTTCGCATCGTGCATTGAGGTCAGGTCAGGATGGGAATCCAGTGTCAGCTCTTCGAAGTGCGACTGGCCGTCATCGCCAGCGTATAGCCTTACAATAGCCAATGTGTTCTCCTAAATACTTGTTCTCTTTTGGTAGACCTTCTGCTCTAGAAACTCCCGCCAGGACTTCACAAACCCAAGACAAGCGATGTTCGGACTTATCTTTGAGTCGTAAGAACCTCTGTCAGTGGAGTCGCTTGGGGTCCTTCCTCACATAGACCTGGAAGAGCCGAGGAAAACGCCTTAAAGTAGTCCGTAGACTGGAACCGCGTCAGTGCCTCTTGACCCGCAAACCTGCCCAGGTGAGCGAAAAACACGCTGTCTGGCTTTGCCAGCGAACTGTACAACATCTCGGGGCCAGGGATTTGGTTCAGGGCCGCAAAGAAGGTTTCTCGCAGAATTTTGGCGGCGGCGCTGTCAGCCTTTACCCTATATTCAATCAAGAATTCCATAGTACCTCCTTTTTCGCTCTCGCCGTCACTCCAGTACAGGGAATGCTAACCATCAATCAGGTTGCGGTCAATCTCAACACCCAGTCCTGGCCCCTGGGGCATCGCCATAAAGCCATCGCCATCCACGTTCGGGTAGTCTCTCAATACGGAGAAGCCGTGCCTGTAGTCGCCAATAGGCGGATCATGCAGAATCTCGAGAAACGGCGAGTGGCGCCACGAAGCTACCAGGTGCATGTGAGCAATTATGCCCAGGTCGCGACCGCCATTGTGAGGCACGATCTGCTTACCGTAGAGCTCGGCCAGGATGCCGATTTTGCGCATGGCTGTGAGGCCATGTAGAACCAACACTTCCGGCTGCAGAATGTCGTAGACATCCTGCTGACACGCCCAGAAGAAGTCGTGCATGCCCGGCAGGCCCTCGCCTCCCGCAATGGGCATGTGCAGAGACGACTTGAGCTTGGCTATCTTGTCGAACTGGAAACCCAGTAGGGGTTCCTCCAGCCAGTAGCAACCCAGGTCCTGCAAAGCATTGGCCGTATCAGCCGCCCGCCGATAGTCCCACTGTATCCCTGGCTGCCAGGTGCCGTTGGACTCAGCCTGGTTGCCGTCTACCATGATGCTCATATTGTCGCCGACGGCGTCACGCACCATCTCTACTGTGCGCACATCTTCGGCCAGCGTGTCATGGTGTATGCGTACCTTAATGGCCTTCCAACCCTCCTCCATGAGGCAAGTGGCCATATCGGCACGCTCCTCAGGCGTCGACAGCTGTATCATGCTGGCGTACGGAACGACCTTGTCTTTGCCGCCGCCCCAGAGCTTATAAAGCGGTTGACCAGTGGCCTTGCCGATAATGTCCCACAACGCGATATCTATGCCTGCCGTGCCTTGATAGGCCGCGCCCCAGGCAAAATAGCGCAAGACGTGAGTGTGGCTCTCGATATCGAAAGGGTCTTTGCCAAGAAGGTGCTCTTTAACAGCCGAGATCAGACTGGCATCCACGGCGGGACCTATTCCTGTCAGACCTTGGTCAGTGTGGACCTCAACGAAGGAGCCGCCGCCCACCTGAGGCCTCCAGACTCTGGGATCCCAGGCGGGCTTGATCTCCCCAACGGATTCGACAACTCGAAGGCGAATGGTCTTTACGTCGGTTATTTTCAGTCGGGAGTTCTCTGGTAATTTAGACATCTCTCCTCGCAAGTTTAGTCCAGCAGTACTTTCCTGTTGTATGGCCCGATATTAAATAGGGCTGTCGGCATTCTTGCCGAACTTCAGAATGAACACCAAAAATCGGCTCAATGGTCTAGAACGACCATAAGAAGCATGGCGCTCACCTGAGTCTTGCAACGCCGTTACCCGATTAAATATTCTCCGTCTTCCCACGACGGGTCGGACTGCAAGAATCCCCGGAGTTTCATAAACCAGTCGTTTTGTCCGGGGTCGTTTCCGTTGGCATGGTAGGCCTCTTTGGATTCAAACACGGCTACGCCGATAAGCTCCCAGTTGTTTGCGTCGGGCTTCATTATATAGCCCCCCACGACACCCTTCACATTGGGCTTGCGCTCGCTTTCCCATTCTTTAAATGCATCAATGACATCCTGTTCTTTCCCAGCCGCAGGTCTCATTCGAAAAATAGTTCCGTACATCAGGCATCCTCGCTTTCTTCAACATATTAATATGTCGGTTTGATGGTTGGCTCTAAGAATACAACAAAAAAATCCAATTACACGGCTGCCGAAACAAGCCTCAATATATCAGAGACTATTAAGCGTTTGAGCTCAGTGGTCCATATTAAAATTTCCGGTTCTCGCGTACTCGAGGCCTTCCTCCATTGTCGAAAACTTGCCTTCGATCTGTGCGACGTAGCATGTCTTGAGGATCGCTCCAAAGTTCACGCCTGTCCAGCCGCTAAACTCAAGGATATCACGGCAGTTGCGTAGGCGGCATGGTAGAACCGTGATTTTCACCTCGCTGCCCGGATCCTTCCGGGTGCCACCAGTTGACAGCAGTGCTATCCTTGACACGGCAGGACCCCTTTGACCAACGCAGATTCGAAAGCATCGACGACTCGATGAGCAACTGGTCGATGGCACGGGGCAAAGTATCGATCGAAGCATGAATTCGAGGAGGACCAGGATTGGGAGCAGATCAGGTTGTAATTACTGAAGTATTGATTATCGGATCAGGAGCCGCAGGAGTCACCGCGGCTATCGAGGCTAAAGAGGCAGGAGCAGAAGTAATAGTCATAGAAAAGTCCGGCTTTTTAGGTGGCGCCGCCGCTATTTCTGGAGGTGGGTGCTGCCTGGTAGGGACTTCACTTCAGACCGAAAAAGGGATAGAGGATAGCGTAGACCTGGCCTTTGATGACTGGGTCAAGTTCGGCGAAGGCTCTGCCGATGAGGAGTGGGCGAGGTTCTATCTTGAGAACACCAATAACGAGCTGTTTGAGTGGGCGTCAGCTCGCGGCGTAGAGTGGGACTTCGTGAATCATAACGAAGGCAATACTGTGCCGCGCTGGCATCATCCGGTTGGAGGAGGAGCGGGTATCTGGCAGGCCCTCCATGCAACGGCCGTGGCGCGAGGTGTCGACCAGTGGATAGCCTCCACGGCTGCCCGGAAGCTACTGGTAGAAGGTGGCAAGGTGACGGGAGTCCGCACGGAAAATCTCGAAACAGGCGAGAGTACGGATTACATGGCCAAGTCCATCGTCTTGGCCAGCGGAGGCTTCAACTCCAATGTCGAGATGGTGAAAGAGAGCCGGCCTGACCTCAAGGACATGCGAATTCTGGAGGGCACTCACCCAGGGGATACCGGCGACGGTCATGCAATGGTAACCAAATTAGGTGGCACGCTTACCCACATGGAAGATATCTGGTTTTACGTATTCTCGATACCCGACCACCGAGATGAGCGAGGCAAGCGAGGGATGGCTGTTCGGGGTATGCCCCACGCGGTCTGGGTGAACATGCAGGGCGAGCGATTCCACAATGAAGACTTGACTGGTGGTAATTCAGGCGCGCCTGCGGTCATGTCGCAGGACCCGGCGAGCTGCTGGTCGATCATCGACGACTCCATGACGGACGGGGTGACCGTCAGCGATCCTTACTATTACCTGCCCGGCACCTCTGCCAAGGACCCGGCGAAGGTGGAGGAGCTGATGAAGGAGTCGCCCAATATCAAGCACGCAGACACTCTGGAAGAGCTGGCTGACAAGATTGGCGTGCCACAACGTACCTTCGTCGAGAGCATAAATCGCTACAACGGCTTCATCGATGGGGGACTGGAGAAAGACCCTGACCATGGTAGGAATCTGACCAACAAGAAGATGCTCGAGCAGCCTCCTTTTCATGCCTTCAACTACTTCCCGCTGGCCAGGAAGAATTTTGGTGGGGTGCGCACGGACTTCCACTGTCGCATCACCGATAAGCATTTCGAGGTGATCTCAGGCGTTTACGCAGCGGGAGAGCTTGCCGGAATGGCGGGTGGGCACATCAACGGCAAAAACGGCCTGGAAGGCACCATGCTTGGTCCATCACTGTTCAGCGGCAGGGTGGCGGGCGCGTGGGCAGCAAATGGGGCTGGCTTCGGAGACGGGTTCAAAGGGTCGCCAACACGAGACTAGATTAACCCTCAGGAATTCCTGAGTTCGTTACTTGATAAGAAATCCAGAGCCAGCGAATTAAAATCGCTGGCTCTTTCCATGTGAGGCCAGTGTCCACATTGGCTGAGCACCTCCAGCCTAGCCGCAGGCGTCAACTCCGATGCGTGATATGCGTGGGAGACCGGGAACATCTTGTCCTGCTCTCCCCAGACCAGCATGATGGGAATGCCAAGGCCACTCAGCCTATCCACAAGCACGAACTCATCACGAACGCCGGATAGCTTCACAGTCCGGAGAAGGGTCCGCACCACCGCCTCTTTTGCCCCAGGAAGGCTAGGTGTGCGGCGCAACTCGTCCACCAGATCCTGGCTGACCAGCGAGCGGTTAAGGAAAACGCTCTGAAGCATTAGCTTGTTGCCTCCCAGCCTATGCGACCGAAGAACGTTACCGACAAGAGGCATCGACAGGATTCTGATAAAAGACGGCACCTCTTTGCCCAAGCCGGAGCTGCCGACCAATACCAGGCTGGAGACCAGTTCGGGATGCTTGATGGCCATCATCATGGCCAACGCACCGCCCGCGGAGTTGCCTATTGCTGCAGCGTCGCTGATGCCAAGCTGAACGGCGGCCTTGCCCATGATATCGGCGACGTCCCCCGGGTAATAATCCACGTCTGGCTTGTCGGAATCGCCGTGACCCAAGACATCAAAAACGAACACACGGTAGTGCTGAGAAAGCGCGGCTATGTTGTCCCGCCAGGTGAATGCCGCCGCAGCCAGCCCATGATAAAGAAGAACAGGAGAGCCCTGTCCTGCTTCGACGTAGTGAATATCTATTCCATCAACGGTAACGTAACGGGATGTCCCCGATAGTCCGTGCATGTTTTTTTGTGCGCCTCCGATATGAAATATGCGCCTAGGCCCATTACCAGAATACCACCGAGCAGGAGCGGTGTTCGTCGATGCCCAGTGTCGAGTTCAGCTTGTGCTACCTGGCTATGTAACCGCCGTCGATGACCAGTTCCGTACCTGTAATGAAGGAAGCATCGTCCGACGCCAGGAACAACACCCCGTTGGCCACCTCAAGGGTCTCGCCGGTCCGCCGCAAGGGAGTCAGGGCAACCAGCTGCTCTCGTATGGCCGGGTCCGCCCGCCAGGACGACTGCATAGGTGGCATGAAGCCCGGGTGCACAGAGTTCACGCGAATGCTCTGGGGACCGTACTTGACGGCCATGGCCTTGGTGAATATGCGCACTGCGCCTTTTGAGGCATGGTAGGCTGGGTGCCCGCCTTCGCCACCCACAAAGCCCATTATGGAGGATATGTTTACGATGGAGCCTCCACCGGTCTTGAGCATCTCCTGAACGGCGTATTTGCATCCCAAGAAGACGCCAGTGGCGTTAACATCCATGATGCGATGCCAGCCATCGGTGTCCAGGGGATCGGAGACCAGGCCGCTGCTGAGTCCCGCATTGTTCACCAGGATATCCAGCCTGCCGAAGTTGGCAATTGTCTGCTGAACGAGTTCCTGCCAATTTTCCTCGCTGGTCACGTCAACGTGCACAAACATTGCCTTGCCGCCAGCTTCCGCAATTTCCGACTCTACCTTCTTGCCCTCGTCATCATTCATGTCGGCCACCACAACCGTGGCTCCCTCTCTGCCGAAGAGTCTCGCTTCGTCCGCGCCCATTCCGCGGGCGGCACCGGTTATGATCGCCACCTTGTTTTCGAGTCTCATTTTCATTCTCCCTAACAGATTGTCTGCCCGTAGATTGCCTGTGTATTGAAGTAATAGGCCACGTAAATACGCCCGTTATAATTGCTCGCGCCATTCTTACGCAGAAACCTTGCCTTGTCCACCGCCTTTGTCGGAATCACCTATGGTAGCTCATCTAGTTGGGCACACCTTGCCATGCGTTATCGCAAGGCTTCGTGATCCACGTTAATACCATCTATCGCAACAGACCCCTTGTCATAGCTCCCTAGATAATGGGAGGAATGCCATGTTAGACATCATCGCCGGTTTGTTTATTCCATATAAAGCTGCTAATCTATTCAGGCGTTAATCTTCGCCTATTGGCATGATGTACGCTGCCTTCTTAGCAAGTTCCACGCCTGTAATTCGGCATAAACCTGCACCATGAATCACTAACGAAATTCTGCGGGATTAGAAAGTTCCTATATGAAATTTGTCTTCATCGCAATATTCGCAGCCCTTCTAATAACGGCCTGCCTTCCCGATGTGGGAACCGAGTTATCCGAAGAGGAGGCCAGGGCTCTTATTGAGAGAGAAGTATTGAACACTTGCGATGGTAGAAGTACCAATTTTATTTCAGGTATATTGGCTTCAGTTAGCAATTCAACTGCAGTATCTTCTCGGGACTGGTGGACATTCTCTATAAACATGTCGGGATCAGAAGTACCCTTGGAGGCCCTAGTTTTCCCCTCAAAAATTGTGTCCGGGCCGTTCGTTGTGCACCTGGTAACACAGGCCTGCGGCTGAGTATTTTTTATATATAACAAAAAGGCATCTGCGTCGTCATTACTGACATAACGCAGATGCCTTTTTATTTGCGCTGATTTTGAATTCGGCAAAATGCGCCTTATCACTGTACAAAGTCTAATTGGCGATTAGCCTTGGACCGCAGAGCCCAAATAGGTTCTTGACGACGCTAATTGCTTTTGGAGGCTGTAGAAAAGGCATCTGAAGGGCATACAAAAGAACAAAAAACTGGGCCTGGATTGCAAGCGACACTCAGACGCCGAAGCGACAGGTACTCGCAGGTGTTCAACCCAGGCCCGAAAAATCAGAGGGGCAATACCGCTGTATTGGTAATCCAATGTTAACATAGCAGGGCGGTGGATGGTAGCATGTAGGTTGCCGCCACAAGCACTCTACCGACGCTAAATTAAGGCATAGGAACAACACATGGGCAACACTTTTGGTCATCTTTTCAGAGCGACAACCTGGGGCGAATCTCACGGCGATGCCGTAGGTGTGGTGGTGGACGGTTGTCCTCCTCAGATGGCTCTGACCGTGGCCGATATCCAGAAAGAACTGGACCGCAGACGTCCAGGTCAGAGCGAAATTTCGACTCAGCGCAAAGAGGGCGACCAGGCCGAGATTCTCTCAGGAGTTTTCGAGGGCAAGACGCTGGGCACGCCCATCATGATAGGCGTGTGGAACCGGGACGCCCGCAGCCGAGACTACGAGCACATGCGCACCGCCTACAGGCCGTCGCATGCTGACTACAGCTACGATGCCAAGTACGGCATTCGCAACTGGATGGGCGGAGGTCGAGCCAGCGCCCGGGAGACTATTGGTCGTGTGGCAGCAGGAGCGATTGCGCGAAAGTTCCTGGCGAATGAGTTCGGTCTGGAAATCGTTGGCTACGTGAAGCAGGTCTGGAAGCTCAAGGCCGAAGTAGATCCCGACACCGTGACCATGGAGGACGTGGAGTCCAACATTGCGCGATGCCCGGACCAGGATATGGCAATTCAGATGATCGAACGCATCAAGGAAGCACGCAAGGACGGCGATTCCCTGGGCGGTATCGTGGAGTGTGTTGCACGCAATGTGCCGACAGGACTGGGAGAGCCAGTTTTCGATAAGCTAGAGGCGGAACTGGCAAAGGCGATGCTGTCCATGCCAGCCTGCAAGGGCTTCGAGGTCGGCTCCGGCTTCGGCGGCGTGACGATGACAGGCTCTGAGCACAACGATCCTTTCTACAGTGAAGGCGGGCGCATACGTACCAGGACCAACAACTCAGGTGGAATCCAGGGCGGCATTAGCAACGGCGAGAATATCATCATACGCGCGGCCTTCAAGCCAACGGCGACGATTATGAAGGCGCAAGAAACGGTGGATACCGAAGGCAACGACACGATCATGGAGGGCAGGGGACGGCACGATCCTTGTGTCCTTCCCAGAGCCGTGCCTATTGTTGAGTCTATGATGGCCCTGGTCCTTGCCGACCATGCCCTACGCCAACGCGGCCAGACCGGTAGTTTGGAATAGTGGCCAGATCGGCATTGCATGTTGCGTAAGTTGAAATAGAGAGCAAACATCCGACGGCGACACCTTTTTCGTACGGCAAGTCGCGTCTGTACAATTAGGCTAAAGCACACCCAAATATGGGCATAGCTTCGCAATACAAAAATAAAAGGCGGGCAATGATGCCCGCCTTTCTTATATTCGACTGGATTGACTCCGACTAGACTACGGGTGAAGCGCCACCGTCGACATTTACCGATACGCCAGTGATGAATGCCGCTCGCTCCGATACCAGGAAGGTGATGAGGTCGCCGGCTTCCCTCGTCTCGCCCACGCGACCCACCGGAACTCTCTTGCCCATATTTTCGTACCAGGATTCTAGAGTCACACTGGAATCCTTCTCGTGGGCAGCCTCCCAGCGACGCTCGTGTTGCATGCTCTTGATGAGGCCAATGCAGACCGTGTTCACAAGAATGTTGTCCTGGGCATAGTCCTTGGACATCTCCTTGGTGAGCGCGATGCCCGCTGCACGGCTGACCGACGTAGGAACAGAGGCAGCAGCCGGTGCCTTGCCGCCCGGAGTCGTGATATTGATGATGCGTCCGCCACCCTGGGCTTTCATGAGCGGTATTACCTTCAGGGAGCATCGGATGGCTCCAAATACCTTCAGCTCGATATCGTACTTCCAGGTCTCGTCCGATACCGTGTCGAAGACCGCGGCAGCTGATGTACCGGCGTTGTTCACCAGGATGTCGACTCGCCCGTGGGCCTCAACGACCTTCTCGAACAGGGCGTCGATGTCCGACTGGCTGGTTATGTCCGCAGTCACTGTCATGACTTCATTTCCGGTAGCTGCCTGAATCTCCTCTGCAGCCTTAGCAAGGTTATCTGCTCGCCGCGCACATATGACGACCTTCACGCCCTCTTGGGCCATGCTCATTGCAGCAGCCTTGCCAATGCCGTCGCTGGCACCCGTAATAACGGCGACTTTGCCGCTCAATCCCATATCCATGCGTTCTACTCCTCATGCTTAGTTGCTGGCCCGCTCTGGGCTAATCTTGTGGCTCAAGTCTATACGATTCGTCAAGAAGATCGGTAACGTAGCGAACGGTGAGGTCTATGCCCTCACGCTGCGCACCATATTGAAGCTGCAAAAGGCACCCAGGATTGGCCGTCGCTATAACATTGGCGCCGCTCTTTATGACAGCTTCCATTTTGGTATCGAGAATTCTCAGAGAAAAGTCCCGCTCAGTCAGGGTGTACGTGCCGCCTGCGCCGCAACACTTATCAGCGTTGCCGAGTTCTACGAACTCGATGCCCGGTATGGACTTCAAAAGAGTCCTTGGCTGGAACGTCACCCGCTGGCCGTTGGCCAGATGACAGGAGTCCTGATACGTCACCTTATACCTGAGATGGCCCTTAGGCACCTCGAAGGGGAGGTCAACCAGGAACTCGTGAATGTCCTTCACCTTTTCGCAGAACCTCTCGGCCTTTTCTGCATAGTTCTCGTCATTGCGAAGCAGATGGTCATACTCCTTCATACGCGAGCCACAGCCAGCAGAGGCCACTATTACGGCATCGATGCCAGTGGCCATGAAGGCATCAATATTACGTCGGGCCAAATCACGCGCCGTTTCCAGGTCACCTACGTGGGTGTTGATGGCACCACAGCAAACCTGGTCTCGCGTGACCACGACCTCGCAACCGTTGCGGCTGAGCACTCTCACAACAGCGTCCATCTCCGGGCCATTTACGAGAGGCATTACGCAGCCGGACAGCAACGCTACCCTAGCCCTCTTCTCGCCTTGAGCGGAAATAACCTGACCTTTGGCTTCGAAGACGCTTCTGGGCAGCGTGGGCATGGACGACTCCATCTCAGCGAGGTCTCCCGGCAGCATCTTAAGGACGCCAGACTTTCTGACCATGTTCTGCAGGCCGGAAAGCTGGTACATGCGCATGCCACCAACCAGCAACGCCAGCCGTCGCTGGTGAGGGAGGACCTTCTTGAGAGAGACGTCCGATACGATTTTGGACAGCAGGCCTTTCTTGCGATGACTGTCTACCTGCTGCATGGTCGCCTCAATAAGACGGCCGTAGGGAACGCCTGAAGGGCAGGCAATCTCGCAGGCCCGGCACTGAATGCACAGGTCCCAGTGGCGGACCACCGTGTCTGTGATTCCTATGCGGCGTTCGTTGACGGCCTTCATCAGTGCGATGCGGCCCCGTGGAGACTCGGCCTCCAGGCCAGTTTCGACATACGTGGGGCAGGCCTGTAAGCAGAAGCCGCAGTGGACGCACTTGTAGAGATCAGACTCCGAAGGGGCGTCTGGGCCGGAAAAGAAGAGGTCCATACCCGGCTTTGCTGATGGGCTGGTCATTAAATCCTCCCCATAAATCTGCCGGGATTGATGATACCCTTGGGATCGTACTGCTCTTTAAGGCTTCTCATAATCTTGACGGGATCGCCCGCATCTCCCCACACATCGATGTCCGCCTTGGCCTCTGTCGGACAGCGTTCGATTATCATCTGGCCGCCCAGTTTGCCAACAGCCTCACGAGCGTTGCTAAGGACCGTCGATATTGCCTCCGGAGTGCCGTCCCCGAACCAGCAGACCTGGCTATTGCCGTAACCGGGCTGCGATACGATAGCGATTTCGAATCCCTGTGCCTCGCCAAGTTCGCTGGCTACGTCAACTGCCTTTAAGGGCAGGACGGATACGCGGGCCATTACTTCTGGAGCAGCATTCTCACTCCAACCGAAATCAGTCAGCTTTCGCCAAAGATCGCCCATGCCCGCAGCCTCTATCTGCTCCACCGATAGCGGGTTGCTCTGGTCGCAAAGCTTCAGGGTTTCCTTCTCGAATCGGGCCAGCGTTCTGGGCCTACCGCCTAGCCTGATGGCGAGGAACGCACTGCTCGAGTCACTGGTAGCACTGGTGAACCTCCCGAACTGGTTTGCGTTGGCGTCGAAGGCAGTCAGCGACAACGGCATTACGTCGCTGTTGAAGATCGACATCGCGGCAGAGTAGCACGACGAGACGGAATCAAAGGCCGCCAGAATAGTAGACTCCTGCCTGGGCATCGGCGTGAGCTTGAATGACACCTCGGCGATTATCCCCAACGTACCAATGCTGCCGATATGCAACCGCGCCATGTCGTATCCGCTGACGTTTTTGACCACCTGGCCACCGCTCTTTACAACGCGCCCATCGGCCTGCACCACCTTCATGCCGATGACCAGATCGCGAGGGCTGCCGTAATGCCACTTCAGAGGGCCGCTGGCTCCGGATGCGAGAATGCCGCCAATGGTCGTAATGTCTGGCATAGCCGCGTCCACAGCCAAGAATTGACCCTGTGCAGCCAGTGTCCTTTGGAGATCAGACAAGGTGAGACCCGCTTCCACAGTCACCGTGAGGTCCGCTGCATCGTGCTGGACCATCTTGTTCATGCGAATGAGGTCGGCGACGACATCGAGCCTGCTTATCGGATTGCCCAGGTCCATGCGAGTGCCGCCTCCCCAAGGGGCAACGGCCAGACCTTCCTCGTAGGCAGAGGACATTACGCTGGCCAGCTCATCGACGCTATTGGGAGTAACCACAACCTGCGGTGTCAGGCCCTCTATGGCATGTCCGTCCACGGAATCACTGACGTTGGCGACACCAATGGCCTTTTCCATAGCCTGCTTGGCGGAGGTTTTTTCGGCGGTCATCGGCAGACTTCCGAAGAACGAGTATCAGCAATCAACCAATAGTGATCAACATAATCTATGGCTTCGATATGGAATACCGTCAATTCTAAATCCACGCGTCTGGGCCAGCGCGGGATACGGCACCAGAGAACGCGATTTCGTTGCAGGAAGCGCCCGTCGGGAAGACCTTGGCGGGATTCAACAGGTCGCGGGTATCGAAGGCAGGCTTCAGGCGGGCCATGGCCTCCAGATCATCGTCTGTGAACATGAAGGGCATGTACTCCTGCTTCTCAAGACCTATGCCGTGCTCACCAGAGAGAACTCCACCAGCCTCTACACATATCTTCAGTATTTCGCCACCGATTTTCAGGATAGCTTCGGTATCTCCTGGCTTGCGCTCGTCAAAAAGAATCGATGGGTGCAGATTGCCGTCGCCGGCATGCAGCAAGTTGGCGATAGGGTATCCCGACTCCTCGGATAGAGCTTTGATGCGGGAGAGGACCTCCACCAGCTTGGTGCGCGGAACGGTGCCGTCAACAAGGAGGTAATTAGGAGCAAGTCGACCCAATGCGCCGAGCACGCCCTTGCGACCAGCCCAAAGTCTCTCGCGCTCTGAAGGGTCTGTGGCCGTGCGGATCTCCATGGGGTCGAATTCGTTGCAGACGCTTTCGACCTCGGCGACCTCCTCTTCCACAGCCTCGTCCATGCCGTCGATCTCCACCAGCAGCACGGCGCCCGCATTTGCGGGATAACCAGCGCCAACAGCAGCCTCAGCGGCCTGGATGCAAAGGTCATCCATCATCTCAATGGCTGCGGGCACGATGCCCGCCGCGATGATGCCCGATACGGCAGCGCTGGCGTGATCCAACTCCTTAAACACGGCCAGAAGCGTCTTCACCGACTCTGGTTTCTTTAGCAGACGCACGATGATCTTGGTAACGAACCCCAGGGTGCCCTCGGAGCCAATCATGATGCCACGAAGGTCGTAGCCTCCGGTCTCACGAGTCTTGCCGCCGAACCACTGTACAGAGCCGTCCGCCAGCACGACTTCCATGCCCAGGACGTGATTTGTGGTGACACCGTAAGCAAGGCAGTGAGGACCGCCAGCGTTCTCAGCAACGTTGCCGCCCAAGGTGCAGGTCTTCTGGCTGGAAGGGTCTGGCGCATAATAGAGGCCGTACTGCGCGACGTGGTCAGAAAGGTGGATATTGATCAATCCAGGTTCCACCACGGCGATACGGTTTTCCACATCGACTTCAAGGATGCGCTTCATGCGAGTGAGGGAGAGCACTATGCCACCCTTTTGGGGAATTGCGCCGCCGCTCAGTCCCGTGCCTGCGCCGCGGGCAACGATAGGTACGTTGTACCGGCGAGACAACTTGACGACTTCGGAGACTTCTTCGGTAGAGCCCGCAACCACCACAGCGGTCGGCATAGCCTTGTCCACAGAACCATCGTACTCATAAACGATGAGGTCTTCTGGTTTGTGAATGACGTACTGCTCGCCAACAATGGCCTTTAGCTCGTCTAATATGCGGTCGGTGTCCGTCACGTTACACCTCTATTAGGGTTGAATTTATCATAGAGTATTAGGTTTGGCGTTGCAAATTCAGACGATGCCCATATGGCTGTCTAGAGGTGGCGCTATAAATGGCTAACGGTCGATGAAATCGCTGTTTATTTCAACTCCCAAGCCCGGCCCCTGCGGAACAGATATCAGGCCGTTTTCAACCACCGGGTACTCTTTCATTATGGAAAAGGCGTGCCTGTAATCGCCGATGGGCGGGTCGTGCAGAAGCTCCAGGAACGGGGCATGCATCCAGGAGGCCACCAGATGCAAATGAGCGATCACGCCAAGGTCTCCGGCGCCGTGGTGAGGGACGATCTGCTTGCCGTATAGCTCCGCCAGTGCACCGATCTTGCGCAGCGCGGTCACGCCATCCAAGACCATGCTTTCAGGCTGGAGTACATCGTAGACGTCTTCCTGACACATCCAAAGGAACTCGTGCAGCCCTGTGTTGTTCTCGCCACCAGCTATAGGCATCTCAACAATCTTGTTGAGTTCTGCCAACCTGTCGAACTGGAATCTTGGCAGAGGCTCTTCCAACCAGTAGCAATTTAGGCCTTCAAGCTCTTTGGCAGTCTCGGCCGCTCTACGAAAATCCCACTGAATACCAGGTTGCCACGTGCCACTGGACTGGGCCTGGTTGCCATCCACCATGATTTCCATGGCGTCGCCGACGGCTTCACGCACAGTCTCTACCAGGCGAATGTCCTCAGCTAATGTCTGATGGTGGGCCCTAATCTTCAGAGCCTTCCAGCCTTCCTCCATTAGCTTGACCGCCATCTCCGCTCGCTCCTCTGGCGTGGATAGCAAAATCAGACTGGCGTAGGGCACCACCTTGTCGCGGCCGCCGCCCCACAGCTTGTAAAGGGGCTGTCCAGAGGCCTTTCCTATAAGGTCCCACAGGGCAATGTCGATGCCAGCGGTTCCCTGATAAGGTAGGCCTGAGGCGTAATATCGCAGCACGTGGGAGTGCCGTTCTACGTCGAAAGGGTCCTCTCCCAAGAGGCGTTCTTTCACGGCCGGAATGAGGGCAGGGGATACACCTGGTCCTATGCCTATCAGCCCCTGGTCCGTATGGACTTCAACGAAGGAGCCGCCACCTATGGTTCGCGACCACATTGTGCCTGGATTCCAGGCCGCCTCCATCTCGCCGACGGTTTCAACCAGTCTCAATGGCACCGATACTACGTCTGTGATTTTCAGCCTGGGATTGGTAGTCATACACGCCTCCCAAATGGACAGAAATAGTGTGAATGACGGTAGTCTAGAGGTGGCGCTGGGACATGTCAATTACGGGTAAGGTATGCCCAACAAAGGGTGATTGATCACGCAGATGGCCGTGACTTATTCTTGAAAATTAGCGAACTTAACCGGATAACTTCATGTTTAAGTTTTTTATATATTTATTGGGGAAAGCAGCCAATAAGGCCGTGCAAACCTATTGCTATATAAAACTGCTTAGGGGCCTCGTCTGGCCATGGCTTTTAGAAGTGACCTTGTTCGACGCCTGGGAATTCCCCATCGAATAATACCTGCTATGAAGCCAGTTCCCCAGCAAATATGCAGCGTAATAAGCACTAAAGACATGGAGATCTGGTATCGCCGTATATGGGTTATTCTTCTGGATGTTACTAACGAGTGCAGAATGTAAAATGCCGGCGCGACAATTCCTGAAGGCCACGAATAGAGAGCGAACAGGCCAGATATCATTAGCATTAGTACTACGCCCGGCGCTGCAAGCTGGGAAGGCCTGAGCGCGTCTGGCTGGCGCTTGATCGCCCTCGCCATGCCATAGCCGTAGCCGACGTACGTCTTGATAAAGCTGGGAATAGAGCCTCGAACCCTGTACGACGATCTGAGGGAAGGGGAGTAGAAGGCTTTTCCACGCATCCGCCTCAGCCTCAAGCTCAAGTCGTAGTTTTCGTCGTATGCCAGGTCGCCATCAAACCCGCCCAGAGACTCCAGGGTTTCCCGCCACCATGCCCCGAGGTAGATACCAACAACCCACTTCTCTTTTTGGGCATTTCGGAGCCTGGCGTCGCCAATGGCGTATGGCGAGTTTGTGGCCAGCGCCACCGCCCTGGTAAGGTAGCTGGCGCCTGTAGCCCGCTGCGGTCCGCCTACGTTTAACGCGTCTGTCGTGCAGAGCAGCTTGACGGCCCTGCTTATGTAGTCGGACTCCATCACCGAGCGAGCGTCGGCCCTTATAATCACGCCACCTTGGGCTGCATCAAGTCCCATGTTAAGCGAAACAGATACCAGCTTCTTGGGGTTGACCAGAAGCCTTATAAACGAGTGCCTGTTAGCGTAGCTTCGCACCAGGTCTGGAGAAGCGTCGGTGCTCATCGAGTCAACTACTATGATCTCCACCTGCCCAGAAGGGTAATCGTTGGCCAAAATAGCGTTAATGCACCGGGAGATATCTTTTTCCGCATTGCGCATGGGCAGAATAACCGTAACAGACACAGTCTCAGTCGCTATGGTAGATTCGGGGCTGTTGACGAGGTCCCTAAGCATGGCTGGTGTGCCTAGCAGTCTGGTTGGCTATTTCCAAGGATTTGAGATTCACGATGGCAGGTCCAATCGCTTTCTAAATCCGGTGACCCGTTTCACCCTGCTGTGCCTGCCTACTACGATGGCTGCCGAAAGCCATATCAGCGACTGGTAGTCTGATGACAGCGCAACGGCCAGTGTCAGGCCAAATACCCATACGGCCGACTGTCGGTCCAGATGTAAGAGCCGCACTGCTTTGATCCGCAAGAACAAGGTGAAGCTACACCACAGCAGACCTGTCACACCACCATTGAACCAGCCGTATCCAGATGTTGACTCTGCAAGAAATGCGGCTGTGCCTGTCGGTATCCAGTTTTTGGCTACTGTGGCTGCGAGAAGAGAGCCGTTGAACAGCAGAAGACCGACCAGAAGCAGTGCCGCCAATACAAGCCCAAGGCCTATGGTCCTCAAACCAATGTTGTCGTGGCCCTCCTTCAGCGACCAGGCCGCCAAGAACAGAAATGCCGTAACGACCATTACAACAAATAGTCCAGACGTCAGCACCAGCGAAAGGGCTGCGACGGGCAGCGCCAGTGCGGCCCAGCGAACAGTGCTAGGAGGAAAGCCTGTACTAAGCCCAGCCAGCAGAGATATGACAAGCAATACCGGTAGAACGGCGCTTTCGCCCAGTCCAGCGGTGTCAATGCCAAGAACCATGGCCGCCAGAATCAGCCCGGAGGCCGTAGCGCTGACCAGGAAAGTCACGCGGCTTAGACGGCGTAGGTAATTCGTCTAGGAGACCAACGACGCCACCATCAGGAAGGTGATCAGTCCGGCCAGTGTTTGAGCAATTCCGGTGGCACCAGCAAGTGATCCAGAAGACAGCGCCTGCGTGGCCGACCAGCCAAAGATTCCAGCAATAAGCAGCGCCCCTGAAGCCACCGAATTGGGAATAGGCAAGCGATAGCCTATCCGTGCCGCCACGATTACCCACATAGCTGTAACTACTACGGCGGAGGCAATGCAAGCGGGCGAGGAAAACCCGATGCCGAACACCAGTGGACTAAGAGTGTCGGCATAGAATTCTAACAATAACAGCGCCACCGACGCCACGGCGAGCGAACCAAATGCGACTGATGGCTTCGCAGCTATGCTTCTGCCTATGCCGACCGCTTTTGCTGCCCCTATGGTGCCCCGTTGAGATATAGTCAAACTCGTCCGCTCCACATGTATTGATGGCTTTAAAGTTGCCGCCTGGATGAGCCGATCACTGTATTGCCAATCCCTATACATATGGACGAAATAACTTTGCTTATATCACTTCAGTTTTGCTATATAGCCTGGAATTATTGAGGCGTATTAAAGAGGAAGTGCCAGAGGTGTTGCCGAAGTCTGCCTGCGACCTGAGGCTTAACTGGTGCCACAATCCAGTGTTCCATGATTTTTCAAGTCAAAGGCCTGTTTGCTGCTGTAAACGCAAGAAGACTCGCCCGCCTTGTACTTCAGGCTGACAGTATTCGTCCTGCATATGGATTGGAAGTATCGACGGCTTTCGTGGGAATTAGCTGCTCGCTCACTGCCAGAACAGGAAGAGCGGGACTCTCCATAGCCAGGTTCTCTGAAGTTTGCCGGCACCCATAATACAGCGGCTGGGCAATCCGGTAGGGCTGCCGTTGGCTCGCAAGAATATACTTCTGGTAGGCCTCTTGATCGAACCCTTCGACGTCGAAAGTGCCGGCCGCAGACCTGAATAGGTCGAGACGCAGCATGGTGGCCCTGCCAATCATACCAATGGGATCGAAACAGTCCAGCCGAATTCACTTGTGCTGGCCGTCAGCCATGGCAACCTCGTGGTAGTCACAATAGGTGATGTCAGTCAGTCCCTTTTACAGGGGCTCCACGCATTCCGACAACGTTCGCGGATGAAGGGCTTCGTCAGGGCCCAGGCTGGTGAAATACTTGCCTCTAGCCCTCTGCATGCCCTGCTCGCAGGCTACGGAATTACCTCATACTCATCGGATGAGAAATCCTGTAATAGGACGCTATAGACAGCCCCATCCAAGGTGTCAGCAGAATTATGTGAGCATATGACGATTGATACAAGCACTATGTGCGACTCTCCATGACGTGGATGATCTCCACAAACGACAGAATGCCATCAGCGCTGGCAAGCTAACTGCGTCCGGCTAAATAGCCTTGGCAGCCGTCACCTGTACAGCAGCACGACACAAAATCGGCCCAACTTATGCCCAGGATTAATCGAGAAAGCTCTGTCGTTCTCGTTTGGCCCAGGGTATAAGTTGGCCTTGAGAGCACGGAGACACAGTGCGGGAAGGGTGTGGATTTGGCAGGGAGTACGGGGGTGTTTTCGGGCTGGTTACCTGAAGCGGAAGGTTTTTACAGCCACAATTGCGGTGCCTGCTAACCAGCCAGCGAGGATCAAAAGCTGGACAGGAAATTCGGTTAGCGGCTTGGCTTCCAAGATAACTCCGCGAAATGCCTCCAACATGGGCGCCAGCGGTAGGTACTCCACGACGGTGCGAAGGATAAAGGGTAAGTTATCTGTGGGAAAGAACACGCCTGAAAAAAACATGAGGGGCAGTACTACTGCGTTTCCCAGTCCGCTAGCTGCGGACACTGTCTTGGCGTAGGAACCGACAATAAAGCCCAGGTTAAGGAAAATCAGGTTTCCAACCAATACAAGTAGGCCTATGACAAAGAGGTTGCCTTCCACCGACGCTCCGAAGACTAAGGCTCCCACAGACAAGATGATAGCGGCCTGAATCAGCGCAAGCACCAGGTACGCCAGCACCTGAGCCGTGAAGAACGTCCTGACACTAAGAGGAGTTGCCAGAATGCGCGTGAGTATCTTTTTCTCGCGGTAGGACGAGAGCGCGGTGGCTAGGCCAATGACGGAGAAGCTCATGACTCCCCAAATTGCCAGCCCTGGCAAAACGAAGTCTAGGAAATTCACCCTGTGAATGGCAACGCCCTGGACTTCTAACGCTAACTGCCTGGGAGCGTTCGTCAATTCCAGGTTGGCCTGGTCGATAAACCTCTGTACCAGCACTAGAACCACATCACCAACAGGGCTGGAGTCGTCATAAACCACGGTTATCCTTGCGGGAGGTCTGTTGCTAGCTGTCGCTATAAGGCCCTCTGGAATTATCAGAAGGTAGGGTAGATCGCCCTCTTTTACCTCATCATAAGCCAGTAATTCGTCATTCCTCTCTGTAACCCTTAGGCCGTCCACCTGATTAAGGCCCGAGATCAGTTGACGCGACATGTCGTCCTGCGCATTGTCTATGACCGCGATAGATGTGGTCGAGTCGCTGTCGCGAAAGAAGAGGCCGAACACTACCACAAAGATTAGGGGGAAGGCCAACGCCCAGAAAAGCGACTGCCGATTCCGCGTAATCATCTTCAGGTTGGCGACTGTCAAATGAAAAATGAGCATATATCTAGATTTTCAGCACAGACCAAAGGATTCGATTCAACATCAATCCCTCAGACCACGGCCGGTCAGCGACAAGAATACGTCCTCCAGGTTGGATGAGATCACTTCAAGGTGCTTCACGGAGCAGCCCGTTTCACTAGACCAAGCCATTATATTCGATACCGTCATGGCGGCGTCCGAGGTCCGCATGCGGACTGTGGTATCGTCGGCGCTCTCGATGTTCTGCACGTCAGCCATGGCTTCCAGTGGACCTAAGTCATTCCCTACGTCCGTGACAATCTTGACCTCAAAAGGGAAGGGCAACGACCTTATCAAGTTCTCAGGTGTATCCATCGCCACAATCTGCCCATTGTCCATAATGGCTATGCGATGGCAAAGGAATTCTGCCTCCTCCATGTAGTGGGTCGTGAGCACCACCGTGCGTCCTTCAGAATTGATCGCCTGGATAAGCTCCCACAAATTCCTACGCGCCTGTGGATCAAGTCCTGTGGTGGGCTCGTCGAGGATTATCAGCTCAGGCTCGTTTATCAGGGTGGCGGCTATAGTAAATCTCTGCTGCTGACCGCCAGAGAGGGCGTTGACCCTGCTCTTGCCTTTATCCCGAAGTCCCACACGCTCCAACAGATCTTGGATGGATGCGCTTTTCTTATAGAAACGAGCAAAGAGGTTGAGAATTTCTTCCAGAGTCAGGTAATCGAAATATGCCGACGCCTGAAGTTGCACTCCAATGCGCTGCTTAACGTTTTCGGATTCGGCCTGCGTATCCATGCCGAGCACCGAGGTTCGCCCGCCGGTCGGACTAATCAGGCCTTCAATGCATTCCAGGGTTGTGGTCTTGCCAGCCCCGTTCGGACCCAATATTCCGAATATCTCGCCTCTTTTGACGCTGAACGAGACTCCATCAACGGCCCGGATGTCGCCGTAGTTCTTCATCAGGCCTTCCACATCAATTACTACGTCACTGGATGACGATAACGCCATTGCCACTCCTGATGCCACGGTATGATACTCCATCTGACGTCCTGATTCAGGCAAACAAGGCAAAACACGTCAATGCCCCATTCTATGGGGTCTGTTTGGCAGGCAAGCTGTTGTCCAGCCCAATCACCATTTACTATCAATCCACGAGCTGCTTGGCTAAATCCGCAGGATCCGTAACCGGCAAATTACATACGTAGTTCTCGCAAACGTAAGCCGTCGGCTGCCCATCAATCATGGACCGGTTTTCAAGAAGAGGTATGCCCTGTGCAGACAGAATGTTGTCGTCAGCGTTGACGCCAATCACGACTCGATTGGGGAGCTGATGCCTGAAAATCTCCCGGCGAAGGCCGTCTGTTTTTTGATCGCCATCAGACCCAATAATCACGATCTCCTTGGGAGTGGACAAGAGAAAATCCAGATCACATAACCAGTTTCCTGCCCCAGATGGATAGCTTGTCATCACGTCACGCACCGAGTCTAACCCTGCTTCTGCTTTGTCTTTGAGCGTGTTGTCTCCGGTGATCAGAGCGAGTCGCAGCATCACCCCAGAGGCCATCGAACTGCCCGACGGAATGGCGTTGTCGGAGAAGTCTCGTGGCCTAACAATCAAGGCTTCGTGGTCGTTTCCGGTGTCGTAAAATTGGCCCGTGGAGTCGTCCCAAAACAGCGCCACCATGTCCTGGCCTAGCTTTATGGCCTCCGAGAGCCACCTTTGTCCAAACGTGGCTTCGTGAAGGGCTAAAAGGCCATCTATAAGGAATGCATAGTCCTCTAAATAGCCGTTTAGTTTAGCTATACCTTGGCCGACACTACCATCCTCACTTGCCTTGTAAGTGCGGAGCAACCTGCCATCCTTAACCATGCGGTCCAAAAGGAAATTCGCGTTTTGTTTAGCTATTGCAATGTAGTCTGAATTACCCAAAACGGCACCGGCCTCCGAAAACGCCCTCAGCATCATGCCATTCCATGATGTGAGCACCTTATCGTCTCGCTGGGGAGCTACTCGCCGAGAGCGCGCTTCGAGCAGTTTGCTCTTGGCGGTAACAACGAGTTCGTCAAATTTTTCGAGGCTTATTTCTTCGTCAGCGGCCAGAGTTGCACCGTTAATTACAACGTGCAAAATGTTCTTTCCCTCGAAGTTACCATGGGGGGTCACGCCGTAATATCTGTTGACTATCTCGCCATCTTCTTCTCCCAAAATAGCCGAGACGTCTGACGGTAGCCATACGAAGAACTTGCCCTCAACTCCCTCGCTATCCGCATCCTGAGCCGAATAAAATCCGCCTTCTGGTGAGGTCATTTCACGGGTCACGTAAGCCAGAGTCTCCTCGACTATTTTCCTGTACTTCGGCTTCTCAGTTATCTGGTAGGCGTGCAGATAAAGTTGCACGAGCAGTGCGTTGTCGTAGAGCATTTTCTCGAAGTGAGGCACGAGCCAGTAAGTGTCTGTGGAATACCGGTGGAACCCGCCACCTATCTGGTCGTATATGCCGCCGGCAGCCATTCGCTCCAAGGTAAGCTCTACCATGTCTAGGGCTTCGGCATTCTGGGTGCGCAGGTGATATCGCAGCAGGAATTCGTACATCATGGGCTGGGGAAACTTGGGCTGGATACCTATGCCGCCATACCTGTCGTCGAAATCGCTGGCGATGCCTTTGAAGGCCTGGTCCAGCACACCTTCGTTGAGTGGCATTCCGTTGCCAGTGTTTACCGCGGCCATCTGCTCCATACGCTCGATGAGTTGCCCCGTGGTCTGGGTTACATTTTCCCTGTCGTTGGCGTAGGCCTCGGCCAGCGCAGACAGAACTCGCGGAAAAGCAGGCATTCCACCCCTGTCCTCCGGCGGGAAATAGGTCCCGCCATAGAAGGGCTTTCCGTCAGGGGTCAGGAAAACGGTCATAGGCCAACCGCCGTGACCAGTCAGAGCCTGGACGGCAGTCATATAGATGGAGTCGATGTCCGGTCGCTCCTCGCGATCCACCTTAATGCTCACGAAGGAGTCGTTCATCAGCGCCGCAATCTGCGGGTTCTCAAAGGACTCCCTCTCCATAACGTGGCACCAGTGGCAGGCGGAGTAACCTACGCTGAGCAGAATAGGTTTGTCCTCAGCCTTCGCTGCGTCCAGCGCCTCTTGTCCCCAGGGGTACCAGTTTACGGGGTTATTGGCATGCTGCAGAAGGTAGGGACTGGTCTCGTTGGCAAGTCGGTTGGGCATGGGTTGACGCATCCTCTCGCGATGGTGTTAACAGTAATTTAGGCGAAGCCCAGGGGAAGACAGCATCCCTCAGATTCCAGTTAATTCCAGAGTAGTAACCTCCAGAGTTTCCATGTCGGCTACTCTGATGGCATGATTGTTTGTGTCCGCTATATAGATCTTTCCGTTGGCGATGCTGAGCCCGCCTGGCTCATGGAATTTAGCATTTTCAGCGGCACCATCTGTAACTCCGGCGACTCCAGACCCAATCAGTCCAGATGCCTCTCTAGTGAATGGGTCGATCTTCTTGATCCTGTTGTTATAGGTGTCCGCTATGTACAGGATACCGTCCAGTATATCGATACCTATGGGATGCTGGAGGCGCACGTCCTCGCCAACGCCGTCCACGTCGCCGAACTCGAACAGGTGTAGCCCTACTATAGTCTCCACGTTGCCCGCGCGATCCAGGTCGGCAGCTCGCACGGCACTGGTCTCGCTATCGGTGAAGTAGAGCTTCTTGCTGTCAGTGGTTATGCCGCTGGGCTGAGCCAGCGCCGCCTCCGCCAGGACGCCATCCACGATGCGCTCGCGGCCGCTTCCGGCGTATGGACGCGCCTCGCTCGTGGCCAGGTTCAGGCTCCAAAGCTGGTGAAAGCCCGCCATGGCTATATACAGGACCCCTTCGTGCTGGATCAGGTCCCATGGAGAGTTAAGCTGAATCTGCGCAGCATCGCCTCCCGGATGTAACTTTGGTGCCTGCTCGCCGGTGCCTGCAATGGTCTTTACGTCGCCGGTGGACAGGTCAACCGCTCGGATAGCGTGGTTCTTCGTGTCGGCCACATAAAGCGTGTTGCCGTCCAGCGCGACCCCTTGAGGATCAGCAAACCGGGCCTCGTCCGCGCTGCCATCCTTTAATCCTTCATCGCCAGAGCCTATGACCTGTTTTACTCTGCCCTGGAGAGTGGCAATCAAGATGCGATTGTGATTCGAGTCGGAAATGATGAGGCGACCAGAGGCTGGGTCGGCTAGAACCTTGCCCGGAAAAGACAAAGCTCGCTGCAATTCCTTATCTCTCTCCAGGTGATAGGTTATAGGTTCCGATTTGAGCATGCCGGCAGCATCGAACTCGGCGACCATATCTCCTAAAAGCTTATCGAAACCTTCAACGTCTAGCTCCCCTTCATGCTTGCCAATTATCTTTCCCTTGGGGTCCACGAACATGAGCGTAGGCCAAGCACGCACACCATACTGCTTCCAAATCTCGAAATCGCAGTCGTTAACAACCGGGTGTTCGATCTCGTAGCGCAGAACAGCCTTGCGCACATTGGCAGTGTCCTTCTCGGCGGTGAATTTTGCCGAGTGGACGCCTATGACAGTCATCTGGTCCTGATATTTCTGTTCCAGTTTCCGCAACTGCGGAAGCACGTGCATGCAGTTAATTCAGCAGTAGGTCCAGAAATCCAATACGACGATGCGGCCACGGAGGTCATGCATAGTGAGCGGTCCGTCCGTGTTTAGCCAGTCCAAATGGGCAGGAAAGTCAGGGGTGTCGTTCTTGCCCTCATACATTCTTGGGCTCATCAGGGAGTCTCCAATCGCGGGCGTATGCGGATACGATGCGCCGGGGATACGAGTGGGTTTATCCGCCAAGTGGACATTAATGTACAGGTTTGGAATATAGATTAAAAGTTTTGTGTGCTAGTAAGAGAGGAAGACCGGGGACGCGACTGCAGGCCTTCGCGAAACTGGGGCCGCGTTCGGGAGAGCATTCTTGGATATAACGGGCTTTAGGGCTAGGCTGGCCAAGTCTCCATATTGTAGGCCATGGTCCAGAACTGATGCTCATAGCGGGAGCTGGTAAAGAACGCCTTTCGCATAGTCTCGCGTACAGTAGGGCCTGCTTCCTCAGCGAAGCTATCAACGAGGTCGCGCCAGGCAGCGGTGCTCGCCTCCAGTATGCCGGACTGATATGACTCCACCCAGGCGTCGTACACGGGATGGCCCGGCAACGTCAACTTTGAGCCAAGTACGTGGTACGACCAGGGGCAGGGGAGAAGAGCCGCCGCTGCTTCGCCAACGCCACCTGTGGCTGCGCTGGTAATCATGTGGTTGATATAGGCCAAATTCGTAGGCGAAGGACCGACGCCGTCGACCTCCTGCTGTTCGATTTCAAGCATTTCGAACATTTTGGCATGCAAGGGCCTCTCGATGGGTGTGTTAACACGGCGGGCTAGCTTGCGAAGTGTCTCGGTGTCCGGACCCTTAGAGAGGGCTATGGACACCGTCCGGCCAAAGCCTTCGAGGTAATGATAGTCCTGCATTACGTAGTAGCGGAACTTCTCCAGCGGCAAGGTACCGGCCTGAATCTCCTGGATGAAAGGGTGATCAAATATCTTGTTCCAGAGAGGCTCGAACTCCTGCCGTAGCTCTTCAGAGAAGGAGGTCGCCATAATTCCCACCCATATTCAGATTCCCTTTGTTTAGCGCTGTTACTAGGCGCCCGTAGGCCTAGCTGAAGGCAGTGACGCGAGAATGGACTGAAGCTCATCCGCCGTCTGAGACTTCTTAACCAGAGTAAACGTGCCAACGTCCATGGCCTTCTGCACTAGATCGCCACTGTTGTCACCAACGAAGATTACCACAGGAATGGTATGGCCGCTGTCTTGAATCCCACGGAAGCACTCTAAGGCAGAGGAAGTCAGGTCCAGGAGAACGAGATCAATTTGATCAGAGGTTACCAGGGTGACTGCCTCCTCAGAAATCGAAGTGATAGTGGGCACGTATGAATCGTCGGATAAGCCAGCCTGAAACATGGAAGCCATGGACGCGTCGCCCGTGACGACGAGTAGCCTTGTCTGGGGTCCCGTCCTCAGGGAGCGAATCCATTCGTCAATATCATCTTGAAAGAACCGCCACTGATGACCGATCCAGGAGGCGGGAATGCTACCCTCTTTCAGCATCTTGTAGATGGTCATTCCTTGGTGCAAGGAGCCTTGTAAGAGGTTGTTTTGCTCTTACCTCCCCAACAAGGACGGTAGGGCAGTAATAATGGCTGTGCTGGCGAACTGACAGCCTTGATTAGCAGAGAACGCCCTGGTAGTTCTACTTCAGGGTTGATATGAGGCGAAAGAGGTGCATTCCGCGCAAATCACTGATAGCAATCGCTATGCGCCATATTATGATATTTATTTAAATTCAAGAGTGGGAGGCAATGCTGGTTATGGTCATGTGGGAATATATAAATATGGATAGGTAGAAAGCGCAGGGAGGGGGTGAGAGGATGTGGCGCCCCTGGTCGGATTCGAACCGACGACCCGCTGCTTAGAAGGCAGCCGCTCTATTCCACTGAGCTACAGGGACGCGAGGACACTTTAAGTCTATCAACGAGGTTCGGCATGGTCAAGGATGCCCCTGTGCATAAACTACGGCTGAATGGTCCTTACCCTGTGGAGCTTCGGAATCTCTCCGGACCACAGGCTGAACACTCGATCCACGGTTAGGCCGTCCATCTGAGCCAAGGTAGTGTACTTGCGCTGGATCACGGTTCCCACGGGACGGCCCAACGCAACTCCTATTGCCAGTCCCAGCACAGCAAACGGCAGTCGCTTCACTCTTCCTTTGCGGCGCTTGCCTAATATGGTGTTGGCTAGAAACACACCTATTAAGACGCCGGTTGCAAGGTTCGTGCCACAGTGAGGGGAGATCGCCATCTCTTCATCTCCGCCAGTGAGGCCCGCCAGAGCTTCAGCCACTACCTCTTGGAGCAGCTCAGTTGGAACCCTACCAACGATGATGAACCCACCTGGTGTCGAATAACCCCCTAAAGGAGGAACGATGCCTCTCTCTAGCAGAAGCGTAACTGTGGCATGCTCCAGGGCGTGATTTCTGCGGACACGACGAATTACATCCTCGAACATAAATAACTCACTCCACCAGGCTGGCTGCGCCAGCTGTATTTAAATTAGACGATAGGACAGTCACTATAGGAAGCTTCCAATCCGCCCTATATGGCGTATCGATAGGGGCGAGCGACCTTATATACATTGTCCAGAGAATGCCTTTACCTGTAAACACCTCCTATATACCACAGATAAATTTCGTTCAGACCTCTTTTATCCACCAGCAGCAACAACTACCCACATTAAACTTACACACATATTAGACGTTTAAGTTAGATTGTCCAAAATTACCGCACCCCTAGATCACCACGGAAACACAGCTGCACCACGTTGCGATACCTTGATTTGAATAGGTTTGAATACATATGAATACTTAAAAAGAGATTAGAAATTATCTGAAATTAGGGTTGACACCTATTCAAGGCAGACGTTAGGATTATGCCAATACGTTAGATGAGGATTTCAAGGAGGCAGACATGAACCGCAAGACAAAGAAAATGGCAGCAGTTGAGGAAAAGTTCAACCAGCCACTAGAGAAGCTGCTACCTGAGATGGTTACAGAACAGGGCCTATCGGCCACAGCAGATTACCTAGGAGTTAGTAAGGCCACACTTGGCTACTGGCTGCTGAAGTTGGGAATCAATGTTCGAAGAGTAGCTCTGGCACCAGGCGAAACCCTCGAAGTAAAAAGAGTAGGCTAGTCTCTCTCTGCCTCATCCCATAATCTCCCTATAAATAGGACGCTACCAAAACGGCGCTGGCATGTAAGCCAGCGCCGTTTTGGTTATTAGAATTCACCGTCATTTAGGGAAGGGGACCGTCGTACAGGCTTGGGCATTAATTAACGCCCAACGGCCTCCTTCGCTTCTTTCTCACGATACCTGTCCACCAGAACCCTTCGTTTGTCGTAATTCCTACGACCTCTGCCTACGCCGAGCTCAACCTTCGCCACATGCCGCCTTATATAGAGGCGCAAAGGGACCAGCGTTAGACCACGTTCTGAGACCTGTTTTGTGAACTCAATCAGCTGCTTCCTGTGCAGCAGCAGCTTTCGCGGGCGAGTAGGCTCGTGATTGTTGAGAGAGCCAGCCGAGTACTGAGCAATATGCGCATTGACCAGCCACAACTCGCCGTTCTCTGGCTTGGCATAGGAGTCGCTAAGGTTTACTCGGCCTTCGCGAATCGCCTTGATTTCCGTGCCGGTGAGCACCAGCCCGGCCTCAACCGTGTCCGATATCTCATAGTTGTACCTGGCCCTGCGGTTGGTGACTATGGTCTGGTTACCCTTGGATTGCGTGGTCATGATCTCATTCCATTTAAGGCCCGCGTCTGCAGTTGCTCCTCTAATATCTCGAAGGCTTTTTCCAGTTGCATTACGTCCTCTGTACGGGGGTCGTCATCGCTTATCGGAACGTCTGGATCCAGCCCAAGCTTCTGAATGAGCCGACCGTCTGGCGTAAACCATCGAGCAAAAGTTAGGAAGATGCCACCGCCGTTGTTGAGCGATCTCAACACATTGACACTGCCTTTGCCGAACGTGGTCTCGCCAATGAAAATCGCCCGATCGTGGTCTTGCAGGGCTCCAACCAGTATTTCGCTGGCACTGGCGCTGAACTCGTTAGCCAGAATTACAACAGGAACCGTTTCGATAACATCGTCGTTCTTGCGGTCCTTCCAGTTGGTCCTACGCCCTTCGCCATCAACCTCGTACAGCACCAGGCCATCATCTATAAATAGGCTTACGATGTCCACAACGGAGCTTAGCAGACCGCCAGGGTTGTTCCGCACATCCAGCACAATGCCTTCCGCTCCGGAATCTATTGCTTCATGAATGGAATCGCTAAGCTTGTCCGAAGTGTCTGTAAAGAAGTTTGTTATTCGAATATGTGCAATGCGGTCACCAGGCTCGCTGCGCACTATAACGCTCTCCAGGGGAATCACGCCTCGTTTCACCTTAACGATGACGGGATCCAGATCGCCAATGTGCAAAACCAGCAGATCCACTGTCGATCCCTTCGGCCCGCGAATCTTCGTTACGGCTTCCAACAGGCTGAGGCCGAGAAGAGGCTCACCATCAACCTCGATTACCAGATCGCCTGGGCGTATACCGGCCTTCTCGGCTGGGCTTCCGACCAGCGGAGCCACCACCAGAAGACTGCCATCCTCCCTCATCGAAACGTTGGCACCTATGCCTTCGAATCTCCCTAGAAGGTCTTCATTCTCGATCTGGAAAGCCCTTGGCGGAATGTAATTGGTGTGGGGGTCGTCCAGGACAGTAATCATCCCGCGAATGGCAGCCTCAGCAAAGGCGTCTGGATCGAAATCCGACCGGTCCACGTGCTCCTCGGTGAGCAAAGACCAGACTTCCCAGACCGTCTCCAGCTCTTCGGGCACACCGGAAGGCGCCTCAAGCGGTTCGTCCAAAGGGACGATTTCCGGAAGCTGGGGCATGTCAGCAGAGGAGAGCGGCGTTGTCACCACCTTGGCGCTTGGGGAAGGGACGATCACATCTTCGGGGGACGTAGTCTGACAGCCAGCCGCAATTACCGAGGCTGCAATGGCCGCCGCGAATGATATTCGTTTAAAGCCAGCGCCAACCGGCAACAAATTAAACATAAATTTAAGGAAAATCTCTAAAAAATTAGGTCGTTCATTCCTATTCTAACACGAGCACTGCGGCATTTTGTACGCCTATTTTAAAGTGATCCGGCTAACAGAATTGACATTGTGAGACGGCTATCTCGCATAATTAGCAAATGGCTCCATGACGCATTCCTGAAAATGTGAAATTAACAAGAAAATCTTTTCAGAATCCATTCACCGCTATTTTGTCACGGATATATATGCTAACATGGGTTTCACTTGATTGACGTGACGCAGTTTTTATACTTGTTTCAGAATCTTTTCAATAAAAGTTCAGGCATTTGTATCATTTTTTCTGCAATCCCTCTGAAGAAGGTTAATGGACACTAAAGATAACAGGAAGAGGACGCGGCTAGTAAGATCGTACCCCGCGGATACACTGGAAGTTGCCCAGGAGGTAGCCAAAGCTGTGGGATCCAGAGGTACTTCTGACGGCGGTGGCTCGATTGAGCGAGAAAAGCTTGCCACGGTAATGGGCACTACGGCGAAGAGCAGCGCCTTCATTACGGTGCTGAACTCCTCTGCCAAATACGGGCTTACTCAGGGCGGATACAGAGATCCTTTCATCCGCCTGACGGCACGCGGCTCGTCTATTGCGGCTCCTACGCGTGACCAAGAGCGCTTGCAGGCCCTTTCTGAGGCGGCAATGGAGCCAGAGCCGTTTAGCAGATTCTACGAAGAGCACAGCGGCGAACATCTGCCGGACGATACCTTCTCGAAGAATAAGTTGCAGCGCCAATTCGGAATCCAGGCTGAGCTTACCAGTGAATGCCTGGAGATTATTAAGGCGAACGGCGTCCTGGTGGGGTTCATCAAAGAGCGCGGCGGCATACTTAGGGTAGACCTGGGCAGGACCAAAGCCCCAGTACCTCAGCCTCAGCCAGTAAACCCACCAGCCCAGAAGAGTGATGAACCACCCAAAAATCCCACGAACTACCCGAAAAATAACGGTGGCAAGGTCTTCGTAGGCCATTGGGGAGACCCCGAAGCAAGCCAGTTCGTAGTCAGCACGTTGGAAGGCTTTCATATTCCATACGAGTACTCGGATGTACTTGAGTCCGACGGCAGGCCGGTCCCAGCAAGCGTTTCGGAGAAGATGCATAACTCAGCTGCGGCAATACTGGTCTTTGCGGTCCCAAACGCTCCCTCAGAGAGCGACGATAAAAGCCGAAGTGACCGGGAACAGATGCTTTATCAATTGGGTGCCTCGTCCGCCTTGTATGGGGACAAGGTAATCGTATTCCAGTGTGCGGATAGTACGTCGACCAGCAATAACCCTGGATGGACATCAAATGTTCGCTCAGTGTCTTTTCAGGAAGGCAAATACAAAGAGGCTGGCTTCGAACTCATACAAGAACTGCATCAGTCTGGCATCATACGAGTTGTTGTTTAGACCTTCTTAGGCCAATTAGACTCGGCAGTCCGTGCAGGCTTTCTTTTCAACCTGCCTTCTATTTTTTTTAAAGCTAGAGTTTACATAACTATTATAGTGCGAACATACGCCCTAGCTATGAATTGACCCCATCCCTGCACTTTTTGAATAGCGATGAACCCTGCCTAGTTTGTATCTGGGAAAGAAGCTCCTGCCAAATCGGCGCCACCCAACTGATCAGCATCTTCTAGTTCCGACAGCAGATCATCAATTGCAGTTCGGAGCGTATCCATTCCCTCGCCAGTCTCAGCCGACGTGAATACAACCCTGGTTTGCCCTTCAACCATATCCTGTATCGCCGAAGTCCCCTTGGAGCCCTCTTCTGGACTCTCAAGCGGCTCCAGCAGATCGATCTTGTTCAGTACCAGAATGCGCGGCCTGTCCATAAGACCCATCTCCGACAGAATCTTCTCTACGACCTCGGACTGCTCAGCGGCGTTGGGATGTGTGATGTCCAGAACGTGAATCACTATCGTAGACTCCTCCACTTCCTCCAGCGTGGCCCTGAAAGCTGCGACGACTGTGGGCGGCAGCTTCTGGATGAACCCCACAGTGTCGGTGAGAAGAACGTCACGCCCTTCTGGCGTCTGAATCTTTCGAGTTACAGGATCCAGGGTAGAGAAAAGCAGGTCCTCTGCTGCGACGTCGGCATTGGTGAGCCGATTGAGCAGCGTGCTCTTGCCGGCGTTCGTGTAGCCGACCAGGGAGGCTATGGGAATGCGTGATTCCTTGCGTTTGGCCCGATATAGCGAACGATGCCGCCTCACATCATCCAGGTCTTTCTTCAGCTTCAAAATGCGTCGGCGCACCAGCCGACGGTCCGTCTCAATCTGAGTCTCGCCGGGGCCTCTGGTTCCGATTCCACCACCTAGCCGCTCCAGGTGTGTCCATTGACCGGCCAGCCTGGGCAACAGGTACTGATGCTGTGCCAGCTCCACCTGCAGCCGCCCTTCTTTGGTGCGAGCCCTTTGGGCAAACACGTCCAGAATAAGTGCGGACCTATCAATCACCTTCACGCCACCCAAAGCGTTCTCAACGTTGCGCTGCTGGGTCGGAGTAAGCTCGTCGTCAAATATCACCGTGTTGACGCGCTTCTCCTTCACCAGATCATGGAGCTCATCGATTTTGCCCTTGCCAAGGTACACAGACGTTGGGCGCTCCAGTCGCTGAATCATAGTGCCAACGACGAACGCCTTGGCGCTACGGGCTAGCTCTGCCAACTCCTGCACGGAGTCTTCGACAGCCCACATACCACGGCGCCCCTTTAACTGGACGCCTACTAGAAAAGCTCGTTCAGCTCGGGGGCGTGTTGAGATCAATTTTCTCGGAATATTTATCTCCTCTGGCGCGTACTGGAAACGTCCGATTTGTTAGGTGATGCCAATATATACAAAAATTTAGCGAGGCGCAGGAACCTTCCAACTTTCTAGTCTGGCCAGGCCCTTTTCCATGTCCTCATTGTTAATGGTCAGCGAAAGCCTGATGTAACCCTCACCGTATTTGCCGTAGCCGTTGCCAGGAGTTACCACTATGTCGCACTCCTCCAGGAGCAGCTCTGTGAACTCCGAAGATGAGTAACCAGCTGGCGTTCGCGTCCACACATAAAGGCTAGCCTTGGGCGGGATCGCCTCCAGACCTATTTCTTGCAACACCGACACCACACGGTCTCGCCTGTGCTGATAAATAGCGTTCCTGTCATCTATTGCATCCTGCGACATTCGCATCGCCTCAATGCCCATGTACTGAATAGCGTTTGGAACGCCGGAGTCTATGTTCGACTTCACCACCATCATTGCCTTGATGATCTCTTCGTTGCCCACAAGCATACCCAGTCGCCAACCGGTCATGTTGTAGCTCTTGGACAGCGAATGAAACTCTGCCCCTACCTCCATAGCACCAGGCGTTTGAAGGAAACTAATGGGCCTGTAGCCATCGTATGCAACCTCTGAATAGGATGCGTCGTGCAATATGGCAACGTCATACTTTCGGCCGAAATCTACAGCCTTCTTGAAGAATTCCAGGTCAGCTATGGCGCCTGTGGGATTGTTCGGGTAGTTGAGCCACATGACCGTGGCCTTCTGCGCGACCTCTTCAGGAATAGCGTCCAGGTCGGGCAACCAGCCGTTCTCTTCGAGCAGAGGCATCCAGTGGCACTCTCCACCGGCGAACCAGGTGCCCACAGAGTAGACGGGGTACCCGGGGTCAGGCACCAGGGCGATATCACCAGGCTCAATGAAGCACAGGGCTGCGTGGCCTATTCCCTCTTTTGCGCCGATTAGAGGCAGGGTCTCTTTGTCAGGATGGATGGACAGGCCGAATCTGCGCTGATACCAGTCCGCGACTTCCTGCCTGAATTCGGGAAGGCCATCGGTCTCAGGGTAACGGTGGTTAGGTGGATCCAGGGCCGTTTCCCGAAGCTTCTCCACAATGTTGTCGGGTGTTGGAATATCCGGGTCGCCAATGCCAAAGCTTATGACCTCGATGCCCTGGGCCCTCTTCGCCGCTATCTTGCGACTGATCTCTACAAAAAGGTACGGCGGCACCCTGTCTATACGGCTGGCAAATTTCATAACTTCTCCAAAAATAAACGTATCGAATCACTAGTATTCGCAGGCTATCCACAACGGAAATTTCGTGCCAGCGAAAGTGCCGTAATTCTACTGGAAGGTGGGCAATAGGTAAAGAGCGGAGGCTTCACTCAAATTTGCTTTCGAACAGATCCTCTAAGACAGTTAACTCTATATAACCAATGTCATTCGCCCCGAAAAGTGAGAGTCAATGAGTATTGCAAAGATCATTATTCTGGCTGTGGGCGGAGTAGTCGTTCTGGTAGTTGTCCCTGCCGCTGTTGCCGCCTTCAGCGTCTTCAATGGCGTAACCGGCGAGGCAGAGCCACTAACGGCGGCGGTCGTCTCGGAAGGCCTAGCCGTCGAGGATAAGATCGCGTCTGCTCTTACCGAAACCTCTGCGTTCTATTTGGAAATCACCAACGACGAACTGTCTGCGCTTCTCCTCTACCGAGCAGGTTCCGTTTCGCCTATAAGGGACATATCGGTGGAGATCAACCCTGGTCTGCTGGAAATCAGCGGAGGCCTGGGCAGCGCCCCTTCGGTGCCTTTCTCTGGTGAGGTGTTCGTCGAATTTGTAGACGGTCGTGTGGAGCTGGAGGCCCGCAATATGTCGGTCTCATTCCTGCCAGTACCGGGCGTGGTCAAAGATGAACTCCAGCCCCTTATCGATCAGGGTTTGGACATTAATGAGGTGCTGAGTGATACCGGCGGGGTGTAGATTCAACGATTTGATCTGCAGCCTGGTCTTGTCACCATCGTGGGAGTGCAAAGAGGTGGCTCTTCCGTGTCCGCCCTGACTACTAGCAGTCTGCTGGAGGCCGTTCAAGCTGCCGGCGCTCAGGTTGCCCCCGTTCCTCCTGGAGCAAATTCGGTCCCTCCAGGGTCAGCCGGTCTTTTGGAAAACGGCGATAGCATCTACCTGGCCCTGGGCGACTCCCTAGCGGCCAATGTAGGGGTAGCCAGGCCCCAGCTGGGATACGTATCGAGATTCCATGCCTACCTGGAAAAGGAAACGGGCCAAGACGTGGGCCTGGTCAATCTAGGCGTGTCAGGAGAAAGCAGCATCTCTTTCAAGCAGGGCCAAGCTACAGGCGCTGGAAGAGATACGCAGACGAAACTCGGACGGTGATCCCGCCACCAGGGTCTCCGTGGTGACGCTGGACCTAGGCGCCAACGACCTGGTGACCCATTTGGGCTCTGCGGAGTGCCAACTCGAACCCAGAGGCGACGCATGTCAGTCTCATATTGACGCCGGGTTGGAGGGTTTCAGCAACGCATTCTCGGGGATTTTGGCAACACTTAAGGGCGAGCTTGACGACGGCGCCGAGCTCTACATCATGACCATGTACAACCCCTTTGACTTCGGCTTGGGAATTCCCTTCGAAGACTTTTCTAACGAAATAATAGCCCAGCTAAATGAGATAATTACCAGCAGTGCTTCTCAGGCGGGAGCAAAGATCGCCGATCCGTCTAGCGGCATGGCAGGAAATGCCAACGCGTGGACCAACATGCTGCAGGGTGACATTCATCCCAATGCTGACGGGTATCAGGTTCTTACGCTGTCGCTGGTGGAAGCGAAGTAGATCATCAAGAGGATTTGGCGGGTGGCTACTCCGGCCACTCGCCTTCGAAGACCTTAGCCACAGGCCCTTCCAAAATGACAGGTCCGTGTCCCGGCCACTCCACCGTTAGCTCACCGCCAGGGAGCTCAATCGCGACCTTATCCTCTATGTAGCCGTGCAACCTCGCGGCGACTGCCGTAGCGCATGCTCCGGTCCCACAGGCCAGGGTTATGCCCGAACCTCGTTCCCAGACCCGCAGCTTGATGCGTCCTCTGTCCAACACGTTGGCTATCTCGAAGTTGACCCTGTTGGGGAAAATCTGATGATGCTCCACCAGCGGACCCACCTCGGTGAGACGCACATCGTCGACCGGCTTCTCAATGAACGCGATGGCGTGAGGATTGCCCATAGATACGAAGGTCAGCTTGAAATCGCCGCCCTCCACGCTAATGGGATGGTCCATTATGACGTCTTGCCCCGGCAAATCCACGGGTACGTCGGAGGGAATCAGGACAGGCTCACCCATGCTCACACGAGCGCGAACCATCTCGCCGTTCTTCAGAATAGGGTTCACATTCAGAATGCCCGCCCCTGTTTCGACAGACACGAGCGAATCGCCATAAGGGATGATCTGCTCATCCAGAGCGAACCTCACGAAGCAGCGAATGCCGTTGCCGCACATCTCCGATTCCGAGCCGTCGGCGTTGAACATTCGCATGCGTAGGTCGGCCTTTTCGGATGGCAAGACCAGGATGATGCCGTCTGAACCAGCGCCTGTATGCCGATCGCTCATGGCAACAGAGAGGGCTGGCCAGTCGCGTTCCTGATTTCTAGCATCGACGTATAGGTAGTCGTTCCCAGCACCATGCAACTTTGTGAAATTCAAACTGTTCCTCCGATTTATACACAACCGCTCATGGGGCGTTAGCCAATTTTAGCATTTTTATTGCCCTACCCCATAGGCCGAAAAACCGCAGCCGCCTGCTAGTTAGACAGCCAGCGGCGAACTTCGGCGAGCACATCTTCGGCCACCGATTCTGACGAGACGTCGAACCACTTGATGCGGTTGTCGCCAGGCTTGAACCAGGTGTACTGCCTACGAGCGAACCTGTGAGTTCGAGACCTGGTGCTCAAAACAGCTTCATCCAAGGATAACTTGCTATCAAGATGTTCGTGCAGCTCTCCATAACCCAGGCCGGACATCGCAGGAAGGTCACGGCCATAGCCCTGCGCCGCCAGCGATTTGACCTCATCCAGCCAGCCAGCCTCCATCATAATGTCGATTCGATCGTCTATGCGCTGGTACAGTGCGGCTCTTATCATGGTCAGCCCAATGATCTTTACGTCAAAGTCTGGTGGGATCTTGCGCGGTCCCCTGGTACCTTTATCGCTGTCTTGGCTGCCGCCGGTGGTGTGGAAGACTTCGAGCGCACGTATTACGCGCCGGACATTCTGGGAGTCGACGCTACGTGCGGCGGCGGGATCAAGCCTCTCCAGTTCGCGGAAGACACTGTCGTTGCCCTTGCTCTCGGCCAGCAACTCATACTTCTTGCGGATTTCCAGGTTCGGCTCTATTTCTGGGACTTGCCAACCTTCAAGCAAGGCCCATATGTATTGCCCAGAGCCTCCCACTACTATGGGAAGGCGGTCCCGGTCCTGGGCAATACTGCGAATAGCTTCACTGGCCTGAGGGACGAAGTGGGCCAAGCTGTACTTGCCGTCTGGATCAACGACGTCTATCAGGTGGTGAGGCACAGCAGCCTGCTGTTCCGGTGTAGGCTTGGCCGTGCCGATATCCAAGCCTCTGTACAGCTGTCTGCTGTCGGCATTCACTATCTCGCCGTTCAATGCGTTGGCCAAATTAATGGCCATATCCGTCTTTCCCACGGCGGTCGGCCCCACGATTACCAGTAATTTCGTAGTCATGAGGAATTAGGCAACTGTGGCTGCGGCTCGCTGAACAATGTCCACGAAGGATTCCGCGCTCAGGCTGGCACCGCCCACCAGCGCGCCGTTCAGGTCGGTCTGAGCCAGGTAATCAGCCACGTTAGATGCGTTGACGCTGCCTCCGTAAAGCAGGGGCACGTCGTTGGCAGATTCCTGTCCATACAGCGCCGAAAGCACACCTCGAATGTGACCAAGCATCTCCTGCGCCAACTCCGGAGTAGCCGCGCGGCCGGTACCAATCGCCCACACAGGTTCGTAGGCCACCACCAGGTCGCTGGTGAAGGCCACGCCTTCAAGTCCCGCTCGCACCTGGACCTCTACGAAGGCGTTGGCGTCGCCGGAGTCGCGCTGCTCCAAACTCTCGCCCACGCAAACGATGGGACGCAAGCCATGTTCCAATGCCGCTTTAACTTTTCGGTTCACCAGGTCATCCGTCTCGCCAAATAGCTGGCGACGCTCCGAATGCCCCAGGATCACGTACTGGCATAGGCCTTGCAACATCGATGGCGAAATTTCGCCTGTGAAGGCCCCGCTGGCTTCGTAGTGCATGTTCTGAGCGCCGACAGCGACGCTGGTGTCCTTCAACAGATCAGCCACCGTCGACAGAGACAGGTATGGCGGACAGACGACTCTCTCCACGACGGAATGGCCGTCAAGAGGTGCTGCCATGGCGGAAACCAGTTCAGCCGCCTCCTGAATAGAGGTGTTCATTTTCCAGTTGCCTGCAATTATACATATGGGCATATTATCATTGCCTTTAATTTTGTTCGTCATTAGGCCAAATCAGTAATATTGTTAAATATGAAATGCATACGTTGATTTGTACATATGTAAATCTCGCTACTTTTCACAGAACTACAGTACTCTTGCCAAATTCTATCTACGGACCGTACTTCACTAGCTTGCCGGCATGGGCCATCGCCAACAACATAAGCTCTGTCGCAGGTATCCTGCCAAGCGAACCCGCGGAGCAGGCCCTCTCGTGAAAGGCTGGCGCGCCATCGCCCTTCGTCAGCGCCGAGTTAATCATCATAGGAACCGAGTGCCAGCTGTGGGCCGCCATGATCGCAGGGGTAGCGTGATCGCCCGCCACCACCAGCACGTCAGGATTAAGGACGCGCAGTCTGGGTATCTTGGCGTCCAGTTCCTCAAGGCATTTCACCTTGGCATCGAAGTCTCCATCCTCACCGGCAGCGTCGGCAGGCTTGTAGTGCAGGAAGAAGAAGTCGTGCTTGTCGAAGTTCTTCTCTAAGGTGCCCAACTCGTCATCGAAGGTCCCGCCAGTGGGAATGACGTTCATGCCTACCAGCTTCGCCAGGCCTCTATACATTGGATAGGCGGCGACGGCACCAGGATTAAGCCTGTAACTATCGCCAAAATCAGGCAGGTGCGGCAGCTTCGAGAAGCCACGCAGCAGGACCATATTCGCCTTATCCCTGCCGCCCAAAATCTTTTGTGCAGCAGCGGAAAATGCCTTCACAACCTCTGCGGCCTTGCCAGACCCTTCGTTGAGCGCCCGGGGCTCCAGCGGTGCCTCACCTGTAACCTGAGGATCGGTCTCGCTTATGCCATCGTCCAGTCCATCACCCCGAATAACCAGCACAAACCGGTAGTCCTGCACAGGGTAAACAGACAGGCTAACACCAGGCACCTCAATCTGGTCCAACAACTCCACCAGAGGTCCGCTCTCGGCACTAGGAATGCGCCCGGCACGCCGATCAACCAGCAGGCCATCGGAGTCCACAGTGCAGAAGTTGCCCCGAGACGCCACGTCTCCAGGCCCAAGCTCCACGTCTATACCCAGGCCCTCCAAGACCCCTCTGCCCATGAGGTATTTCACAGGATCATAACCAAACAGGGCCATGTGACCAGGACCGCTGCCTGGTGTGATGCCTGTCATTACCGGCGTGGTGAGTCCGCACGAGCTCTCGCCAGCCAGCGCGTCCAGATTAGGCAGTGCCGCCGTTTCCAGCTCGGATTTGCCCGTATCCGGATGCGGTGCGCCTCCCAGTCCATCCGCAACCAGCAGGACTATTTTGGAGGGCGTTGATCGGCAAATGTCCGATAGGAAAGGTAAATCAATCATCTAGTTAAAGGGCCTCCGTAGAATCGGCGTCCAGCAATGCTGCTACGCCAGGAAGTTCTCGTCCTTCCATGAACTCCAGCGACGCGCCACCGCCTGTTGATACGTGGGTCATCTTCTCTGACAAGCCCAGGCTATCCACCGCTTCGGCCGTCGAGCCTCCACCCATCACCGTCGTGGCATCGTCCATACTTGCGAGAATATTGGCAATCTTGACTGTCCCTTGCGCAAAGGCCTGCCACTCGAACACGCCCATAGGGCCGTTCCAGATGACGGTTCCGCAGGGGCGCAATGCCTCCGCGAAGGTCTTTACCGTGTCGGGCCCGATGTCTAAAACACGCCAGCCATCAGGAATGTCCGACGTAGCCACGGTCCTGACTTCTCCGTCTTCAGCGAACCTGTCCGCGATCACAACATCCGTTGGAAGCAGCAGCCTGGGATTTCCCGACTGGCAGCGGGATATCAGATCGCTGGCGAACCCGACGCGCTCTTCTTCGATCAAGGAGTCGCCCATCTCGTGGCCTTGCGCTTTTAGAAACGTAGCCGCCATGCCGCCGCCTATGATGATAAGGTCAGCCTTATCCACCAGCCGCTCCAGGACAGCAATCTTGTCGGAAACTTTGGCTCCACCCATTATTGCCACCAATGGCCGTTGGGGATCGTCCAAAGCAGTGCCCAGCATCTCCAACTCTTTGGCCATCAGGAAGCCGGAAACCGACGGAAGGTACTCAGTTACTCCATGAGTGGATGCGTGGGCTCTATGGGCAGTACCGAAGGCGTCGTTGACGAAGACGTCAGCTAGGGAGGCCAGGCTCATGGCAAAATCAGGGTCGTTATTCTCTTCGCCTGCATGAAACCGCAGATTCTCCAGCACCAGCACACCACGGGCAGGCAAAGCTGCCACGGCGGAATCCACCTCTGGGCCTATGCAGTCTGCGGCCTGACCTACGGGCCTCCCAAGAAGTTCAGAAAGCCTCCTGGATACCGGCGTCAGCCTCATGTCTTCCACCACCTGCCCCTTAGGACGACCCAGATGGGAACAGATAATCAGCTTGCAGTCGCGTTCCAACAGATATTCCAGAGTGGGCAGCGATGCCTTGATACGACCGTCGTCGGAAATGTCAGAAGTCCCTGGATGGAAGGGCACGTTGTAATCCACCCTTACCAGTACTATCTTGCCGTGGACATCCAAATTTCGAACAGACTTTTTTTCTTTCAAGCTATATATCCAGCAGTTGCTTTACCAGAGCCTCAATAGAAGATCGGCCTTCCGCAGATATTTCCGGCCTGTCCAGCGCCGAGATTCCATCCGCGAATCGCTGCGAAACGATGTCGCTGCATGCCTCTTTCACTCCCAGAGATTCAACGACTTCCTGGACCTTTACTACGTCGTCAGCATCCAGAACCCGCTTGTAGTAGACCTCTCCCAGACGCCGCTTGTCTCCAACAGAGGCTTTCTCCAGCGCGAAAACGATAGGCAGTAACTTCTTCTTATTCATTACTTCTGGACTGGGTGAGGCCGCCCAAAACTCGTTTACGTCAGCCTGTACCTGTAGAGCAACCCCCAAATTGGTACCGCACTCTTGAAAAGCTTCCAGCGAATCGTCGTTTCCCGCCCCTATATGAGAGCCCAGTTTCAGCGCGCCAGCCAGCAAAGAGCCGTTCTTTTTCGCGGCCATTCTAAGGTAGGCATCCAAGGTTAACTCCAGACGCTCCTGCGCCTCCATGTCCATGAAACGTCCCTCACATGTGGAGAGGCTGGCCTCGTCCATGAGTCGCACCGCTCGGAACGTTACGTCTGCAGAGACGCCGTGCTCCAGCAGTCGAAACAGGGCCAGACGGGCCAGGGCGTGCATGCCATCGCCGGCGTTAATGGCCTGCGCTGGCCCCCAAACCCACCAGAGAGCGTCGCGGTTCGCTCGCATGGGAACGCCGCTTTGGACGTCGTCATGAATCTGGGTGAAGTTGTTAACCAGTTCCACAGAGGCCGCCCCAGGAATGGCTGTCTCGATGTTGCCACCCACAGCATTGCAGGCTAGAAGACAGAGCGCCCCCAGGCTATGCTCTTTGGGTAGAGGCGGGTCGGTATGACCAGGAGCATCGGTCCAGCCCATGTGGTAGGACATCATGCCGTAAAGAGGCACGTCCCGGGCCTTGATGATGTCCTGCAACTCCGCATCAACCATTGCAGATAGAGACTGTGTATTTAGCGATATAGTCAACTGACAGGTCCCGTTTCTCTCGAAAGTTTTTCTCCAAGGATTGCTTCGATCTCTTCAGAACTCACAGCGCCCTGCCGTAGCAGCACTGGCACTCCGCCTGAGAGGTCCAGAACCGTCGACGCGACGCCACCAGTGATCTCGCCAGCGTCGATAACCAACTCAAGCTCTTCGCCGAAGATTTCCCTTACAGCAGTTGCGCCAGTCAGTCCCGGTTGGCCACTGCGATTTGCGCTGGTCCCGGTGACAGGTGCGCCAAGGCCCTTCACCAACTGCCGAGGTACCGGGTGATTTGGCACACGCACCGCCACTGTGTCACCGCCTGCCGATATGATATCGGGAATGGCAGCCGATTTCTTGAGCACCAGCGTGAGCGCGCCCGGCCAAAACCTATCGGCAAGGTCGAACGCAGCATCTGGGGTCTCTTTCACACAACTCTCAAGGTCGCTGGTATCCGCCAGCAGAATAGGAATAGGCATATTGGCAGGCCTTCCCTTTAGCTCAAACACTCTTTGAACAGCGTCCTGGTCAAAAACACAGGCCGCCAGCCCGTAAAGAGTGTCCGTTGGGATGCCCACTACTCCGCCCCGTTTTAGCGTATCTACTGCGGCGGCAATTTGGCTTTGCATGGCTTCGTTGTGCGTGAAAATAGGCGGTAAACTCCCGTTTATTACTTGAAATAGTATATCATAGATGCTAGCGTGAATCTGGTCTGTTTTTCAGCGATTTTATAGCCACTGAGAGACTAATACAGCCCTGTTTTCACGTCTACTTAATATCTCCATGAGACCGTTTTGCAGGAAATTTCGACAACAATATGACACAAAATTCAGAAGCCTCGACCGGCAGCGGCAAGTTACAGGACATTTCGTCCAGAGTCCAGAGAGAATCCATAGTTGTCATCGACTTTGGCTCGCAGTACAGCATGCTCATCGCCAGACGCGTTCGGGAGAGCAAGGTCTACTGCGAGATCGTGTCTCACAGGGCCACTTGGGAGTCGATCGAACAGCTGAACCCCAAGGGCGTAATACTGTCGGGAGGGCCAGCCAGCGTGTACGACGACAAAGCCCCTCTGGCACCGGACTGGGTGTTCCAAAACGGCCTACCAGTCCTTGGCATCTGTTACGGCATGCAGGTCATGGCGCACCAGCTTGGTGGCAAAGTGGCCCCGTCCCTCAAAAAGGAGTACGGCCACGCCGAGATGCAGCAGAGCGCCCCTGACCAGCGTATCTTCCAGGGCCTGCCGACATCGATGCAGGTGTGGATGAGTCACGGCGACCAGATAACGGAGCCGCCGCCTGGATTCACCTCGCTGGCTAGCTCCGAGAACTCTCCCATAGTCGTCATGGGCAACGACAAAGGCATGCTGGGCATTCAGTTCCACCCAGAGGTGGCTCACACTCCCCAGGGCAAGGAGATTCTTGAGAATTTCCTATACGGCGTTTGCGGCTGCCAGCCTGTGTGGACGCCTGGCAACTTCGTTAGCGACAGCATCTGCCGCATTCAGGAGCAGGTGGGGTCCGGCAAGGCCATATGCGCCCTCTCCGGCGGCGTTGACTCCGCAGTGGCGGCATCGCTGGTACACAAGGCCATCGGCGACCAACTCACGTGCATTTTCGTAAACAACGGCCTCATGCGTAAGGGCGAAATCCAGCAGGTACGCGACACCTTCCAGGACCACTTCAAGACTAACCTCGTCTACGCAGACGCCACCGAAATGTTCATTGGCGCACTGAAAGGCATTACCGACCCAGAGCAGAAACGCAAGATCATCGGCGCCGAGTTCATACGTGTCTTCGATGAAGAGGCCACGCGCATCGGCACCGTGGATTTCCTGACTCAGGGCACGCTCTACCCGGACGTCATCGAGAGCGAGACACAGGGCGACGACATCTCCGCCAAGATCAAGACCCACCACAACGTGGGAGGCCTTCCAGAGCACATGAAGCTCAATCTTGTGGAGCCGTTACGCTACCTGTTCAAAGACGAGGTCCGTGAGGTTGGGCTGGAACTTGGCCTGCCAGATGACATCGTCTACAGGCAGCCTTTCCCTGGCCCTGGTCTGGCCATACGGATTATCGGCGAGGTCACCCACGACAAGCTGGAGATCTTGCGCGAGGCAGACGCCATAGTGCTGGAGGAAATCACCGCCAGTGGCCTCTACCGCGACACATGGCAGAGCTTCGCTGTGCTCACGGGAACACGCAGCGTGGGTGTATCCGGCGACTTCCGGACGTACGGCCACGTCATCGCCATTCGCGCCGTGAACAGTGAAGACGCTATGACGGCAGACTGGGCCAAGCTGCCCTACGACGTTCTCGGTAGGATCTCCAACCGCATTACAAACGAGGTCCCCGACGTAAACCGGGTTGTGTACGACATCACCAGCAAGCCTCCCGGAACCATCGAATGGGAATAATTTTCAGGCATTTCAACTAATAACATGGCAGATGATATGACCCAAATATCTCAGGAAGACTTTCTGGAATCCGTCACTCGCATCGCCGGTAGTGTATACGACTTTCACAGCAGATTCGGCATACCGGCCATCAGCGTCAACGGCTCTTCAGATGCCGCCTTCGACCGCCTGAGGACGAGGCTGGCGTATCTGGTCGAGGAGTCGGGCGAGCACTCCAAGGAGCTGAACCAGGGCAACCTGCAGGACGCCTCGGAGGAGTTGGCTGACGTTGCGTTTGTGGCCTTGGGTACGCTCCTGGAATTAAGCGAAATGGGCGCAGAGGCCTGTCATACCGTGGCATTGAAGAACGATCGTAAGACCCACGAGACCCACGACTTTGACGCTGGTTCTGGCAAGATTATCCGAAGACAGACAACCGATGGCTAGACATGAAGCTAGACCTCATCCTCAAGATCGGACTACTCCGATGAAAACCCTGATAATCGGTAACGGCGCCAGAGAGCACGCTATAGCGTGGAAACTAAGCCAGAGTGTTCTGGTCACAGAGCTGGTCGTGGCTCCCGGCAACGCAGGCACAGCACAGGTTGCCGACAACATCCCTATCGCCGCGACGGACATTGAAGGCCTGCTGGACTACGTCAACGATAACGACGTCGATTTCACCGTAGTCGGCCCAGAGGTACCCCTGTCCAACGGAATTGTAGACCAGTTCCAGTCCGCTGGGCATCTCATATTCGGTCCGTCTCAGGCCGCCGCTCGCATCGAGAGCAGCAAGGTCTTCGCCAAAGAACTGATGCTGGCGGATTCCATTCCCACTGGTGAGGCAGCCACATTTTATACTTATAAAGAATCCAGGGCTCACGTTGAGACCTGCCCAATACCTGTTGTTATCAAGGCTGACGGACTGGCATCAGGCAAGGGTGTAATAGTCGCTGAGACGCGCGAGGACGCCCTTGTAGCCGTGAGAGACGTCGTTAAGGCCCGCCTGTTTGGCAACGCCGGAGACTCGGTCCTTATAGAAGAGTTTCTTCAGGGCCAGGAGGTCAGCGTATTCGCATTCGTAGACGGCGAGCACGTATCTGCCATGGCTGCGGCTTGCGACTACAAGCGCGTCGGCGACGGCGATATCGGGCCCAACACCGGCGGCATGGGAAGCTTTAGCCCGCCCAGACCTGAGCACTGGAACTCCGCGATCGAGACACGAGTCCGCGACGAGATCATGGAGCCGGTGGCCAAAGCAATGGTCCGTATGGGCTGCCCTTACAGCGGAGTACTCTACCTCGGCCTGATCCTGACATCGGACGGACCCAAGGTAATCGAGTTCAACTGTCGACTGGGCGACCCCGAAACTCAGGTTGTTCTCCCGCGGCTGAAGACAGACCTGGCGGAGATCATGCTGGCCACCGCAAAAGGCAAGCTCAGCGAGTTAGACGTCGTCTGGGGCAATGAGGCCCATGTCGGCGTAGTCGTAGCATCTGAAGGCTACCCAGGCTACTGCAAGACCGGGTACGCCATTCAGGGCCTGGACGATATGGACCACGGAGTGACCATTTTTCAGGCAGGTACTGCCATCGCAGATGATGGCCGGGTCGTCACCGACGGCGGCCGGGTTTTAACCGCCACGGCCCAGGGGAAATCTCTGGCCGATGCGCGCCGCAAAGTATACGATAACGTGAGCCGAATCAAGTTTCAGGGCTCGTTCTACCGCACTGATATTAGTGCGAAAATCTGATTTACATCTCATCTAATTAATGGGACCTATTTTCTAAGGGGGTTAAAGTCATGCCGCTCGTAGGCGTTATTTTAGGTAGCAGTTCCGACCAGCCAGTCATTGATGAGACTGTCAGCGTTCTTAACCAGATGGGCATAGAGCACGAGGTTGTGGTGGCATCAGCACATCGCACTCCGGACAAGGTCCGCGACTGGGCCACCAGTGCTCGTGACCGAGGCATCGAGGTAATCATTGCAGCGGCTGGAGGGTCGGCAGGCCTTCCCGGCGTCGTGGCATCCTGGACAACGCTGCCCATTATTGGCGTTCCTCTGACCTCCAGCGACCTTAACGGCGTAGACTCTCTCTATGCCATCGCACAGATGCCCCCGGGCATACCCGTTGCCTGCGTTGCCATAGGATCTTGGGGCGCTCGCAACTCGGCGTTTCTCGCAGCGCAGATCTTGGGCATTAAACACGACAACATCCGCAAAGCCTATGACGACTACCGTGAAGGACTCAAGAACCGATAGTCTTGAATCCCATTCAGTCGAAATGTCATCTATGTAACATTGAAGGATAAGACTTCTATGACAACGATTATCGAGACAAACATGCCTGACATGCTCTACAAGGGCAAGGTCCGCGATACCTACGGCCTGGGTGATGGCCAACTCCTGATGGTCGCCACAGACCGCTTATCGGCCTTTGACGTCGTGCTGCCCACCGGAATTCCGGAAAAGGGCATAGTGCTCTGTCAGATATCCGCATTCTGGTTTGAGAAGTTGACTCACATCATTCCGAACCACTTTATCGCCCTGGCTACCGACCGTCCCGAGCTAGACATTCCAGTAGAGCTGTCACGCCGAGCCATGGTCGTCAAACTCGCTGAGCGCATCGACGTCGAGTGCATCGTGCGCGGGCTTATTACCGGGTCTGCATGGTCGGAATACAAGCGCAGCGGCACCGTATCCGGCCAGCCTATGCCTGAAGGCCTGGTGGAGGGAGACAGGTTTCCCGAGCCAATCTTCACGCCTACAACCAAGGCAGATGAAGGCCACGACGAGTCCATCACCATAGAAGAGATGGGTGAGATGGTCGGCAAAGACCTGACCAGCCGCCTGGCCGAAGTCTCTATCGCACTATTCACCTTCGCCAGGGACTTTGCTGCCGAACGCGGTATTATCATTGCCGACACCAAGTTCGAATTCGGCACCGTGGATGGCGAGCTAACGCTGATAGATGAAGTGCTAACTCCGGACTCCAGTCGCTTCTGGGACGCCGCGGGGTACGCTCCGGGCAAGTCTCTGCCAAACTACGATAAGCAGTTCGTACGAGACTGGCTTGACGAGCAGGGTTGGAACCACGAGCCACCTGCTCCAGAGCTTCCCCAAGATGTCGTCGAACGGACACATGAGCGCTATCTAGAGGCTTTCAGGATGTTGACAGGTAAAGAGCTGAGTTAGAGAATGTTTGTAGACAACAAATTCGATATTTCAGAGGGATTGAATGGCCTCCGATAATCCTAATCGCGCTCCCGGAAAACTGACTCCAAGCCAAGCAAGAGCTGCCCGAAGAGTTCGCAGTCAAAGGCGCAGGCGCTTGATTCGATACGCCAGCGCGACTGCGATTGGCGCAGTAGCGATCGTTTTCATAATAGCCCTTTTCTTACCGGGCACTCTCATTGGAGGCGGTGGACGCGGCGGCGCGCCCAACGGTCCCGGACTGCGGGTGGAAAGTGCCCAAGCTGGCCACATCGCCCCCGGCGAATTACACTCAGAGTACACGTCTGTACCTGCCACATCCGGGCAACATTATGCGTCACCTCTGGCACCGGTCAGCTGGGGCATTCACGATTCGGCTCTGGTACCAGAAGAGTACGTGCACAACCTTGAGCATGGCGGCATAGGCATTTTCTATGACTGCCCAGATGGGTGTGACGCTCTTGTCGCGCAGCTCACGGAGGTCGTTGACAAAGCCATCGAGAACAACGGCAAGGTGCTCTTGGCGCCCCATTCAGGAACCGGCGCTACCATCACCTTGGCCGCGTGGACGTTCATGGACCAGTTCGAGGCCTTTGATTCCGAAAGGATCAGCGATTTCGTTAACTCCCATGAGAGCTCAGCAAACGCACCAGAGCCATTGGCCCGATAATCGATATGTATCTTGCCAAGGTATTCATTCAGCTAAAGCCCACCGTCAACGACCCACAAGGTCAGACGATACGAGGCGGACTACGCCAGCTAGGCTTCGATAACGTGGATAGTGTGCGGGCGGGTAAGTACATGGAGATTAGGCTTGATGAGCCAGCCGAGGAAGCCGCATCTCAAAAGGTGAAAGAGATGTGCGAGAAGCTGCTGGCCAATCCCATTATCGAGAACTACTGCTTCGAACTAGAGCTACTGCCGACAGAGTAGTCTGTCGGCCCCTGCATTAAGCTATCCCTACCCTATGGTGCCCTTGGTGCTAGGGATGTCGCCCTCGCGGCGTGGGTCCAGCGTCAGCGCCGCCCTCAGAGACCTGGCCAACGCCTTGAAGATCGCCTCAGACTTATGGTGATTGTTTAATCCGGCCAGCACTCGAACGTGCAGGTTGAATCCGCCCTCACGAGAGAGTGTCTCCAAGAAGTGCGTTACCAGGCTAGCAGGCATATCGCCCATGTCACTGTCAGAAAGCGTCGCATCTATGATACCGTACCCTCTTCCCGAATAGTCCACCACCACCAGGGCCAAAGCCTCGTCCAGCGGAACGTAGGTGTGGGCCATGCGCGTGATGCCGGCAGCGTCACCGACCGCTTCTTTAAAGGCGCGTCCCAAAACAATGCCAGTGTCCTCGATTATGTGGTGCCAGCCAACGTGGGTGTCACCCTTCGCGCTCACGTTCAGATCAATAAGACCGTGGCGCGACAACTGGGCCAGCATGTGATCGAACATGCCGTTGCCGGTGTCGATGTTGTAACTACCGTTGCCATCGAGGTTTATCTCAACGGAGATCTGCGACTCCCCCGTCACCCTGGTTATCTTTGCCTTGCGGTCAGCCAAAATTTCCACTCCGTTTTTTTGAATTGTCTGCTTGGGCTGGTTGTTGTAAACAGCTATTACTTTTAGCACTAGTCCGTTTGAGCCAGCTCAACATCAGCATGGTTTTAGATTGTAGGCTTGGCTCCTTGGTAGAAGCAGCTAGTACCTATAGTAACCGGGTTTAGCAACTAGGCTTACAAAACCTGCTCAGGACATCTATTGGATGTAGCTTATGGGTTAGGCGGCCTGCTTATAAAGCCTGCGCCTGCCGTTAATCAAACCACTTCTCGCAACGCGGTCATGAAGGCGTCTGTCTCTGCCGGTGTGCCTATGGCCACTCGAAAGCAGTCTTGAAGACGATGGGAGTTGTAGTCCCGAACGAAAATTCCTCTAGAGGCGAGCTGCTGGAATATCTCTTTCGCCCTGCCCGGTGCGAACTGGCACAGTATGTAATTGCCGAAGGACGGCCAAGGCGTCACCCCAGGTGTATCCTCCAGAAGCCCCTTCAGCCTGTCCCGCTCGTCAACGATCTTCTTAACGTTTACCAGGAGGCCCTGCGCATCCTCGATGGAGGCCAGCAGCGCCGCCTCCGCAGCGACGTTAACGCTGTAAGGAGGCTTGATGTCCATGAGGTGGCTAACCATCTTTGGATTCATGATCCCGTAGCCGACTCTCAGGCCAGCCAGTCCGGCCCATTTGCTCATCGTCCTCAGGATCACCAGGTTCTCATACTCGCCAACTAGATGACTTAGGGTCACGTTGCAGAACTCGAAGTACGCCTCATCCACTACTACTATCAGCCCTGTGTCTAGCAGTTCACGAACGTCCCTTTCGGAGGCAAGGTTGCCGGTAGGGTTGTTTGGCGATGTAACGAATATGATCTTCGTCCTGTCATCTATGGCCCTCTTGGCAGCTTCCACATCCAGGTCGTACAGCTCGTCCCTGGGCACGAACTCGACGATGCCACCCGCAACCCTGGCACAGAATGCGTACATGCCAAAGGTGGGTTCGAAGTCCAGCATCTTGTCGCCAGTATTCATGAACAGCCTGAAGAGCAGGTCGATCAACTCGTCGGCCCCTGCGCCTACGATAATGGATTCAACGCTGGCTCCCGTGTATTCGCTCAGCGCCTGACGTATCTTGCGCTGCAGCGGGTCTGGGTAGATGTGCAGAGGCGTGTTGGCCACGGCCTCAATGGCCTTCGGAGAGCCGCCGTAAGGATTCTCGTTGCCGTTTAGTTTAACGATCTGGTCTTCAGGGATGCCAGCCTGCTTGGCCAGCAGCTCAGGCGGATCCACCGGATCATACGTCTGTACGCTCATCAGGTGAGGCCTTATTAATTTCTCAACGTCTACCATCGATATTCCTTCTCAGTCGATATGAAAGCAGGTTTGCGCCGGTCGAATTGAGATGATAACCAACGCTCCAAAACCAATTAATTAAGAGACCGTGATGTTGGCCTCGCCCAAACCATCTATGGCGATAGTAGCGGTGTCACCGGAGCCAAGTGGCGTCGGCGGAATGATGCTGCCGGTAATGACAACAGTTCCCGCTGGCATGCTCTCGCCCCTAGCCGCCAGGTTGTTGGCGAGCCAGACCAGAGCCTCCAAAGGATGGCCCATGACGTCCGAGCCCTTGCCTTCGCCGACCAGCTTCCTATTAATTCTCATCGTGCCCTTGGACGCTGGAAGGTCTATGCCTTTCCAGTCCGTGATCTCAGTTCCCAGGACCGCGCCGCCGCCAAAAATGTTAGTGACGATGGATGATATTGCAGGATCTACCCCCTCCGGCAACCCGACCGGGCGTATGTCCACGATCTCGAAAGCCGTCATCAGGGAATGTATATGCGGGGCAATGGTATCGCGCGTGTAGGGAGCTCCCGAGGCCTTTACCTCCGAGCCTAATCGGACACCAACCTCACACTCGATGGCCAATTTTATGTAATCGGCACCCTTTAGCTCTTTTGGTGACTCAAATATCGTGTCGGCGAAAATAACGCCAGCGCACGGGTTACTGATGCCTCTGGCCTCGCGCATGACTGCACTGGTGTATGCGATCTTGTAACCGCCCAGGCTGCCTTTCGTCTGGGAGAGCCTATCCACAAAGACCTGCTGCACCTTATAGGCATCTTCCTGAGTAGCAGGAGCGCTATCTTGAAGCATAAGGTCCAGGGTGTTCCCTGCCAGATAAGCCTCCGCCTGATACAGTCCCGCCTTCTCGATATTACCGTCTGACATTAGGCACCTCATAGCTCATCGTCGGCGTGTAAAGCCGCCAACAATTGATTTCAAATCTAGGCCACAAGAGTAACACAATTCGGCCTGGGACTGGACGTTTTGGAAGAAGTGTGAGGCGCTCTGGAGACTAGGCTAAATCAGTACGTTACTGCCGTCGTCCCGACGATCAGTCCCGCAACTCTTCGCGTATCTCCGCAGCCTCTGCATGGGCGGTGAGGCCCTCGGCTCGCCCGATAATGGACGCTGCCTTCGATATCTCGCGGGAGGTGGAGTCGCTGATGGCCACAATAGGGCTGAACTTGAGGAACGAGTGTACGCCCAGGCCTGAATTGAATCTGGCAGTGCCTGCCGTGGGCATCACGTGGCTGGGTCCTGCAACGTAGTCGCCCAACACCTCGTGAGAGAACTCTCCCAGGAAAATGGCACCTGCGTTGCGGACAGAACCCAAGTAGTCCCAGGGATTTTTCATCATCAGGCACATGTGCTCAGGCCCGAAGACATTGGCCAGGTCCAGAGCCTCATCCATATTGGCGACAACGGCTATGCAGCCCTGGTCTTCAGTGGAGGCCTTCGCAATAGCTCCCCTGTCCAGATGCTCCCGCCTAGACTGGACCTCTTTGTTCACAGCTTCAGCCAGCCTGGCAGAGTCTGTTATCAGCACAGGTTTCGCGAGCACGTCGTGCTCTGCCTGGGCAAGAAGATCGGCGGCGCAAAGTGTCGGATTGGAGGTGTCGTCAGCGATCACCACGGTCTCCGTGGGGCCGTAAAGACCATCTATACCGACCTCGCCGTAAACCTGTTTCTTGGCCAGCGTGACAAAAATGTTCCCCGGGCCGCAGATGGTGTCTACGCGAGGCACGGACTCGGTGCCGTAGGCCATGGCCGCAATTGCCTGAGCGCCGCCTATGCGGAATATACGGTCAACACCGGCAATATCAGCAGCAACCAGCACCGCAGGGCTGGGCATCTCGTCGCCCTTGGTCGGCGTGCATATGATGACCTCTTTTACGCCCGCAACCCTGGCAGGTATGGCCGTCATGAGCACCGTCGATGGATAGAGGGCAGTGCCGCCAGGAACGTAAGCGCCTGCGCTGCCGACTGCGTTCACCACCTGGCCGTAGCCTTCGTTGAAGTCAGTCCAGCCCTTGAGAAGGCATGCCTCATGGTATTTTTGGATTCGTCCGGCTGCCAGCTTCAGCGCGTCAACCAGCTCTTCGGAAACCTTATCGTAGGCTTCTGCGACTGCCGATGCGGGCACCTCTATCTCCTCGATAGCGGCGCCATCAAGCTTGGCAGTCAGATCCCTGATTGCTGCATCCCCTTCGTTCCGGACGCGCTCGAGGATGTGCTGCACAACCTCTGCCGGAGTCATGGGACTTCCGAACACCTTCAGAATGCCTTCTTGCACGTGTTGGGGCACGTTATCGAGATTGAGGCCCCTGCCCTCTATTAGGAATTTCTTAGCCTCTTCGAAGCCTTCGATTATTCTCATGGTAGGTAGTCTCGAACAGCCATAGTCAGCAAATCCAGAGCAGTCTCGTGATACTCATAGATCCTCTCGCTCGGCACTATTTCGTATAGCCGCTCCAGTCCTGCGGAGGCATTGTCAGCGAACTCGCCAGCGAACTCGTAGGCGGGATGCGCCTCATCTCCTGCGGCTATACGTCTGGCCATGGAACGAAGCCTCTCCCAGGAGAAACCTCGGTCCAAATGGGCACCGACCCATTGAGCCCAGTCGGCCAGCGACTCAGGTGGAATGAAACCCACCTCTATGCCCTCCGTCGGCGTGTCCAAAAGCAATCGCATCTGGCCAACCCTGTCCCAACAGCGCCTGTCCATCTCCAGCTGCATCGCCCTATCCATGACCAGGCCAAGAGTCTCGTCTTGAAAAACGTCTGAGTTACCAAAATACGGCCGGAACATGTTCGTGATCCACGTCTCATCGGCCATCAGGTGCGTAAGGTACCCGGCCATGAACGCCTGAGTCTGCTCACTCTGGTCAGCCGCCTCTTCAAGATGGGGATGGGAATGGAACAGCCCGCGCATACCGGTACCAATGTCCTCGAAGTCCAACTGGGCGAAATGATATACAGAGCGGTCAACCCGCATGATCACGCGGATATCCGGCGCTGTGGATCCCAGGAGGTAATGGCCCATGTTAGCATCCAACACGTCGTTGCCTAACCTTTCGGCAACCTGTCGGGCGAGATTCATGTGCACGGGTGGATTAGGCAAAAAAGTCCTCTAACAATTGGAATGCAACGGCCTGCTGAGATTATACGAGTCGTTCGTGCGCTTTGCATTCGGAGTGGAATACGTAATTGGGATGAGACACTGTCACACTGCTGCTACCTAGCTTCCTGAGGCTACCCACTGCCGCCAAGAGCTTGTCCTGCTCCACGATTACAGTAACGGCGAACCAACCCAGGCCATCTCCGGTGTAAACCTTGGAAATCGTAGGGCCACGCAGTCCTGAAATATCGGTCTGCTCTAGGATGTAGCTAGCAACATCCTCAGGCGTCTCCCCTCGCATGTTGGCGGTGACGCTGTAGTAATTCTTTGATTGCAGGTAGGCCTCTATCACGTCGACGAAGGACTTGGCTACCTCCAGCTTGCCCGGGTGCTCTTTTAGCAACCGTCTGTTTCCAATGATGCATGCCCTGGAGACCATTATGGAGCCGCCAAGAATCGTCTTGAGGCGGTTCTCTCGCATCGTAGTGCCGCTTTCGGAGACGTCAACGATAATGTCGGCGAATCCCATGGCAGGTGCGGCTTCCAGGGTCCCGCTGGAGTGCACCAGTGAGAAGAAGTTGACTCCGTTGCTTAGTAGAAAGCGCTCAACCAGCCTGGGGTACTTCGTCACGACGCGCAGGTCGGCACCGTTCTGCCGGAACTCCATAGCCAGATCAGCAAGGTCGGCAAGAGAGGTAACGTCCACCCACGAATCAGGAACGCCGATTACAAGCTGGCACTGACCGAAACCCAGATCGTCGACGACCACGTTGGTATCGCCACCCTCTCGGCGCAATTCAAGATATCGGTCCAGGCCGACTATGCCGACGTCCGCGCTGCCCTCTTCAACCTTGGGCGTGATATCTCCGCTGCGCTGAAACAGAACGCTGACGCCAGGGAGAGCCGGAATGCCCGCAGTATAACGACGGAGGTTTGTCCTGGACACGCCAACCCCGCACGACCGAAGAAAGGACAGAGTCGGTTCGTAAAGAGCTCCGTTGCTGGGAATAGCCAGCCTTAGGTTACCGTTGCTGTCCATTAGGACTTCACCGCCACTGCATCTGATGTGCTATGCAAAACGTTAATAATACTCTCTATATTGTATGCGAAGCCCATGGCGGGCACGTCGGAATCGCTTCCCAGTGCCTTTACCAGGCCATCGTATCTGCCGCCACCGCCCAGGGAAACTCCCTCTGTTGAACCTGACATTAACTCAAAAATTACGCCTGTGTAGTATGAGATGCCTCTGGCCAGCCCCATATCCAGAATCAAGGCCTCTTCAGGAATGCCGCTGCCAGCAAGATCGTCAAAAAGTCCTTCGAGATCGTCGAAAGGAGTGGTCGTCAAACCGACGTCCGTTGCGACGTTTCTCGCCTGCTCCAGTACAGTGGCAGGCGCGCCTTCTAAGCCAGCCAGCTTATCCGCCAGCAAAAGCGCCTCGTCAAAGGAGCCAGGATCGTCCGCTTCATGCACTTTGCGCAGAATGCGAGCTATGATCTGGTCTGTGCTTCGCCTGCCCATAGGAGTGGGCATCGACTCCCTGAGTACCCCCAGTATGAAGTCCTCAGCGGCTTCCTTGCTCATCTCTTCAAGAACTGACTCCAGTCCAATATCTACGCCGCCCTGCAAAAGACCAACATCCCTGGCTCGCTCGCGGAGTCCGTCCGTATCACTTTCACCCGATTTTAGGGCCTGTATATTGCCGACTATGAAGAGCTTGGCTGCCTCGGAAAGGCCAATATTATCCAGTAAGCCACGTATCACGCCCAGGTGACCGATCCTCAAGCGAAAACGCTCTAGGCCTGTCTTCGCTACTCCGAAATACGCTATAGACATTACTTCGGTATCAGCCTCGCGGCCAGAAAGGCCAATTAGCTCTGCCCCAACCTGCGTAAACTGTCGATACTCGCCATCCGTGCCATAGCGGAACACCGGACCACCGTACTGCCAGCGAACAGGCAGCTTATTTTCGCCTTGTTTCTCTACAAAATTTCTAATAATCGAGGACGTAAACTCCGGCCTTAGACTGACGGAATGACCGCCCGGGTCTGTAAAGGTGTACAGCCTGCCAGTTATTTCGCCGCCCGATTTGCGGACGAACAGCTCTGTCTCTTCCAGCAAAGGCGTGTCTACGAGGCCGTAGGTGCCTTCTGAAAGGTGTGAATGCAAGACGCTGGAGATCTGCCTGGACGCGTATAATTCTCTCTCGCTCACATCACGCATGCCGGGTACGATATTTATCTGCCTACCAGTGTTCATGAAATCCCGATTTAGCCCGCTTCAAAGGCGCATAGGACGCCGCCAGAGACAGGCGAATGGTGCAGTCCCGAAGACCGTTGATTTATTCTCGCCCGACGAGGTGATAGTGTCAACTACTGGGAATTTTCACAAATAGGCGTTCATGGCCCCTTGAAGTCCTGGAACCCCCTCCAGACCAATCCAGACCTGGCATCCTCAGCTTTGCCGTGTCCTCCAGCATGTTGCACTGCGTTCTGGAAATCCTTACGAGCGCCTTTAAGAGAACGCCGGAGCACTCCAATTGCTCACCTTTGCCACGCTCATTGAAAACCAGGGATTTACCCACCGCACACACAACACGGACTAGACTATAGGAGATTCGCATAGCGGATCACATCACCTGCCGTACCCCCATGAGCAAGCGCCTACTGATGAATCCCCAGGGCGGCTTTTTCTCACGGGGGCATATTTTTGCCTCAGAACTAGACTCGCCTGCACTTAACCGATAATATTCTCTCCCATGTCCCAACCTTACATTACCGGCAGCCGGTAATGTAGCGGAAGAGTCTATTGAGTCTATCGAAATCCAAATTCCCTGTAGCCGTGGTTGCCGACAGCGCTGCGTCGATCCCCGACGAGTACCAGAGTCACCCTCTGCTTTCGATTGTCCCCATGCGGCTGACGCTGGACGGCCAGTCCTACATGGATGGCAAGGACATCACCCCAACAGACTTCTACCGCAGACTCAGGTCTTCTGCGGGCGTCGCGACAACGTCGGCACCCTCACTAGCTTCGTATAAGGGGGCTTTCGAGAAGGCGTCGAAGTTGGCTGACGCTGTGATCTGTATCACGGTCAGCGCCCGCTATAGCTCCGCATCGGAGACGGCTAAGACTGCCGCAAAGGATGTGCATAACCTGCCAATTAGGATCCTGGACTCACAATCTGCCGGCGGGGGCGAAGGTCTGATACTTCTGGAAGCTTTACGAGCGGCAGAAGCCGGCCTCACGCCAGATGCTGTGGAAATGCGAACGGATGCGGTAATCCAGAAAACCCGCCTGGTGGCGATGCTGGACACCCTGCACCACCTTTGGAAGGGCGGCAGAGTCCCCAGGCTAGCCGCCGCCGGCACATCGCTGCTAAATATCAAGCCTGTTTTTGAGCTCCACCTCGGAGATGCACAAGGTCTATCGCGGCCCAGGACCCGCCGAAGGGCGATTGATAGGCTGCTGGAGTATGTAGAGAAGAATTCCAATGCAAAACCCATTCACGTCTGCGTGATGAATGCAGATTGCATGGCTGACGCCCAGGACGTCTATGCCAGAATAGAAGCGTCCTTCGACTGTAGTGAAATTTACATAAGCCAGTTAACGCCCGTTATGGGAGCGCATATCGGCCCTGGCATGCTGGGCATAGCCTTCTGGAGCGAATAGTTCTTTTTAAATACAGGGCGGTGGCGGTCGGGCAAAATATTTAGACGAACGACATCATCACGGCCCTCAAGGCTTTCGACCCCTTGTCTGACTTCAACCAACCTACCGCACTCAGATTCCGACACGGGTCTTTTTCGCGAGCATGCCGATCTGAAAACAGGCGAGCAAGAGAGAGAAGGTCCCGAACCTCACACGAAATCAATTTTGTGAAGCCTAAATCAGGCGGCAAAGTCATTTTTCACGTTTAGTATTATTTAGAAATCGCTAACTTAGTCCACGCGCGCTGCAGCTTGTCCAGCGCGTAAAAAAGCTATCGGTACTCCTCAGAAAGCCTTTTTTATTGCCTCTGGTGGAAAATACATAATCTACTGAAAATTCCTTTTGACGAAGGTAAGATACGCTGCTACACTCGCCGATGCAGCGAGGCTTTTCAATGTCGTCCCCTGTCTTCTTGGAAGCCGAAGTCACAAGTCTAATCCGACCTGTAAATGTAGACCAGTACCGGAGAATAAATGGCGAATCTGACAGTCCTGGGAAGAGAGACTCTGTCCAGATATGGTAATGCTCTCTCACACAGCGATTTCCGAACCCTCTGGGTTGCCAATATATTCGCCGGATCCGCCGCCTGGGCACTGATCGTAGCCCGTGGCTGGCTAGTTTTCGAAATGTCGGAGCCGGCTACGGCATCGCTATGGGTCGGCCTGGTCACATTTGCCGCGATGATTCCTCGGGTGCTGGTTACGCCGATAACCGGCTACCTATCTGACAGATACGACCGAAAGTCCGTGCTGCGGACCATGTTCGCAATCAGCCTGATCAACAATGCCCTGTTAGCCGTGCTAGTTTTAACCGGTAACATCGAGATCTGGCACCTGGTAGCCCTGTCGCTGGTGAACGGCTCAGCCCGCGCCACACAAATGCCCGCAGCCCAAGCCCTGATTCCAAACCTGGTTCCAAAAGGCACCCTACTTAACGCCATTGCATTGAACCAGGCAACAATGCAGGGTTCCAGGCTAATCGGACCGGCAGCGATTCTGCCACTGATGGTGACCGTAGGAATTCAAGGCGCTTTCATTTTGTGCACTGTGTTCTACGCCATCAGTCTGGTGCAGAGCTTTCGTATACAAACCAAGTCCACTGGCCAGATTAACAAGCAGCAGAGTCTTGCTCGCAATCTGTCCGAAGGCCTTATCTACTGTTATAAGACGCCCCACCTAAGGGCGCTGATATACATCACTCTGCTGCACTGCGGCCTGACAATGTCTTACGAGTCACTTCTGCCCATTCTCTCTGCGCAACGATTGGATGCCGGGGGCGCAGGTGTAATGACGCTGATGATGTCTGTGGGTGCCGGTGCGATGGCGTCCTCGATCATTCTGGCGGGAGTACGTTCGGAGGTTACCCGAGGGCGGACCTTCTTCTATTTCGGCATCCTCAGTGGCATTGCGCCTGCTGTTTTGGCGCTTTCGACATCGATGCCCGTGGCCATGATCGGCGCTGCCCTGCTGGGAGCCAGTACGGCGGGATTCATGACGCTGATTCACACCATGATCCAGTCCACAATTCCCGATGGCATGCGCGGTCGAATTGCCGGTGTGTACTCGATCCACGTGGGCGGGACCATGGCCATAGCCAACCTCTCCAACGGCGGCCTGGCAGATTTCACTGGCGCTCCCTGGATATTCGTCATAGGCGGCGCGATATTTATCGTCGCTATGGTGGCCAGCCTATCCAGCATTTCCCTGAGAAGCATATATTCAACGGGTCTAAGCCCCAAGATGCAGGCTGCCGCTGATTAGGACTTAGCTTCAGATAATGCACAACTATGTTCGGCGGTGGGACCCAGTCTAAGATTGCACAGAAATATGACGATTTCGCTGCGAAATACGATAAGACTGATGCCCTTTTGGAGTTTCTGGGAATTCGAAGGCTTCGTTAGCTAAGCGTCCGCTAAAGCCTTCCTTGCAGAAAATAGCCGCAACACCACAACCATGTTGGCCAAGGCCGCCAGCACGATCAAGGTAGCAAACCCCTGGCCTGTCAGAGCGCCTATCATGATGAGTAACAAACGAACGTCCCTTGAAGCCGCCGAAGTGATTCCCTTATCGAAGAAGTTCCTCGGCACATGATCGATACGCGCCCTGGTATAGGTGACCAGGAACGAACCTGACAGGGCAAGAAAGCCTGTTATCCACACATAAACTTCGAGATCGCCACCCACAGACTTCGCGGCCCAAACAGTCAGGCCCAGCAGGATGATCGCGTCCGCGTATCGGTCCAAAATGGCATCCAAGAAGCCGCCGAATGCACTGGTCATATTCTTGGCCCGGGCAAGGTCGCCATCCACTCCATCGACAATCGACGAAGCCTGGGCAAGTATCGCACCTACTATGTAGTAGCCGTACAAAAATCCCACAAACGAACCAATTGCAACACCTAGGCTAATAAACGACACCTGGTTTGGGGTCAACGGAGTGTGGGTCAGCGCCCGCGCAATAGGCCTGGAGATGTGCCGGTTCAGGTGGTGGGAAACGAAGCCGTCATATACCTCTTCCATTGATCTCCCTCAGCAGCCTATCAACCGAATGCAGGTCTTCAATAGTGTCCACGTCAGCCCAAAAACTACCCGTCACGTCGCAGGTGGCAAATGGATTGCCCATGGAGCCTGAACGCAGGACCAAGTCGGTGATGCTAACATCAACGCCTTTGTCTACCATCAGCGCTTCGGTCGCCGCGAACACGTCGCTGGTCATCTGGAATACGCCAGTATCAATACAGTCCCAGACCTCTATTTCCTTGCCCAGGTTCACGATGTACCCGTCGTCGCCAACGGAAACCCTGGTTGCATCGTCGAGTTGGGAGGAGTGGTCAGCCCTGAAATCTACGCAAAGCGCGCAGCCTTTGTAGTTCTGGGACAGCAAGGTGCTTATTATTGAGAGGCTTATGACGTGGTCTCCCATGCATACGACGAAGGAGGAGTCGCCGATGAAGGAACGTGCCGCATAGATGGACATTGCATTCCCGCCATCGTCGTAGTGGTCGTTGTAGACGTAGGCCAGGGAGGGATAGCTTAGCTTAAGAGCCTCCTCCACTGCTCCGTTCATGTAGCCCACCACAATGGCAATGTCAGATATGCCAGCTGACATCAAAGCGTCCAGAGGGTAATTGATCAGGGGCTGCTCAGCCAACTCCAAAAGTACCTTTGGAGTTTTCAGCGTTAATGGTCGCAATCGCCCTCCGTCGCCCGCGGCGAGAATTATTCCCTTCATAGAACCTCCTCATTCCACACATCATCGATTGCTAACAGTTTTTTTTGTTATCTAGAGCCTCCCTTTAACACACACACGACCAACTATCATGAAAAGAAATCAATATGACAGCAGGCGTCCAAAATCCCATAAGCGTACGGTACAGAATAGGAGTGCCGGGACATGGCCTACCAAGCGCTACAAAGCGGCCTAGGTAGTGCCGTCGAAATCATTCACAAGAACTGGTGTAACGCGTGTAATGAACCGCTGCCGGGCACCGCAGTGTAGCAGATTGGCTGTGGTAAACGTATTATCTTGAAGACAGCACCGCCGCACCCATCAGATTGAGGGCGCGGCGAATACATCTAGATCGGCGGGAACCTCTTGTGCCATTCGGTGGCCTGCTCGTACGCGTGTGCTACCTTGAACGCCGCAGCCTCGTCAAAAGGCTTGGCTGCAATCTGCAAGGGCAATGGCAGAGGTTTCTCACCCTCGGTAAAGCCACAGCATGTCGAGAGGGCAGGATTGCCCGCGCAGCTGTAGAGCCCTCTGAAATTGCCGTCTTTCAGCGCGTTTGCCGCCGCCTGTTGACTGCGAATGCCTGGAGTCAGGTCCATTATGCCTGCTGGCGACGCCGAGGTTGGCTGGATTAGAACGTCGTAGGTCTCAAAGGCCTCCAGCACCTGTCGACGCACCAGTTGACGCGTCTTCTGGGCCTTGTAATAGGTCTGCGATGGAATAATCTCACCAGTCATGAAGCCGACTCGGATGTTGGGATGGAAGTCCTGGGGCCTCTCCCGAACCATCTGGGGATTCAGGCTCACTCTCTCTACGCTGGTAATGACCCGCATGGCCACTCCAGAGATAGAAGCAAGGGGCAGCGAGACCTCAGTGACTTCTGCACCCAGCTGGCGCATGACGTCGGCGGCCTTCAGCACCGCGTCTCGCACGTCGTCAGCGACGCCCGATTCATCAGTTAGAAGCTCCTTAATGATGCCAACCTTCATGCCTCGTATGTCGCCATCAAGCTGACTGCGATAGTCCGGCACCGCCGCTTCCCACGTGTAGGGATCGTTGGGGTCGTGGCCGGCGATAGCTCCCAAAGTTATGGCACAGTCTTCCACCGTGCGAGATAGCGGGCCAATGGTGTCGAACGACCAGGACGCGCCGTCTACGCCAAATCGGCTCACCCTACCCCACGAAGGTCGTATGCCTGTGAGACCACAGTTCGCCGCTGGGCCTCGCACGGAGCCTCCGGTGTCCTCTCCCAGCGCAGTGGAGCATAGGCACGCCGCCGTAGCCGCACCCGAGCCTGTGCTGGAGGTTCCCGGGTTGCGCTCCAGGTCCCAGGGATTGCGCGTGACGCCAAAGGCAGAGGTTATAGGGTCGCCAAAGGCAAATTCTGTCATGTTCAACTTGCCCAGTACTATGGCGCCAGCCTTCTTCAGATTCGACACAACGGTGGCATCTCCATCAGGGACGAAGTTTTCCCTGTGCTTGGAGGCGCTGGATGTTCGAATGCCCTTCGTGTGGATCTGGTCCTTTATGCCCACAGGTATTCCGTGGAGAGGGCCAATGTAGTTTCCCCTGGCAATATCATCAGTAGCCACCGCAGCGTCCCGGAGGGCGTCCTCGGAAAGCACTGTGATGTATGAGTTAAGCTGAGGGTCCACCTGAACGATTCGATCGAGATAAGCCTGCACAACGTCTGTCGGCGTTATCTCCTTAGTCTGAATTAGTCGGGCCTGCTCTGAGAGAGAAAGAAAAGCTATGTCCTTTGAATCCACTTCGATACCTCCATCTGATGTATACGTAAGAAAAAAATAGAGAAGAGCTGTTGTTAACCTGCCGGTTCGTACGGCGGGATGATTGGAAGTGGCTCTACGCTATTCAGGCCAGGAAGATCGATCGCATCCATAGCTTCCAGCATGGCATTGAGGCTGTAGGTCACCTGGGAAAGGTCCGGCTCCTGGATGTCCAGACTTACGGCTCTACCTAAAGCCTGGATGTCTTCGTTAGACAGTGAAGGCATTGTTATCTCCTTTTGGGATGTCCGGCTAGCTTGGAAGCCGAACGTGAGTCTGGCATTGTTGACGAACAATTAATCGGTTCCCAGTATACCTCGGCGCCCCCCAATCGTCACCAGGCAGCCTTGCAGACAACGAAGAGCAAGCAGGTTAACTCCAATTACTCTTGCGAGAGAATATTATGCACTGGTGAGATGAATCCAATGGAATGGCCGCACATACATCAGACCAAAGCCATGCTCAGGTTTGGAGAATCAAGAATAACACGGAAATTCCTACCAGCAATGTAATACCCCGCGCCAAACCGATAACTATTGACTTTGGCCTTGGAGCCGCCTGCTTATTTCCACTCAGGATGGGTATCCATATTGGTACCATTAGGGCTGGAAGAATTCCGATTGAGAGGTCATATGTAATCCAGAGGATTGCCAGGATAGCAGTACCAGCAACACCAAATGCTATTCGAAGACGCATCGAAGATCGGCCCCTATTGATTGACGGGCTCTTACTCCTCCAGACAAAAAGCAATGCAGCAAATGTAAAAACGACGATTGCAATGCCAATTAAAGCGCTCAGATTACTCATTTGAGAGCCCCTTTGATGCTAATCATGCAGCCGATTATGTGAGGAAGTCATGAGCCAAGACAATTGGAGGTGTTTGATCGCCATCGAATACGGAACTAGTGAATTTGGAACAGTGGGTTACTGCACTAAATGTCTTTATCAGGCAGTCTGGCTTGCTTCACTCTTTTCAGTGCCATAGTAGTCTGAAAATCCGTGGCTGCTCAGCGCATTACGACAGTTCTCGGCCCACTCATGGCGCACCTTCTCGTGGTCAGTACCGTTCCAAAGATTCTGTTAGAGCTTTGCCACAGAATCACGCAACGCCGCGACTGCTGAGTCCGCAGACCGCTGATTTTCTGGATTCCGTATCCGTGTCTTATCAATGAGGAACCTGAGTACCCAGAGGAGGTTCAGGTTTAGCTCGATAGACACGGCGTATTGCTGTAAGTAGGTAGTCCTCTCTTCAATGGTGTCGACCTGTGCCGTCAGCTGCTCCAGCGTCTCGCCAAGGTAAAAATTGATGATGGCGTCCCACCTGCCCATGTTCTGCTCGATGGCCTCTACCCTTCGGGCGAGATCATTGTTGAGGAGAGGGTACTGCCCTGCGCCTCCGTAGGCCAATGGCGATATAGACGACATGGGTGAGGCGTACTGCCTTTGCCTATCGGGCTGCACAGGCATGGTGACGTCTGGCTGAGCAGAGGTTTCTGGCTCAACGACGTGATTAGGTTGCAACGGCACCTCCGGTTGGGCGACCAGGCCGGGCTGCGTTGACATCTCAGTTGGCTGCGGAGGAACGAGAACCTCAGATTCTGCTACGGCCCCTGCCTCAGGCTCAGGTTCAACCGGCCGCTGACCAAACTCAAGATTCAGTGCGTTCATGGCGACATTTCGAGGTTTGGCCACGTAATGGGCACTCTGGCAAACAGAAGACTCGACAAAAGACGTTTCGCCCTGGTCATCTACTGTGAACACAACTTGACATTTATGCTCCGTGAAAGCAGTCACGTCCCAAGCTCGAATTTTGACTTGGGAAGGCGTAGAATCTCGTTCAGAGACTCTCCAAAAAATCCCCCGAGGATTCTTGAATTCTCTTGCGAGCCGCTTGACCACCTCTGCAGCCTTTAACTGTGTGGTGTATAGCAATGGCATATTACCACTCTCTCTTGACCTCGGATTTAGAACGTTTCACCGCTAGATTGGCTATGGAACCTAAAAGTCCCTTCCGGATCAGGCGCAAACATTCAAGCAATTTAGTCAAAATATTCCTTGATAGGTAATGATTAGGTAAACCCTTTTATCCGGTCATATTCCTGCAGGAAACATTCATAGCCACGGCGGAATTTCTTGGCCAGTGAGATAGAGAGTTACGGAGAGATGAGAAGGTGATTGGACGACAGGCTTAGCGCAAAGTAGGGAGGAGCCCACGATTAATTAGCCATCGGCGAGCATTATTCAAATGTCGAAATACGACAAAGATGTACGATGCGCTGGAAGCAACTCGCACCTCGTCCAATACTTCCGAAGACTGTTCACGGCACCAGCGGAGGGTCGTCTGTAGTCAGCCAGTGGCCAGGGCCTTCTGAAAAAACGCTTGCGACCTTGCGTATATATGAAAATCCAGCCCGGGAGAGTTGCCAATTTCAGCCCGCCTTTACAGACAAAACATTACGGCCTAAAACAATGTTAAACTCCAGCATAGACAAAGGCAGGTCTAATTCGGCACCTTATGTCAAGGGGGTGCAACGACTGCATATCTGGATACATTGCTGAGGAAAGTGAAATGGCCAACAATAACAGTTCGGACCAGAAGAGAACGCTAGGTGAGCACGCCATCGTCATGGGCGCCAGCATGGCTGGTCTTCTAAGCGCCCGTATTCTCAGTGATTACTTTAAGAAGGTTACGGTCATTGAGAGAGACAAGCTCAACGACCGAGCTGAAAATCGCAAGGGGCAACCTCAGGCAGGCCATGGTCACGGCATATTGCCAAGCGGCATGGCAATTCTGGACCGCTACTTCCCTGGACTTGGCGACGCCGTGCACGAGAGCGGCGGAGTGATGGCCGACCTGGGTTCTTCATTTATTTGGCACGTCCTCGGAGGCTACCGCAAGCCCTTCGAAAGTGGCCTTCTGATCACGCTGGCAAGCAGGGCCCATCTGGAGTGGCAAATTCGCAGGCGACTCCTTGAGATTCCCAACGTGAGACTTCTCGACGAGCACCAGGCCGTGGGTATGGTCAAGTCGGACGAACATGCAGGTGTCGGCGGTGTCAGGCTGGTCAATCTCAACGGCGAGCATAGCGAAACCGAATTAAGGGCTGAGCTTGTAGTCGATGCCCTGGGACGCGAGTCCGCTACGCCCAAGTGGCTGGGGGCAATGGGATTCGGCGTTCCGGAACTAAACTCAGTCAACATTGACTTCGGCTGCGCGTCTCGAATCTACGAACGGCGAGAAGGCGACCTGGGTGGGGCGAGCATGCTGGTCATTAATCCCGGCCCAACGCCCAACCTTAGGTGCGGCCTCATCTTCCCGATTGAAGGCGAACGATGGGTTGTAACACTGGCGGGCTGGAACGGCGATCATCCCCCTGCTGACGACACAGGATTCATGGATTACGCACGCAGCCTCCCAGCGCCAGACCTTCACGACACTATTTTAGACCGCGAGCCATTGAATCAGATAGGCGTCTTTAAGGTGCGTGAGGTGCGCCGCTATCGCTACGAAAAGATGGCTCAGCCTCCCGATGGATTTCTTGCCGTGGGGGATGCTGTCTGCAGCTTCGATCCCACCTTGGGCCAGGGTATGGCAACCGCCGTAATGCAGGCAGATGTGATCGACAAGATCATCCGCCAACATGACTCGATAAAAGGGATCGGAAAGGATTTCTTTGCGAGCACTGGCAAGATCGTGGACGTACCTTGGAAGCTGTCGATAGGTCTGGATTTTCAGTTTCCAGGCACGAAAGGAAAGAAGCCATTTGGCATAGACCTGATCAATGCGTACTTCGACAGAGTGCAAAAGGCAACTCACCGCGACGTTGTAGTCCACAGCGCGTTTCTCCAGGTCATGAACATGACAGAACCTCCGACCAGCCTCTTCAAGCCAGGCATCGTGTGGCGCTCTTTGCTGGGACGTAAGATCTGAAGCGGATTTCAAGTACGAACGTGATAAGCGGTTCGACCGACTTATTAACGCCTAGCCCGCGTCAAACAAATCGGCAATTAGCCTTCTCAAAATTTAGCTGACATCAAACGCGAGAGTCAGGTCTAGCGGCGGTCATATTCAAGTCCTGTTGAATTATTTTTCAACGACAATCCGATCTGAAGTGGCTGTCGTATTTTCAATGTTGCCCAAAGAAGAAAATATGTGCCGAAGTCAGGCATCTGCTATCAATGCTCCTACTTCTTTCCCGATCCTTCCAAGAAAAGTATTCAAAGGCGATCGCAGGGGCCGATCCGACGCGATGTGTCGTCTGCAGAGGGGGTAGGCCGTGAGCGCGAATGTTTTACGTTGGGCAAATATTCCTGGATTGGAGAAATACTAAAAATGAAAAATAGTCTCTTACTTGTTGTTGGAGCCGTCATGATGGTCGCGGCCGCGTGCAGTGAGCCTGTGCCTCCAACAGTTGCGCCAGCGCCATCCCTTCAGCCCGCGGCAACAGAAACCTCAGATGCTGTCGGAGCGCCTTCGACACCGCCTGCGGCCATCTCAACTCCTGATTCCACCGAAAGGCCTTCGCCGCCTCCCTCATCGACCACACAGAGTCAGGCCAGACGAGCATTCGACGGACCGCCAATCTCCGGCACGCGTCCTTCCATGCCCAGAGGCCCTATCCAGTTGCCAAAAATAGAAACCTTCCAGGTTGGCAACCAGCCCTCGGCGCTCCTGTTCGATGGCGATGGTATCTGGGTAGCAAATGAGGATGACGATAACCTCATGAAATTGAGCCTGGATGGAAAACTTCTTACCACTCAGCCGACACAAACCCTCCCTCGAACCCTGGCCTTCGACGGCGAATCCCTGTGGGTAGGAACGCATTTCGCCATCATCCGTCATCAGCCCGGCGGCCCGCCCACTGGCGCATTCGGAGCCGGGCGGCACCCTGTTTCGACTGTATTCGCCGGTAGCTACCTTTGGATCGCCAACAGCGAGGACAACTCTGTCTCGAGGTTTGCTCCAAGTGGTGCCAGATTGGACATTAAAGTGGGCTCCAGTCCGGTAAGTTTGGCATTCGACGGGGAGTCGATCTGGGTAGCCAGCCAGCGTGAGGACACCGTCTCTAAAATTTCTGCGGACGGCGAGATCCTGGGCACCTTTGAAGTTGAGTCCGGACCGAGAGGCTTGGCATTCGACGGGAGCCACATCTGGGTGACAAGCACGTTTAACGGCACCGTGTCAAAGCTGACTCTTGCCGGCGAGACTGTGGGCACCTTCGACGTGGGCTCACTGCCCTCGGCAATCGTCTCCGACAACGAATCCGTTTGGGTCGCCAATCGCAGCGACGGCACTCTGACCAGGGTTGGCCTTCAAGGAGAGAATCTGGGGACATTCCACCTGGGCATGACTCCGGGGGCCATGGCGTTCGACGGAACGTCCGTCTGGGTCGCTCACCCTAACCACGTCTCCGTGTCGAAGCTGACTTTTGAAGGCGCCTCCATCTCAACTTTCCCTGTAGGAAGTGCGCCTGTCCCCATACTATTCGACGGCCAGGCCATCTGGGTGGGCAACGCCCTGGACGGAAACATTTCCAAGTTGAATCTGGACGGCGATGAGTTGGGACCCTTCTCCGTGGGCGGTGAGCCCAATGCCTTGACCTTCGACGGTGAATCAATCTGGGCCGCCAATCGCAACGATAACACCGTGTCGAGGCTCAGCCTAGACGGACAGCTCGAAGGCACCTTTCCCGTCCGCAAGCTACCTATGGCGATAATTTTTGACGGCTCCGACATATGGGCAGCCTCTTATCTGGAAAACGTTGCCACCAGATTGGACGGTGAAGGGCGTGACCTGGGGCTGCTTGAAACAGGGCGATCCACTATCGATATGTACTTCGATGGCGAGTTCGTGTGGGCAGCAAACGCTCACGTGGATACCGTTACGAAGCTCAACCTGACCGGTCAAGTTGAGGGAACGTTCCCCACTGGAGACGTGCCTTTATCTATTGCCAGCGATGGTGAAAATATCTGGGTCGCCAACTGGCGAGACTCCACAATCAGTAAGCTCAGCCCAGATGGAGTAGAGCTTGGGCTGTATAACGCCAGTGTGCTGCCCCAGGACGTCGCGCTGCCCGGCGTAGGTGTGCTCCCCTTCGGCCTGTATTTTGATGGTCAGCATATGTGGGTGGCCAACAGCGCCTCTGGCACTTTATCCAGCATGGACACGGATGGGCGTATTCTGGCGACATATTCGGCAGGTGGGGGTCCTGCGAAACTGACTTCTGACGGCGAATCCCTTTGGGTTACCAATACTGCTGATAACACCGTGTCAAAGATAACCTTTCCTTAATAATAACCCTCAATATCCCCTCGGGTCAGCGGACGTGAGGCTTTTGACTGCTAAGCCAAGAAGGGAACTTTCGGCAGGAGTCGCCAAGCCCTAGCCAGGCTAAACAGATGCCGTGGCAGCATTTTGACATCTGCAACGCCTGATCGGCGTAATCAGGTTTCCCATGTGCCCTTTATTGGAAGTGGCGTTCCTGTGGATGTCGATGGATATCTGCCAAAAATTGGTACTTCGAATATCAATATGTTCCCACCGTGACCGTGACTGTCTGTATAATATTCTTGCTCAGGTTATCCTAGTGCCCCTAAACCAAGCCGTAGCTTTTTGCGACACCTGGTTAAGTTAATTTGAGCTTTAGAATTGTCAGATGAAGGAGGAGGATTCATTATATGTTTGAAAAGCACTGATCCCCTTGGACGGTACGGAACTTGCAGAGGGAATCCTGCCTTACGTGACCCAGCTGATGAAAGGTCTCGAGGGCTTTGTCCTGCTGTTATCCGTGATTGATCCAGACGAAGTGGAATTGCCGGAGCGTCTCCGCCATGTGCCGGCGGCGACTCTGGCCCCGGTGAAAAATCCGCGGAAGATGCCAATTCCCAGCCGCACGAAACAGGTGGGTCTCATGTAACTCAGATTTTTGATCGGATACATGAGGAAGCGAAGGCGCGACTGGACACGTTGGCGCAAGATCTGACAAAGAAGGGCGTTCCTCCGAATCGATGATGCCTCTGTCCCAATTCTGAACGGGCTTTTCTGTATAACTCTATGACTTCCCGCGGCGACATAGTGGGATCTATTTCCATGTAAATTCGGCTCATCCACCCGTGACCCCAAACTTGATCAATGTGAATTCGGCTTCTTGTTAACTCAGGTGTCACGCCGGTCAAGATAAACGCTGTGGCCTGATCTTCCGTCCAGTCGAATGATTTCGCCAGACGTACACTTATTGTGCGCAGTTGACCAAGGACACCATCATGAGCTACCAACACCCGGCTAACCGCTCGCGCAGTTGAAGAAGCTTGATAAGCCAATGACTCTGGGACCACCCCACCGGAGGATTCGTTTCCTGATTGAGCAATTCTGGGTACATTCCCCAGGACGACCAGACCGTGGCACAATACCTGGACCACTATATGAACACCCATGTCAGAATTAATCTTAGGCCCCGGACTGAACAGGGTTACCGCTATTACATGCGGCGTCATATTATCCCGGCCTTGGGCGGTATCCCATTGCAAGCCCTCACCGGCCAGCACATCCAGAGCCTTCACACAGGAATGCTGGACCAGGGCCTGAGCAACCGCACGGTTCTTCATTGCCACCGAGTCTTGAACAGGGCCCTAGTATTGGCTGTGGAGTCGAACGTATTGCCGCGCAACCCTGCTAAATCCGCCAAACCGCCACGGGCAAAGGCCAAGAGCATGGAAACATGGGACCCCGACACTTTCAAGGCGTTCGCTGACATGGCAAATGATAGCCAGTTCCTATCCATGTACAGATTGGCGGTGTTGACCGGAATGAGGCGAAGTTAGCTATGCGGTCTGAAGTGGGACGTGGTTGATCTGGAAACCGGATATCTTCGTGTGACGCGAACACTACAGCGCATCGACGGTCAGGGGCTCGTGGAAGGCGAACCCAAGAACGAACGGTCCCGCCGAACTATATCTCTTAACACACCTGCGCTAGAAGTTCTCAGTGCGATACGGAGTCGCCCAGGCGGAGCAGCGCCTTTCCATCGGAGAGCTGTGGCATGGTACGGGCCATGTATTCACCAACGACGACGGTTCACCTATCAGTGGAGAGCGGGTGAGCAAGGACTTCGCCAAAATAGTAAAACGGAACGGTCTGCCCCACCTGACATTGCATGGCCTTCGTCACACTACCGCATCCATCTTGATTGCACAGGGAATTCAGGCCAGAACGATAGCAGACATCTTGGGACATTCAAGCATCACGATAACCATGGACGTTTACGGCCACCTACTGAAAGGTGTTCAGGAGGATGCTATTAATGTCCTCGGCGAACAACTTTCAGGCACTTTGTGACCACAATGTGACCATTCGAGGAATTAGAGTAATGAAACTGGGCTTAGGTGAAACACCCTAAGCCTCTTGTTTATACGGTGTAGCGGTGGTGCGCCAGAAGGGATTCGAACCCCCGACCCTCGGTTCCGAAGACCGATGCTCTATCCACTGAGCTACTGGCGCATGATTGAGTGAGGCACTGACACGGTTTGCTTCGTATTAGCGCACGAGGAAAGCCCTGCACGCCTAATCCTTAGCTACCGGCCAGCCATCTACATTATAAGGCTAAACCTACCTGCCGGTAATACCATGAATGAATTCTTTGTGGTTCTCTTTTCCTGTCCAATGCAGGTCCTGACCCTCTACCACTTCCAGGTCTCCCACATCCTCCAAAATTTCGATGTGAGCCACGATCTCTGAAAGGGCCATGTACAGGTTGCCACCGATGAGCTTTCGCTTGGAGAAGACGCCACGCGTGATCGACTCCAGCGATGTGGGCTTCGAGCCGATGCGCTGCAATATTCGTGACAAGCGACCTGCGTGATGATCGATCACTTCGGACGCCCTGGAAACGTTCTGGAAGTTGAACTTGTTTCTGTTGAACAGGCGATGAGCCGGTAGAACAGCTACCTCTTCCCCCAGGTCAACCACCTTCTGCAACGAGGTCAGGTAAGTAGCCAGCCCGTAGAACTTATCTTCGTCGTGAAAATGAGCAGGCATGGAGCTCTTGATGTCGTCCCCATACTGGGTTTTCATGGTTGGATGAGGCGTGATCTCAGGCAGAACATGGTCCCCAGTGAAGACCAGCCCGTCCATCATGATGCATATCTCGTCTGGCGAATGGCCGGGAGCCTGCATGAAGGTCAGGCCTCCATGAGTCTCGCCATCGGTAATGCCGTGTCCGACATGGTAGTTGCGGCGCTGTTCCACATAGGCCTTATGTCGGTCGCTATAGCTGGAACGCTTCGATGAGTCAGATGAGTTGGTTTCGCGGTCGTTCTTGACCACTCGCTGCATCTCTTTATGGAGATCTGTCGTTGCCGCCCGCTGGATGTCCCAGGGGTTGTGGGGCAGTAGGTGCTCGTAGATACTGTGGGCCCATAGCTCGGCGCCAGTGTCTTCGGCCAAGTCGCCTGCCGCACCGTCGTGGTCCTGATGGCCGTGGGTCACAATGACTCTTTCGATATCTCGGGGCTGAAAGCCAGCCTCTCGAATGCCCTCCGCCAACATTGAGTATGAACCGACGGCTCCGGCATCAATAAGGGTAAGGCCTTCGTTTTCGAAGAGGTACGCCCATGTGGGGCCAGTACCAGAGGGCCCGTCTTGGGGAACTGCGATGGTGTGGATTACGAGACCGCTGTGGGTGGTGAGTCGGACAATCATTCGATTGCCCTCAGGATCGCCTTGACGCAGCACAGCTACATCTTTAAAGGCCTCCGACATTAAGGTACCCTCCGTTCGAACTGGTAGAAGCCTGCCAGGACGCTCTTAATTTCTTAAATTTATTACGACCGCCATCGTTCAGACGGTGCCCCGGGGTTATGACCTATGTGTGGTTCAGAAACATGAGAAACTTGGGGTGAGCGAAGGGATTCGAACCCTCGATCTCCAGGACCACAACCTGGCGCCTTAGGCCTCTTGGCTACGCTCACCACGCACTTATATTTAAACACAACAGGATTACATCTGGCAACGAGGCGAGTAAAAGGGCGTGGCTAGACGAGGGTAGTGCCGACTAGATACTGACTACGCAGGCTGCTGTTCACTTGCAGCCATAACTTCTTGAATGGACTTGGTGCTTAGCGCCTCCAAGACATCTTCAACCAGGATGTCCTGCTTTGTATGGTGACGCAACGGCAGCTTAGGATCCACCCGGTAAGTGTTTCGCCGACCTGTCTTTCGACGTTCGATGTAGCCAGTAGACTCAAGATCG
>Ga0209501_10000100_pt1 | contig 109711 bp, 104 predicted proteins | sample ArcticOcean_MG_C_4_FD_187434 | JGI IMG/M metagenome (GOLD analysis project Ga0209501, IMG submission 187434) | Marine microbial communities from western Arctic Ocean - ArcticOcean_MG_CB4_134 (SPAdes) (version 2) | ecosystem: Environmental > Aquatic > Marine > Oceanic | place: Arctic Ocean... | reverse complement strand
TCCATCAAGAGTATAGGAAATAGGCATAGCATGCAGGAGCATACGTTGATCATCCGAATCAGACTCAAATTCGGTTAAGTTCAATTCGTCGTGAGTTATAACTCCATGCCCCCCGATATCTTTTAACGAATTTCTTTTATTTTCATAACTAACATGCGAACCAGTAACGCCAACATAGGCTGATTTAGTTTTAATTCCTGTCTGAGATTCTAAATCTTGAAGCGTTTGCTTAATTGCAGCAGAGGTAAGCTTAACATCGTTAACATTACCTTTTTTTAACCCGTTACAGGGTGCTATAGAGGTAGCTATGATCTCTGGTGTTGTCATTAGATTTCCATCCGTGAAAACGTTAGCCATTAACGAAAATACTTTAGTAGTGCCGACGTCAATAGCAGTTATTGTTTTCAATTTATTCATACTAGCCTCCAGGCTTTAAATCTTGTCTTTAGTAGCAGATCAGTTTAATAACTTTTGCGCTACTCTAAGCTTCGCACTTCTACTTCTTGGATTAAGTTTAATCTCATTAATTTTTGGTTTTACTATCTTTTTATTTATGCTTTTTAAATAAGCTTTATGTTCACAAACGCATTCAATAATTCTGGGATCACAAATGCAATCCTTACTTGCTTCTGAAATATATTTTTTTATCACCCTATCTTCGATTGAGTGATAACTAATAACCACTAGCCTACCCTCCGCAGAGAGTAATCTGGCCGCCTGATCTAAACCTTTCCTTATATTGTTTAACTCATCGTTTACTTTCATTCGTATCGCTTGAAAACTCCTCGTTGCGGGGTGTATCTTTCCTACTTTCCGTCCGGATGATTTAACTATTATTTTAGCTAGTTGACCTGTTGTATTTATCGGCCTAGATTTAAGTATTGATTTTGAAATACGTCTCGCGTAAGGTTCATCGCCTAAATCTCTTAAAATCTCAGTGAGCTCCTGTTCAGTACAAAAGTTTACAATTTGCCATGCATCCAGTTCTTGAGATTGATCAAACCTCATATCCAGAGGAGACTCAGTACGAAAACTAAACCCCCTGTCGGAACCACCTAACTGCAAGGAAGATAAGCCTAAGTCAAAAACCACTCCCTCTACTTTCATTATTCCAAGCTGTATAGTTTGATTATAAAGATCGATATAGCTAGCATTCACTATGGTCACCTGATCGCGGTAATTTCGAAGAGTTTCTTTAGCCGACTGTATGGCTTTTGAATCTATCTCAAAACCCAGGATCCTTATCGGCAAATCCGTAGATTCCAGGATTTGGCGAGTATGCCCGCCTTCCCCTAAAGTGCAGTCTATGTATGTCCCGCTTGCCTTAAGGTTTAAAGCTGTAACTACTTCCTCAGTTAACACAGGAATGTGTTTTGGACTCAAATAAATACCTCGAATGCCTCTAATCAGTATTAGGGGCAAATATTTCTCATGTTAAAATGCGCGTTAGATAGGTAATCAACACCAACTTGATGCTAACCTACCTTAATGAGCTAGTTTTTCAGGATAAACTTGTAGGTAACAAGCAGTTTCGAACAAGTTTAAGACTTTTTCGAAACAAATAAAAATTGGAATAACGAAGAAATGATATCGAAACATAGCTATAATTTCGGATTACTCACGATCAGTGATTCAGGTCATATTGGGACAAGAAAAGACAATTCTGGGGATGTGGCAGTTGAAGCTATGATTAAGCTTGGTTATACGAAAATATATCGAGACATGGTACCTGATGAGATTGACATGATCTCGTCAAAACTAATTGAATGGTCAGATAACGGTAAAGTTGATGTTATTTTAACTACTGGTGGCACAGGTGTGAGCCCAAGAGATCGAACGCCAGAGGCTACAAAATTAGTTTTAGATTATGAAATTCCTGGTATCCCAGAAGCCATACGAGTTGAGACCCGTAAGTTTACTGAGATGTCTATGTTAACCCGCGGGATAGCAGGCATTAGATCTAAATGCCTTATTGTTAATTTACCTGGCAGCCCAAAAGGAGTTCTAGAAGGACTTAGTATTATAAGTGGTGTTATCAATCACACTATAGCTCTCTGTCAGGATACAGATCAACTACATTAAGGATAATCAACGACTTGTTAAGATTCGATATATTAACTGTATTTCCAGAAATGTTTGAAAGCCCACTGTCCTCAGGCGTGGTCGGTAAGGCATTAAAAAATAAGATAATTGATGTCCGGTGTCTTGATTTAAGGGACTTTACATCTAATATCCATAAAAGTGTTGACGATTACCCATTTGGGGGAGGTGGAGGTATGATCCTGAAACCAGAACCTATTTTTGAAGCAGTTGATTATTTGAAACAAGATTCAGCTTTAAAACAATCCGTTCCCATAATTTTGCTTAGCCCTCAAGGCAGCAAGCTGGATCAATCGAAAGCTGAAAATTTAGCAAAAAATGATCGGATAGTTTTGATATGTGGAAGGTATGATGGCGTCGATGAACGTGTAGCAAAACATCTGGTGACGGAGGAGGTTAGTATAGGGGACTATGTTATAAGTGGAGGTGAGTTGGCAGCCATGGTTCTGATTGATGCCCTTACAAGATTACAAAGGAATGCTGTCGGTTCTGCTGAGTCAATTAAGGATGATTCCCACACAAGCGGCCTTTTACAATTCCCTCAATACACTAGGCCGTCAGTTTTCAGAGAGTGGGAAGTTCCTTCAGTTTTACTTTCGGGAAACCATGGGCAAATAAAATTGTTCCGTGAACGCGAATCGATTCAACGAACATTGGAGCGACGTCCAGACTTGCTAGATGGAGCAGATATTAATTAGTTTGGTTAAATAACTGTGGACTTACAATACAGCTTAAGGATAAGATGTTCTTGAGCCAATTTATAATCACATTTTATTATTTAGGTTCAATCTTGATTTTATACAGATGAATTATGAATCTTAATCAGCTCATAAAAATTGAGCCAAATACAAATATAGAAAACTTCAGCCCTGGAGATACCGTGAGGGTTAGCGTTAAAGTTACTGAAGGTGACCGAACGCGAATCCAAAATTTCGAAGGTACTGTTATTCGTAAAAGAGGTGGAGGAACCAGCTCTACTTTTACTGTGCGCAGAGTCGCTCAAGAAGTAGGAGTTGAGAGAACATTCCCCTTGTATGGACCTAATGTGGATGCAGTAAAAGTTCTCCGTCGAGGCGACGTCCGAAGATCACGTCTCTATTATCTTAGAGGCAGATCTGGTAAAAGAGCTAGAATTAAAGAGAAGCGTTAAAGTAAATCTTTAGATGACGCTTAAATTATTAATTAGAAAGCGTCGTGTTGCAATATCCAGAAGAAAAGCATTATGTTGAAGTCGCAGTTGATGTACCTACAGGCCGGTTAGGAACTTTTAGCTATTCAGTTCCCAAAGACCTGAAGTTAAAGCCAGGTCAGTTAGTAAAAGTGCCATTTGGATCTAGACGCCTTCAAGGCTTAGTTTGTTCTTTAGAATCAACCCCAGCAGTACCTCAGACAAGGGATGTTATTTCTATAATTGACACACAGCCTTACTTAAGTCCGGTACACTTAAATTTAGCGAATTGGATCTCGTCTAATTATCTTTCTTCAATTTTTCAAGCTATATCCCCAATGCTTCCTCCAGGAGTTCGTACTGGACATAATTTAAGAGTTGAATTGAATCCTGAAATCACCGGACTCAAAGATGATTATATAAATGAACGGCAACAGAAACTTTTATCCTATATATCACGAAACATTCCCATTACAGTTATGCAGCTTCGGAAGTCTTTTGGTGAGTCCATTGGAAGCCATATAAAAACTTTGGAACGCAAGGGTTATGTGGTACTTAAACCTGTTAGAGAATCGCCCTCTGTTAGAGAACTAAAGATAAAGCACCTTAAGCTTACTCCACTCGGGACGTCGTTTGATAATAAAGATTATTATCTTTTAAAAAATGCTTCAAAACAACTCCAACTGATTAAGGCACTAAATAATGGACTTGATGGGATTAAACTGACTGAAGCAAGGCAGAAATATGGAGACTCTGCAATAAATGGATTGAAAAAAAAGAATTATGTAGAAATACTTTCGGTTGTGGTCTCTAGGGATCCATTAGCAGGTATATCTTTCCCAAAAGACAATAAAACCGAGTTAACTGAAGCACAGGACATAGCTGCCAAACAAATAAACAACGCGATAGATTCAAGAACCTATTGTTCATTTTTGTTACAAGGGGTAACCGGAAGCGGTAAAACAGAGGTATATATCAATGCAATTGATAAATGTATTTCCACAGGCAGACGCGCCATTGTTTTAGTTCCTGAAATAGCTCTAACCCATCAAATAATAAATCGGTTGGCTGCTAGGTTCCCAAACAAAGTAGCTGTTTTACATAGTGGCCTTTCTCCAGGAGAAAGATATGATCAATGGTGGAAGATGTATCGAGGAGAATACCCAATAGTGGTTGGGTCGCGCAGTGCCATTTTTTCACCACAATTTAAGCTTGGCTTAATCGTTATAGATGAAGAGCATGAGTGGACTTATAAACAAGTTGATCCGGAGCCCAGATATCACACTAGAGATGTAGCTATCAAGCTAGCCAAACTTACAAATGCAACGTTGGTAATGGGCAGCGCATCTCCAGATATTAATACGCGATACCGAGCCGAATCAGGCACCCATAATCTACTTTTATTGCCTGATAGAATTGCAGGGGTTGCAGACGGTTTGATTCTTCATAAAAATTTAGCTGAAGTTGAAATTGTTGATATAAAAGAAGAATTAAGACAAGGAAATGACCAATTCTTAAGTAGACGTCTTTTGAAGTGTCTTGCAGAGTGCCTTGAATCAGGAAATAAGGCATTACTTTTTATGAACAGAAGGGGTACCGCATCAAATTTACGTTGTGACAATTGTGGGCTTGGGGTCAAATGTAGTCGGTGCGATATTTATATGACATATCACGAGACATATAAATATAAAAACAAACAAATCAGAGAAGTTTTGATATGCCACCATTGTAATAACAGGCGTAATGTCCCTGGTATATGTTTGACTTGCAAGCAAGGTAAATTGAATCGACACGGAATAGGGACTAAGGGTATTGCTGCGTCTGTAAAGGTATTGTTTCCTGAAATTAAGGTCATTATTTGGGATGGAGATACTTCTAGAAAAGCAACTGATGTTCAAAGTATCATGAATGATTTCGAGACTCCTGGTCCTGCAGTTTTAATCGGAACACAAATAGTCGCAAAAGGGTTACACTTTCCAGAGATTACCCTTGTAGGGGTAATCTCTGCTGATATTGGATTATCAATCCCAGATTTTCGGGCAAGTGAAAGGACCTTCCAGTTAATTTGCCAGGTGGCGGGACGAGAGCTGGTAGGAATCCTTCCAGGAAGGGTCATAATTCAAACCTATCAACCTGATAATTACGCTATTGCATGTGCGGCAAATCAAGATTTTGAGTCTTTTTATAATACCGAAATCAAATACAGAAACGAGCTAAAAATACCACCATTTAGTCAAATGGTAAAATTAAATTACTCTCATTCCAACATCTCATTTGCAGAAAAAGAAGCACTAAGGGTAGCCGATTTTCTTCGATACCACAGAGACATTAGAGGAGTTTCTAATTTAAGAATTATGGGGCCAACGCCAAGTTACCCTTTTAAACTGAGAGGTAAATATAGATGGGATGTGAGTATTGCCGGAATTCAACCTGTTGATTTCCTAAAAGATTTACCCTTGCCGCGTGGATGGACTATAGACGTAGATCCTGTAGGCCCTTAGAATTTTACATAGCGATGATATGAAAAACTCAAATTACAACCATTTAACTAACGAAGAAAAATCTGTAATAGAACTGAAAGGTACTGAATCACCATTTTCAGGTGAGTATGACAATTTTTATGCAACCGGAACTTATGTGTGTAGGCGGTGTGATGCAGTCTTGTATAATTCCGTTGATAAATTTGATGCTCAATGCGGTTGGCCAGCTTTCGATAAAGAAGTAACGGGCGCTGTATCAAAAAACCCTGACCCTGATGGATTCAGAATTGAGATTACTTGCACCAACTGTGAAAGTCATTTAGGACATGTATTTATTGGTGAAAAACTTACCTCCACAAATACACGTCATTGTGTAAACTCTTTGTCACTTAAATTTGTGCAGGGTGTCTCTAGCTAGAAACCTCCATAAGAGAGTACAGGTTGTAAATATTGGAAATTAACCCTTTATAGATCTATCACTATTTAATAATTGTCTTAGGTTTATTGAAGTATCCATAAATCAATTTTTACTTTTGTATGAATCCAAATAATATTATTTGGATTGTTTTATTTAACTTCTTCCCAAAATTCAATCCAGGTAATTGGGCCGTCAGAGTCATCCAATAATTGGTACAGTTTTTCCTCAACATCACCTAAATCAGGAAATTTATTATCTTCTCTATAAGGAGAGTCTATTACTTCACTAGTCCATTGCATATATACCCTATTTAGTTCATTTTTAGGAGATGGGAGAGTACCCCCATTATAATAGACTATAGTTTCTCCACGTTGCCCAGATTCAGTGTAAATATTTGTAATTTTTTTGAGTAGCATGGCAGCCTTTCTGCCTTGGCCGGGTTTAGCTTGGTATGCTCGTCTTATAATGTACATGTTTGACCCTTCTAATTATAGAATATTTTTCTAGGGTAATTCTAACAGAATTACATTGTTTGAGACTGAATTTTAGATTGGTGATTTTGATGCAATTCGTTAAGTAATTGAATGTCCACTTTTTGTAAATTTTTCACCCTTAATATGCTATCTGACTTGAAGGGCAACTTGGTGTCTTCATAATCTATATATACACAAGGAAGATTCGCTTTGTATGCCGAAATAACCCCAGCAGGAGAATCTTCAATCGCAATACACTCATACGGATTTAATGATGTCAGCTCTAATGCCTTTATATAAGGATCAGGATATGGTTTATGGAGATCCACATCTGCCATTGTGACAATCGACTGAAATTTCTTGGCAATATGGTGCTTGTTTAAAAAGCTAAGTACATAGTTGGGCGTGCCGGATGTTACTAAAGCAATCAATACACTCTTGTGCGCCAAAATTTCAATCAAAGATTGCGCGCCTGGCATGAACGCTAATGTTGAGTCAACCAATTTATGAAATACAGATTCTCTTTCGATGAAGAAACTGTCTACATCTTGGATGTCATACTTTGCACAGATCCGCTCCGCGGTGCCTTTCACTGTTCCTCCAATCAGATCTTTTTTATCGCTTAAGTCGAAAGAAATACCACGTGAATTTAATGCCACTTTCTCGGCTTGGAAATGTAAAGGTTCAGAGTTAACCAACGTCCCGTCAAAATCAAAAAACACACCTTTAAATACAGGTTCAACTTTTTGGTATTTCAATAATCTTGCTCACTAAATGTTTGTAAATTAGTAAAAGGCTACAGCTTTAGCTGGGTTGTCTACTAACATCTTGTTTATATCTTTGTTAGAAAACCCATGTTTGCGCAATCTGGGAATTATACCGGTAATGATGTAATCGAATCCTTTTCCACCGTATTGTTTGTAATGTGGTTTGTAGCAGACATCATGCGCGATTAAAACTTGATCTCCATATCCATTTGCAACTAGAAATTCAATTATCTCTATTTGAGATATGTCATTTTTAATTAAATCAGTTATACCACGATACTCTGATGATGAGTCTTCGAAAGATCCAAAGTGATCGTATTCTAAAAAGCACCCAGTTTCAGCTAAGTCTTTGAGTAGAGATCGGTCCTCGAATGCAATACTCAAATGGCCTATTATTATTTTAGATTCTGGCACCCCTTCTTTTGCAAGGAGTGTAACGATTTCGTATGGAGATCTGTCATCGTTACCTGGGTGTATAGATATAGAAGCGCCCGTTTCTATACTTGCGTGGGCAGATGCGATTAGTATGTTTTTTTGTACCGAGTCCATCGGAAAAAAATTACCAATTTCACCAATAATTCCAGATTTAATATCAGTGTCATTTACACCCATAGTTATATCTTGAACAATCTCGTCAGTTATTTGATCCGTAGTTTTGTCATTGATGTCAGCCGGATGTGACATAGGTACATAATATCCACTACCCATAATTACGTTAAGCCCAGTCGCTCTAGCAATTTTTGCCAAACCAACAGGATCCCGTCCTATGCCCCTGCTTGTCGTATCAACTATTGTGCTTCCACCGGCAAACTTAAATTCCTGGGCTTCATTTATCGAAAGTTCGATATCATTAAGACGCAGACCATCCTTGTTATATGACCACCTTGACCCATATTTGCCGAGTAAATTAAATTCTAAAGAAGCTTCTATAAATCTCTTTTCTGATGCGGCTTCAGGTTCATCAAAATAGCAGTCTAAATCTAACAATAGATGTTCATGCATTAAAGTAATACCCAACTGATTTATTGGTATTGGACCTAATACTGTTTGAGCCATACCAGCCATATCATTCATAACTTATATCGACCCATTTTTAAAAGTTAATATCCGGGATGGGTTTTCTATGAATATTTTTTTTATTACGCTTTTGTCTAACCCCTTGGATATCATCCTGTCAGCGATGTTAGTGACTAAATGTGCGTACCCTTTTCCGCCATACTTGATTCGCTGGATCTGAATACATACATCCTGAGAAACTAATAAACGATCTTCATAGCCAAGCTCAACTAAAGTTCTAAGACTTTCGAGACGATCGTTGTCATTTTGTGCTAATGTCGGTTTATCTTTGTAAATCATAAGGGAGTCTTCAAAAGATCCAAAATGATCATACTGCAGGTAACAACCAGTAGCCCCAAGCTCCTTGACTGACTCTTGGTCTACCATAGCCATTCCAAGGTGCCCAATAATTATGTTACAAGGAGCAACTCCTTCATCTAGTAGGATTTTCATTATATCAAGAGCTCCCGTATCGTTAAGTGGAGGATGGATCGTAATTGGGCAACCCGTAATTTTACTGGCCTGAGCAGCTGACCTTAGTATACGTTCTTGCACTTTATCGATTGGGTCGATTAAACCAATTTCTCCAATAATACCGCTTTTAATACCAGTGTCTTTTACACCGTGAACTATATCGGAAACAGTTTCACTTATGAGTTCATTCTCACTTTTCGATCTTGTGCCCTCAGGGTAAGACAAAGGTACGTAGTACCCTGCCCCCATTACAATATGGGCGCCTGTTGCTCTGGATACCAAAGCTAAGCCTCTTGGATCTCTACCAATCCCTCTGCTGGTAGTGTCAACAATCGAGTTTCCACCTGAAATTTTGAATTCACTCACCTCTGAAATCGCATCGTCTATATTGGTTAATTCCAAGGCGGTTTGGTTAATATACTTTTTAAGATGTAATTGTCCAATATTGTTAAATTTGATGGGAGCATTCACCCACCCCACATCAGAAGCAACTTCAGGTTTAGCTTTATAGGCGTTCAAACTGGATAACACATGTTCGTGCATAATAGTAAAACCTAGGTGTTTAGGTTCGATTTGCCCTAATACGGTTTGTATTTTGCCAACTTGTGTAGTTTTATGAGAGTTCAAAATAAAATCTTTATCTATTGGCTTGATTTTAGTGTCATAGTAAACAAGGGTCAATCTAAAACATTTAGTCAAATGAAGAGAAATGTTAGAATCTTGAAAGTCAACTTTTAAAAACCAAATTGTACAAAAATATTGGTGGGTGAATGAAACAAAATAAATCCGATCCGTTTATACCAAATTCTGTGCCCAGTATCAGAGATAAGATGTTGGATGCTATAGGAATAAAAAGTGTAGAGGATATCTACGCTTCTATTCCTAATGAAATTAGGTTTGGTGGGGCATTGAACCTTCCGAGTCCAATTCGATCTGAAAGTCGTTTAAGAAAACATGTTGAACAAATATTATCCAAAAACCGAAATGCTCAGGACAACATAAATTTTTTAGGAGCAGGGTGTTGGCAGCATTACGTGCCAGCAGTTTGTGACGAAATAGCCCAGCGAGGCGAATTTGTAACTGCTTATGGCGGAGGACAGTTCGGTGATCATGGTAAGTGGCAAGCAGTTTTCGAATTTCAAAGTTTACTTGGCGAACTGATTGGTATGGATGTTGTTTCTACTCCGACGTATGACTGGTCAGCCGCAGCTAACAGCGCATTACTAATGGCCTGTAGATATACAGGGCGGAATGAGATTTTAGTTCCTGAAACAATAAGCGCAGACAGACTATTGCAAATGTATAATTTTGTTAGGCCAGTAGCGAGTATTAAAAAAATAAAAATGGTTAGTAACACAGGCTTGATGGATACATCAGACCTGCGCTCTAAAATTTCCAGTGCAACTGCCTCAGTGTACTTCGAAAACCCAACTTTTCTAGGTGCCATCGAAACAGGTGCTTATGAAATAGTTGATATTGCGAAAAGCAAAGGAGCTCTTGCAACTGTTGGTGTAGACCCAATCACTTTAGGCGTTATATCGCCTCCTTCTGAATATGGTGCAGATATAGTTGTAGGAGATATTCAGCCATTAGGAATCCATATGTACGGGGGAGGCGGACTAGGTGGTTTTATAGCAAGTAATGATAATCCAGAATTAATCGCAGAGTACAATGCTTTGTTAGTCAGTATAGCTCCTGGATTAAGGCCGGGAGAATTTGGTTTTGATTATTCAACGTTTGATCGAACTTCGTATGAAAAACGAGGTTTATCGCCTGATTATATTGGTACAACGCAATGGTTATGGGCAATTATTGCAGGTGTGTACCTGTCATTAATGGGTCCAGTTGGCATGAATGAAGTTGGTAAAACTATAATGGAACGATCATCTTATGCGTCAAAAAAACTTGGTAATATACCTGGCATAAAAAGTCCCTCTCTTTCAAATTTATTTTTCAAAGAATTCGTAGTGGATTTTTCCGATACTGGAAAAACTGTTGAGGAAATTAATATTGACCTTTTAGACAGAGGTGTTTTTGGTGGATTTGATCTCTCAAGTCAGTTTAAATGTTTAGGACAATCGTCCTTATATTGTGTAACAGAGGTTCATACCAAAGATGATATAGATTTCCTAACCCAGTCTTTAAAGGAGATCCTCACATGACACAACCACACGATAATTACCATGCAGCTAGGTGGAATGAGCCTATAATCATGGAAATGGGTAGCGAAGGGCAACGAGGGGTACTGGTTGATGAAACCGATCAAGCAATCTTAGAAGAAATCCAAAACCCTTTAGATTCTGTGCCACAAAATATGCTTAGGTCGTCAAAATTGAAATTACCGGAGATTTCACAGGCACATATATTAAGGCATTATACTCGCCTTTCTCAGATGACCCTTGGGTTTGATGTAACTCCAGATGCAAGTTCCGGAACATGCACTATGAAATATAGTCCCAAAGTTAATGAGGCAATATGTAGAAATGCATCGGTTTTAGATGTGCACCCACTTCAAAACCCTAGTTCCCTTCAAGGTATACTAAAAATATTATTTGATTTTGAGCAGATAATGTGCGAAATATCTGGCATGTATAAGTACTCTTTTCAAGCATCCAGTGGTGCCCAAGGAATTTATACTAATGCCTGTTTAATTCGCGCTTACCATGAATCAAATGGAGAAGGAAAGCAGCGAAATGAGATTATTACAACTGCATTCTCACATCCTGCTGATGCAGCCACACCTTCCGTCGCAGGTTTTAAAGTAATAACTCTTATGCCAGGTGAAAATGGTTATCCAGATTTTCAATCTTTATTGTCTGTTTTGTCTGAAAGGACAGCAGGATTAATGGTCACTAACCCAGAAGATACTGGACTGTTCAACCCGCACATACCTGACATGGTAAAAGCAGTGCAAGACGCTGGAGGATTGTGTGCTTACGATCAAGCCAATGCTAATGGATTATTCGGTGTTGTAAGAGCAGGAGATACCGGCTTTGATTTATGCCAATTTAATTTACATAAGACATTTTCAGCTCCGCACAGCGCTCAAGGTCAAGGCACAGCAGCTGTGGGTGTTTCAGAAAAACTAGCAAAATTTCTTCCAACTCCTGTAGTAGATTTTAATGACACTGAATACGTTTTGAATTATGATCGGCCAGACAGCATCGGTAAGATCCGCAGCTTTCTTGGTAATGTCCAAACGGTTATAAAAGCGTATTCTTGGGTAATGTCATTGGGAGCAGATGGGTTAAAGAGTGTCTCTGAAACGGCTGTGTTAAACAATAATTATTTGGCTACAAAGTTAATGCAAATAAAAGGGCTAGATCTTCCTTGGGATAACAATGTGAGAAGGATAGAACAGGTTAGATACACTTGGAAGCAATTATGTTTAGACACAGGGTTAACTACTTCCGACTTAGCTCGCAAGATGTCAGATTATGGATTGCAAACGTATATGGAAAGTCATGTTCCAAGGTTAGTTGATGAACCAATGACGCTTGAGCCAACAGAGTCATTATCTCTTGATGACTTAGATGCCTATGTTGCAGTGCTTAAAGATATATCAGCTCAAGCTTACTCAGATCCGGAAAGCTTAAAAGGCGCCCCATATAAATCAGCTAGCGATCAGTTACCTCAAAATCAATTTAATGACCCTGAGACTTGGGCCATGACATGGAAAGCGTATAAAACCAAACGCGAATAGTATTAAAATTTAAATGTGAAAAAAATTAAACCCACATTTGGCTTGATTATAAATCCAATTTCTGGTTTGGGTGGGCGTGTTGGGCTTAAGGGCACCGACACTACTGAAATAGTTGCTACAGCTATTGAATTGGGAGCAAAACCTGAATCTACAATTCGCGCAACCACTTGCCTTAAGGAAATATTCATCGGGTTAAATACGTCGGTTGATATTATATGTCCACCGGGAATCATGGGTGAAACGTCCGCAAGAGCAGCTGGATTTTCCCCTTTTGTCCTACCAATACAGGTTCCAGATTTCACCTCAGCTGAGGATACCCGTATTGCAGTAGAGATGATGGTAAGTAAAAAGGTTAGTCTAATCTTGTTTGCTGGCGGTGATGGAACAGCTAGAGATATATATTCAGTTATAAAAGATAGCATCCCAGTAGTTGGAATACCTGCAGGAGTAAAGATGCACTCGGCGGTTTACGCCACGACTCCTAAATCAGCCGCGCGTTTGGTAAATAACTATTTTGTTTCTACAGATATAAATTTAAAAGATGTGGAAGTTATGGATATAGACGAAGACGCTTTTCGGAAAGGCCATTTATCTGCTTCCCTGTATGGGTACATGAAAGTACCTTTTGAAAGAAGATATATTCAGGGTGCAAAATCTGGAGGTATCGAAAGTGATGAGTCGGCAATGTCTGCTGTAGCTCATGAAATATCTCGTAGGATTGAAGACAATATACTTTACATATTAGGTCCTGGAACAACTCTTAGGGCAATCGGAAACGCGCTGGGAGTGGATAAAACGTTGTTAGGCGTGGATCTATTTAAAGGAGGCAAATTAATAGCTGAAGATGTAACTAATTTGCAGATTGAAGGCATAGTGGCGAAGTGCAATAATCCAGTCAAAATTATTGTTACTCCAATAGGTGGTCAAGGACATATTTTTGGCAGAGGTAACCAGCAGATTAGTCCATCAATTATAAAGCGTGTTGGGCGAGAGTCCATTGTTATCGTTGCTACCACAAATAAACTCGCATCATTAAATGGTAGGCCCTTTTTAGTTGACACAGGAGATCCTGAAGTTGATCAATTATTGTCAGGATATATTCGGGTAGTTACTGGCGTAAATATGGAAAGTGTCTATCGAGTGTCTGATTAATTTTGCAATATGTAGAGGGAAAGCTGCGGCTATTAGCATTTTATTTGTAACCGTTTTTGCGGAAAAATAAGAAGCTAATCACAGCATCCGATTCTTATAAGGATGGTCAACATGATTGCCAAAAGGCATATTTACCCAAGCACTCATCTCGTGAGGTAAAACCACAGGGTCACCCTGGCAAACATAAGAATCGCTTAGATCCGAAACTGAAGGAGTACCTAACAACCCCATTGCCACAATCATTTCTTCTTCTAATAATTCTAAGACCCTAACCAATCCTTGCGCTCCATTAGCAGCTAACCCCCAGGCTTGAAGCTTACCGATAGCAACAGCACTAACGCCCGAAGCTACTGCTTTTACTATATCCGAGCCTCGAAGGATGCCTCCATCTACTATTATTTCAGCTTTGTCCTGTACAACATCTCTTATTTCCGGCAACATGTCCATTGTTCCTAAACAATGATCTAATTGACGTCCTCCGTGGTTTGATATCCACACAAAATCTACACCGTGTTCCACCGCTAACTTTGCGTCCTCTGCTGTAGCTATTCCCTTCACCATAAACGGCAACCCGGACCTTTCTTTAATCTTTGCCATGGTTTCCCAAGTCAGTGCAGCTTGATGAAACCTATCATTAGGTCTACGTTGAGTTGGAGGTTGCCATCGCATTAACAATGGTCGTTCTCTGCGACTATAATGCGCTGTATCTACGGTAACGCAAAGTGATTTATAACCTGCTTCAACTACCCTATCAACCATATCTTCAGTCCACGACCAATCCCCATGCACATATAGTTGAAAAATTTTCGGACTATTTGTACTTTCACTTATATCTTCTAGAGAAGGTAATGTTACAGAACTTACTGTTTGAATAGTTCCAAAAGTATCGGCTGCTTTTGCAGACGCCACACCACCCTCTGGTTCAAAAACCTGAAGTGAACCTATTGGTGCAAGTATTACTGGGATTCGAATTTTATGCCCAAGCAGTAATGAAGATGGGTCTATCTTTGAGACATCTGATAATACTCTGGGTCTAAATGCAACTTTATCAAACGACAATCTGTTTCGTCGCATCGACGTTTCTGACTCTGAAGCCCCGACCAAATAATTCCATGCACCTTGATTTAGAGCTTTTTTAGCCGCTTGCACAACTTCTTCGTTAGTTTCAAATTTTAAATCCAATTAAATTCTCCGAAAATATAATCATTAACTACTTACAAATAATATACATGTAACAGATTTTATACTGATATCCAAAAATCAGAATTTCTGTAAATAGATTATACATATCCTAAAATTTGTCACTGCAAATCGCAATATAGAGCCAAGTATAAATTGAAAAAAACACGAATTTTGACATAACAACTCAAAATTTGAATCAAATAAGGCTAAATTTTATGTATATCAATGCCTCAAACAAGTCATTTTATTGTAACCTACACAATCAACATTATGTTCTATAGGAGTTAAAATGGCATATACTGCATATAGTGTGAAATTAAAGAAAATTGTCGATATCAAAGATCCTGAACTCGTGACAATGAAAAATGGCCGAAAGGCTATCAAAGGTGTCGCAGCTGAAGATCCTACACAGAAGGTATTCAGAATACTTAGCGCTGCTGATGCTGAAAAGGCCGCTAAAGAACTCGGTTAAATAAACTTAGGAGTTTTCGCTACGCGAAAACTCCTAGTTACCGTTACGTAAAACTGATCAACTAAGACAAATCCTGGTAAACAGGCAAATACCTGCTATTACAAAATTTTATTCATGATAGCCGACCTCACAGGGAAAATAGCAATCGTAACAGGCGGAGCCCAAGGAATTGGTGCAGGAATATGCTCGGTTCTTGATCAACAGGGTGCTATCGTAGTAGTGGCTGACAAGAATGAAGATGCAGCTGCCGTCACATCTGAACAACTTTCAAACACACAATCAAGCCACCTCCGTGTTGATGTAACTGATGATAAATCGGTTGATGCTATGACCAAATCCGTAATCTCTAACTATGGATCCATTGAGATTCTGGTTAATAATGCTGGGATAATTGGAGCTGATGAATGGTGGACTCGAGAGCAGGGAAATGATGATGACTGGCAAACCTCTTTTGATGTAAATGTTCGCGGAGTAGTCAGGTGCTCAAATGCAGTTACCCCGTACATGCTTGAGAGAAACTATGGCAAACAAGTCAACATTGCATCAATTGCTGCCCGAAGAGGAGGGACATTACCATTCTATTGTGTAACGAAAGCTGCAGTAATTAACTGGACTCAATCCAAAGCTACAGCATTGGCTTCATCGGGAATTAATGTTAACGCAATTTGTCCAGGCTTAGTATGGACTCCAATGACTCAACGTATTACTGATCATAGAGGTAATTTTAACCAAGCTACATTAAAAAGTGGATATAAAGAAAAGGATGAATTTGACGCCCTAGTCCAAGATTGGGTTCCAATGGGCCGAGAACAAACTCCTATTGATATTGGAAAGCTTGCGGCGTTTTTGGTATCTGACGATGCTCAAAATATAACAGGGCAGGCATTTAATGTAGATGGTGGCATTTACATGAATTAAATACCCATGAGTGGGTAATAAGCTACATACTGTTTATCTAAAAAATTAACATATTCTGATAAAGGAACTTCTGGAAAATACCTTTATCGAAAGTTTATCGGTCTCTTATCCAGTCTCATAAATTCGTAATGGTCTTGATAAAATTGTCCTACAGTAACATCCATTATTTTTCAAAGGACGACTGGAAACCAATAATAATAGATACGCCTGTGGCAGGTAACCGTAATTACGTTTAGACGAATCGAAAATTACAAACTAGCTTTACGAATACCAGGAAGAAGTCCCTTTAATGCCATCTCTCTAAAGGTAATTCTTGATAATCCAAAAAACCGAATATAACCTCTAGGTCTACCGGTAGCTTCGCACCGATTCACTATTCTATTGGGGTTAGCGTTTACGGGTAATTTAGCCAACTCACTTCTAGCTTCCATACGAGCTTCGTGTGTAGTATTAAGGTCCTTGGTTATAGCTAAAAGGTTATTTCTTATTTCAGAGTATTTCTTAACGATTCTTTGACGTTTGAGATTTTTTTGAACGGTAGATTTTTTTGCCAACTCTTACCTCTTGTTGATTGAATTATCTAAAGTATCGGATTTGCTTAATAACGACTTATAATTGGTCGCACCTATATATTATATTTGCATTGACATAATTTCAATAGACAATTCATGACTAGTTAATTTCTTATAATGAATCAGTTTAATGCAGACTAATTTAAACTTATACTGTATCCTAGGTAAATTAATGGAGGCTATAAATGACAATATACACGTGTAGTACTACAGATTGCGATATGGAAGTGACAGGTCTCACCTGTGGCAAATGTGGCACAACACTCGAACATGTCGTTTTGGAAAAAGACGATGGCTCTACAGTAGGAGTCAGCAAGTGCCCGCAAGGATGCGGTAAAATTAAATCTCCTATGTGTTGTGGCGCAGATATGGCACATAGTTAAATCAAACAGAATCATCCTTTCAAATTGAACCTAATTAATAATTGGAGTTTCTCAAATGCCATTTAGACTAGGACCAACAGAATTAATAATAGTATTGGTGATCGTTTTACTTATTTTTGGTGCAGGTAAAATGCCTCAAATTGGTGGAGCCATGGGAAAGGCTATTCGAAACTTTAAATCTGGAATCTCAAGCAAGGATGGACTGCCTGATGATTTATTAGAAGATTTAAAGCTTGAAGAAGAACCAGAAGAGTCAAAATCAAAAAAGTAGTATGGTTTCGTTTAATACTTAAGTCGGTAAGATAGATCAACTAACTATACAGAATATTAAGATTTAAAGTTTATTCTGCCTAGAATAGGTAATGAGATTGTGCCTAATACGTCCAATATAACCAGGGTAATCAAAACTTTAAACACAGCGTCTGACATTTCCTCAGTCCAGGCCCCAACTATTATAATACTCGCCACCATGCAGATAATTAAAGCAGTCACTTTTTGACAAAATAGTAACGTTCTAGTATTAGGTTTAGTAATAAAAAGTAACAAGATATGGTTGAGAGCAACTGCAATTACTCCTGAAGTAAAAGTTAATTTACCAATTAACTCATTCCCAAACTCATCGGAACCCCAAATAATAATTAAAATCAACAAGAAGAAAACAAGTGACATTAATATTCCGGGTTTTCCAATGAATTGATATCGTTGTTTTTCTAAATTAAAGATGCTAGGTAAGGAAATCAAACTGAACCCTGCCAAAGCTGCAACTGTGCCAAGTATTTTGATTTGAGTTTCCTCAAAATCGCCAATAAGTACGATCATGATACCTATAACTGCGCTAGCAATAAGGCACGAAACTAAAGTAGTTAATGCTATTCGAGTGGGTTTGATGTGTTTTGAAACAGTCATTTAATTCCTTGAGGAATAACTCCAGGAGATGATAGAGGTAGGCTATGACTAGGAAATAGAAGGCTTGCATTACCACAAGATGTGGATGAGCAAACATCATCTTTATCTAATAGAGTTACTTTAATCCCTCTTTCAGCAAGAAAGTAAGCACTATTTACCCTTATTGAACCCGCTCCAATAACGAGAACATCGATTTTAGTACCCATCGTAGGTCCTTATTTATCGAAGTAGACTAGATAAAAACACTACTACAGTAACTTTAGAAACATCTGCATCCGTTATGGGGGCAGGTTCCAATGATAGTAATCCTACGGAGTATTTACCAAATTTCTTATACGTTGGATTTATTTGGCCACTCTCTAAAGTCATGTCAGCGCCTCCAAGACCGCCCGATGGAACGGATAATTCTATTCTAACTGTGGCCACTCCACCTGTTGCACGATTATCCTCAATAAATTCAGAATACTGCACAATTATACCGTTGATTCCTGTAGGGCTATTCATCTTCTGCCCCAGTCCCATTCTCACTGGAACCTCAGCATGTACATGAAAATTGGAACTACCATCATGGTCAATAATCGCCTTAAACTCCAAATCTACTGTGGTAAGGACGTCAGGGGTAGGCGTTGGCATAGGAGTTGACGTTGGTATAGGAGTTGCTTCTGCAGCTGCCGATGCGTCAACAGATAAAATAGTTGCTTCTATTTCCTCACCAATGTCTAAGCTAAATACTTCTGTAGCTGCAAGAACTCCAGCAAGAGCTTGCCCACCAATTATCAGTACTCTTCCATCTTTTAATAAAGCCGAATTAAATCTATATCTTCCCATTAACATATCTCCAACAATCGCCCAGATGTTTGTGTCTGGATCATAGATTTCAAAGTTATCTCTACTACCTGTGCCACCGGCGACTATTACCCTACCATCAGGTAAAAGTTCCGCTATATGTTCTGCTCGCGGAATGTTTAGATCAGATTTTGAACCCCAGGTATTATTAGATGGATCATAGATTTCCGCTGTCATTCTTTTTCCTCTTCCACCCACCACTAAAACTCTGCCATCTTTTAATAATGTGGCTGTATGTTGTGCCCTACTTACGCTCATCTCCCCTGCTGAACCCCACAGTTCAGTCGCAGGATCAAAGATTTCCGCAGTCTTAATCCATGGGCCGTCAGGCTTTCCTCCACCAGTAACTAAAACTCTTCCGTCACTTAGTAATGTTGCCGTATGCCAAATTCTTTTTTCAGACATCGGGTCGATTTCTACCCAACCGTTTGTTGCAGGGTCATATACTTCTACAGTAGTTAAGGGCGCATAGGTATCATTTGCACCACCAATTATCATGACTCTGCCATCACCAAGAGTTATCATTGGCATGGTTTCATGAGCATCATTCATTGGTAAAGTTGGCGTCCATATGCCTGTTTCGGGATCCCATATTTCAGCTGTGTTCACAGCTTTATTATCAATACCTCTTCCACCCGCCACCATGACGCGCCCATCAGATAATTTAGCTAAGGCATTTTGAAACCTCGCATCCGTCATAGCTTCAGTCCACTCCCAAACATTAGAATTAGGGTTATACACTTCAGCTGTATCAGCAGCACCTGCAGCCCATTTCGGGCTTTTACCGCCAGCTACTAAGACTCTTCCATCATCCAACAACACTGCCGGAAACCACGCGCGTTGTTCTCCCATATCTCCGGCCGGCGCAGATGTTCCTGTAGTAGCTGCTACTTCTTTCTCTGTACCTATAGATGAATCAAAACGATTTTCTTCTGAAGTAACCTCTGGCTGACTTTCTGTAAGAGCTTCACCTGAGTCGCCTCCACCGCCACAAGACACTGATATTAAACCAAGAGAAAAAAGTAAAGTAAGTCCAAGAATTTTCATTTTCATAAATATCTCACATATAGATTTAGTCGCATAAATACAACGTACATTTCAAATAATCATACTGTTTAGTAAGCTTAAAGCAGTAACATAAGCCCCGTCCAAGTTATAACGTAACTTATGTTGTCTTCATACAAAGTCTCCCTAACCTATATTAAACTGTTTTAGCTGCCAGCTGGCTTATAATTCACCGCCATTTTACTAGCCGCATCTATTTCCTCTGGAGTTATTAACGGAATAATACTTACTTTTACTACTCCACTAGCATTAACTGCCAATGACATTGCAGTAGCTGTTGTTGTATCCGGCATATCTGCAAAACCAACGACATCATCTTCTCCGTATGCAAAATACGCCAATTCAAGAGTGCACCCATGATCAGAAAATAACTTTGATATGTGTTGTATTCGAGACGATCCCCCGTCTTTTAGAAGACCTCTCACTCCTTCGGCAGCGTATTTACCTTTAAACATGTATTTGGCCAATTTAAAACCTCCTCTGTAATTAAAATAATAGTAGTGAGATGCATTTTAAAGCATTAATGCCGATACATTCAAAATAATCTATTTATTTGAATTTCTTTATTAAAAATCAATTTACTTATTACAACATTACTGTACTCTAAGTTAAATGCTCCCTAATTCTATCCATAACTTGCTTCATAATTTACCTTTCAAGGTACCCGGTATTCGTCATAAAGATTCAAATTTTTTATATTGGATTACTTTCGGTCATATCGTAATGCATTGGTATCAAAACTTATTTCCTTTGATTCTTCCTTATTTTAAAAGCGAATTTGGTCTTTCTGCAGTTCAACTCGCTTCCTTAAATACGGTTCAAATGGGAGTTGCCAGTGGGTTAATGGTAGTAGTTGCGTATTTTACAGACACACGTAGAAATATACATTCAATTTTTTTGGTTTCTGCTATTTTGCTGCTGGGTCTCTCTTATTTTGCAATAAGCGTTCTGCCAACATATGCATGGACTCTAATCTGGTCTGGTTTAATAGGGCTATCTGTAGCTCTTTGGCATCCTACAGCTATGGGAAGCCTGTCAATAAAATTCTCAAAGAAACGAGGTATGGCTCTAGGCGTACATGGGGTAGGAGCTAGTATAGGTGACGCAATAAGCCCAATAATCGTGGGCGCTTTAATAATGACATTTGCTTGGCGAACAGTCCTGCAGTTTCATTTAATTCCAATACTTATTATCTGTGTAGTGATGTGGCGGGTACTTAGTAAAAATCAAATTAACAAACAGAATTTAAATGATAAACCAGCCCATAAAAAAATAAGTCATTATGATTATTGGGCTGATTTAAAAACCTTGGTCCGAAATCCACAGGCTTTATCCGTAACAATATCTAACGCTTTAATATCAGGAGCCAGGGTAAGTGTACTTACTTTTTTACCCATATATCTATTTGATACTTTAGGATTTTCATCATTAAAAATGGGTGTGTATCTAGCACTATTGTTTGCGATGGGCATTATATCCCAGCCAATCATGGGAGTTCTGTCCGACAGGATTGGCAGAAAAGCAATTCTTATTCCAAGTTTCTTAATACTTGGAATACTTTACTTAAGCTTAGCCATAACTCAAAATGAAATCCTACTTGGCTTAATAATTGGGGTTTTAGGTGCTTTTTTCTATCCGATACTAAACATTGCTCAGGCAGCAATAATGGATGTAGGAAGCAAAGATATTCAATCAACAACCATGGGGTTCTCAGGTCTAGTTGGATGGCCTGCAATTATAGTGTCGCCTATTTTTGCCGGGTTATTAGTCGACAAATTTACGATAGAAGTAGCGTTTATATTTGCAGGAATCATAGCCCTAGTATCATGTCTTATTCTAATACCCATCAAATTTACACCACCAATAGATTTTGAGGATTAAATTAAAATCTATATTCCGATACGGAGAGGGCGGGATTCGAACCCGCGAGCCGGTTTAAACCGGCTACTCCCTTAGCAGGGGAGCGCATTCGACCACTCTGCCACCTCTCCATAATTACAGATTATATTCTACAGCAAACAAGTAAACTACAGATAATTAAAATACAAGTTTTATTAATATAAATCGTAAGGACTCAGTAAATTTTTTCAAGTCTAAAACCACTATTAACCACTGCTCATAATAAAAGAGTGCTAATAACCATATCGTTTGGTTACATGTTGGTACAACTTTCAAGCTTACCAATCGCTATATCCATTCCAACTTTAGCTTCTCAATTTGATGTGGGCGTAGAAGATGTAGCATTAATGGTTGTCGCTTACCTAACAACATTGGGGAGTTTTGTTTTACTGTCTGCTCGAATTGGAGATTATGTAGGACACAACAAAGTATTTATGTTTGGTTTAGTAACACTTACCATTTCTTCTGGGGTTGTATGCACGGCAACTGATTTATGGCAAATAATTGGTTATAGAGCCGTAGCAGGACTAGGCTCAGCAATGATAATGGGTAACGCAAATGCAATAATTGCCGCTTCATTTCAGCCAGAGGAAAGAGGTAGGGCCTTCGGGTTTTTGATAATAGGTGCTAGGTTCGGAACATTTATAGGGTTAGCTTTGTTTGGAATAATGTTGCAATTTATTGGTTGGAGGCCAATTTTTGCTACATTTATTCCACTTGGGATTATTGCAGTTTGGTTAGCGTTTAATTTAATAAAGTCTGACCCTGTATCTGCTAAAACTGTGAACATTTCAAATGCTGTCCAATCAATTGATTGGACAGGTGCATTGTTCCTAGCTAGTGGAGCCATAGTACTAATTCTTGGAGGAAATCATTTGCACCAAGGAGAGGAATCATTCACAAGTACCGACGGTCTCAGTTATCACATACCTATGCACATAGCAGGTCTTATATTAATAGTTGTTTTCGTTTTTGTGGAAAAATTTGCGAGAAACCCTGTAATTGATTTAAGTCACTTCAGGAATCGTTCTTTCTCTTTATCTTTGGCAACCAACACTATCTATCATTTTTCAATGTTAGGCGCTTTCACCTTGATTCCTATTTTGGTTGAACAAGGTTTCGGCATGTCACCTCTATGGGTTACGGTTGTTTTACTCCCTAGTCAGGCTCTAGGTCTATTTCTCCCTGTGATTGCCGGGATAATATATGACAAATACAAACCAAATTGGCTCAGACCTATAGCTCTATTAGCCATATCGCTTGGATTTTTAACAATTGGATTAGTAGCTAATCAAATACCTTTTTGGGCTCTACCTCTTCTAATGTTTATGATTTCGATTGGGACTAATATGTTTAATCCTATCAATAATGCCACAGTGATGAATTCATTAATTTTAAAACATAGGGGGGTTGCGTCTGGAATGCTTGAAACAACAAGGGAGCTAGGTCATGCATTGGGAGCTACTGCAGCTGCTGCGACTCTGACTTTAATGCTTCCAAAGAAGCTAGGCTTCATGACTCAAGAAATAATACAAAGCTCTTACATTGATGGATTTCAACTCGCGGCGCTAATGGTTGCTGGAGTATTGGTATTTGGCTCACTCATAGCTAGCTTACATCCAAGAACTCAAATTACTTAAATAAAATATCTATTTTTCTATAACTGAATTAAGTTATTTGAACGATCATATATTGACTGAACCACAAGATTTCCATTACTTACACCAGATACAGTTGCAATATGGGCTGACCTAGTCATAAACACTTGCGGCCTGAAAAAATAAACAGCTGTATCTCCTGGTTTTATTTTTTGCGTTGCAGTCGGGTATAACCAAGCGTAGTAATCCATCCACTGAGGTATCGGTGCTTCAGCATTCACCTCATTATCAAGTATGGAGTCTGGCTTATCTCCAACAAAAGCTTTATTAATGCTCATCATCTCATGACCGGCTCCATCAGCATAAAAACCTCCGCCTAAAACTTGAGCTGTCTCTCCAGCCCAATGAGATACTTCAGTCACATAAACCTGTGCAGGTGTGCCAACGTCATTTCCATAGACCTGCTGCATAGCCATCCCCCAAAGGGCGCTACCAGGTTCAGCATCAGTGGCTCCATAGGAAGCAATTAGTTCCATAGTTTCACAAGAAGAGCTACCAGGGGCATTGATATGTTTAACATCTATTCCAAGCTTTGAATCTAATAATTCGGCTGCTTTTATAATGGTATGTAAATTAGAGCTTGCGTTCATAGTCCGTTTTTCAAAATCATACAATGCGCAAGGAAAACCAGTAACTCCAACTATGTTCAGGTTATCGAATCTTGATATAAAATCAGCTGTCTGGAGAATATCATCGATTAAAATACCTCCTTCTTGTGCAGGGTATGCCATATCATCCTTACCAATTACTTTCAATATAATATTCTGTTTAACATTCAATTCAGCCGCTGCTTGAGATATAAAGCTCGCATGGTCCTTATGATGAACGGTCCATATCTCAGGTTCCATTTTTAAAACTTCTTTCATCCTGTTTCTTGGGATTTGAGATAGATGACCAACGTGGCCAATTTTACAATTTTGTTTATTTAACACATAAGCACATTCCACATCCACAGTAACGAATGAGTCAAAGCCAGATCTAACAATAGTATCAATCATGGATGGGTTACGATTAATTTGTTTGGTCATTACGTATGTCCTTAGACCAAGCCGTTTGGCACATTCATATATCTGGCGAGCGTTGCTTTCAACTAGGTCTAAGTCAACAACATAACAATCACTAGGGATACTTCCATTACGATGTAGCTCTACTGCGGCTTTTACTAAATTTGGATTTTGTTCTTTAATTATGTTAAGCATAGGGTATGACCTTTTATGATTTATCCATAAACTGTTATGTAACCAACTAATTTATTTACGGAGAGGGCAATGTTATCACCAGATGATATAAGAATCATAAACGAAAACTACAGACAAGATTTCAACAGGCATGACGCAGATGCCTTGCAAAATTATTATGCAGAGTCAATCTTATGGACTAACTCTAGTGTAGACGGAGAAGTCACTAACCCTAAAGAAGTTTCCAAACAGTATGAAGATTTTTTTATAACTTTTCCAGATGTTTATCTAGAATTCCTTGACGATTTTTCAGAGGGTTTTCACAACGCTCACCGATGGAGAATGAAAGCGACACATAAAAACGACAGCGGTGAAACTAATGATATACAGATAGAGGGTTTCTCCATGTTAATTGTGGATGAGAAAGGTAAAATTATGAGAGACCACACATATTTTGATGTTCAAAATATGAATGCCCAATTAGGAACATAGCTTGTCATCTGAATTTGATATTAGGGAACACATCAAAGAACTCGATAAGAAATCCACGATAAGTCGTCTCTGGAAGAGAGACTATACTTTATGGGATGATCAAGACGCTGAAATCAATAAACGTCTTGGTTGGCTTACAGCTGCTGCACAGATGAAAACTAAACTTGAGGAAATTGAAACCTTCTCTAATGAAATCAAGTCAGAAAACCTTAAGTATTTCGTACTACTTGGCATGGGAGGTAGTAGTAGGGCTGCAAAAGTTATTCATCGAATGATTGGAGGAGATAACGAATTTCCAACTATGGTTCCCCTTGAGTCCACGGTTCCTTCAACTATCGGAAAAGCATTAAAAGAGATAGATTTAAAAAGTACTTTGGTGATAGTTGCTTCCAAATCAGGTAATACAATGGAGCCGTTACTAACTTATGAATTATTTAAGAGCGAACTCGTCAAAGCGGTCGGTCATAACGAGGCCATGAACCGGTTTGTGGCAATAACAGATGAACACTCTCCCCTACACGAACTTTCTGTAAAAGAAAATTTCAGAAAAGTGTTTTTAAATCTAAAAGATGTAGGGGGACGGTTTTCTGGCATTACTTATTTTGGCTTAGTGCCAGCTGCATTATTAGGTGCGAATATTCGTGCGATGATTGAGTCAGGTGAACATATGAGATCCTTATGCGCACCAGAGAAACCAACTACTAAAAACCCTGGAGCCGTACTTGGTGCCACAATAGGGTATCTGGCTAAATGCGGTCAGGACAAACTCACTTTAATAACATCACCTTCCGTATTTGGTTACGGATTATGGGTAGTTCAGTTGATTGCAGAAAGCCTGGGTAAGTCAGGCAAAGGTGTAATCCCTATAGCTGGAGAGCCTTTAATGAACCCTGAACATTACGGAGATGACAGATTCTTTGTTTACCTTAGACTAGATAGTGACGACAATAAGCAAACTGATAACGGAATCGCTGAAATCAGAAGTAATGGCTATCCAGTAACCACAATTAACATGTCGGATATCAACTCTTTCGGTGCTGAAATATTCAGGTGGGAGGTTGCAATTTCTATTGCTGCTTCTATATTGGAAGTCAACCCATTCAATCAACCAGATGTCCAGTTATCAAAAACTAGCACGCATAAAATTCTGTCGGACTTATCAACGAGTAAATTAATCGCTAATATTGAATCTGACCAAATAAGCAAACTTAATAACTATTTAAATTCATGCCAGCCTAATGACTATTTTGGCCTACTTGCATATCTACCTCATAACACAAGTATCGATCAAGCCCTAAGGTCAATGCGAGAGAAAGTAGCAAGGAAATATAAAGTCGCCACTACTTTAGGCCACGGACCAAGTTACCTTCACTCAACAGGACAATTACATAAAGGTGGTCCCAACTCAGGGATTTTTCTTATGTTAACCGCGCCACATCCAGATGATATTTCAATTCCTACTAAACCATATACATTCGGACAAGTTACCGATGCTGACGCAATTGGAGATCTGCAAACTTTAAAGGAATTAAAAAGGCGAGTCGTTCATATCAAACTTGCGAACGACTCTTCAGACGCCATAGCCTGCTTAACGGAACAACTATAGTATTATACTGTCCAGTACATACATGAGGTATCAATGAACCCAGAAGTTTTTAAGCCGGATGGCACAAAGATTGAATACGATATTGGTACCACTATGTCAGATGGAACAAGACTATCATCGGACATATATTTTCCTTCTAAAAACCGACCTGGCCCATATCCAACAATATTGTATAGGACTCCCTACAGCAACCAGACAGATTACTTAGTTGAAAGAGGTAAATATTTTTCACAGAACGGGTACGTTGTAGTTTGCCAAGATGTAAGGGGAAGGCACGACTCTGCAGGTGAATTCATAAGGTGGAAACATGAGTTTACTGACGGTAATGAGACTATTAATTGGATAGGAAACCAGGAGTGGTGTGACGGAAACGTAGGAATGGCAGGGCCTTCTTACCTAGGTTATGTCCAGTGGCAAGCAGCCTGTATGAAAAATGATTTCCTTAAATGCATAATACCAACTGTAATGAGCGGTGATTTGCACGAAGCACCTCACTATCAGGGAGGTGCTTTCCAGCTAGCACTTAATACAACTTGGTCATTTAGGACGGACGGTAAAACCATGCAGACAATCGATGATTATGACTGGGAAAGACTTTTTTATCATCTGCCCATCAGAGATATACCATCCGCTGCGGGGAAAAATATTCCAGACTTTGTCGAATGGGTTGATAATCCAGATTTCGGTGATTACTGGAATGAAATAAACGTAATAAACAAACTAGAGGCTGTTAAGATTCCGTGCCTTCATATAGGTGGATGGTACGATCTATATCCCCAAGGCACCTTGAACCTATTTACAGGCATGCAAGAACGTGGAGGTTCTAAATTTGCCCGTGAAAACCAACATGTAATCATCGGTCCCTGGGTACATAACGCCAGTGAGACTACAACGGCAGGCGACATAGACTTTGGCGTTGATTCAATGCTAGATCTAAAAGAAATCGAACTTTCATGGTTCGACAAGTGGTTAAAAGATATACCGGACAGTTTTGAACAAGCATCCCCAGTAAAAATTTTCATGATGGGAAGCAACGAGTGGCGTAACGAGGAATCTTGGCCTCCAAAACACACAACAAACACCCCTATATATCTACACAGTAATGGAAATTCAAATTCTGCGTCCGGAGACGGATTGCTATCTTTTGATAAGCCAGGTAAAGAAACGTCTGACCGTTTTACCTACAACCCTATGTTTCCAGTACCAACCAAGGGCGGAGGCAATTGTTGTGACCCACATATAGTAAATTGGGGAGCATTCGATCAAAGAGAGATAGAGGCCAGAGCCGACATTCTTGTATACACAAGCGAAACTCTGACCACGGAAATGGAAATTAGCGGACCAATAATACTTAAATTGTTTGCATCCACCGATTGTCGTGACACCGACTTCACAGCGAAATTGGTAGATGTGTTTCCAGATGGTAAAGCTATAAACTTATGCGACGGGATAATTAGAGGCAGATACAGAGATAGCACTAAGCAACAATCTCTTTTGAATCCAGGCGAAGTTTATGAATTCGCAATAGATTTATACCCGACTAGCAATATATTTTTACCTGGTCATAGAATTCGCTTAGATATATCATGTTCTAATTTTCCAAGATTCGACCGGAATCCCAACACTGGCAATGAATTCGGGAAGGACTGCGAAATGAATACTGCAAACCAGACTATATATCATGAAGATAAGTTCGCTTCACACTTATTATTGCCGATAAAGAGAAAATGATTCTATTTAAGTAGATTAGATTTATTCCCCAGGCGAATATAGTTCTATTAAGTTAGACATCTCCCGTCTATCAGCATCATCTGTTTCTGATTGGCCACGGTTTCAGTTTCATCTATCTTAAACTTCACATAAGTTACATAACCGTCTGATTTATCGCAACCTTTTCGATTTATTTGGATACATTCGTAATTTATGAAATGTAATTTATTTGCAACTCGCTGGCTAGGGTAATTGTCTTGCTCGCACTTTATAAATACCTTTTCTAAAATATCCATATTAAATAACTTTGATATTAGTCCGTTGCAACTTCGAGTTGCCACTCCCCTACCACGATGATTTGGAGATACCCAGTAACCTAAATACGCACTGCTATTTTTCCAATCCGTGGAATACACGGTAATTAAGCCGGCCAACACTTTAGATATCCATACACCCATCGTTAAAGATCCTCCCTTTAACTTTTGAGATTCAAAGTTTCGTATGAGTTCACGGGTGACCGAAATGCTTTCAGGGCAATTTTGCCAGGTGGTCCATTTTAAAATATCAGTTTTATTGGACTTCAAAAGAGCATATAGTTCTTCCGAATGGTATTCATGCAACGGCATCATATATACGATGTCATCTACTTTTAAATTTTTTACAGATTCAAATTCATTCATTTAAAAACCTGAATATATAATATTAGACTTAGATAAACAAAGCTTCTTAATTAAGGAAATTTTCAATTAATACCGAAAAGTTTAGTGTAGTTTTAGGTGCTAGTGGATCACTTGGGCTGTCGCTTGTATCCTATCTAGTAACAAAAGGCGGAAAAGTAAGGGCCGTAACAAGAACCCCTGCCTCATTTCGGGATACTCCATCCGAAATAGTTATAGCAGATATATCAACTCCAAGCGGAGCTGAAAAAGCCTGCAAAGATGCTTCAGTAGTATATAACTGTGTTTTCCCCCCAGAAATAGAACAGGTTATTAAAGTATGTCTAAAGAATCGATCAAAACTAGTATTAGCTGACTGTCTTTCAATCTATGACTGTGGCAGCGGACCAATGAATGAAAACACTCCGTATTTAGTTAATAATCGAGAAACTGCGAAAAGACGGGTATTGCTTGAAAATCATCTGATATCGGCTCAGCTATCACACGATTTAAATTATGTGATAGCTAGAGGCAGCGACATGTTTGGACCAGGGGTGATTGTATCCACGATGGGTTCTACCATTTTCAGAAATGCACTCGCTGGACGATCCTCAACTTTAATGGGCGACATAGACTTGCCTCATACATACACATATAGCAAAGATTTCGCTTACGCAATGGAGCAATTGGGAACAAGTGATAAAGCAACTGGTGGCGTGTGGCACGTTCCGAGCGCACCCACCTTGACGACAAATCAATTTTTAGATTTAATATATACCCAAGCAGGAACACTTAAAAAGGTTAGGCGTCTAGGAAAATCAACTTTGAATTTTATGGGTATATTTAACGCCCAAATTCGAGCAGTAAAGCGAGAGAAATTGTATCAATTTGAAAACCCTTTCGTATCCGACCATTCAAAGTTTTCAAAAACGTTTCCAGAGCAAATAACTCCACATGATACTGCAATCAAAGAGACGCTAGATTGGTTTAGTAGTTATTAGCAAGAAGCGTAGTAAATATTCTCTCAAAAAACAGGGTGGCTAAAATGAAATATGCTTTCGGGGCACTTGCCCAAGGATTATTTGGTAAACCAGAAAACCTTAAATTACTAGCTAATACTGGCGAGGAACTTGGGTTTGATGTTATGTGGGTTAATGATCACATTATTATGCCGTCTGATATTAAACCTAATTACCCATATACAGAGACTGGAGAATTCAACGAGTTTGGTGATCAAGGCGATTATTTAGAGCAGCTAACCGTCTTATCTTTCTTAGCTGGAATAACTGAAAAAGTTAGACTATTAACATCTGTGATGGTGGTGCCATATCGAGAACCTATAGTAACTGCAAAGGCTATAGCTTCAATAGATGTGCTTTCAAACGGACGTGTAATACTCGGATGTGGTGCCGGTTGGATGAAAGAGGAGTTTGAAGCACTAAATAGACCCCCGTTTAATGAACGAGGTTCAATTACAGAAGAATATCTTAATATATTTAAGAATCTCTGGACCGAAAGCAGTCCTCAGTTTAGTGGAAAATACGCGTCCTACAACGATATAGTCTTTGCGCCTAAACCTAAACAACAGCCGCATCCTCCAATATGGATGGGTGGAGAAAGTGAACCTGCACTAAGGAGAGCTGCCAGACTAGCTGACGTATGGTTTCCAATCATAGACAACCCACGCAACCCACTTGATACTCCCCAAAGATTTGCCGATGGGGTTAGCCACATGAAAAAAATAGCAGAACTTCAGGGCCGAAACCCGGATGAAATTGGTGTGTCCTTCGCGATCAATTTATACGACGATACTAGAGAGCATCGAAATGCTGACGGTAAACGTAGAGTATTCACAGGTTTGCCTGAGCAAATAGCTTCAGATATAACTGAATATCAAGGCCTCGGCGCTGAATGTCTTATGATCGGGTTTGCAATCGACCCACATTCTACTAATGTCACGATTGAGCAAATGCATAGATTTGCCGATGAGGTTCGACCTATGGTCGACATTTAAGATGTTGATAAGATAGGTAAATAATGAAAAAGTCGCAAGTAAAAAATTGAAGTACCGACAATTTGGTAATACTGGATTAGAAGTGTCAGCAATAACCTTTGGAGGCTGGCCGATGGGCGGGACACAATATGGTCCCACTGACGACGATTCGACAATTCAAGCAGTGCATGAAGCAATAGATCATGGGATTACATGTTTTGATACCGCCGCCGCATATGGATTAGGACATTCTGAAAAACTAATGGGGCAGGCTATTGAAAACAAACGCCAAGACATCATTGTTGTCACCAAAGGTGGACTAACATTTGATCCAGATAAACGAAGATTATTCAGGGACGGATCTGAACAGGCAATAATAGAAGGCTGTGATGGTAGCTTAAAAAGACTGAATACAGACTACATAGATTTGTATTTAATCCATTGGCCAGACCCTACGACACCGTTTGAAGAGACCATGAAGGCGTTAGATAAATTAAAGACAGCGGGTAAAATACGTCATATAGGTGTATCAAATTTCATGCCATCAATGATGGCTGATTGCTTAAAACATGTGCCCCTAACAACAAACCAGGTTGGCTATAGTCTATTTGAACGGCGCATAGAACGAGACGTTAAAGAATTCTGCGAAAAATCCGATGTGGGGATAATGGCGTATGGTTCACTGGCTCATGGACTGTTATCTGAGAACATGAACTCGCAAACTCAATTTGTCGACTGGGATTGGCGATCAACACAAAATGTATTTGGTATGCCTTTGTTTAAACCTGATTATTTCACGGAAAATATCAACACAGTTGATACTCTGAACACTTTGGCACAAAAACATAATGTAACCGTTCAGAACTTGGCCATTTCATGGCTTTTAAGCAATCAGATAGTAACGACATCGTTAATAGGGTTCAGAACTCCTTCAGAAGTACAGAACACGATAGCAACAATGGATTTTGAATTAGACGCAGAATTAATCGAAAAAGTTGACAAAATTTCTGAACACGCATACAAATTAAACGTTGCCGGTGAAGACATATCGCCAGCAGTGGGCACATGGAATCCTTGGGATCCCAAACCAAGTAAGTTTGGAAGTACAAGTAAATGATTCCGGTTTAGATAATTAATTTAATAAATTCCAGCTTTGGAGGGCAAGATGTTTGATCTATTGATAAAAAACGGATTAATAATAGATGGAACGGCCAATCCTGGCTTTTTTGGCTCTGTAGGCATCAAAGATAACACCGTATCTATCATAAGGTCTGATGCTGGGCAAAAAGCAAAAAAGACCATTGATGCAAGTAACAGGGTAATATCCCCTGGTTTCATAGATGTGCATGCTCACTCTGCGTTAATGATTTTGAATGACCCAGATCATTTACCAAAAGTACATCAAGGTGTAACAACTGAACTTATCGGCATTGACGGGAATTCATATGCCCCTTTTACTAACCTAGAAGACTTGAAACGGATGATTCAAATCAACTCTGGGCTTGAAGGAACCCCAGACCTGCCTGGCTTTTGGTCTTCAGTACCTGAATACTTAGACATGTATGATCGGAAAGTATCTGTAAATATTGCGTACATTGTTGGGAATTCTCCTTTAAGAGTTGGAGCTATGGGTTGGGACCAGAGAGCTCCAACGACTAAAGAGCTGGACAAGCAAAAAGGCATACTCAAAGAAAGTATGGATGCAGGAGCATTCGGTATGTCGACTGGACTAGATTACCCGCCCGGAAGTTATGCTGACACAGATGAATTAATTTCCCTATCGAAAGAAGTAGCCAACATGGGTGGCATATACCACACCCACGTTAGATTTCCTTTAGGCGACGGATACCTTGACCCGAATAAAGAAGCGATAGAAATAGGAAGAAAAAGTGGAGTACCGGTTCATATCACACATTTACTACCATCAGATAATAAAGGAAAATATAAAGGCGCAAAACCCATATTGGATCTCGTCGAAGACGCAAGAGAAAAAGAAGGCTTGGATGTAACGTTCGATTGCTTCCCTTATTCCCATGGCGGCACACGATTGACATATTTCTTGCCACAATGGACCGCCGACGGCGGGCCAGAGCAAATAATGAAGTGCCTGAAAGACCCTGAGATCAGAAAAAAGATGCGGGCAGATATGGATGTCGGGTTTGCTCGTTTAGGGGGAGGTTGGGATGCAGTTATGATCACGTATTTCAAGAAACCTCATAATCAACAGTTTGAAGGAAAAACGTTAACTCAAGCTGCTGAAATAATGAATACTGACCCGATTGAAGCTTTATTCGACCTACTTCTTGATGAAGACTTACAGGTATCATTTCATGCTCAAGGAGTGGACGCTGAAACCCTTCCCTTGTTTGTACAGCACCCATTGCAGATGGTAGGTAGTGACGCCTTACTACTAGGAGATTTTCCTCCTGCTATGGCCTACGGTACATTCCCAGTAATAATTGCCAAGTATGTACGTGAGGAAAAAAGAATGTCTTTACCCGAAGCAATCAGAAAGATGACGTCATATCCTGCTCAACGTCTAGATATTCCGGACCGTGGAATATTACGTGATGGTATGCGAGGCGATGTAGTCATCTTTGACTTCGAAAATATTTCAGCTCCAGCTACTAGGTACAATCCTAAACAATTCTCAACAGGTATCGATTATGTAATCGTGAATGGACAAGTAGTAGTTGATCATGGCAAGCATACAGGCGTACATCCAGGCAGAGCTTTAAAAAGATCACAACCAGGTCCTTAAAGCTTTTATTTAAATGAAAGCTTGGCTTTCTTTTAGTTATCGTATGCCATGACAATCTCAGGATTAAGTTTTTCGGCCACCTTCATGAAATCGGCTAATCTCGGCAAAAGTAAAGGCTGGCCAACCCCAGCTTCTATATATTCATTAATACGTTTTATACAATGATTTTGATCACCGATAACATAATATTGGCCTACCATATCATCAGTAATTAACTTGTATATCTCTACCTTATTTTTATCATGAACCAATTGCCGCAAACTAGATAGATATCTTTCCGAGTTGACTTCATTTATAAATAATTCGCCAACAAATTTTTCGCTTAAGATGGAAGCTATTCTGTATTTACATTCATTATTTAAAGAGTCTGATAAATCGTCTGTTAAACGTACAGGCAACATACAAGCTATTTTCAAAGAATTTGGGTCTCGATCATTTTCATCTAAAGTTGACTTAATAGTTTCTATTGAACGGCGGATATAATCAGTTGGTGAATACGTATTTAGAATAACTCCATCCGCTTCTTTGGCAGCAAGCTTCATTGCTTTTGGTCCTATTGCAGCCATGTACAAAGGTAATGAAGTCTGTACAGGACGCACAGCTAAGTTTATTGACTTTAAATCATCTTTAATCGCGTATGCATTAGAGGTAAGCATGTCGCGAATGGCCAGTAGGCAATGATTCAGTTTTACTAAGGAGTCTTCGTAATCTATACCTAACGTTCCATTAATTAAGTGTTTATCGCTCCGACCTAAGCCTAAAACAAATCTACCCCCACTTAATCTATCTAAAGTTGCTGCGCCCATAGCGATAAGGCTTGGTGATCTTGTGAATGGGTTAATAACTCCCACTCCCAAGTTAATCGTTTCTGTTACAGCTGACAAAAACCCTAAAAGCGACAATGTTTCTTCATGAAAATATCTTTCAGTAACCCATAGAGATTCAAATCCGGATTTTTCTGCAAAAATTGCGTACTGATTTAATTCAGCACCTGATTCTATGCCATGATGTAATACTATGCCGGTCAGTTTTTTTTCCCGCAGTTTAATTCTTCCAACAAATTATTAGCCCACTCCATATATAAATCCTCTAGATCAGCTCCGCAGTGAGGGCAATCAATATCACCAAATCTGATTCTAGTACCGCAATTATTACAGGATCTAGCTTCACTCAAAAAAGTTAGAATCCTAGAAACGTCTGATTGATTATTCATATTGTTAAATTTGACTCTATAAAAACCATTATTACTATGTATTAACCTATGAGTTCCGCTCCAATTAACCTACCAATCCCAAATGTTACTGAAGCAGCAGATGATCCGATTAACAGCATCCTGATACTTCCGATTAAAATTGAGCGTCCTGAAAGTAATGCAACTGAGCCTCCAACCAAGATTAACGCTATCCCACTTAATATAGCACTAACAATAAATGAATGGGATCCAGACCCAATTATATATGGCAATAATGGAACTATTGCTCCCGCGATAAAGCTGACAAATGATGATATGGCTGCTTTAGTTGGAGATCCTAGTTGACCAGCAGATAACCCCAATTTATCTAAAACAACAGTATCTAGCACATAATTAGAATTATGTACCATATGGCCAGATAGCCGATCAGCTTCAATGGCAGATATGCCCTTATCTATGTAGAATTCTGTGAGATATGCCTTGCCTTCATCAGGATTTTTCAACATGCTTTGTCTCACCTTAGAGATTTGGTTTTCATAAATCTCTCTCTGAGAGCGCATGGATATGTATTCTCCAGCCGCCATTGAAAAAGCCCCTGCAAGCAGCCCAGATAATCCAGCAATAGTTACTATTTCTGGACTGGCAGTGCTTCCAGCCACTCCCATCACAAGACTGAAATTTGATACTAAACCATCATTTACAGCTAATACCGCCGCCCTTATAGCGCCTTCGTCTTTATTAAGCATCACTCACTCAGTTACAGAGAGTTCTTCTCTAATGGTTTTTAAACGATTTATGTTTATAAGGTCAGGGCCATTACCTTCTATCCCTGGAACTTCGAGTATGAATGGAACTTCTTTGAACAACTCATGTCTCATAATATTACGAAAACCATGATCCCCAATATAACCTTGACCTATATTTTCATGTCTATCTTTCGCAGAACCTAAATCAGTTTTTGAATCATTCGCATGCACCGCAACTAGACGTTGCACACCAATTTCTCTCTCAAACTCATCCGCGAAAGATTGAAGGGTTCCGGGTTTACTAATGTCATATCCCGATGCTAACGTATGTTGAGTGTCTACACACACGGTTAATCTAGGATTATTTACTTTCGATATTAACTGACCGATTTCAGCCAATTTAGATCCGATTTGACCACCAGCACCAGCACTATTTTCTATAATTAATAACGTCTCATCTGGAGTCTCATGTAGTACTGATTTTAAACAGTTCACTGCTTGATCAAAAACAGCCTGAAATCCAGCTCCTTTATGACTGCCACAATGGAATATTACCCCTTTTGCTTTTAGTTGATGTGCCGCAATCATATGGTCAATTAATGAGTTAATAGATTTATGCAAATGTTGGCCATCCCCACCTATGTTAATCAAGTAACTTCCATGCAGGAATACTGGGATATTATTTATTTCATTCAAAAATTTATCGACCGAACTATCGTCTTGTTTTTTAAATGTCCATGTCCTTGGTGATGAAGCAAATATTTGTATACATTCTGCCTCTATTGAGAGTGCATTATTAATTGCATTATGAACTCCACCGGACGTAGATACATGTGCACCAATCTTCATAATATAGACCTCATCATTGCTTCCAACAGTATTGATTTAATTCTAAATGTTTAGCGATTAAAAGAGCAAAGGATAAAGTAAAAGTAATTCGTAAAAATGTGAGGTGTTCCCAATATCATTCTGACGCGGGCAATTTACGTTTAGTTATTCTAGAAATAATTCTAGTAAAATCTTGTTGTTCCCATGCAACTACAATTTGGGTAGCTATTCCAATAGAGCTATATGTTCCAACTAAAACTCCAATTATTAAAACCAACAGGAAAGATCTCAATGTTTGGCCACCAAAAAGCATTAAAGCTAATAGAGTCAACATTAAAGTCAAGCTTGTGTTTACTGACCTGCCGATTGTCTCTCCTATACTTAAATTAACGTTAGCTTCCAGAGATCTGTTGGGAGCGAAAATGATATTTTCGCGCACTCTATCAAAGACAACGATGGTGTCATTAACGCTATATCCAATAACGGTTAATAAAGCAATTAGAAACATAGTGTTAACTTCAACATCAGCTACAACTCCTAATATTGCAAAAACTCCAATTATGACACCTGCATCATGAAGTAACGCTACTATCGCTGCAGTACCATATCTAAATGGTTTAGGTATATTACGAAATGCCCACCAAACATAGAAGAAAATTCCGATTGACGCCGCAAACAAAGCCCAGAACGATGCAATAACCGTTTCTTGAGCAACCAGTGGAGACACGATGTCAAATGACAAAACATTATATCCACTAGGAGATAACTGATCCTGTAAATCCGACAGTAAATCATCTTTTTGAACGTCAGTCAGTTCTTTAGTTCGGATAAAAAACGTGTTGTCACCAAAATTTTGTACAGTTGTATCTGATAGATTCAAGGATTCTAACGATGCCCTTATGGATTGCTGGTCCACAGGATCAGCAAACTCCACTGTTATAGTGCTTCCACCGGTAAAATCAATTCCAGGTTTAAGTCCAGGAGCAATTATCAAGAAAACAATCCCAGGTATCAATAATATTGCAGAGATCAGAAAAAACCATCCTCTTTTTGCGGCTATATTCAAACTCAATCTCCTTAATATTTAATCGCTGCTCTTAGGCAAAAATTTCTTTCCGACCGGAACAAACCAATTAGTCTTGCGTGATATTGATAAAGTGGCAACTAGTCTCAAAAATGTTTTACTGATTACAATCGCAGAAAACATACTGATCAACACTCCGATTGCTAGTGTCGCAGCAAAACCTTGAACTATTGATGCCCCTAATGTGTCTGCAAACCAAAACAAGATGGCACAAGTAATTAAAGTAGAAACATTACCATCTCTAATGGCTGGCCATGCCCGATTAAAACCTACATTTATTGATGTTAAAAGAGTGCGCCCAGATCGTAATTCATCTTTCATTCTTTCAAAAATTAAAATGTTTGCGTCTACTGCCATTCCGACTGATAGGATTGCTGCTGCAACACCTGACAAGGTCAAAGTAACAGGTATTAATTTAAACACCGTAAGTAAGAAACTGGCATACAAAATTAGTGCAATCGCTGCAATTAAACCAGGAATACGATAATACAAAATCATGAAAATAATTACCAACAATAAACCTACCGACCCGGCTATCACGCTTTTCTTTAAAGAATCTGCGCCCAATATGGCATCTACATCTCTTTCTTGTACCAACTCTATTGGGATAGGTAACCTTCCTGCTTCTAATAGCTGAGCTATGTCCTTAGCTCTGTCTGGAGTAAAATCACGACCTTCAATGTACGCAGAGCCTCCAGTTATTACCGCATTTACTCCAGGGGCAATTAATTCTTCTTCATCCAAGAATATTGCCAATCTGTCTTCTGTATTTAATAACTCCCGCGTAAGTTCTCCAAACCTTTTAGCTCCTTGGGCGTTAAATTCAATATTAACAATCGGCATGCCAGTGGTAGATTGAGTACCTGCATAGGCTCTAGATAAGTCATCTCCAGTGAGGCCTACATCTTCATCAATTGCCCCTATTACTTCAACTAGTTCAAATTCTAATTCAGGACCAAATAATTCTTTAGTCTTATCAATCGAAGAAGCTATTGGCTGTCCAATACCCGTAATCAAGGCCATCGCAAACATATTAGTATCTGGAACTCGAGCAATCAATTGAAGAGGTAATTCCACAGTTCGAACTTCATTTTTACCGCTGATCGACACTTGTAATCGATTCACCGTGTACTGGCTCTTAAGCCCTGAAGCATATGCAAGTGTTGACTCAATCATCCTTTGAATCACTAAATCCAAAGTTTCAGCAGCTTCATCGTCAAGTTGAATCACTAAGAAAGATATCTCTTGAGCATTAGAGTTGTCCGGTGAATTGGATTCCGGTTTATTTGCTTCGTCAACAGTATCTGTTACTAATGTATCATCTGTCGAAGTTGATATAATTTGCTCGAGTTCAGCTGATGATGTTGGAAGGTCAGCTAATGGGTTTTCGATAATTTCTTGTAAATCGCCTGCTTCGTCTGTTAGCGTTTCAGGGAATTCTCCGATGTGGATAGATTTAATGGAAGACGGTTTTAATACCACCGGCACTGTGACATCAATTTGCCTATGTTTAAACTCTAAGCGCGCTGTTTCGCCTATTATAGTCTTGGCTCTTGCAGGGTCTGAAACACCTGGTAATTGCACCAGTAAACGGTCCTCTCCCAATATCTGTATAACGGGGTCCCCTAGTCCAGTTTCATTAATTCTTCGACCTATAATTCTTCGTAAAGAATCCATTTGAGCTTCAGTAGGTTGGATTTGGTTACCTAAAGCATCTTCTAAACTGGTTTGATACACCAAATGGCTCCCGCCTTGTAAATCCAATCCTAGTTTCAGTCCAAGCGGATTGTCACTTCCCCTTTCAAATCCACTTAGTTTTATATTTTGAAACCCAAGTGTGAGGCCAGAAATTACTATTAAAGCTGTTATTACTAAAATTGTTACGAGGTATCTGCGCAACTAATTCTCCAATCGATTAATTAAAATATTAATTTTACTTATTCTCATTTTTTATTAATGTTCTCGCAAAATCTATAGCTTCTTTGCGAGTATTTATCTCTCCTGCAGCATAAGACTCACTAATCGAATCAATAAGTGTGCCAACAACAGGCCCCGACTCTAAACCCAGTGCAGACATTAAATCATATCCACTCACTATTCTATGATATATATCTGGATCATTTTTTTGCTTATTATCTAAAATTGTAAATGCCACTTTGCAATGACGTTCCCAGTCAGACAAGTCAAAATCTGATTCTAATATCTTATCTCCTTTAGCAGCCATGTAATCCGAAAGGTTGAGATAAATAGTATCTATAGAAACATCACCTAAGTCTCGATAATATCGATAAACTGCTTTCTTTGAAGGCATTAAGTCCTTAGGAGCCAACTGGCTCGGTCGTAAATGATGTTTAACTATGGTGCTCACATAATCGGAAGCTTTTCTACTAAACCTCAACCGATTCATTATAGACTGTGTCGTTTCTGCACCCAAGTACCCATGCCCTAAAAATCTTACTCTACCGTTACTTTCTACAGTTTTAGTTTGTGGTTTAGCTATATCATGCAATAATCCAGCGAACTTAAGTAGCGTCAATCTAGACGCTCCATCGGCTAAAGTTTGCTGGAAAAACATTTCCCATTGTTCAAACCTTGGAACTAATTTAACTGCCCGGTTATTTTTACCTTTGTCGCTTAAAATCAATTCCAACATATTAGGCGTTTCCACGGAGTGCTTAAAAACATCATAGACATGTTCACCTGGCTGTTCCACTCCTTTACAATTTTCTAACTCCGGAATAATTACCGACAACAAACCTAGATTGTCTAATTTATACAGAGAGGAAGCTATGTTTTCAGATGAAATAATTTTCAACAACTCATCCCGAACTCGCTCCACAGAAACATTTAATAATAAGCTACTATTTCTCTTAATCCATTCTTCCGTCTCATTTTCTAACATAAATCCCAATTGAGATGAGAGTCTTACGCCTCGTAAGATTCTGATAGGATCGGATTGAAAAGCTCTTTCTGATGTTGCTTTAATAAGAGAATTTTCCAGATCTGAATATCCGTCAGTCGGATCTATAAGTCTTGTTGTTATGTCGCTTTCTGGTTGGTTCAAAGATATAGCTATTGCATCAATCGTAAAATCTCTTTCAATAAGGTCATTATGAAGGTGTTTAGAATTCTTGAGATAAGTGACATCGACAGTCAACTTATTTTCGGGAAAAACTATCCTGTCTATATTTCTTACAGGATCCAAAAGTATGTATTTACCATTAAGATCTGTAGCTAATTTTGACCCTATATCAGTCCCAGAAGATACCACTACCACGTCTAGGTCTTCGGTATCACGATTTAGGCAGGCGTCTCGTACCGCTCCACCTACCAAGTAGGCTTCTATGCCATTTCGAACAAAAAAACGTTTTATGGTTGAAATATTAGGACTTATACTTGAAGTCGGTATGTATCTTTGTTTTGTTGCTTTCATAATAAAAACTTAGTGGAATTTAAAGTGAACCACTTGTATTGATAATTAGCTAGAACTTACCTCATTTAATTAAGATCTGGAAATTTAAGACGGATTTATCTCTGATTCAGAGTGACTGTGAAAAAGATTTAAATCGTCCGCCTGATCCAATTTTCGAGTTGGGCGAATGGTAGAACTATACTCCTCTTCCGTTATTGGTCGAAGTTTCTCATGCTCTGACAGGTGATCCATGTAAAGTATGCCATTTAAATGATCTACTTCATGCTCTAAAACCTGAGCAAGTAACGACTCGGCTTTAATGCGGACAGTTTTAGATTCCAAGTTTAATGCTCGAAATTTTACCCATATTGATCTCTCAACGGTTCCAATAAAGCCTGGTACGCTAAGGCAACCCTCCTCCACCATTCGAGATCCTTCACGATAAATTATCTCAGGATTAATATATATTCGTGGTTCCTCTTCAGGAAGCTGAACTACTATCAGCCTTTTCAGCACTCCGACCTGATTAGCTGCAAGTCCAACTCCTCCAGCGTCAATCATCGTGTCAACCATGTCATATGACAAGCGTTTTATAGAACTATCAATAATTTTAATTTTGCGAGCTTTCTTACGTAAGGTGTTATTTGGAAACGTAATGATTGGAAGAATAGCCATTAAAATTGGGCCTCATTAACTTTAAGGTGTATAACAATTCATTATTTAATGAAGGGGTACACTGCTGATTATAACAGCAGAAAACACGCTATATATATGAATTTATCCTTTTATGATTATCCGTGGATGAATCTAGCAATAATTGCACTACAATATTGACTGCTCGCTGTTAAAATAACTTTTCATCAACACAAATCATCGGAAATACAAATCATCGTGAAATACTATTTAAAATGATCATTGCAACCGTGATTTTTGGTATAACATACCTGGCAATAGCTATGAGTCGCATACCTAGCGCAATTATAGCTATCCTCGGCGCAACTACTATGGTAACCGCTTTAGCTATAGCATCTGATTTCACCCCTCACGAAGCATTACAGTATATTGATTTGGAAGTTATATTACTGCTTGCAGGCATGATGATTTTAGCTGATGTAATGTCGCGAACTGGGGCATTCGAATGGACTGCACGTCATGGTGCTCGTTTAGTTAAAGGTAACGGGTTCTTGTTAATTATCTTGTTGTCATTTTTAACAGCCATAGGATCCGCTCTACTAGATAATGTAACAACAGTCGTGATTATGGTTCCGATTACACTAAGCTTATGTAAAAGCTTGGATCTAAACCCAATTCCTTTTCTTTTAGCGGAAGTATTTGCATCTAACGTTGGTGGCACAGCTACTATAGTTGGAGATCCCCCAAATATTATTATTGCAAGTCAAGCAAATATATCTTTCTCGGAATTTTTTATAAACATAGCGCCTGTATCTGCATTATCTTTATGCGCATTATTTATTCTGCTGTACTTGTGGTTCAAAGATAGTGTAAAGGTTAGTCCTTTAAAACGTGAACAACTTATACATGAGCGACCAGCCAACCTGATTAAAGACTCTAACCTTTTGAAGAAAAGTTTGTTTGTTTTCACATTAACGATTATTGGGTTTTTCTTTGCCGATCAAATAGGCATAAGCCCTGCCTTTGTAGCAATCGGTGGAGCAGCTCTGGTCTTATTGTTTAGTGGATTGAACCCAGGAGAAGTTCTTAAAGAAGTTGAATGGACAACACTATGTTTTTTTGCTGGCCTTTTCATGCTAGTCGGAGGGCTCGAACATGTGGGAATAATTGACCATATTAGCGAGTGGATTGTGAGTTTATCTTCAAACTCTGACGGTACGATTACCAAAAGTTCAGAACGCAATCTAAGTATCATTATGGTTTGGCTTAGTGGAGGACTGTCGGCTTTTATTGACAACATTCCATTTGCAACTACCATGGCACCTGTAGTGAGTGACTTACTGGTTAATAAAGGATCTGTAAATGCCGGTAGTGAAGTAAATCCTTTATGGTGGGCACTGATCTTGGGAGCTGATCTTGGAGGTAACTTTACAATAGTTGGAGCGTCAGCAAATGTTGTTGTTTTCACAATGGCAAGGGCAAGTGGATACCCGATCAGTTTCTTTCAATTTTTTAAGTATGGTGCCTGCATCTCTGTAGTTTCGCTTGCTATATCTTGTGCTTATCTATTGCTAAGATATTATTAATTGTGACGATACTACAAATATTTAACCGCTGGATAACTGAAGTATTTGAAAAGAAGCATAACGTTTGAACCTATGAATATTATGGAGCTATTTCTTTCTATTTGAAGTGGTTGTTAAATATTCAATAAATTCTTAATCCATGACCTAGTCTTATTTATTGTAAATTACTGGCATTTGCCCTTGCAATTTTGACCATGTAGATTTAAACAATATGAGTTCCGTTAGTTTTATTAGAATTTCCAGTATTGAATAGCGAATGAATAGGAGAGGGATGAATAGTGTATGGGCTTATATTTTCTTCATTAGTAGGTCATCAGGACGTACGGTTACCCATTCAATATTTAAATGGTTTTGTTAGTAAAACAGAATCATAGCAACATTAAGTTTATCTTCGCAAAATATATATGCAACGCAGATATACCATGCTCTATCTGCGTCCAAACTGAGTTTCAAGATAGTTCTTATTCAAATGAATCACAGTTGGCCTTCCATGAGGGCATGTTTGTGGTTGATTGCAAATTTCCAGTAATTTAATTAATTCTTCCATTTCAGCGATAGATAACTTCTTTCCTGCGCGAATCGCTGAATGACAAGCAATAGTTTTAGCTGCTGATTCGCGACGGTCATCGACATTGTCAGTTAATAGGTTTGTTACAACATCTATGAATCCATCTCTTGGGTCACTAGAATTAAATATAGATGGAACTCCTCTTAAAAGGTATGAGTTATCTCCAAAATGCTCAAAAATAAAACCTACATTAATGAGCATTTGACTAATGGATTCAATCGAATCAATCAAGCTAGAATCCAGCTCCACAACTACACTGTGTAATAAAGCTTGGGAGCCTAATTTCTTACTATCATTTAGAACATCTTCGTACAGAATTCTTTCATGGGCTGCATGTTGATCAATCACATATATTCCATCCGGGCCCTCGTTTACTATGTAAGTATTTTGAATTTGACCTAAAACTCTTAATAGCGGCAAAACTTTCATGTGCGATAAATCTTCACTAGTTTGAGCTAATGAAGATTTAACAATTGAATCAGAAATATTGTTCGGTATAGATTTCAGATTGGAAGTCCAAAATGCTCCAGACCCTGTTACCGCTCCAACAAACTTTTTATCATTACTATCATAAAGTTCTGCGCCTGGAATACCGGACCTTTCAACTAATGTTTGCCTAACGCCTTGCTGAACAGCACTGAATACTTTCCCGGAATCCAGAAACCTAACTTCTGTTTTAGCGGGATGTACATTCACGTCAACATCCGATGGATTTATTTTTATGTTAATAACACATACAGGGAATCTGCGTTCCTGTAGGAACCCATGATATCCCTGTATAACCGCTTGATTTAAAAGTGGACTATAGATCCACCTTCCATTAACAAAAAAGTTGATTTCAGATCGATTTGACCTGCTAATCTTAGGAGAAGTAATTAAACCTGCCACGCCAATACTAAGATCTGTTGGGTATTTTATCCCGAGCATATTTTCAGCCAATTCAATACCATATATTCCTGAAATTGCGTCAGCCAATTGACCATTTCCAGGTGTCGCAAATTTATTTTTTTCTCCAAGAGTTAACTTCCATGCCACATCAGGATAAGCCATCGCATATTTTGAGCAGATATTAACGATCTTAGAAGCTTCAGATCCAGCAGAGTTTAAAAATTTCCTCCGAGCTGGAAAATTGGCGAACAGGTTAGATACTGTAATCGACGTTCCTAAGCGAAACCCTTGTTCCTCCACATTTAATATTTGTCCTCCTACAACTTGTATTTTTGTAGCGACGTCTTGAGAATAAGGTCTTGAAATCATCGTAGTATCAGATACCGCTGATATGCTAGCTAATGCTTCTCCCCTAAAACCCAATGTTGTAATTTGTTCTAGCTCATCTATTGTCTGTAATTTACTTGTTGCGAATCGATGGAATGATAATCCAATCTGTGATGCCGGAATGCCATTGCCGTTGTCTATGACTTGTATTGAACGAATGCCACCATCCTGTATGATCACATCTATCTTCTTTGCATTTGCGTCAAGAGAATTTTCAATTAATTCCTTGACTATAGATACAGGACGCTCTATGACCTCGCCGGCGGCTATAAGTGAAGACACACCTTTATCAAGAATCTTTATAATCATGTTAAGTCGATTATACTCAAATCTGTATGTATCAGTAAAAATATTAATTTTGTAAAATATCTAAATGAATAAAATACCAACGTATCGACCTACACTTAGTGACATTCGTTCAGCTCATAAAAGAATTGAAATGTACGTGACTAGAACTCCATTACATCGTTATCGTACGTTAGAAAATTTTATCGATGCTGAATTATACATAAAGCACGAAAATCACCAGCCTCTAGGCGCATTCAAAATGCGCGGAGGAATCAATCACCTAATCAAAATGTCATTGGATCAAAAAAAGAAAGGTGTAGTAACCGCATCCTCTGGAAATCATGGGCAATCTATTGCATATGCTGCAAAACTTCACGATATAAAAGCCGTAATAATTGTCCCAGAGAATGCTAACCCTGGAAAAGTTGCGTCAATGGAAGCGCTAGGTGCAGACGTTCGCTTTTATGGAAAAGATTTTGATGAATCAAGATCTGAAGTAGAACGGTTATCTAAAGAAGAAGGGTATACATATATTCATTCAGCAAATACACCCGACTTAATTGAAGGTGTTGGAACTTACACTTTAGAAATATTAGAAGATTTACCAAATGTAGATACAATAATTGTGCCAGTTGGAGCTGGTAGCGGTATATGTGGAACAGCTATTGTTGCTAAATCCATTAACCCGAAAATAGAGATTATAGGAGTTCAGTCTGACGCCGCTCCAGCGGCATACTTATCATGGAAATCTGGTGATCTGCAATCCGTTCCTAATAATACCATCGCTGAAGGTTTAGGAACCGGTCTTGGGTTCGCATATACTGTAGGAATTATGAGAGATCTAATCGATGATTTTATTTTGGTTACTGATAACGAGCTAGAATCGGCCATTTCGTTACTATTAGAGCATACTCACAATCTAGCAGAACATGCTGGTGCGGCCTCTTTAGCCGGTGCATTAAAGATAAAAGATCGATTATTAAATAAACGAGTTGTCCTTATCATGAGTGGTGGAAATTTGTCTATGAAACACCTCATAAAAATAATTAATAACACTTAGATTAATTAAATTTAATTTCGCTTATTTTTTTTATCCCCTCAATTCTCATTCGAGTCAACAATTCTTTTTTGATATGCCTTATTGCAAACGGGCCACGATACACAAGAGCGGTGTAGAGTTGAGCGGTATTAGCACCTGCCAATAAAGCATTAAAAACATCATCACCAGTAAAAATACCCCCGCAAGCATTAATTATAATTCCGGACCCAAAATATGAACGGAAGCTTGACACCATCCTAAGAGTAGACTGAATCAATAGAGCCCCGCTTAGCCCTCCTTCTCCCACTGCTAGCCTGGAATCTTTAACGGGGCGGCTGTTTGACACAGTAATCCCGTCGGCTCCTGAGCTTATACAACTATCGGCTAGTTTGAGTGCAACATCAATTTCATTAGTTTCGTTACTATGCGGAGGTAACTTTATGATTAAAGGTTTATCGGTTGTGTCACGTATAGTTTTTATCATTTCGGATAATTTAACAGGGTCATGAAATGTTTTAAGACCAGATGTATTTGGCGAACTAATGTTGATTTCTATGCCGGAAATAAATGGGGATAACCCTGCGCAAGAGATTTGAATACTATTTATGTCAGTTCCAGATATACTCCCAAAAATAGGCGACAATCTACTTGAAGACATTGATTTAATTGATTCAATGGCGAATTCCAACCCTTTACTCGGAAATCCCATGGAGTTTAATAACGAGTTTCTAGTTACATCTCGAATTAACCTAGGTTTTGGGTGCCCTTGTTGCGGGTTGAGTATTACCGTACCAGCAGTTATATACCCAAAATCTAATTCCGATAATGAATCCAGCATCCGAAAGTCTTTATCAAATCCTGCCGCCAATCCAATTGGGCTTGATAACGAAATTTCACAAATTTTTGTGTTCAATTCCGGAGTATCCATATTGTTATATTTGCCAAGCAAAACCCATGGCGCCTTATATCTCAGAGCCGTTTCTGCTAGGTTCTGCGCAGTCTCTGGAGGCAAAAGTAATAGTAGCTTTAATATTAAGTCGCGATATAACATTAAATAAATTATAAAATAGTTATTGGCATAAGAACTAATTATGGAGTGTCAAATTACCAAATGAATTTAGATTTTGAGCGCGGAGACCCCCAAAACCCAAAAGGTCATGCATTTATATACTTCCATTCCTTAGAGTCAGAGTCCGTATGTTTTGCAACTTATTTAATGGTACAGCCTATAGAGGTGGATGTTTCAAAATACGTCCCGCCGTTTTTAATGAATCAGATGGCCGATATAGAAAAGGATTTGGCCGCTTTTGCATTCCCTCCTTCCCCAGAACAAATTGATCACTTAGATAATTTAAAACATTTAGCAAATGTGAGAGAAGATGATTTGATTTATGGTGGAAAAATTCAAAGCAACGATCCTGCTACAGCAATCGGGAAAGTCAATGAAATTCTTGAATGGTATTCAAATCTTTATCAAAATATTAATCAACAAATTTCCGACACCTCTATTGACCCAAACATAGGTGCCGATGTAAACGAAGTTGTTTATAGCCTTATGAACGATCGAGACAAGCTCGAGGAACTGACAAAACTAATAGGCAAGCTACGATATGCAGCTGATGATACTGAAGGTCGACTTTCTCAAGAGACAGAAGCACAAATAAAACTGCTATCGAAACACCTATCAAAAAACCATGAAGTACCAAAAATAATCGAAGCTGTAAAAACATCTGATAACGCAAGTCATAAATTAGCAGACCTGTATTTGCAACGATCGTTCCATTTAATAAATGAGTCTTTTGCTGATTTAAGTAAAATAGAAAAGGAAATCAAGAAACTTGAAGAAATCGATCGATTCAACTAACTAAAGAGTCGACAATAATTCTGTCAGGCATTGAAACTTGAGCTCCTTGTTTGGTCACAGCTAGTGACCCTGCGATACAACCTTTCATAACAGATTGATATAAAGACAAGTTTTCCGCAACAGAAACCGCGAAAGATGCTCCAAAAGCATCGCCTGCAGCAACTGAATCTACAACCTTAGACGGAATTGCCGAAATAAACCCTGATTCTGTGGCAGTTGCAAAGTAAGCTCCAAGTTCACCCATTTTAATTACTACAGTTGAAACACCGGTTCCCAACAAAACAATTGATGCTTTTCTAGCTGACGTCTCACTATTTATTTTGATCCCAGTTAAAAACTCAGCTTCATTTTGATTAGGCATAATTACGTCAACATACTCTATTATTTCTTTTAAATTGTTGTCAGCAGGTGCTGGGTCAAATATAACTTTAACTCCTAATTGTTTAGCTTTAGATGCAACATTTTTCGTGACACTTAATGGCAATTCATTTTGTATCATTAAAACATCTGAATTAATCAACTTCTCTTCTGCAGCATCGACCTCAGTTACACCCATTAATAGATTTGCCCCTCTCACTTGAACTATATAGTTTTGCCCATGTTTATCCAACAATATTATCGCTACGCCTGACTGCGCGTGAGAATCCTTGTAGACAGAGTCAATGTCTATCCCTTCAGATCTTAGATTTTCAATTAATTCCACTCCATATTGATCATCTCCAACACGGCCAATTATTGAGACCTTAGCTCCCATTCTAGCTGCGCCAACCGCTTGATTCGCACCTTTACCTCCAGGGGTTGTGTAAATACTATTGCCAGTTACAGTTTGGCCAGGCTGAGGAATCACATCTGACGAGGTAATTAAATTCATATTAATACCTCCTACGACAACGATTCTCGGAGCATAAGCTGCTGTTTTATCTAAAGATTTCATCTCAACCTATCAACCCTTTGTCTAAAAACTGTTTCAATAAAGTGGCTGGTCCGTCTGTATCCACTGTTCCACACACAACATCTGCAGAGTTAATAACTTCTGGTACTGATCCTTCAACTGCAACCCCAAGACCTGCCCATTTCAACATATGTACGTCATTGTATCCATTTCCGAAAGCAAGCACCGACTCTCTTGGAATTCCTAAGCGACTACATATAACTTCCAAGGCTTTATGTTTCCCAGAAAAAGGATGCAAGATTTCACAAAAATTCGGTAACGAGCGTGTGACATGTAGCATATCTTGAAAAACATCAATTAACTGCTTTTCTATATCAGCAATAGCATTGTTATCGGCTACTAAAACTAAGCGGGTTGGTTTTTTATTTGCAACAGAGTTTAACTCATTCACTTTCACTATCTCAGTCCCGGTTCTGTCTACATATGACTCAGTCCACTTAGTAATTGTTTTAACATATATTTTGTTTTTGATAAAAACCAAAATCTCTCCTGGCCAATTTTCAAGGTATGCAAGCGCGTCTAAAGTCATTTTTTCTGTTAGAGGCATATGCCAAATTACCTGTGAAGTTATTGGGTCTCCAATATGTGCCCCTTGAAACGAAATGATTGGAGCTTCTAGCTTTAATGATCGAGTAGCGATAATAGCAGAATTAAATGATCGACCAGTAGCTAAGGTAACTAGCGCACCAGAATCCCGTACTGTATCGAGTGATTCCTGTGTAATCTTCGTGATTTCTCTGTTAAAATTTTTTATTGTGCCGTCTATGTCTAATGCGATTAGTTTGTATGTCATATAAAATTTATTGCCTGAAAAGTTGCTATGTACTTTTTTTCTTACATATAATATTACCTAAATACATCAAAGATAGTTTTAAAAGATAGTTTTAATAAAAATATGAACATAGGGCCTAGACAGATACTTTGGTTAATCACAATACCGGTCGTAATAGTCATATTGTTTCTATCGACTAGAGGATTTTAATTCATAAATGAAAAGTACAGAAATCAAAAAGAATAGAGATTTCAAATATATTGGACAACGCCCTCTTAGACCTGACGGAGTTGAAAAAGTAACGGGCAAGGCTCTCTATGGGGCAGATTTAAATCTGCCTGACACCATTTACGGGAAAATATTAAGAAGCCCACATGCTCATGCCAAAATAGTATCAATTGATACCAATGAAGCTAAAAATCTCCCAGGAGTAAAAGCAGTCCTAACAGCAGAAGATTTAATAAAAAAACATGATCGACTTTATAAAGATCTCGAAGGAACTGTATCAAGCTCAAAATACCTTAGTAATAACGTGTTAGCTGAAGATAAAGTTTTATATGTAGGACACGCTGTGGCAGCCGTGGCAGCTATTAGTCCTTATATCGCATTAGAAGCATTGTCCTTAATAAAAGTCGAGTACGATGTACTACGTTCTGTAAGCGATGTTAAATCATCTATGGATGATCATGCGCCGATTTTACTTGAAACTCCCATTACCGCTTCGCTTAGGGATTCCAGGTTTGAATCTACAAACATAGTAGGTCACTGTGAGTTTTCAAGCGGTGATGTTCAGGTTGGTTTTAGTGAAGCTGATGTTGTGGTTGAAACTGAATACATAACTAAAACAGTACACCAGGGTTATATTGAACCTCAATCTGCCACTGCTCTATGGTCAAAAGATGATCGTCAGCTAAAGATTTGGTGCAGTAATCAAGGTCACTTCAGCGTAAGGCATGAAGTCTCGGCAATATTAGAAATCCCAGTATCACAAATTAAAGTTATACCTATGGAAATAGGCGGCGGTTTCGGTGGCAAAATTACCGCACACATAGAACCTGTAGCTGCAATGCTTTCAAGAAAAAGTGGCAGACCTGTGAAAATTTCATTGGATCGATCTGAAGTTTTTCAATGTACTAGTCCAACTTCAGGAGGCATTGTAAAAGCAAAGATTGGAGCTACCAAAGACGGAAAATTTACCGCAGCAAGATGTGATATTTATCTAGAAGCCGGCGCGTTTCCCGGCTCATTTATTGAAAATGGATGTAATACGGCATTCGCCCCTTATAATATATCCAACCTACAAGTTACTGGTTATGACATAGTCACCAACAAACCAAAAACTGGAGCTTACCGTGCTCCAGGAACCCCAAATTCTGCTCTAGCTGTTGAAACAGCAGTTGATGAAATTTCAAGAAGATTAAGGATTGATCCTGTAGGCTTGAGATTAAAAAATGCAGCTGACAAAGGCACAAGGAAGGCTGATGGAACAATATACCCAGACATAGGCATGATTCAGACAGCTCAATCGGTAATTAAACACCCACATTATTCAGCTCCATTGCCAAAAACGACTAGTAAATTTCTCAAGGTTGGAAGAGGAATAGCTTTTGGATACAGTGGAAATATCAACGGTGCCGCAACAGTCATGGCAAACGTAGTTGAAGATGGAACGGTTACCTTAATAATGGGCTCAGTAGACGTAGGCGGAACAAGGATTTCGATAGCACAACAGTTTGCTGAGGTTTTAGGTATTAGCCCAGAACTGATTAATCCAACTGTGGCGGATACTGACTCTATTGGGTATACCTCTGCTAGCGTTGGTAGTAGTGCATCACATAAAAGTGGGTGGGCTGCTTACCAATGTGCGTTAGATATAAAAGATCAATTAGAAGTAAGGGTGTCGAAAATATGGGATGTCGATAAAACGACTGTTGTTTTTGAAAACGGCCATGCTAAATCAACTACTGACCCCAAATTAATCATGTCCTTTAAAGACCTATCATCCATGTTAGATGATACTGGTGGACCTATAACAGGTCGAGGGAATATAACCTCAACTGGATGCGCTGGTTCATTTAGCGCAAACATTGTGGATTTAGAAGTTGATATGGAAACTGGTAAAGTTAATATACTAAAATATACTGCTTTCCAAGATGTTGGTAAGGCAATTCACCCTGGTTACGTCGAAGGGCAAATACAGGGAGGGACCGTACAAGGAATAGGGTGGGCGCTTCATGAAGAATACGTATTTGATGAGCACGGTAAAATGACTAACTCTTCGCTATTAGACTATCGTATGCCAACCTCTTGGGACGTACCAATGATAGACGCTCAAATTGTAGAAAGCCACAACCCAGGACACCCTTACGGTGCCCGTGGAGTTGGAGAAGCATCAATTGTACCTCCATTGCCAGCAATATCTAATGCAATAAATGACGCTATCGGCTGCAGAATTCCTCAACTACCTATGTCACCTACAAATATTTACACATTTATCACTAATCATGACCACTTAGGGGCTATTGATGTACTTAATATCAATAGATAATAAATGGTCTCAAAAAAACACGAGAAAGAAGATCAATTATGACGGCAAAAAAATTCCAGTTTAAAGAAGATGCAAGAAAGCAGCTTGTAAAAGGTATCGATATAGTTGCAAAAACCGTAGGTATAACTCTAGGACCAGCTGGCAGGAATGTTGTCTTAGATAAAGGTTTTGGTCCACCACGAGTTTATAGTGATGGAGTTTCTATTGCACGTGAAATTGATCTTCCTGATCCGTTTCAGAATATGGGAGCTCAACTCATACAAGATGTAGCTAAACAAACAAACGACATAGCTGGTGATGGAACCACGACTTCAACAGTTATAGCGCAATCACTTGTACATGAAGGTTTTAAGAACGTAGCTGCTGGAGCCAACCCAATGGCACTAAAGGCTGGAATCCAAAAAGCTGTGAATGAAATCAGTAATCAACTAGGCGTTTTAGCAAACCCAGTTCAAGGTCGTGATCAAATGGCTCAAATAGCAAGTTTATCTGCACATGATGAACGAATGGGCAACATGATTGCTGATGTGATGGACAAGATAGGACAGGATGGTATTGTAACGATAGAAGAAGGTAAGGGAATAACTGATGAAGTCGAATATGTAGAAGGAATGAGAGTTGATAGAGGATATATTTCACCTTACTTGGTAACTAATCAAGAAGGGCAGAAAGCCGAGATAGATAATCCTTACATTCTGCTAACTTCAGAAAAAATATCGTCTGCCAACGAACTCGTGCCTGTTCTAGAAGCCTTGTCAGCTAAAAGTAAAGATATTGTGATAATAGCTGAGGATATTGAGAAAGAGGCATTAGCAACATTAGTTGTTAATAAACTTAGAGGCACAATTAACTGCTTAGCAATAAAAGCACCTGGATTTGGAGATCGCCGAAAAGCTATATTAGAAGATTTGGCGATACTATTTGGTGCAAATCTAATTTCAAAGGAAATTGGTAGGAGTTTAGAATCCGCAACAATTGAAGATTTAGGCAGGGCAAGAAAAGCAATTGCAACAAAGGAAGATACAACATTTATAGAAGGAGCTGGAGATTCAAAGGCTATTAAGGACCGAATTAAACAAATACAACTCCAAGCTGAAGACACAACATCAGATTATGATAAAGAAAAACTGAATGAGAGGGCAGCTAAATTATCTGGCGGGGTTGCCATAATTAATGTAGGTGCCGTTACTGAAATTGAATTAAAAGAAAGAAAACAAAGAATGGAAGATGCACTAGCCTCAACAAAAGCAGCTTCTGAAGAAGGCATTATCGCTGGCGGCGGAGCTACTTTAATACGAGTCGCAGCAGGAATATTAAAAGCAAGCACAGCTACGGGTGACGAACTTACCGGTTATAAAATAGTAGCAAAAGCGGTAGAAGAACCTTTAAAGCTGATAGTTGAAAATGCTGGGCTGGCTGGAGATGTTGTTTTAGCGAATGTCAAGAAAGGGAATAAAAACCATGGGTTTGATGCAGAAAATCATGTTTATGGTGATTTATATGAAATTGGCATTATAGACCCAGTAAAAGTCACTAAAACTGCTTTGGTAAATGCTTCTAGCATAGCTTCTATGATTTTAACTACTGAATCTCTGATTTCAGAAATCCCTCAGCCTATGCCTGGTGGTATGCCTGGTGGTATGCCTGGTGGTATGCCTGGTGGTATGCCTGGTGGTATGCCTGGTGGTATGCCTGGTGGTATGCCTGGTGGTATGGGATTCTAGGTTTTCATTCAAATAAAGATTGAACATAAAATAAACCCATGACAACCTCAGGTCACGTCGACAACGGAAACGCAAGTAGCATTCTCACAATAGAGGCTGATCATGCTTCAAAACTTTTTGGGAACAGAAAAGCTGTAAATGACGTTTCTTTTCAAATAAAAAGAGGAGAAGTTGTCGGATTTTTAGGACCAAATGGGGCAGGTAAAACAACTACTATGAGGATGTTAACATCCTATTACACTCCTGATATTGGAAATGTAAAAATATCAGGCATAGACACCCAGGAATCCGACCTAGAAACCCGAGGTAAAATAGGTTATTTACCTGAGAACAATCCACTTTACGGCGATTTGTTAGTACATGAATACTTGAGTTTTGTAGCTGAACTCAGAGGTCTGAGTGGAAAAGATAAGATAAGAAATATTGACTCGGCTGTTGAAGAAGTTAGACTTACCGAAGTTTATTATTTACCTATAAGTTTCCTCTCTAAAGGGTATAAACAGCGAACTGGCCTTGCCGCAGCAATATTACATAGACCTGAAATTTTAATTATGGACGAACCCACCGAAGGGTTAGATCCCAACCAACGTGTATCAATGCGAGATCTTATTAAGTCTTTGGGGAAAGATAGGACTGTATTAATGAGCACACATGTATTAGGTGAAATTGAAGGAACTTGCGATCGACTACTAGTAATAAATCGAGGCAAGCTTATTGCAGACGACCCAGTCAGTACTATATCAAGACGAGTTAGGAGCTCTAAATCTGTAATCGTCGAAGTTCAAGGCACATCAGTTGAAAAGTCACTAAAGAAACTTAAAGATATTACTGATTTAGAACGCGAAGATGGAATAGGAGATCGCAAGAAATTCTTATTGACGTTTGATGGTGAAAATGACCCTAGGCCAGATATATTTAGAATGGCAAAAGATCAGAATTGGGTTTTATGGGAGTTACGGGAATCAGAATTAAAGCTTCAAGATGTATTTCAAGCGCTTACCGCTCAAAACCCAAATTTAGAAACAGATGGTGATAATCAGACATCACCAGAGATAGATAGGCTCAATTAATGAGCACTTTTCTAGCCCTACTTCGAAAGGATCTTAAAGGCTACTTTGACCAACCTACTGGATATGTTCTGCTTGTTATATTTGTAGGAACTATTTCCTGGTTGTTCTTTCGCACTGCGCTTGCTGCAGGGAGTCAAGAGGCATCACTCAGAGCCCTATTTGACGCCTTACCGTTCATTCTAGCAATATTCATACCAGCAGCCACGATGCGGCTGTTTGCGGAAGAGCTCAGGGACGGCACTTTAGAACTACTATTAACTCAACCTTTGCGCAGCTGGACAGTACTTGGTTCTAAATTTACATCAGGACTAACGTTCGTAACAACTGGAATAATTCTTACAATTGGCATACCAATCCTTCTAGAAACATCCGGTAACATGGATGGCGGTGCGATAGCAGCTCAATATATTGGAGCAATATTTTTCGCAGGATCTTTAGTAGCAATTGGAATATTTAGTTCAAGTTTAACTAAAAACCAAATTGTTTCATTTATAGTAGCTTTATTTATCAATATCGTCTTAATTGTCATTGGACTATCATTTGTAACGCTAACTGTGCCTTCATCTGTTGCGGTATTGATGGAAGACCTTAGCCCTTTAACACACTTTGGCAACATGGCAAAAGGAGTACTAGCGCTTAGAGATGTCATATATTTCGTTGCATTAACTGCGCTATTTCTGTCCGGCACATATTTAAGTTTAAGAAGCAGAACATTAAGTCACTCAACGCAACTTTACAAAAATCTTCGTCTTGGTGTCGCAGGGTTGGTAATCGCGAGTATTCTTGCAGGTTGGTTTGGGAACTCAATAGCTGGGCGATGGGACATGACTGAAGATCGAGTCTATACATTGAGTTCAGCAACTGAAGAACTTGTCAAAAATCTAGATGATTTACTTACAATTAATTTATATATATCGAGCGACCCTCCAGTACAAATAGCAGGGTCGACTAGAGAGATTCAAGGATTCCTGGAAGGTTTAGGCGCAAAATCAGATATGGTAAACGTAATAACCCATACCGCTGATAAGGACGAGGCAACAGCTGAATCAGCTATGTTAGCAGGAATACCTAAACAGCAATTCAACATAGAATCACAAAATGGATACCAAGTTAAAGATGGTTACTTAGGAATAACGATAAGTTACACCAATAGTCGTGAAATTATTCCATTTATTGACACTGTAGATGGCTTAGAATATCAAGTGGCTACTTTAGCTAACAAAATGGTTAAAATCGATAAGAAGACAATTGGATTCTTATCGGGTCACGGAGAAAAAGATAGGTCCACAGAGTTACAATGGTTTTCACTTCAATTAGAGGAACAATATGAACTAACTGAAGTGTCTCCGAATACTGAGGGCCAGCTTGACTTGTCTAACCTGGATATCATAGTTATAGCAGGGCCAACGGAACCCATGACCGACTTGGAAAAGCTTGATCTTCACGAATTTTTAGCTGAGGGCGGAAAAGCGTTAGTCCTAATTGACAGTACAGTGGCTGACACTTCAAGGTTTGTTGCAAAGTCTAATCCAAACAATTTTAACGATTTTGTTCTTGATTACGGTGTCTTTGTACATGACAATATTGTTTCAGATATTGAATCTCATCGCAATTTATCTTTTACTACACAGGGAGGGAATGTTCTATTACCTTACCCCTACTGGATTAATGCCCAAACGGCGCCCTCAAAAATAGGCTCAGCAGGTCAAGAAGCGACTTTAACTTGGGCAGGTTCGATCGAATTACAGGATAATCCAAAAATCGCCAATGTAGAACAATACATACAACTCCTCCAAACAACTGAATTTGGGCTCTTAAACTGGGATTATCAAGATATAAGTCCAAAACAGGCTTTATCCGAATACGATTTCAGCAATGATGATACTTCTAAACAATTACTAGCTGTAGGGCTTGAAGGTAAAGCCTATAACTCGCCTTCTCAAACTGACCAACAATTCCGTTTAGTTGTAGTCGGAGATTCAGACTGGTTAACGGATAATGTCGCTGCACGTTACCAGAGTAATTTAATATTAGCTTTAAATTGGGTTGACTGGCTTGCACAAGAAGAAGCATTGGCTAGTATTCGATCCAAAGTTATCACCTCTCGCACTCTATTGTTCAGCTCAGATACCTTGAGGAATTTCGTTCAATACGCAAATATAATTGGCGTTCCAATGTTGCTAATATTATTTGGCGGAATTCGATTTATACGGCGCCGACAATTTACTCAGCGCATATGGGTTAACAGGGAGGATTCGCAATGAAGGGACGAGAGGTTGGGTATGTCTTATTAGCCCTAATCATACTAGGTGTAGCCGGAGTTATAGTTAAGCTAGCGATCACAGGTAACAATGATCAAACTTTAACTGGGTTATTACCTTTACATAGCGATGTTGTAGACAGTATTACTATACGCACAACTGAATTCGGGCCTGATTCTGTGGAAGGAACAGCAAAGTTGAGCCGGCTCGGCGATGACTGGTCAATAAAAACAGAATCGGGTTCACAAATAGCGTTTCAGCCATACCTAGATCGAATGTGGGTTATGGTTTCTCGATTTGAAGGAGCTCAATTAATATCGACAAACCCAAAAAACCATAAAAAAATGCTTATCGATGATCAAAGTGGTCTAGAAGTTATATTTATGTTGGGCGCATCGGTACAGGAAAAATTCACAATAGGAAGTGGGTGGTCCTCTGATATTCGCCATTGTTTTATAAGAAGGGCTGGAAACGATAATGTATATACCGTTCCATGCCAACATGAAAATATTTTCAACCCGGATCCTAACTCATGGCGTAACCCAGTAATAATTGGTATCGGCACAGAAGAAATCAACCTCGTGACAATCAGACATCCTAAGCAAATTAACGAATTTTTTAGTATAGATTTAAACGGTCAAACAAATGGTGTTTGGACGCCGTTCCTTGTGCTACCAGAAGGTAATCAATACGCTAACCCATATACTTCAGAAACTCTACTTAGGGCAGTAAATGGATTACTTGGGTCCGACTTCGCATCAAAAGAACAGATCGACACTATTAACTTTGACATTCCAGATGCTTCAATTCTTGTTAAAACAAGAGAGGGTTCTCAAATAGCGACACAGCGAGTGTTATTTGTGAAGAGTAGCGATGATACATACTATGTTAAAAACACCAATAAATCAGATGTATTTATACTGGAATCAGAAGTGGTAGAGAGTTTTATATTAACCCTGGACGCTTATCTTCTCCCGGAAGAAAATCTTCCGTAATATAGTCAAATAACTAGCTGAAGTTTCCTTAAACTAATAATATTTTCCATCGAATTTAACCAGTTACTTCCTGCAGTTTTCGAAACTTCACCTAGATAAATATTACCTTCTTTATCAATAGCTATTCCATGTGGAGCAATCATTTGTCCAGGCTTTGTTCCAAATCCATTTTCACCAACTTTAGCTAATCTGTTGCCTGCCCGATCAATAATGCTAACTCTAGGACCTATGTTTGGCACCAATTGACTAACTACTCCTTGAAAGCCAAGTTCCCCTACATACATCAATCCATTGGAGTCAATTCTTAGAGCACATGGTCGGTGCACATTAGTATATTCATGCTGAAAGCTGCCATTTTGATCGAAAACTTGAATCCTATGATTCTCTCTATCAGCTACGTAAAGGTATCCATCGTTGTCGATCGCTATATTGTGCGGTAATGAAAATTCTCCTGGGTCAACTCCAGGGCCGCCCCAGCTTAATATATGGACACCTTCATGAGAAAATCTATGTACAGCCGAATTCATGTATCCATCAGTCACAAAAATGTCTCCAGTATTTTGATCTACAGCAACATCAGTGGGTTTATTAAAAGGTTTACCTCCATGTACTGCTGATGGTTTGTCCGGCGTCCCTAGAGTCATTTTTACCTGACCTTCTGAGCTCATCCATCTAACGGTATGGTCAAAATGGTCGGTACAATAAAATGTATTATCTGGTCCTGGAGTTATAGCGTGTGGCCCTTTAAATATTCCTTGTTCCCAGGTATGCAAATAATTACCGTTTTTATCAAAAACAAGCATATGGTAATCGCCTCTAGCGAAAACATAAATCAAGTCGTCAGAGCCTACAGCCACGCCTGCAATTTCATTCCATCCAATATCGTCGGGAGTTTTAGCCCACCCGATAAGGTTCCTATAAGTATACTTATTTTGTCCTAGTTTAATCTCTTTGCCCATTTATGAAACCTCACAGTGCGTAGTTTATCGATACAAACATTAATTATCCGTTATCACTTATAATACTAATTCAGATTTTGAGCATATACAAAGCTTCTTAATTAATATCTATAAATTTTACATCTGTTATGAGGTTTTTACATAATGAATCAAATAAATTCCGGGACAATTATTAACCTGCAAATAAGTTCTAAAAAAGGACATCCTTTATCTCGTCGGTCAGAAGCCGAATTCATAACAGGCTTAGGGATATCTGGAGATTCACATGCTGGCAAATCAGAAAGTCGTCAAATACTACTAATGGACACCGAAACCCAACAAATATTTGGAATTAATCCCGACGTGACGCGTGAAAACGTAACAACAAAAGATTTAAACTTAAGCAATTTGCGTCAAGGGGATCTTTTAGTGTTGGGCGATTCAGTGAGAATAGAGGTTACAGGCGATTGTGAACCTTGTAAAAACCTAGATTTACAGAAACCTGGCCTTAGTGAAGCGATAAAAGGACAACGGGGAATTCTTGCTAAAGTAATTGATTCAGGTTTTGTAAAGGTTAATAGTAAGATAGTCCTGAAGTAGAATAATAATAGTAGAAGAATGTAAAATTTGATTAAAGGGGACTATTGACGAGGCTAAACTACATTGCTAGCCTTTCTTCTTTAGCGACACCAAATGCGTTGAATAATATGGAGGAACTCTTTGTCTAAATCAGAACTTTCAGGACAAGCCCAAACAGTTATTGGTCCTGTTGATCCTAAAACACTTGGGCCAACTATGACCCATGAACACTTATTGATTGATTTTAGTACGATGTTCGTGGAGCCACCTGAAGCTTCTCAAAAATTTCTTGCTCATCAAAAACTTTCCATGGAAAATCTTGGATGGATTAGATATAACTGGACTTCCAATTTAGATAATCTGTTATTAATTGAAGAAAAAACAGCCCTCAACGAAGCCATGTACTACAAAAGAGAAGGAGGAGGAACTATTGTAGACGCTACAACTATCGGTATCGGCCGTGACCCTCTAGCTCTTTCCAGATTAGCTCGAGCAACCAACCTAAATATCATCATGGGCGCAGGGTGGTATATAGATCAGGTACATCCTGAAGATATGGATTTCAAGACTGAAAACGATTTAGCAAAACAAATAATAAAAGAATTAACTGAAGGAATAAATGACACCACTGTAAAAGCCGGCATTATTGGTGAAATTGGGTGTTCCTGGCCATTAACTGATAATGAAAGAAAAGTTCTGCGAGCTGCTGCTACTGCACAATCAGAAACTGGAGCGCCCATCTTAATTCATCCTGGAAGAGATGAAACAGCTCCCATGGAGATACTCGAAATATTGGCCGAGGCTGGTGCCAATTTAGAACGAGTAATAATGGGTCATTTGGATCGAACAGTTTTTAGCGATGACACAACCATAGAGATCGCAAAAAGCGGGTGCTATATGGAGTATGACTTGTTTGGTAATGAATCGTCGCACTATCCATTACCTGGTACATATATGCCAAATGATGAGCAGCGTCTAGAAAAGATACAGTTACTAATGAGTGCAGGTTTTGATGAAAAAATATTAGTAGCACAAGATATATGCACTAAGCACAGACTTGTAAAGTATGGAGGTCATGGATACCACCATATTCTACAAAACATAATTCCTCGAATGAAACAAAAAGGATTCTCTAAAGAAGAAATAGATAATATTGTTACTAACAATCCAGCAAAAATATTAACCTTTGAATAATACGCACTACTATAAAAATACACATGATAAGGAGCACAAATGACTGATATAAACGACAAAATAGCAAAATTAGGTATAACGCTACCGAATGCGCAGGCACCAGTAGCAAATTATGTGCCAAGCGTTAGAACAGGCAACCTTGTATACCTTTCAGGTCTTGGACCTGCTTCTCGACCAGATGGCTCAGTTCCGAACGGTAAATTAGGTCAAGATCTTGACACAGAACAAGGGTATGAGGCAGCGAGACTTGTTGGAGTAAACATGCTTGCAAGGATAAAAGACGCTGTTGGTGGAGACTTCAACAAAGTAAAAAGGATAGTTAAACTACTCTCGATGGTGAATTCCACTGCAGATTTTACAGACCACCCCCAGGTTGCAAACGGATGCTCTGATCTAATGGTTGAAGTATTCGGTGACAATGGAAGACACGCGCGATCAGCAGTTGGAATGGCAAATCTACCAGGAAATATACCTGTAGAAATTGAAGCGATTATTGAGGTATCCGATTAAACTCAATCCTTGAAAATCGGGTCCTAAATACTAATACATATTATTGAATTAACCACTCCATTTAGGAGGTATTAAAGTATGTCTAAAAGATTAAATGGTAAAGTAGCATTTATCACCGGAGGAGCATCTGGTATAGGAGAATCCTCAGCATTTTTATTTGGGAAACACGGTGCAAAAATAATAGTAGCTGACATTAATGAAGAGGCTGCCATGAACACTTCCATGCAGCTCAGGTCCTCAGGTATTGAAGCATTAGGTATTCAATTGGATGTAACCAATAATTCTGATATTAAGCATGCGTTTTCCGAAGCAGAAAAACAATTTGGATCTATATCAATACTTGTCAACAGTGCTGGGTTAAATCCTCGCCTACCCTCATTGAAAAATAAATCATCTGAAGAGATTTGGGATCGGATTATCGAAGTTAATCTTAAAGGAACATACTTGGCTTGCAAAAACGTGGTGAGCATTATGGAAAAACATGGTGGTGGATCTATTATAAATTTGTCGTCGATAATGGGAGTAGTTGGATACCACTCTACAATGAGTAATGGTTTCTCTGCATATAACCCATCAAAAGGCGCGGTTTTATTACTAACTAAAAATTTAGCAGTGGATTTGGCTGCGAAAAATATCAGAGTTAACTGCTTAAATCCTGGTTTTGCTGAAACTCCATTTACTGAGACATTAACTTCAGATCCTGAACTTCGACAAAAAATCATTGACCTTCATCCAATTGGAAGGCTTGCTCAACCGGAAGAGATTGCATACTGCGCTCTATTTTTAGCATCTGATGAATCTTCTTTTGTTACAGGTACATCGTTATTGGTTGACGGTGGTTACACCGCACAGTAATTTCTTTGAGCCCTGAAAATACAACATGAATAATCTAGCCAAGACAAAGATATTGCCTTACACACTAGACAAGTTGTCGAATACTTGATGTTAATAAGTCCATTTTAAAGTCACAATTTCTTTCAAGTATTACTCCAAATATTCTCTGATATTTTCTTTCTACTGATAAATTTAATACAGGCTTTCAAAGAATATTAATTATTTATCAATTACAATATGTATCTAAAATATTTGTAATAGTTAATCTTTGTAAGATTTAAGACATGAAAGAGTAGCAAGATGATAGTAGTTATTGGCGCTGATCATGGTGGATACAGTTTAAAAGATGATCTCTTTAGCTTAATAGATAATTTAAATCATAAAGTATTAGATATCGGCGCTCATGTTAATGACCCTCTAGATGACTACCCTGATTATGCTAAAGCCGTTGCAGAAACTGTTGCCTCTGGACAAGCGCAGCGAGGAATTATGTTATGTGGAAGTGGAGTAGGAGCAGCGATAACTGCTAATAAAGTTAAAAGCATACGAGCGTCTGTATGTCATGACACATATTCTGCGCATCAAGGCGTTGAACACGACGATATGAACGTTCTGTGCATTGGATCCAGAGTTATTGGAATCGAACTTGCTAGAGAAATTATAATTTCCTTTCTTGGGGCTAAATTTATACCTGAAGAAAAATATATAAGGCGCTTAAATAAAATCAAGAACCTTGAAGATCAATAAGTTATGTCAAAATATAAATTGTTTCATAGTATTGGAACACTTATAATTAACCTACTTTATGTAATCTCCAAAGTTTCTAGCAAGCATAAGCAATACAGATTGATTAGGCTTCTCGAGACTCAAATTTAACTTTTGTACTTAAAATGATCACCAGTGAAGAAATAAGAGAATCTTTCCTTTCATATTTTGAAGAACAAGGCCATATGAGAATGGCAAGTGCTTCTTTAATACCGGTCGGAGACCCTACCCTACTTTTAACCACAGCAGGAATGGTTCAATTTAAGCCATATTTTTCTGGGGAATCGGAACCTCCACATCCAAGGCTAACCTCCTCTCAAAAGTCTTTCCGAACAGTGGACATTGATGAAGTAGGAGATTCCACTCACCTCACTTTCTTTGAAATGTTAGGAAACTTTAGTATCGGAGATTACTTTAAAAAAGAAGCTATCCAACATGGTTTGGACTGCCTTTCTAAAAAAATGGGTTTAGCAAAAGATGAATTTGCTATAACAATTCATACAACGGACGATGAAGCAGAAGCACTTTGGATAGCTGCAGGAATTCCTAAAAACAGAATCTTTCGCTTTGGTGACTCCGATAACTGGTGGGGGCCCGCTGGTGCCGAAGGTCCATGCGGTCCATGCAGCGAGCTACATTATGACTTCGGACCTAAATTAAGTTGTGGAGATAAAGGTTGCGCTCCAAATTGCACAAATAATATGCCGAATTCAAATGAAACGTGTAAACGATACGTGGAACTATGGAATTTAGTATTTATGCAGTTTTACCATAAATTAGATGGTAGTCGAGATCCCCTCCCCGCTCCGAGCGTCGATACAGGAATGGGATTAGAACGGTTAACTGTAATTCTCCAAAATGTTAAAGATATATACGACACAGATCTTTTCACTCCAATAATTGCGAAAATCTCTGAACTTTCTGGAAAGAAATATGGCTCCGATCATATTACTGACATGGCCTTTCGTGTTGTGTCAGAACATGCTCGCAGCTCAGTATTTTTAATAGCAGACGGAGTCGTCCCCGGAAATGAAGATAGAGGATACGTGCTTCGAAGAATTATTCGACGATCTATAAGATTCGGTAGAACACTCGGGTTAGCAGAAGGGTTTTTAGGTCCTATAGCAGATATTGTAATTAATAAAATGAAGTCTGTTTATCCGGAACTGAATTTGCACGAAAATTTCATTAGAACCGTTCTTTCACTCGAGGAACAACGGTTTACCAATGTATTTCAACAAGGTTATATCTTACTTAATGATGCTTTAGAAAATGCAAAACAAACTAAAGAAGACTTATCCGGAGAACTGGCATTCAAACTATGGGATACATACGGTTTTCCTTTAGAAATAACGTTAGAAATTGCAGCTGAAAAAAACATTTTAGTCAATGTTGATTCCTTCAACACTGAGATGGAAAATCAAAAAAAACGTGGGCGAGCCTCTGGAAAGTTCGATGACGACAGATCTAAAATCAAAGTTTATGAGAGTTTGTCAGTGGGATCCACTCAATTTTTAGGGTATGAACAATTAGCAGCAGACACGGTAATCGTCGGTTTAATCTGTGAGGATGAAAGGGTATCTGAAGTTAAGGCAGATGATTCAATAGAAATAGTGATGCGCGAAACGCCTTTCTATCCTGAAGGAGGTGGACAGGTTGGCGATGGAGGTCAAATTTCAGGAACGAACGGCGAAATTGAAATTCATGACACCCAAACGGTTATGCCTGGGTTGATAGTTCACTTCGGCAAGGTTAAGCAGGGCACTTTCAGTTTAGGTGAAAAGGTAAGCGCTTATGTCCACCCAATACGAAGAGAGGACACCGCTCGAAACCATACTAGCACGCATATGGTTCATGCCGCTCTTAGGCAAGTTCTTGGCACTCATGTGCGTCAAGCCGGATCATACGTCGCACCAGATAAATTAAGATTTGATTTTACTCACCCACAAGCTGTCACGTTAAAAGAAATAAAACTTGTACAAAAACTAGTTAATGAGAAAATTCGTGCCAACGCGAGAGTGCAATCTAGTGAAGATGAATATACAAAGGCTATCGAACGTGGAGCATTGGCTTTTTTTGGTGACAAATATGAACAAAAAGTCAGACTAGTAGAAATAGCAAACGGAGCAACTTTCAGCTTTGAAGTTTGCGGAGGAACTCATGTTAAAGCCACTGGCGAAATTGGGTCCATGTACATCTTGTCTGAACAAAGTATTGGTTCGGGAATTAGGCGACTAGAGGCAGTAAGTGGCAGAGAGTCAGAAAGATTTGCTTGGGATATTTTGCAACAACAAGAGAAAGTATCAAGATTATTACAGGCATCATCAGCCGAAATTGAAAGTCGCATAGAAAAACTTGTTGAAGAGAACAATCAATTAAAGAGACGTAATGAAGAATCAGAAAGAAAGTCTGCGTTAAATTCTGTAGCAAATCTGCTAGACAACAAGCAAAATATTAAAGGGATATCTGTATTGGTTCAAAAGGTCGATGCGCCCGATCAAGATACTTTAAGAAACATTGGAGACTGGCTCAGAGATAAAATGGGTAGTGGTGTAGTTGTAGTTGGTGCAGTAATAAATGATCGACCTCAATTAGTAGCTATGGTAACAAAAGACATTATTTCAAAAGGCCTTGACGCTTCCAATATTGCTAAAGAGTCAGCTAAAGTGATGCAAGGCGGAGGTGGAGGTAGAGCTGATGTTGCTCAGGCAGGAGGAAAATTGGCTCATAAATTAGATGATGCTCTATCTAAAGTGCCAAATATAGTTGAATCTAGTATCAAGGAATAGAAAGATATGAACGATATCTCTCAGGTCTTTATTGGAGTTGACCTTGGAGATAAACGTATTGGATTATCTAAAAGCGATCCTTCAGGATTAATAGCGAGTCCAGTTAAAACAATACCAACTGTAAATGTAAATACAGACATCCAAAACGTGGTCACATTTGCAACAGAATGTGACGCTCAGAAAATCATAATCGGACTTCCACTTCTAATGTCAGGCGAGAAAGGATCTCAAGCAAACAAAGCTACAAAATTTGCGGAATTATTATCTGAAAACACCTCTATAACTGTAGAAGCGGAGGATGAAAGGTTGTCTTCTGTAGAAGCAGAAAATATATTAAATTTCAACCACAAGAAATCTCGATTAAAAAACAAACCTTTGGACTCTTACGCAGCAGCAATAATTCTGCAGAGATATTTGGACCGGTTAAACAAAGGTTAAGTAAACATGAAGCAACTAGGCATAATTGGTTACCAACTTTCACATTCAATATCACCCGAATTTCAACAAGCCGCATTAGATCATCATAAAATAAATGCTGAATTCCATCGTTGGGAAATAAAAGAAGATGAACTGAATTCATTCTTTGAAACCATTCAGGATGCTGATTTCGTTGGAGCGTCAGTTACTATTCCTTACAAAGAGAAATGCGTGGATTTAGTCGATAAGGTAAGCGACTCCGCAAACCTTATCGGAGCAGTAAACTGTATTGTTAATACGAATAATCAGCTTGTTGGGCACAACACTGATGGCTCGGGTTTTATCAGGGCTTTAAAAACAAAACATGGATTTAATCTGAAGAAAAAAAAGGTACTGTTGATTGGGGCTGGAGGCGCAGCTAAAGCTATATCACACTCATTAATTAAAGAAAATATTAAAGAAATAACAATAGCTAACCGAACAGTTTCTAGAGGAGATGAATTAGCACAAAAATTAAAATCCATTACTACTAAAGTCAATTCTATTAAATTAGAACGGCAGTCATTAATTAAACCATTGAAGGATGTAGATCTTATAGTTAATACTACTTCTATAGGAATGAAAAATAGTTTACATCCAGAACATTCTCCAATTCCAATAGATTTAATACCTAATAATGCAATAGTAAATGACATAGTCTATAACCCGATTGAGACTCCATTAATTAAGGCTGCAAAAATGAGAAATGCTTCTACAATTGGAGGGTTAGACATGCTGGTTTATCAAGGGGTAGAGGCTTTCGAATTATGGACAGGAAGGCGTGCGCCGGAAACTATTATGTACGATGCTGCTAGAGAGGCTTTGGGATTATGAATAAAAATATTGTCTTTTTAACTGGGTTTTCAGGAACTGGTAAAACTACTGTTGGCCGTAAAGTTGCTCAACTTTTACAATGGCGGTTTTTAGATATTGATGAAGAAATAAGCGTTGATACCGGACAAAGTGTTAGTCAGATTTTTTCAAATCTCGGTGAATCAACTTTTAGGAATTTAGAGCACAAAAAACTATTAGAGATTATCGCTGAGGGCAATTTAATAATATCGACTGGCGGGGGAATTCTAACTGATTCTCGAAACCCTGCCGTAATGGCTGAAAGCGGCACCATAATATGTTTAGAATCGAGAGTAGATACAATCGCTAAACGCCTAAATTGTGATATATCATCCGAAATTCGCCCAATGCTTAACGATGATTTGTCAACAGACGCTATATTGACGCTTAAAGGAAGTCGACAACATCTTTACTCTAAAGCTGATTGGACTATTCATACTGATAAATTAGACCCAAAAACTGTAGCTGAAGAAGTTGTTAGAGCAATTTATTTACTAGATCAATCTCAAGATACAGGAATATTGGGAATTGCGCCTGAAGAGCTTTCGAGTGTAGTCGATGCTAAAAACGGTAAGTATCCCATATGGGTAGCAAAAGGAAACATAGGGCAGGCGGGCATCCGATTAAAACAAGCAATAAACCCATCAGTCGCATACGTAATAACAGACCAAGGAGCAAGCATCTACGCACGCGAGGTTCAAAAATCGATGGAATCAAGTGGCATTGAATCCCATTCTTTTACTATGGAACCCGGAGAGGATCATAAAAAACTATCTACCGTCGAGTTGATTTATAAATGGCTTTCGGAACGGAAAGCCGAGAGAAATCATGCAATAGTGGCAGTCGGGGGAGGCGTTGTTGGAGATTTAGCAGGATATGTAGCTGCCACATATCTTAGAGGAATGCCTGTTGTGCATGTTCCTACAACTCTTCTATCTATGATGGACTCTTCTATTGGCGGGAAAACAGGTGTTGACCTTGCACAGGGTAAAAATTTAGTGGGGAGCTTTCATCAACCACAATTTGTATTAGTAGATACAAATACGCTTCAGACCCTACCAAAACGTATTTTAAGTGAAGGTTGGGCCGAAGGTTTAAAACATGGGTTAGCATTAGATAAATCACTACTAGAGAGCTTTGAAAATAATTCTTCTGCTTTGAAGAATCTAGACTTAGATATCATCACAAAATTAATAAAACATAGTATATCCATTAAAGCCCAAGTGGTCACAGCAGACGAATTTGAGAAACTTGGAAGAAGGATTTTACTTAATTACGGTCATACCATCGGCCACGCTATTGAATCAATGACCAACTACTCTTTATACCTTCATGGAGAAGCTGTCAGTATTGGTATGATGGCAGCAGCTCATATTTCTGTAGCTAAGAACTTATTAAGTAATGACGATTTAATGAGGCAAGAAACTTTATTGAAAACTTTCAACTTACCTACTCAACATCAAAATCTAAGTATCGATAAGATAAAGAATAGGATTTTGTCCGACAAAAAAGTTAATCGCGGAAAGATTAATTGGGTGTTATTGAAAGGAATTGGATCAGCAGAAACAAATTGTGAAGTAACCGACCTTGAAATAACACAATCCCTTAAAAATGTTAGTTCAGTTTAAATTAACCAAAGTGGAAGATTTAATTTATTGATTTTTAAATTAGAAGCTACAGATGGGCGAGCTAGAAGTGGATCCATATATACCCCAAAAGGGTCGATAACTACTCCAGTTTTTATGCCGGTTGGCACGCAAGGTAGTGTTAAGTCGCTTGACCCTAATGACTTAAGTCAGCTAGATGCCCAGATTATTCTTGGGAACACTTATCACCTATATCTAAGACCAGGTGTTGATTTAATCAAAGATTTTGGTGGATTAGGGAAATTCATGGGCTGGCCTGGACCCATCTTAACTGACTCAGGAGGATTCCAAGGATTCAGCTTAGGTAGGTTAATGAAAATAGATGAGAATGGAATTAAATTTACGTCGCATTTGGACGGCTCAGCTCATTTATTTACCCCTGAAAAAGTAATAAATTACCAAGAATCACTTGGGGCAGATATTGTAATGCCTTTAGATTGGTGCCTTGAACTTCCTAGTGAATTCGACACAGTAAAAATGTCCGTAGAAAGAACCAGTTTATGGGCAAAGCGGTCGCTTGATTCTAAAACTAGAGATACTTATGCCCTTTTTGGGATTGTACAGGGTGGAACAGAAAAGAAACTAAGGGAATTGTCGGCGAAGCAAATCACAAGCTTAAATTTTGACGGGTATTCAATTGGAGGATTAAGTGTAGGTGAGTCGAAATCTCAAATGTATGGTATAGCTTCTTTTACGGCAGAGTTGCTGCCTGAAGATAAACCAAGGTATTTAATGGGAGTAGGGTCCCCAGAAGATTTGTTAGAGTCTGTTGCTGTGGGAATAGATATGTTCGATTGTGTTTTACCCACAAGAGTTGCTAGAAATGGTAGTTTGTTCACTTCTAAAGGAAGAATTAACATAGTCGGGAAGCGATTTAGAAGCATGAATGAACCTATCCAATCTAATTGTGATTGTTATACATGCATGAATTTTACTGCAAGTTATTTAAGTCATCTTTTTAGAGCAAAAGAACTGTTGGGCTACAGGTTAGCATCAATACATAATTTGCGTTTTATAACTTACTTAATGGCAAATATTAGAAATTCAATTCAGCAGGGCGAATTTAACGACTTTAAAAACAAGTTTTTAAGCGAATATCAAACTACGGACGAATCAATAAGAATTAACCAGAAAAAAAAATGGTTAGATATTAAAAATAAAACTTTTGGTAAGTAAGAGTTTAATAACCGCCAGCTACAGCCGGGACAATTGAAATCTCGTCTCCAGATTTAGTAAGCGTATCTAGGCCATCCAAGAACCGGATATCTTCTCCGTTTATGTAAACATTAACAAAATTTCGTAGGGCGCCAGATTCGTCACACAGCCTATCTTTAATACCTGGATAAGCATCATTTAAGGCTTCAATAACTGCTGCTAAATTTCCTGCTTCCACGTTTACTTTATCAGCTCCATTTGTAACTTTACGTAATGGGGCTGGAATCCTAACTTCAATGCTCATATTTAATAAAACCTCTAATATTAGCCTTCAACTACATCACCAGAAATTGGATCTACACGAACTTCCTTTGTAGAAACCCAATCTAAGGCTCTTTGTATTTCATTTTCTTCGCCTTCTATTTCTAACACAACCCATCCCATATCCTCTCTAACGTCGGCCCTCCTAATGTTTGTCACCAAGTCGAAGTCTTTACTTAAAATAGAAATGATTGGTTCTTTTATCATCTCTTGTTCATAGGTGAATTTTACTCTTTTAATGGGCATTATAAGTTCCTTTTATTCCAAACATCAAGAGCGTCTTGAAAGGACTTGTAATCTGGATCCGTAAACACTGGATCAGCAGCATCCTCGATCACTTCAAGCGTCTTAAGTCCGTTACCTGTTACAAAAGCGACCACCACCTCATCAGTTGAAATTATACCTCTTTTGGCAAGTGATCTTAAAGCTGATATAACAACACCGCCGGCTGTTTCAGTAAAAATACCCTCCGTTTCAGCAAGGAGTTTCATACACTCTGCAACTTCGGGTTCTGGTACTCTAACAGCATTTCCTTTTGTTTCAGCTATCGTCTTAAGTGCATAAAATCCGTCAGCTGGATTACCAATAGCTAAGGATTTAGCTATTGTGTCAGGTCTAACTGGTTTGACATGATATGTGTCTTGATCAAATGCATCTACAATTGGAGAGCATCCTTCAGGCTGAGCTAAATCCATAATTGTGTTTACAGATTCAAGTAAACCCAGATCATGAAATTCATTTAATCCCTTCCATATTTTTGTAAACAAAGAACCAGAAGCAGCAGGAACTATACACCTGTCTGGAGCACGCCAACCAAGTTGTTCAGCAACCTCGTAACCTAAAGTTTTACTCCCCTCACTGTAGAATGGCCTCATATTGACATTAACGAATGCCCACTTATGGTTATCTGCTAATTCACTACATAAACGATTCACTTCATCATAGGTGCCGTCAACTGCAACTAATGTAGCTCCATATATAGCAGCTCCCAGTATTTTGCCTTGTTCAAGATCAGATGGGAAAAAAACCTTTGTATCCATCTTTGCTTTAGCTCCGTGAGCAGAAACAGATCCAGCTAAATTACCAGTTGAAGCACAAGCTAGTGTATCGAACCCGAATTCTAAAGCTTTATTTGTTGCGACAGAAACCACCCTATCTTTAAAAGAAAATGTCGGATTGGTACTATCATTTTTTATGTATAGATTGTTTAAACCTAGTATTTTGCCAAGATTATCAGCTTTAACTAAAGGGGTAAATCCTGTACCCATATCAATTCCAGCATCTCTTGCAACTGGTAATAAATCTTCATATCTCCATATAGATAAAGGTCCATTCTGGATCTTATCTTTAGAAATTACCTTTTTTATAGCCTCATAGTCATATCCGACTTCTAAAGGACCGAAGCAAAATTCGCATACATGCTCCGGTGATACGGGGTATTCCCGACCACATTCACGACAATACAAACACTTAATATATGGCACGTAATTTCTCAGGTTTTATTAATAATACTTTAAACATTATAAATCGCGGGTGTAGACTGCCCCATGACTCATCTGATCGTAGCAATTGCCTATCCTGGGTGTCAATGAATTATGAGCTTCTTTTAAAAATCAAATCCCTAAAATAAGCAGATCGGCAAATTGGCTTCAATATATGGCTTGATTAGAAAAATCCTTTCTTAGTAAAAACCCCTGCCAAAACTTCGATTCCTTTGCTTATATCTTCAGGCGAATTGTAGCCGAAGCATAATCTGGCATAACTCTCACCAGAATTACCATCTGCTGCAAACATCGTTCCAGGCTGATAGCCAACACCAGCCCTCAACGCTTGATCTGTGATACTCGATAAATCCACTGAGTCAGGCATCTGCATCCATAAATACAACCCTCCTTCAGGCACACTCCATTTTGCGTTAGAACCAAACATCTCTCCAATCGTTGAAACCATCGTGTCGCGTCTATCTCTCTGGATCTTAAGAATTTTTTTTACGTGATTATCTAAACCTGAAATAGCATATCTGTGAATCGCAAGTGCAGCAAATTCGTTCACGCCACTCCCACTTGTTTTACGAACCATTCTAAAGCGACCAATTATTTCTTCGGGTCCTGCAAAGTAACCCATCCTAAGACCAGGAGCGATAGTTTTAGAAAAAGAGCCCACATACATCACCTGACCTGTTGGATCTAATGAATGTATTGCAGGCACATTCTCACCTTCATACCGTAAATCAACATAACAATCATCTTCTAAAATTGGTATCTCATAAAAAGATGCTATATCCAAAAGTGCTTTTCGCCTTTCTAAACTCATCGTCCAGCCTTGTGGATTTTGAAATGTAGGTATCGTGTAAATTAGTTTTGGCCTTTTTTCATGCGCAACCAAATCTGCAATTACTCTCTCTAGGGTGTCAGAAATCATCCCTGAGTCATCGCACTCAATACCATGAATTTCAGCACCTGAAATCTTTAACTTTGTTAAAGTATTCGAATAGCAAAAGTCTTCAGTAATTACGGTATCACCGGGGTCTATTAACAAGTCAATGATCATGGAAATATGTTGAGATGACCCATCACCTAACACTATTTGCTCTGGATCAACTGTCATTTTCCTATCTCTTTTTAATTTATGTGAGACGTACTCTCGCAAAGGTCCGTATCCTTGCACATCTGGGTATAAAGCAAGATCAGAACCCTCTTCTGAAAGGCCTTGTGTAAGAGCCCTAACAAGATCATCTATAGGTAGAGAATCTGGGTCGGGATAAGCAATAGCAAAGTCATATTTACCTCGGGGCAACTCACTGCGATCACGAAAAGGAGGCGCTTGTTTAGACAGTATTTTGTCAAATTCAATAAGTTTTTTCTTTTTCAATTTAATTACTCCAGCTTCCTATATTTTATCCAGTTGATTTATCTGCAGATCTAATTATCATCTTCCACTCTTATTCGAAGTCTCTTGTTCCCTTTACCTTTACTTTCATGTCCAACAATTACGATCTTACCAACCTCACCCGTATTTGAAACGTGAGTCCCTCCATCAGCTTGAGTATCTAGCCCCACAATTTCAACAATTCGAACCTCCTCAATGTTAGATGGCAATAGATTAATTTTTGTGCGAATCAAGTCAGGAATTTTAAAAGCTTCTTCACGAGGTAAAAACTTTACGGCTATTTCGCGTTTCTTAGCAACTTCAATATCTATAGCTCTCTGGACCGTAATGACAAAACCAGAAGAAATCTCGTCCAATTCAAAGTCCATCCTTGCTTCCAGAGGCTTCATGTTACCTCCTGTCACTTGAACTCCATAGTCTCTCCAGATTACCCCACATAAAATATGTAGCGCCGTATGAGTTCTCATTAATTGGTATCTACGTTCCCAATCGATTACTCCAGAAACTATTTGACCTACTTTAAGTTTATTATCGTTTGTTAGATGTATTAACTGACCACCAATTCGTTTAACTTCAATAACATTTAACTCACCACCATCAAATTTGAGCAGCCCTGAATCAGCAGGTTGCCCTCCTCCACCTGGATAAAAAACTGTTTCTGCTAATTCCACTCCCTCAGACAATACATTCTTTACTACAGTTATCATGCTTTTTTGATATGCATCAACGTGTGCGAGTATTTCTGTCAAAACGTCCTCCAACAAAAATGAATTTTAAAAAATACTGGACTTTTATTTTATCGAATTAATAATCAAGTATAAAATATTAGAGTGAAACAAACTAATTATGACATAGCAGTGATTGGGGCCGGCATTATTGGCTTAGCTACAGCAATGCAATTAACGGATAAATACCCTTCATACAGAGTGATCGTGCTAGATAAAGAAAAGTCTACTGCCAAACACCAAACAGGCCATAACAGCGGGGTTATACACGCTGGCATTTATTATAAGCCCGGTTCAGCTAAAGCAAGTTTCTGTTACACAGGTAATAAAGAGTTAAGACAATTCTGTGACAATAATAATGTTCCTTACAAGATGTGCGGCAAATTAGTAATTGCTATTAAAGATAGTGAAATCCCTATGTTGGAAGAATTGTACAAAAGAGGTACAGCTAATGGCGTTGAGGGGCTACAAATGATTGGAAAGGAAGAACTGCGCGAAAAGGAACCTAACGCAGCTGGAATAAAAGCAATCTGGTCCCCAAACACAGGGATAATTGATTATAAAAAAGTCGCAACTGCCTACGCTGATATATTTAAAAACAATGGAGGAGAGCTACTCCTAGACTCAAAGGTTATATCTTTGAGTCAGTCCCCCGAAAACGTTTTTATAGAAACAGAGAAAGACACTATTACTGCTAAACATATTATTAATTGCGCAGGATTACATGCCGATCGTATTGCAGGATTGATGGGACTTGATACTGGGATACGTATTGTCCCTTTCAGGGGAGAATATTACTCAGTAGACAAAACACGCGGAAACCTAATCAATGGTTTGATCTACCCTGTTCCTGACCCAGCTATGCCGTTTTTAGGGGTCCACTTCACAACGAGAATAGATGGAAGTGTTGAAGCAGGACCTAATGCGGTTCTTGCATTTGCCAGAGAAGGTTATTCTAAACTCTCATTCAATCTAAATGATGTTTTAAATACAGTGTCTTTTCCAGGGTTCTGGAAAATGTCAGTAAAGCACTTGAGAACGGGACTATCAGAACAATACAGATCACTTAATAAAAATTTATTCCTGAAATCGCTCCAATACTTGGTACCAGATATCCATATGTCTGATTTAATTGCTCCTGGAGCAGGAGTAAGAGCACAAGCAGTTGATAGGGGCGGAAACTTACTACAAGACTTCTCCATAATAGAACAAAAAAACGCGATCCATGTTTTAAGCGCTCCTTCACCAGGAGCAACATCATCTTTGACAATCGGCAAACACATAGTTGCCCTAGCTCAAAAAAATTTCGAGCTCTAATCAACTACATCATTAAAATTCCACGGAGATTTTTACCAGCATGTAAGTCTGCAAACGCTTCATTAACTGCATCTAACGGATAAGTAGAACTCACCATGTCATCAAGGTTAAGTTTTCCAGCTTTATAAAGATCAAGTAGTTTTGGTATATCAACACTCATTCGTGCTCCTCCGTACCCAGTACCCCTTATAGCTTTTTCAGTAAACGGAAAATCCAAAGCTGGAATTGACACTTCATCTCCCACTTTTGCTCCGCCAATCACTACAGCAGTTCCACACTTGGCTAGTGCATCCCAACAATCTCTCATCAATTGAGGATGACCCACAGCTTCAAAAGTATAGTTTGCTCCCCCACCTGTAATTCGTTGAATCTCTTCTACCGCATTTATTTTAGATGCGTCCACAGTATGAGTGGCTCCAAAATGTTTAGCTAAGTCCAATTTATTTGATTTATTATCTACAGCAATAATCGGGTATGCACCTGACAAAACGGCTCCCTGTATACAACTTATCCCAACCCCACCAGACCCAAAAATTGCTACGCTTTCACCAGCCGAAGGTTTTGCTGTATTAATCACGGCACCTACACCTGTCATTACCGCACATCCAACCAATGCCGCTTTGTCCAGAGGAATATCTTTATCTATTTTAACTACACTTTTTTCATCACATATAGTGTGTTCTGCCATAGTAGAGATTCCCAAAAAATGATAATACGGAGTACCGTCTTTATGGTAGCGATTAGTTCCATCTGAAAGAGTATTTCCAGATACCATCTCACCCCTTCCTATATCACACATATTAGATTTACCTACTGTACAGTAATAACAATTTCCACAAGCATAAATCCACGATAGAACCACGTGATCTCCGGTCTTAACAGTGGTCACTGCACTGCCTACCTTTTCTACTACTCCGGCTCCTTCATGGCCTAATATCATTGGCATACCACCTTCCCAGTATTGTTCTCCTAAAACAAAGGCGTAATCACTGTGGCAAACACCTGAAGCAGCTATTTTAACTTTTACTTCTGTGGGTTTTGGATCATCAATCTCAATTTCCTCAACCTTCATAGGTTGACCGTAATTATGTAATACAGCTGCTCTCAATTTAGCCCTCCGGATTATTTAATGTTATATATTAGTGAAAACCAGCAATGTAGGATTATCCCATTCTGAAATTTAATGTCAAGAAGTCGAATCAATAATTTAATAACTCATCAATTACTGATATAGACTGTGGAGATGGAGTCAAAATATGGAACAACATGATATAGCCGTAATTGGAGGAGATGGTATTGGCGTGGAGGTGATCGAGCAAGGAATAAAAGTTATGGATACTTTGGGTTCAAAGCACGACTTTAACCTTAACTATACAGAGCTGCCTTGGGGAAGTGATTGGTACTTCAAAAATGGAAGTATGATGCCGACTGATGCCATTCAGCAACTATCCACTTACGATGCTATATATCTCGGAGCGGTCGGTCATCCAGACCTGCAAGATCATGTAACTTTAAACGGACTCCTATTACCTATAAGAAGAGCTTTTGATCAATATGTTTGTTTAAGACCATCGGTTCTCTACCCAGGTATAAATTCACCTTTATCTGGTTATGAAAGTGGTGACATAGATTTGGTGGTAGTTCGTGAGAATACTGAAGGTGAATATGCAAACGCCGGAGGATTTCAATATCTAGATTTTTCAACAGAATTGGCGGTTCAAACTGCTATTTTCACAAGACATGGCTGCGAAAGAGTAATTAAATATGCTTTTGACTTAGCCGTTAGTCGTGCAGGTAAAAAACGTGTTACTTCAATTACGAAATCTAATGCTCAAGGATATGGCATGGTAGTGTGGGACAGAGCATTCGAAAGAATAGCTCCTCAGTACCCAGGAATTGAAACAGAGTCTTTATTGATTGATGCAGCGTGTATGGAATTCATCAGAAGACCCAATAGTTTCGACGTGGTCGTTGGTTCAAACTTATTCGGCGACATACTGACCGATATAGGCGGAATGATAACGGGTAGTATAGGTTTGTCAGGCAGTGCAAACATTGATCCTGAAAGACGTTTTCCTTCTATGTTTGAACCTGTTCATGGCAGTGCGCCTGATATAGCAGGTAAGGGTATCGCTAACCCAATAGCTGCAATTCTATCTGGGGCTATGATGTTAAGACATCTCGGTAAGAAAGCAGCAGGCTCCGAAATCGAAGCTGCGGTTCTAAAAGTATTAGGGAATGGAACAGTATTAACTCCAGACCTTGGGGGTAAATCTAATACTGTCGATATGGGAGATTCTATAGTTGCTGCTCTAGCATAAGAATATACATCAATGGAATCTCAGTTACAAAAACAAAGTTCTCAATCTAATTTAATCGATGTAATTAACAAACGTGGCCTACGATTAACATCCCCTAGAAAGCTTATTGTCCAATACCTAAGCAGTAAAGACGCTGGATTTACCGCTGATGGAATTAAATCCGGGTTACCGTCGGTTTCAAGGGCAACTGTCTTTAGAACCTTAAAATTATTACTGGATGCAGATGTCATATGTAGAGTCGCCACTATTGAAGGTGTCCCTAGGTACGCGCTATCAAAAGGAGAACATCACCACCACACGGTGTGTATAAAGTGCGATAAAGTTGGGGAGTTTAAAGCATCAATGATTGAAAAGCTATTAGACACATTAAATCCAGAAATTCCCGGACAAATAATGGGACATAATATTGAATTTCATATAATTTGCAACGACTGCTCTAAAATATAACTTATTTCATAACTTTAAAATATTTTACTCGTCGGCTTTCTCTTCGTCATGAATTTCTTCTATATGGATTTCTTCTATATGGCTATGATTAGGTTCGATGTGCTGATGTGCAATCGTGCCTATTATGACTCCTATTCCAATCCCTACAAATAACATTAAAGTTTGTAATCCTAATCTGGATTTTTCAGTTATATGTATTGAAGGAATTATGTCGCTCAAAGCAATGTATAATAGAAATCCTGCAACACCTCCATATATATACCCGATTGGTAGATCTATATCGGTGCCAAACTGATATGTAACTACCGCTCCAATGATCGTGATGAAAGAAGCCCCAACATTTCTAAATATAGTCTGTCTTTTTGTAAACCCACTACGCATTTGAATTGCAAACTCGCCTACTTCTTGAGGTAAATCATGAGCAGAAAGCGCTATCGCAGTCGCCACCCCTGTAGCCGGGCTTACTAAAAATGCTCCACCGAGTGATACGCCATCGATAAAGTTGTGGAACGCATCTCCTATTAGAAACAGCCATCCCTGTGTCTTATTTAAACCAGGTGCAGAAAGATTAGTGTCTTCTTCATGATGATGATGGAAACCACCAGAAACTTTTTCCAACAAAAAGAATACTATTATGCCAACTATGGTGGCTGTAATGACATTTTCAGCAGCTACGCCTTCATTAATAGCATGTGGAATTAAATCTCTTACCGTCATTAACAAGATGCCTGCAGCTAAAGGTGTCCCATAAAAAGTTAAATATTTAGCCCAGGAATCACGAGCAACCAGGATAAAAGCCAAAGTTAAAGATAGCAGTGATGCAGCTAAGCCAACTAATATAACTAGTAACAATCCGGACATATATTTTTGAATTCCTAATCTTAACTAAAATTTCTTATTGAGACTTAGTATCATTTAAGATTATTCTATCGACGAAGCTTTATAAATGTCAAATGAAATACTAACTATATGAGACTAGGTATCATTAAAAGCTTTCATATTCAGATCTTAAAGCCCTATAACTGATAATCATATTTATGAAGACACTAGCAATAACTATGTTCATCGGTTTAAAATTACCAAAGTACGCGGGAGTAGCTCAGCGGTAGAGTCCCTGCCTTCCAAGCAGGCTGTCGCCGGTTCGAATCCGGTCTCCCGCTCCAATTCTAAGCATATAAGTTTGATTCAGTAGTAATTTAATTGCCGAGAGACGCGTCAACCTTATTGAGAGCTCGAGCCATCAATTTGGCCTGTTCTTCAGTCATATTCATATGAAAGTTAAAGAGCAGGGTTCTACCCAGAATGTTAGTTGTGTTGGGACACATGTCCTTAGAATACTCTACTTGACCCTTATAAGAAGGGTCTTTCCATGGATAACCAGATGGATGGTGCGATCGTTTATTAAGTATTGATTCCCAAGCACTGTAGATGTGCCTGTCAGGTATACCTTCATTAAAAATAGCTGCGACTTCAACTCCTTCAGCTTTTAATGCATGAGCAAAGCCTTTTGCTAAAGCTTCATTCTCTACAATTACTCCAGCAGAAACCCCTGTATCCCCTTCAGAATCATCAATGTGTTGCAGCTTGTATGACCTTGCTTCGTCAAGTTCAGTCATAAATGCTCGTTTCAGCTTACGCTGGTGATCTAATACTTTTTGCAGTTTAGATAGTTGTACTCGCCCAACCGCTCCAATTAGCTCGCTCGCACGATAACCTTCACCAGGAAACGAATCTAGCTTGTATTCAATGTCATAAAATTGGCCCTGTGGTTTATCTCTCTTTTCCATATCTGGATTTGTAGTATTCCACATAGGTAACCCAGGATCCGAGCAATACAATATTCTTTCGTAAATGTCCCTATTATTTGTATACGCCATACCACCTTCACCAGTAGTTATCGTCTTAAAATAATTCAAACTCCAGGCAGCTGCGTCAGATTTTGACCCAATAGATTTTCCTTTATACTGGCCTCCAACAATCTGGCAACAATCTTCCACTACTTTTAATCCATGCCGTTTTGCGATTTCCAATATCTGATCTAATTTAGCAGGAACGCCTCTCATATGCGTGACTACTATAGCTTTCGTATGTGGTGTGATTTTTTTTTCAACGTCTGACGGGTCAAGCCCAAGTGAATCATCTATTTCAGCAATTACAGGTACAGCGCCAGTCGCAATTATTGCTGCAGGTGTAGCGATATAAGTATAACCAGAGACAATAGCTTCATCTCCAGGACCCAAGCCTACTCCCTTCATAGCGCACACCAATGCAGCAGTACCAGAGGTGACAATAAGTGTGTAACCAACACCTAATAACTCTGCTGCTTCTTTTTCAAATTGGTGACATTGACTCTTGGCGTCATACCTAAAAAGATCTTGGCTTCTTAGAACTTTGCTAACTGCTTCAATTTCTTCTTCGTCAACAATGCTAGGCCCAGAAACTCCAAAAGGAATCGGATCGGTTATCACAGGTGTACCGCCATCAATTGCTAATTTGTCTTCAGCGATCATTATTCTCTCCTAAACTTTCAAACCTAAAATTATCTCCATAAAAAAACGAAACATGAAACTTTTCGTAATGCTATGCCAATGCCTTACGTATATCAATATTTTCGATGGAAATGTTTGACATTTACGTCACCATCTGCTACTTTCCGTCCACCTTAGACGTTAGTAATCAAATTAAAGTATTACTAAATATTTTGATCAATCAATTCGATCAATCCGCCAAATTAAAAGAGGATCATTTTGGAAAAACTTGTACTTAAAAACATCAACAAGAACTATGGCTCAGTTGTAGCTGTGGACAATTTATCTCTTTCCATAGATGAGGGTGAATTTATCACCCTGCTCGGTCCCAGTGGTTGTGGGAAAACCACAACCTTACGAATGATCGGAGGGTTGGAAGACCCAGATAGCGGACAGATTTTCATTGAAGGTAAAAATATGACTAAAGTACCTCCTCATCAAAGACCCACCAATATGGTGTTTCAAAGTTACGCATTATTCCCACACTTAACGGTCTATAACAACGTAACTTTTGGACTTAAAAACCTAAAAGTGCCGGCAGATGAACAGCGATCGCGCGCCGAAAGAATGCTCAATTTAGTCGGGCTAAAAGGACTCGAGGAAAGGCGGCCTAACGAACTTAGTGGGGGGCAACAACAGAGAGTGGCTTTGGTGAGAGCATTAATTAATGAACCTGCTGTATTACTGTTAGATGAACCACTCGGGGCTTTGGACGCAAAACTTCGAAAAGCGATGCGATTTGAACTTAAACGAATCCAGCATGAATCTGGGGTATCTTTTGTTTTTGTGACTCATGACCAAGAAGAAGCCATCAGTCTTTCAGACAGAATTATTTTAATGGACCTTGGTAAAGTACAACAAGATGACTCGCCAAGAGGAATATTTGAAAGTCCGGCAAATCAATTTGCGGCTGACTTTGTAGGAGTGGGCAATTCAATCGAAGGCGATTGCACTGAAATATCTAAAAGTTCCACGCACATAAAATGGGGTGAAGGCAACCTAGCAAAACTACCAAAAATTACAGGAGTTACCGTTGGCTCCAAAACGAATATGTGGATCAGAGCAAGCGACGTCAGAATTGGCAAAGCGGTTAATGAAAATGAGGATTATTGGACTGGAACTGTAAGAGAATTACTTTATTACGGCGATCAAGTAGACCTTGTAATTGCAGTTGGTGACAAGGACGAACTCAGAAGCATAATTACCGCTGATCAGTTTTATGAAGAAAAAATCAAAATTGGAGACAGTATAAAAATAGCTTGGGATTCCGATAGAGTGAAAGTTTTCACGGCATGACCACTAACGCACAAGAATTTAAAACCTATTTCATAAACATTATTAGACCGAAATTAAAAATCGTGCCTAGTCTTCCACTAGCATTATGGGTTATTTTCTTTATAGCAGTCCCACTTTGTTTCACTGTAGTCTATAGTTTTCAAACGTACGGATACTATGTGGTTGATACGCCTTGGACTCTTGAAAACTACAGAGGTTTGTTTGACACCACTGCGTACTACAGAATGTTTTTAAAGTCAGTGATAGTTTCCCTCATTATTGCTATCGTAGGGATGATTATTGCGACTCCTATGGCATACTATCTGTCCAGGATTGCTAGTAAAAGACTAGGTTTTGCTTTGCTTCTAATTATGATCATTCCTTTATGGATGAATATCGTTGTTAGAAATTATGCCTGGATAAGCGTTACGATCAAAGGCGGTGTACTTGATAAAATGCATCAAGCTGTGGGGCTCACCTACGGTGAATGGCTTTTTCAGATCGAACTAGTAACAATTGTAGGAATCCTGCTATTTATACCAATATCTCTCCTTGTGTTGTATGGAAGTATGGGTAGTATAAGCCAGGAAATAGAAGAAGCTTCGATGGACTTAGGCAACAGCCGAATTAAAACGTTTTTTAAAACCATCTTCCCTCTGTCTGCATCCTCATATCAAACGGCGTTTTTACTCACTTTCATGCCGTCACTTGCCATGTATGTAACTCCGAAATTATTAGGTGGAGTCGACGGTATGTTACTAGCGAGTGTGCTCATGCCAGTTGTGAAATCTTCTCTTAATTTCGCTAAAGGGGGAGCTATTGTAATACCGATAATGATCCTATTGTTAGTAATAACATTTCTGCTTCGCCGAGGAATTAATATAGAAAATGTGTACAAGGCTGGAGTTGGTTCAAATATAGCACGTGCCACAAATCGTAAAAACCCATTGCTACTTTTGTACTGCCTGGTTGTAATTGTAATAAGTTACATCCCCGTTATGTCTTTGGTTTTCTTTTCATTTGATGCAAACCCTCTAGCAATGTTGCCACTTATGGGCCCGAGTTGGGTCTGGTATCAAGATATGTTAAATAGTAATGGACTCTTAAATGCATTAAAGGCAACTATTTTTGTCGCATTAGAAACTGCAGCAATATCAGTTTTGGTAAGCGCGCCAGCAGCATATGCGATAACTAGATTTAAATTTAGGGGAAGAGGATTGATAGTATTTATGAGTTTACTACCAATGCTTATACCTGAATTTATAACTGGGATGGCAATTATGTTAATGCTGGACGCTTTTGGAGCCAGACTTTCACTCCATACAATTGCAGTTGGACATGTAACACTCGCCATTCCATTTGTATTTCTGACTATTTTGGCACAGCAATATGGTTTTGATCGTCATATTGAAGAAGCATCTCAAGACTTAGGTTCTTCTCCAATTGCAGGATTTTTCAAAGTCACCCTACCTCAAATGATGCCTGCACTAGTCGCAGGAGCGTTTCTAGCAATCACTGTCTCATTTAATGACTTTGCAGTATCATTTTTGCTGACAGGTACAGATACCACATTCCCAGTGTTTATTTTCGGGCTTCTTAAAAGTGGAGTTTCCCCTACAGTTAATGCTGCAGGCAGCTTACTACTAGCAGCTGTTGTGCTTTTATTAATCATTGGGTTAATACGACCTTGGAAGTATCTAAGTTTTATTCCTAAGAAATATCGATTTTCAATATATTAATAATTAAAGCATTAATCTTTAATTATTAATTCAATAAATTACGATAACGTGCATAAAATAAATAAAAGTAATACAATGCGCCAAAAGTGCAATTATTCAATACGTTGCGAGCGCGCAAGAAAACGGAGGTTTTTACTGTGAGTGACACATTAAGTAAGATATTTAACAAGGACATAAGTCGGCGCCAATTTCTCAAAAGAGTTGCAATTGGAGCTGGTGGTGTAATGCTAGCCAGCCCTTTAGCTAGTATGGCAGCATCTTGTGGTGGAAGTGGAAACGTTAACATTAAAGTTTTGGGATGGGGAGATAAGCTAAACGACGATGTAAATGATGCCTTCAAAGCAGATACAGGTAATAGTGCAACATTTACTATCTTTACCGAAAATCCAGAAGCAATGGCTAAAATTAAATCCGATAAAACCGCTTTCGACACGGTATTCATAGATGGATTATGGGCCAATGGGCATTATAACGCTGGCACCATAGTTCCCATCGATTTTAAAGGGATGAAGATCTATGATGACTACTTCCCTCAGTTTGCTAATCTTGCTCCATGGCAGTTACCTAATGGCAACACGTTAGCAATTCCACATGCTTGGTCTGCTGACGGAATCATGTACAACAAAGATCACGTGGATCTTGGTGATAACCCAAGTTTTTCAGCATTATTTGACCCAAAGTACGAGGGCAAGGTAGCTATATACGACTCTTTCTATAGAAACTTCTTAAACGTTGCCCCAGCAGTGACGTCTGCCGGAATATTTAAGGATATGCACGTACAAGCATCAATTGACGGCGGTCCTGTAGAAGAAGCATATGATCTGTCACAAAGTTACCTTGACCAGACTCTTGCAGAAATGCTCAAGGCTAGAAAAAACTTTAAGATGGTCTGGCAAGATATCGATGAAATTACACGAGCTCTAGTCAGTGGAGAAATATGGATAGCCATAGGTGGTAACTATATTACTCAGAACTGTATAGATGCAGGTGCAACAAACATCGAATTCGCAACTCCTGCTGCTCATGACATTATGGGTTGGGTTGATGGACAATGCATAATTAAGAACGAGCAATATGATAAGAATCCAGACGCAGTATTGTCATGGATGGAACACTACCATAGTGCTGAGTCTCAAGTTAAAGTTATTGGTAACACGTGGTTGGCATCAACTAGCCGAGCTTGTTTGGATGGGCTAGAAAAGGCCTTCCCAGATGGTAAAGAACGTGTAGCCAAACTGGCCGCTAGAGATACCAGCACTGTAGATAAAATGTCATTGCTGAGACCTTTAGCTAACCCAGGTCCATTCCAAGATGCTTGGGCTGAATTCTTGGCAGCTGGATAAAGGCTAAAAGTTAGTTAATAGTTAGCACTTTAAGTTAATAAAGAAAAGCAGGAGTTAGCGGTAGCTCCTGCTTTTCTTTATTAATGGACAGATTTTAATATAATTAATATTGAAACTTATTTTTAAAAATGATTAAAGAACTATCTGGAAAAGTATCAACAGTATTGGGTCCTATAAATCCAAGTGACACAGGAATAACCCTGATGCACGAGCATGTATTCGTTGACGGTGCGTGTTTCCAATCAGTACCAGAAGAAGCTTCTCTTAGATCATTAATTCGGTCTGAAATTAAACCTGAGTTGATAAAACATCTTGCTAAACACTGGAATGTAATTTCCAACCATATCAAACTTAATGACTTCACCTTGATGCAAGAAGAATTGAAAAGTTTCGTTTTATCCGGGGGTAAAACTATTGTGGAGGCAACGAGTATCGGGATAGGTCGCGATCCAGTGGCTCTGGCCAAGATGGCGAGGGCCACTGGATTAAATATTGTTATGGGATCCAGCTACTACATTCCTGCATCATATCCAGAGTATCTTTCTAACATGACTGAAGATGATGTGTACGATCAAATTATGAGAGATATCGTTATTGGGATTGACAATACAGGCATAAAAGCAGGTCTGATCGGAGAAGTCGGTATTGGAGGGTCAATATCTCAACTTATTGATCGTGACCAAGAAATGCCTGAGGAAAAGGTTCTAAGAGCATCTGCAAGAGCACAAGCATCCACCGGTGCACCAATGATAATACACCCAAGCCCAATTAAAGAATCATTACTTAGAGTCTGTGAAATTATTATTGATTGCGGAGTAGACCCGTCAAAAATAGTTTTTGCACATATGGATGTACAGACTGAATTAAGCGTGCTTGAAACTTTGACCAAGCAAGGTTTCAATGTTGAATATGATTCATGGGGTATAGAGGATACCGAGTTAATAGATTCACAGGATGATGCATTGCAGCTGCCTAATGATAATCAAAGGTTACATCACCTCAGAAGTTTAATTAATAATGGGTACATAAATAACCTTATAATCACACAAGATATGTTTTTAGGACTTCAGTTACAAAGCAGCGGGGGAAAAGGGTACAGTCATATAATTGACAATATAATACCTCGTATGAAACATCTTGATTTTACTCAAAAAGAAATAAATAATATCTTAGTATTAAATCCTCAACGGATCCTTACTTTTAAATAAAACAGGAGATAGTGTTACAAAACATGACGAATCTAAATTCTGACGACAAATTACAAGGTTTTGGAGATGATCCAAACTTAACTCATTTACGAGTAGGGACCGACCCCCAAATCCTGGAAATATTAACCGACCCTTATGTGATATATCGGTCTAACCGATATGCTCCTGTTGTGAAAATAAAGGAAGTCGAATCTGATAAAGAATATATTTTATATATCAGTTCAACATCTTTAGCCCAACAACTAGAAGATATACGGACCTTTGATGGAGACGGGTCTTTGATTGGTATAAAAGTAGCGGTCAATAAGGATAGTGACGACCGTTTTGCTAAATATGAAGTCTCAGTGGAGTAAAAATGTTTTCGATTGGTACAGTTATGACTCTGAAGCCAGGAGGGTTTCCTGGATATAAAAAAGCTCACGATGACATATGGCCTGAATTAGCACAATTGATCAGTAATGCTGGGATTAGTATGTCAATTTATCGTCATGAAGATTTATTATTCATCCATGGAATCGCCCCTTCCGAAGAAAAATGGAACAGCATTGGTGGCGAAGTTCCAGAAAAATGGTATGAATGGATGACAGAATTTCTAGAGACAGACCCAAAAGGCAAGACAATTGTAACTCCTTTAACTGAAGCATTCTCATTTGGTGAGTTCTCTCAGTAATGAGTAAAGATTTTAATTGGTCAAGCTTTAATATGAGTAGAATTAGAGGTCTAAGCAAGCAGGTCGTTTATATTAACCTTGAAGACAACCACTCAAATATCCCGGTAAAACTTCCAGTAATGATCGTTAAAGGGAATACTGACGGACCTACATTAACTATTTTAGGGGGCGTTCACGGTGATGAATACGAAGGCCCATTAGCTATAAGGCAGTTATTTGAAAAGATAAATCCCTCTTCATTAAATGGAACATTCATTGGGTTGCCTCAATCAAATCCTCCTGCGGCAGAGGCTGGCACAAGGGAAAGTCCAATTGATAATTTAAACCTAGCTAGAGTTTTTCCTGGAAACCGAACTGGTACTATCACCCATAAAATAGCCCATTTTATCTCGACAAAACTTATTGATAAGACTGACTTTTTAATAGACTTACATAGCTCTGGAACTCACATATCAACCCCCACGCTAGTTGGCTATGATGCTTCAGCTAAAGGAATTGTCAACGGCTCTAAAGAATGTGCTTTATCTTTTGGAGTCCCTACAATTTGGGGCCATACTACACTTTCAAACGGCAGAAGCATTAGTTATGCCGATTCAATTAATATTCCTTGGTTATACACAGAGTGCTCTGGGGGGGGATGGTTACACACAAAAGAAGTTGAATTGTATAAGACAGGAGTGTTGAACGTCATGAGAAATCTTAAAATGATTAAAGGGAAGAGTAGCAACATTCAGCCAGAATTCCAACTATTAGGAAATGGAGATATGGAGGAATCCATTGCGGCTACGGTTTCGGGATATCTAGTCCCTAAAGTTGATATGTTATCAAGAGTCAAAAAAGATCAGTTGCTAGGAGAAATTTTAGGTCCAGCAAATGAGTTACTAGAAGAAATTAAAAGTCCACATAATGGGGTAATAGTCTTGATTAGACGATCCCCAGCAGTAACGGAAGGAGAATCCACTTTTTTAGTAACTGGCGAAGTAAGTTAACTAAACTTTAAATATGACATCTTAGAGTTTATCGCTAAGTTATAAGATAATATTAATCGAAATGAATAAACATAATTCACAAAACAAAAAAACGAAACGAACTACACTAAATCGCTTACCTCAACGAGGACACTACGATCAGGAAACCCTGTACTCCATACTTGATAGCGCATTAATTTGCAATGTCGCGTACGTGCACGAAAGTGAACCTAGAGCTATACCAACAGCATTCGTCAGAATTGAAAATGAATTTTTTATACATGGTAGCCGTGTCGCCGGTAATATCAAAGCTCTAGCATCAGGAATAATGGCGTGTATAAGTGTAACAAGGTTAGACGGTTTGGTTTTAGCCAGATCGGGCTTTAATCATTCAATGAATTACCGGTCAGTAATCATTTATGGGTCGGGCACTAAAGTTGATAGTAATGAAGAAAAGTTACCCATACTTAATGCTTTCATCGATCATTTAATTCCCGGGAGATCTGATGACGGTTTAAAGCCAATTTCTAAACAGAATCTAATTGATACAACATTGATTAAGTATCCCTTAAATGAAGTCTCTGCAAAAATTAGAACCGGTCATCCAAATGATGAGAATGACGATTACAATTTACCAGTTTGGGCAGGAATAATACCTATCCTTCGCCAATTTGGTGATCCAATTACAGACCCAAAAATGCGCTTCCCTACTGCTGTACCTGATTATGTAAAAACTTATCAGAAATAATCTCTCGATAATTAAACTAACAAATAACCCTTTACTCTAAATTGACTAAGACAATATTTATTACAGGTGTCTCTGGAACTATCGGTACAATTCTTAGGAATGCATTGTCAACGACATTTGAAGTTGATGGCATTGATTTGAACTATTCAACCGATATAAATTTACATGACATGACAGACCTAGATTCATGCTATAAGTTTTTTCAAAATATAGATGTAGTTATTGATTTAGCAGCAAGGGCTGACCAATATGCCAGTTGGAGTGAGATATATAATAACAACTTTATGGCAACCAGAAATGCCTTTGAAGCAGCTAAAATGGCTGGGGTGGAAAAATTTATTTTCGCCAGCTCTAACCATGCCGTTGGTAACTTTGAATCAGAAGATCCTTACAAAAGCATTGTAGTTGGAGACTATGAAAACATATCTCCTCAAAGTTTTGATTTTATTAGTTCAACTTGCCCCATAAGACCTGATGGACACTATGGGATAAGTAAAGCTCTTGGTGAATCAATTGGTCGTTACTACTCTGACATACATGGCCTAGCAGTATTCTGCTTAAGGATTGGTACGGTACGCGCTGACGACACGCCTCAAAATGTGCGCCAATTAGCTACTTTTCTTTTTCAAAAAGACTTAATTGATTTAATCTTAAAATGTATAGAGGCGCCTTCAGATTTAAAGTTTGGAATATATTATGGAGTTTCAAACAATAAATGGAGATTTTGGGATATCGAAAATGCATATATGGATTTAGGATATAAACCTCAGTGTAATGCAGAGGATTTCAGGAATACATTAAGTAGGTAAATTTATGAAAGCAGCTGTTTTAAGAAAAATAAATCAACCCTTATCCATTGAAGATATTTCTATAGACACGCCAAAAGCAAACGAGGTTTTGGTACAAACCAAAGCTTCTGGAGTATGTCGCAGTGATCTACATTATATTCAGGGAAGCTATTCACACGATTTGCCTGTAATTCTTGGGCATGAAGTCGCTGGCATTGTAGAAAAAGTAGGCTCGAATGTCACATATCTTTCTCCAGGAGATACAGTGGTAGGCTGTCTATCTATATTCTGTGGCAGGTGTGAAAGATGTCTTGGAGGAAGACCTGCTTTGTGTCTTAGGGATCCAATGTGGGGCCTTTCAAGGACTGGAAATGATAATCCAAAATTATATAAAGCCCAAGAGCCTATAAATCAGTTTTTACGACTATCTTCATTTGCAGAGATGATGTTAGTACACGAAAATGCTTTAGTTAAAGTAGATCCAGAAGTGCCTTTCGAACAACTGGCATTAATCGGATGCGGAGTTACAACTGGTCTAGGAGCAGTTCTAAAGACAGCTAGAATAGAAGCTGGTTCTACCGTAGCCGTGATAGGTTGCGGAGGCGTCGGCTTGAGTGCTATTCAAGGAGCAAGAATCGCCGGAGCATTAAGAATAATTGCTATAGATACGGTCGGAAGCAAACTTGAAATGGCTATGGCCCATGGTGCTACCGATACTATTAGTGCAACAGCAGGTGACGTCGTTCAAAACGTGATCGAAATGACTAATGGTGGAGTCGATTATTCATTTGATGCGCTAGGCATCAAACAAACTGCTGAACAGTCATACGATATGGTACGGGCAGGAGGCACGGCAACGATCGTTGGCTTAATAGCGGAAGGCGTCAAAATCGAGCTTGATGGTGTTGGTTTTATTGACGAAAAACGAATCCAAGGCTCATGCATGGGGTCTAACCAATTTAGAACAGATATGCCCAGATATATTGAATTATATAAGCAGGGAAGACTAAAAGTAGATAGCCTTGTTTCGCAGAAACTTAAAATTAATGAAATAAATAAAGCTTTCGATGATATGAAGACCGGTGAAGTAGCCCGAAGTGTTATTGTTTTCAATTGAAAAATTAATCTTCGATTTTTATATACTTTAAATGATCTAAATATTTGCTATACTTCAAAACTGAATGAATATATTACTAGTAGTATCAGAAAGTCATGGCGATGGTAAAACTGCTATCTCAGCAACTTTAGCTCACTATGTTGCCACATTAGGCAAAACAGTCACAGTTGTAAAACCTTTTGGTGGAACAAACGAACTTGGAGAAAACTCTGATTCACACATATTCTCCAGTCTTATCGGATCAAAACAATCTGACTGGCCTATAAAATTACCTGAAACCGGACTATTAGATAAACAGGGTCAGCCTTGTCAAGATCTTAAGAATGTTAAAAACGAACTAACAAATATTTCAAAAAATCACGACCTTGTCGTAGTGGAAATTTCATCTAAAATCCCGAAGTTTGAACAAGCGAAAATTGCCGAGTTTCTCGAAGCTAAGGTTTTAGCTGTTATTCGCCATAAACATGGACTCAAAGCAAATACGATCAGACAACAACTAAATTCGTTCGGACAGAATCTTTCAGGCATTTTAATAAATGCACGTACTAAACACACTTCACATGAAGTACAAGCTTCCTTCATTCCAGAACTTGAAGATTCAGACATTAAAGTATTTGGCACTATACCTGAGGAAAGAAAACTTCTGTCAGTGACGGTAGACCAAGTTGTGGAACATCTAAAAGGAGAGTACGTCTTGAAAGTTAAGGAGCGTTCAGGAGAGTTAATAGAAAACTTTCTGGTTGGAGGATGGACAATGGATGATGGCTCACTATATTTTGCTACAAAAGATAATAAAGCTGTAATAACTAGAGGGGACAGACCTGACTTACAAATGTCTGCTCTAAGCACAAAAACATCTTGTTTAATTATGACAAAAGGAATAAACCCTATCGAATACGTTGAATATGAAGCCCAAGAGGAAGGTGTGTCTATTGTTGTGGTAGGCAAAGATACAATTAGCACAATGGAATCCTTGGACTCCATAATTGACATTGCTAAATTTGATCATGTGGAAAAGCTAGAACGATTGCATGAACTTATTAAGTCTGAGGTCGATTCAAAGGCATTATTAGAGGCTATTGGAATAGCAAGTTAAACATAAAGCATCGCTCCAGTAATTGAAACTAAAGAACCGCCGTTATCATCAGCTGGACACTGATCATAACCCATTGATAGCCCTTTAGGCTTTTTATTGTAAGCTCTCTCAATCGTCTTCAACATCATGTATATAGGTGATAGGCCACAAATACGCCGTTTATCTGCTTCGAGTTTTGAGATTTGCAAGAAAAGATCCGCATCCCCTTCACAAATTGCAGCGATACTTTCATCGTCGTGTAAACCTAAACTATGCCTAGCTGCCGGTACTATTTGAGTGTTATCTCCAAATACTGGCCCAACATGAGCTAAATCTCCAGCAGCTACGATTAAAGTGCGCCGCTCATGAATGATTTCTGAAAGTATATTTATTGTCTCATCGATGAGTGGGCTTTTATCAGGTTCTCCACCATTTTCTATGTATTTATAAAATGACCCACATAAAATCGGTAACATTTTAAATGATATGTCCTTCATAAATCCATGCATCCATAGGCTTGCAAGCTCTATGGAATGTTCGCTTCTATGATGCAACTCTTCTCCAAGAATGGCATCGGGTCCTAATTTTTTAACGAGTTTTTCGACAAGTTCAATGTCGGTGTTTATAACCCCAAATGGAGTAGCATAATTCTGCAGTGTGCTAGTTATAGTTGATTCTCCGCCATAATGATCAGTGCCAAAAATGATCACCAACTCTATATCTTGCAAACTTAAAGCAGCAGCCTGCCATGTGGCAGCATATGTATCGCCTCCTCGCGCAAAATCTATATGAGGGCTCAAAATACCTACTAATGTTCCTGTATCTAAAGGGGGACTATTCATAGAATTTTTTTCACAAAAATCTAATATCATTTCCATCGCTTTAACTTTATCTTCAGGGTACACTTTTCCAGAATGCATCATTAAGCGACTAGACGGTTTCCTGTATTCTTCGGTAGTTTTAACTATAATTTGTTTAAGGTTTGAATTGTCTAGGAGAAATGCTCTATCAAGCTGATCCAGTAAATCTTTTATCTTTTGAGTAGATAAATCTAAACCAACACTTGCTTGAAGTGTACTTTTTAATTCATTCAAACCTTTAGTGCCATCCAGTATTCTTAATAAAGGAACTATCGGAGCCGGAATCAAGATGCTGTTTTCAGACAACATAAGAGGATCTTGTAAATATAAAAAATCTTTACCTTCGTGCTCTATCCATTTAGGGTCAAGAGAACTTCTTAATTTAAAGTTACTTACAGACATTGTATTTAATACACCTCATTATCTAGTCTTTCATGGTAACCTAGATGGTACTAGTATGCGAAAGATTTCACACTCACTGATCAACTTTTTGATCCCTGCAATATTTTTTACTGCTATAACAGTTTCCTGTTCTAGCACAGTCGATGTGCCATATTCAGTAGAAAGGGCTAATAAATTAAATGAAACAGTGATGTGTCCGGTGTGCCCAGGGGAATCTATCGACCAGTCCCAAAATCCGTTAGCGTTACAAATGCGCGACATAATAAAAGATAAATTAAATCAAGGATGGAGTGATCAACAAATAAAAGATTACTTTGTTGAAAAATATGGACCAAGCATACTCTTATCGCCTCCTAGATCTGGTGTTAGTTTAGTTGTTTGGGTTATACCTCCAATAATTGTCGTTTTGTCACTACTAATACTTATAATGGCTATTAAATCAATGAGGAGAAATAAAGTACGCTCCGATGGTTTAGAACAAATTAATCCATCTCCAGAAAAAATATCAGAGTATTCAAAAACATTAGAGAAAATTATCAATGAACCTTAAATTTTTTGAAATGGATAAAATATAATGTTCGTAGAAATAGGCTATATAGCTATCGGTGTTTCATTTGCTCTATCTACTTATATTTCAATTGCTTCTTTAGTTGGTGGAATAAAAAAGATACCCGAACTCATTGTAAGCGCCAGGTGGGGCCTATATTCGCTACCATTTTTACTGCTTGTTGCAGTTATAGCATTAGTTAATGCATTCATTACTAATGATTTTTCAGTTCGATATGTTGCTGAGAATTCAAACCTGGCAATGCCTCAACAATATACTTGGGTAGCTTTATATGCAGGAAATGCAGGATCACTCTTATTTATCGCCATCGTATTCTCTCTTTTAGCAGTAGCAGCTATATTATCTATTAGAAAATCCTTGCCTCACTCAACGCCATATGCTCTCGCATTAATGGCGTTAGTACTTACTTTTTTCTTAGGAATAATATGTTTTATGGCTAACCCACTAGAACGTTTACCTATTACTCCAGCAGATGGACAAGGCATTAATCCATTGCTAGTACATTTTGGTATGTTTATACATCCTCCCGTACAAATGACTGGCTTAGTTTCGGTCACTATTCCATTCAGTATTGCGATCGGAGCTATGTTAGCTAAAAGAGGCGGCAGAGATGAGTGGGTTGATATAGGCAGGATATGGGGGATGATATCGTGGCTAATATTGACTATGGGGCTTCTTCTCGGTTCATGGTGGGCATACACGATCCTTGGATGGGGTGGCTACTGGGCATGGGATCCAGTAGAAAATTCAGCTCTCATGCCTTGGCTTGCTATGACTGCGTTTATCCATTCCATCATGGTACAAAAACGGCGTGGAATGTTTCGAATGTGGAACATGGTAATAATCATTGTTGCGTTTACACTTTCTTTAATGGGAATGTTTATTAACAGAGGTGGGCCAGTGCCATCCGTGCACTCATTTGCTCAGTCAACCATGGGCTGGTTATTCCTAATGTTTATGGGCGTATCATTGTTTGGGTCACTAATTGCATTCCTTTTACGAATGGATAACTTAATTAGTAGAGATAAGCTTGAATCATTATTATCTCGGGAAAGTATGTTTCTATTCCAGAATGTTCTGTTCCTTATAGCAGCGTTTATAACTCTATGGGGATCAGTATTCCCCGTATTAGCAAAAGTGATAAATGGGACAACCGTCACCGTAGGTGAGCCATTTTACAATGTAGTTGTTGGACCAATATTGTTAATAATATTGGTAGTTATGGGCATTGGTCCATTCTTTCCTTGGCGCAGAGCTACTAAGAGCAATATATATAGAGCCATTAGAGTGCCCCTGGCTGCAGGTATACTAACAGCGATAATAATCATTGCAGTTGGAATCAGGCAACCACTCGCGACTTTGGCATTTGCAGTCTGTGGAGTAGCAGCTGCTGGTATTTTTAATGAATGGTTTAGGGGCACTAGAACTCGAATGCGCAAAGGCGAACCAGTCTGGATTGCTTTCACAAACCTTATTACAAGAAATAGGCCAAGATATGGAGGATACATAGTGCATCTTGGAATATTAATGTTAGCTATTGGTGCAATAGCGTCGTCATTTTATTCAACTCAACAAGACATCACGATGCAACCAGGTGACACTTACGAAATCGGCGGATACACTCTCTCTTATTTAGACTCATATCAAAGAAAATACTCGGACAGAGATGAGTTTATAGGCGAGTTCAAAGTAACAAAAGGCAATAAAGACCTAGGTCTGATGTATCCAAAACAATCTTTTTATAGAGAATTTCGAATAAATGCCACTCATGCGGCAATTAAATCAAACCCTATTGAGGATTTTTATATTATTCCATCTGAATTTTCTAATAATGGAGAAGCTATATTCAGGATACTTTTAAACCCTCTAGTTTGGTGGATGTGGGCAGCGGGTCCTGTGATGGCAATAGGCACGATATTTGCTCTTACGCCGCAGAAACGAATTTCAGTTAGACTCATTTCCAAAGAAGAAGAAAACAAGAGGAATTTATAATTCATGCCTAAATTCATTGATTTTAAGTTAATAATTTAATGTTAGTTTTAATAGCCATAATTATGACTGTCATTCCAGCTGCAATCATCTTATATCCACTTATAAGAAGAATCGGATCCACTGAACTTTTGAAAGATGAATCTAGTTTAACAGCAGAACTTAATCGAAGATGGGAAAGCGTTGTGGCTGGCTTAAGAACTGCTGAACTCGAAATGTCAATTGGAAATCTGTCTGAGGAAGATTATCACTGGATCAAGAACACCTACGCTAAAGAAACAGCACAAATTATGGAGGCAATGGAATTACAAGATGAAGAAGAAGAAGAATTGATGAAGTCTCTAGAGCTTGAAATTAAAAAAGTCAAAATTGAATCGGTAGATGGGAAATTAAGTGGAGATAAAAGCTAAAACATTATTATTTCAACTATTGTGGTTGGGATTTGGAGTTATACTTCTATCTCAAAGTCTAGCTATCACTGCTCAAGAAACAATTATCATTAGTGGCAAAGTAACCAACATGTCACAAAATGGTGATTCTTTGGATGGATTGTCCGTTATTTTGCACGAAAATTCCGATGATATTTTTGGAGAAACAGAATATAAACTATCAAAAGATAGTGAATTTATATTTAAGGACATAATTTACGACCCTAATAAACAATATGGCGTTTCTATTATATTCAAAGGAGCTTTGTATGGCATAAACCTAGATCTTTCAATGGGTTCAATTCCTGATTTAGAAATACAAGTTTATGAATCTATTAGAAGTGATGAACTCTTAAAAGCATCTTTGTCTTCCATTCTCATCAATGATGTTAATGTTGAGACAAAATCGATATCTGTTTTAGAAATAATTAAACTTGTAAATGACTCAGACTTCACCTATGTCCCAGGCCCAGCTCCAATGCAACTATTGCGTTTTAGTCTTCCTGAAGGTTCGTATAATTTGATGATCGATTCTTCACTAGTAACAGCAGAAATATTCCAAGTTGATAAAGGTTTTGGTATGTCTGCCTCATTACCTCCTGGAGAACACGATATTTTCTTTTCATATGACATACCTTACGAGTCTGACACATACGAAATATCCAAAAACCTTCGGTACGGAGCAGATATCTTAAGGGTACTTTCTGCAGTAGATTTAGTAGGTTTTGGTAATACTTCTCACGGCACTTTTGAAGAAACAGTTATTGGGGAAAGGAAGTATTACGTATTGGAAGATTCAGGTATTGAAAAAGGCGAAGAGTTATTAATAACTCTTGAAAACCTGCCTATACCGTCTACTGCGCTAAGGTTTTCAACGACATTAAAATCCATTCGGTGGGAATTAACCGTACCAATAGCTTTAGGAATAATAGTCATTTTCTCGGCAGGAATAATAATTTGGTTCAATAGTAAAAAAATATCTAATTCTGAATCTGAACATTTATATATCGACAAACCAGAATTGGCAATGTTAGCTGAACTTGAAGAAATGTACGGTCAAGGTAAAATTCCTAAAGAGCAGTATCTCCATAAAAGAGAAATTATAAAGAAGTTCATGGATGAATAATATTATAAATTAAATGTCTGTACTATGAGCGTCTAATTTACCAACGTACTCATTCTTTAAAATACCCATAATCACGGAGTCAAATCTAGCTCCATCATGAGGCCGGCTTTGTCGCAAAGTTCCTTCATGTATAAATCCAAACTTCTTAAAAAGATTGATTGCATTTTTATTATATTCAGGGACATCAACCCATATACGAAATAATTCGAGTTGCTGAAATCCGATTTGTATCATTTTATCGGTTGCGGAAGCTCCGAATCCTTTGTGCCATAGATCTTTTCGCCCGATCAAAACTGACAACTGTCCATCCCCTAGCGATTTTTCAACAGCTAAATGACCTTCTCCAATATGTTCTCCACCGCTATATACGGAAAATATCATGTGATCTGAGTCTTCAAACACTTCTTTCCATTTTTTCTCGGAAAAAGAAATTGCTTTTAAAGGGTCATATGCTAAATGAGCCGAATCACCATAGGAGTATCTTCCAAACCAGGCTTCAGCAATTTCATCATCTTCTAGCCAGTCTCTAATTCTGGCAACATCTTCCTTAGAAACTACTTTTAATTCAATAGATTGAACAGACATCTATTTCCTCCTACCTTCCTAAAACTATCCAGTATTTATCCATAGCGTTTAGGTGGTTAACCTTTATCTGAAAGTTTTTTAATCGCATCAATTAACTTATCGATTTCGTCTTCAGTATTAAAAAAGGCAGTAGAAACTCTTATGCCTTTTTGAGATTCTATCGCTCTAACTACTATTTTGTCATTTTTCCATAGCTTTAGTGTGGCCTTACTGAAATCCACTCGGTCTATCTTAAATGTTGTTAAGGCTGAACATTCTGCTTCACCAAGTGGGCTTATTATATTAACTCCATTTATAGAACTTAAACCTTGTTCAAGTATTCTCGTAAGTTCCAAATTGCGAGTCTCTATTTCAGACATATTCTCATTTAAGATCATCTTAACGGCGGCGTTATAACCCGCTCTTAAAGGTGCACTAGTTGTAGACATAGAGAACTTGTCTATGGAATTAGTTACTGCTTCAAATCTTCCCTCCAAATTAAAGTTTGAAGAAAACCCAAAACCTATACGGCTAGGATGTATCTCAGGAATGAGATTATGTTTAATAAATAATGCTCCTGTCTGATCAGGTCCCATTAACCATTTTTGTCCTGGTGAAGAATAGAAGTCTACTCCTAAAGCGTTCATATCCAGTTCAATATGGCCTGGTCCTTGGGCTCCATCTACAAGTACACGAGCTCCAACTTTATGCGCCATTGAAGCTATTGAAGCTACTGGCATTCTAAGTCCCGTTGAATATTGTATGTGGCTAAACATGACGAGTCGCGTTCTTCCGGTTATTACAGATGCAAATGATTGACGGATATCATTATGTTTATCATTCAAGTTAACAGTCACCATCCGTAGTCGCACACCTCGAGAGCTTTGAAGATTGTATGCAGGAAGAAGAACAGACGGATGCTCTAAATCACACAAGACTACTTCATCGCCTGGCTTCCATGGGAGGCCATTTAGTATTATATTGATTCCGTCAGTGGTGTTATCAGTCAACATGACTTCTTCAGGTCGACATTTAAACAAACTTGAGACAAGACCTTTTGACTCGGACATAATTTTTTGTCCACTCTTAAGGATTTCAGGACTAGTCGGACCATTAAAACTTTCTAACTCTAACCTTGACTTAATAGCATCCACAACGTAAACAGGTGAAGGCCCAGACCAACCAGTGTTCAAGTAGGTCATATCATTTATATTTGGCATTAATGACCTGATCTTTTTAATATCCATAGCTACATTAATCCTGTACGTTATTCATAATTTTGATAAGGCTGCATTTTATATTCATAATGGTAGATATATTGTCTTACTTTCCTGAATTGATCTATGTACTGCCTCTGTGTACTCCATGTATTTAACACCATCAGAAAATGTCGTATGAAGTACCTGCTCTTGGCCACGTATCGCTGCAATAAATTCCTCCTCTACTCTCCAATAACCCCGATCTTCCTTACTAACTTCTATGAGCTGTAACCCTTCATCATCTTTGGTGCCTCCAAATATGGTTACTGCATCAAGATTTAAGTCGTCAGGGCTTAAAACTCCTTGAGTATCGATGCGAATGGTTCCTTCGGACCCATAAATCCAAATTTGATCTCCGGGTGCATGTCCGGTAACTGTAGTGAATCTTAAATGACCAATTGCACCTTGTGGAAACTGACAGATCACCTCAAGGTGATCAGGAATATCAATAAAATGGGTATTGCCTTCTAAGTCTTTGCGTTGATTTACATTTACTTTGCCAACCGCTGTAACAGATGAAGCAGGTCCGATCCATCTAATCAGTGCCTCGTACCAGATTCCCATCAACATCACGTTATAACCTGTCAGATCTCGATCAAGCCTCCATTGCATCAAAGATTTTTTATCAATGAACCCGCCAGTGTGGCTAGTTAACTGAACAGATAGTATGTTTCCAACATATCCCTCTGAAATCAATTTTTTGATTGTTTTATCAATCCCAAATGTAAACGGAGAAGGAACGATCTGAGCCACTAATTCTGGGTACGCCCTCGACACTTCCAACATCGCATTAGCTTCAGCTGCATTCATAGCCATTCTTGCTTCTGTTAACACATGTTTACCAGCATTAAATGCCGCCATAGTAATTGGGTAATGCATATACGGCCATGTGCCAATACATACAGCATCTATTTCACTATCGTCTATTAAATCAGGCCAGGATTCATAAACCTTTGGAATATTAAATTCCTTGGCCACTTTTTCTCCAGACTCTTTTGTCCGATTTGATACTGCAACAACCTGTACTCCATCAATAGATTGAAACCCCGGAATATGTTTTGCTTTAGTATTTAAGCCGGCTCCGATAATTCCTATTTTTAATTTATTTTTCAATTGTGCAATTCTCCTGCATATCCGACTAAGGATACCAAATTCTACCTTGTGTAGATGTTTGGGCCATCAATAAATGACCTCCTATTGTAGTAACGTATAAAGTGTCTAAGTTAGATCCTGCAAATGTGCAATTTGTAGGGCGATCAATATTTAAATGGTACCGATGCTGAATTTCCCCTTGCGGTGAGAACACATAGATACTAGGGCCAGGGCCCCCTTCAGCAGTACCTGCAGTAGCCCATATATTACCCTTCACGTCGAGCACCATACCGTCTATACCTCTCCATTGCCCAAAATCGTGTAAAACTTCATACTCCCCTAAAAGACCGTCTTCTTGGACTGGATATCCTCTTAATTGTCTTTCCTCATCAGGATTTCTACCGCTTTGGGCTACATATAATACAGAGTGGTCGAGGTTAAATAACAACCCATTAGGTCTAGTAGTATCAAAAGTAACCCTTATTGATTTATCAAAAGAATTCTTGTTTTTAGGTATTTTGTACACAGATTCATGATCAAGCTCCATTTGCCTTCTATCTTTAGACCATTCACCTCCCGCCCCTTCATAAAATGGGTCAGTAAACCAGACAGAACCTTCGGTGTCTATAGCAAGATCGTTCGGTATGTTGTATGTCTGACCATTAAAATTATCTGAAATAACGCTAGTACCTTTATTAGTGTATTCAACGACTCTTCTAGAGCCGCCCTCACAGCCAAAATATCTTCCACCCTTATTAAATATTGTGCCATTGCAAAAATTCGTGTTCTCGCGGTATACACTAGTAACTCTTTTAATTGGGTCATATGCCAATATTTTACTGCTGTCTATATGGGTAAATAGTAATGACTGACCATCCCAAGCAGGACCTTCAGTAATTCCTCCGAATGGACCAGAAACTATGGAAAAATCCATGTCCTCTAAATCACCTCCGTCGATTCACTAATCGTTTGTGAAGTTTCGCCCATTATCTCTGACCCAAACTCTTGGATAGCGTTGAAGTCGTTTCTATAACCTTGGTGCATTTGCCTTCTATCACTTGAGTGTAATACAAATTTAGCTCCTTCCTGAAGCCATTTTTTTGTTAGCTCGACCGATTGGTGGTGAATTAGAACTGGAATATTTTTATTTTCACATGATTTTATAATCTGACGCAAAGCTGATTCGTAATCTGGGTGATCATATTGATTCGGTATGCCTAAAGATATAGTCAGGTCATTAGGGCCAACAAAAATCGCATCTACGCCATTTACATCTAAAATTTTATCTAAGTTTTCAATTGCAGGGACACTTTCAATACCGATAATACAAACTGAGTTTCTATTTAAGTTTTCTAAATACTTACGAGATTCTTCGCTCGGGAAAACTGCCTCCTCAACTACTCGTTTTACCATAACGCCTTTTAATGGCCGCCACTTACATGCTCCTATAACTTCCCTTACTTCTTCAACTGTTTCACAATATGGAGCTAAAACCCCATGAGCACCTGCATCAAGTGCCATAGTAACATAATGAGAATCAGGTATTGGTATGCGAACTATTGGAACCACGCCTATTGATTGCATCGCCACAAGATAATCCGCCACCTCTGCTCTGCCTCTCGGTGCATGTTCCATATCAATAACGACATAGTCCAGGCCTAAGTCAGATATTGCACTCGTCCATCTTGGATTTCGTCCCATGCTTATCATGGAGCCATACACCACCTTGCCTTCTTTTGTTTTATTTTTTAGTTGCTCACCATTCATGGTTTTATCCTTTGTAATAATAGACTGACGCTAATGCACTGCACTTGTGATTTTACATGTAGATTTAATCAAATCAAGATTGTTTGCCTTAATGTCCGACTGAGAATAGTATGTTTTATTATTAGATAGAAAATTTTTCATGGAAATAAAATTGAATAAAAGCTGGTCGGTTCTAGGAACAGGATTTATTGTTCTCTTTTTCAACGCAGGCATATTATCTGCCTTCGGTTTAATACTGCCTGACATGAGCAAGGATACTGGCTGGAGTCGTTCATCACTATCTGTGACTGTTACCATCTTCATGATTGTTTCTGCCTTGACTATGCCTATAGTAGGCAGGATTGCAGATAGATTTGATATCCGATTAATACTCTCCATAGGTATAACTATAGTTGCATTTGGAACGGGATTGATCTGGTTCGTCCAAGATTATTGGCAATTAGTTATTTTATATGGCGTAGTCTTTGCTATAGGGCACGCTACAGCATCAATACCTACGATTAGTGTGATGGTAAGTCGGTTTTGGCCTAAATCTCCAGGTTTAGCTAATAGTGCTGCTATAGCTGGCATGGGTTTAGGCCCATTTGTAATTGTGGGCATACTCACATTACTTCTGTTTATCGGTTGGAGAAATATTTATGCAATCATCGGTATAGTTAATCTCTTAATTGTTTTACCAATCGTCATATTATTTGCCAAGTCTCAACCTACTTCAATAGAAAGCCAGACAAGTAACGATATGGAGCATTCCAAAACCCAAGACCCTATGCAGGGTACGATTCCGATAGTTGACACCGGTAATAATAAAGGATTTAAACTGCTTGCTACTTTAGTTAAATCCAAACACATGTGGTTGTTATTACTAATTTTCGGCCTATGTGGTTTTCAAGACTTTTTTATCGCCACTCACTTGGTTGCATTTGCTAAGGATAATGAAATCGGTAATTCATTATCAGGATTCATCCTAGCTTTAATGGGATTAATGGGCCTACCCGGAGTGATACTATGCGGTTATGTAACTGACCGTTTTGGCCCGGCCATCCCAACGTTGATCTGCTTTTTAATACGAACAGTTATATTCGTAATAATTATTTATTATCAAAATACCACAACTATTTTGATTTTTAGCCTGTTCTATGGAAGCACATTCCTGATAACTGCCCCTCTTGTAGCTATATATGCGAAACAAATATTTGGATCAAAACTTATGGGACTTATCGGCGGAATAATAATAATGGTTCATCAACTTTTGGGAGGTTTAGGAGCGGTGTTAGGAGCGGTAATATTCGACAATCTTGGAAGCTATGATCTAGCTTTTATAATTTCACTTGCAGCTGGAATTGTAGCGATATTCATTTCTATCAAATTGCATCAAGTTTATTTGTTGTCACTCTCAATCAATAATCAAATGTCCAAAGATTCAATTAATTTATCAAGTTCCCAATAAGTAATTTTATCTGGCTTTGATGTTGGCATCCGAACATTAATAGAGTTGATAACGCCTCTCCTCTTAAGAATCTCTTTATCTAAATGAAAAGAAACATCCAGTGACCTAGTCAGCAAAGATAGTAAAGGACTTATTTTCTCCATATGTATCCTCGCGTCATGAGCTCTACCCATTTCCCAGTACTTCCAAGCTTTCGTATAGAATTCAGGCACAGCACATCCAGGCATTGTGCCAACTGATCCACGATTTAACTCAGCAATAAAATTGGTGCCCCAAGCGCCTCCGAAAACTATAACTTCATCTCCACCAAGTTTTTTTAATTCAGTGGTTCGCATAGTTGTTGGGGGTGTTTCAGCCTTCGCATATTTTGCATATTCTGTAGCTCTTACTATCTCAATCATAACTGGAGGGGGAATAGGGGAAGTCCATATATCTTGTATAAATATCGGCATTTTTACTTTCTCTGAAATCTCTACATAATGTTTAACAATAATCGCACTAGGAAGTGGAATCACTGTGGGGGGCGTCACCATCAACGCATCCGCCCCAAGCTCCTTAGCTCTCAAACTATACTTTACAGTCAAGTCCGTACCCTGAGAACCAGTATGCATTACTATGTTTACTCTCCCATTAACCTGATTAACCACAGTTTTTAACACAAGGTCTCTCTCGGATTCTGACATCTTAAAAATCTCTGATCCCATAGCTATTCCAAGACCATCAGCACCACTAGCGACAACGAACTCAGTCAACTTCCTTAAATCTTCATAGTCAATATCAAATTTTTCATTGAATGGCATATACAAGATCGGGTATACACCAGCAAATTTTGGCAGCGATTTTGTTTTCTCATTCATATAATTATTACCTATAAATCAAGAGAGCCCGGCGCACATAGTTTGCCGGGCTCTCTTTTAAAGAAATTCAAGATTTTATACTATCCCGTCAGTGCGCAAATCTTTCAGCGCTTGATTAAAACTTTCTATTGTTCGATCCACGACTTGGTCTGTGTGAACAGAAGACACCACAAAACACAAGCCATTCCAGTCCATAGCATCAGCTCCATTTACTAGTACAGCCCTCTTTAATGCGCCTGTCTTATCAACGGGCATGCTATTATAAATTTCCTCAAAAGGCATAGTACAAATATTTCGGTCACAATCACAGTCATAACCCATATTTACCTGTACCAGTGAAGATATTCCATGTGCGTGGCCAGTTATCTCATTTTTTATGAATGCTTCGTTTATTCCTTGTTTAAGTCTCAATGCAGCTGCGTCGGCTAGTTCGATAACGTCAGTATTCCAAATATCGTCCAAATGAGCTATCCCTGCAACGGCAGCTGTCGGCTGTGCATTATACGTTCCAGCCTGAGCAACTCGCTTTGACGAATCATGTATTAGATCTCCTGTTTTTGCCATAACATCCATGATATGTTTCTTGCCACCAACAGCTGCCCCTGGCTGACCACCTGCCATGATCTTAGCCATTGTAGTTATGTCTGGATCCAGGTCCCATTTTTCTTGAGCACCCCCTTTCGAAAGCCTAAAACCAGTAATGACTTCATCCATAATAAACATGACATTATGTTTTAAACATATTTCTTGTAAATCATGTAGAAACGTAGGGTTCTGCAAAGGAAAGGTACCAAAATGTGCTCCATTGCACTCTACTATAACTCCAGCAACATCATCTCTTTTAGATAGAACTTTATCGACTGCTTTTATATCTGCTTTCAAAACAATTACTTGATCCAAAGTGGCTTTTGGAATACCTCCAGTCGATTGTCCAGAATCAACTGTTGCATAATCCTGCCAGCCGTGAAAATGTTCGTGGAATTTAATTATTTTGTCTTTCCCTGTATATCCACGCGCGATCCTCATAGCCAATAAAGTAGACTCTGTGCCAGATGATGTGAATCTGATTGAATCCAGCTTTGGCATATTCCTCTTCACTGCCTCAGCATATCGTGTCTCATGTGTAGTAGCTCCCCCTAAATGAGTGCCCTTACCCATCTGTGCGTTAATCGCATCCATAACACTTTTGGGGTTATGCCCCAGAAGTAGGCTACCATTACCCATTACATAATCAATTGTTTCGTTACCATCAACGTCATATTTAAATGGACCATCTGCCCATTCGTAATATGTTGGAAAAGGAGCCACAAACCGCGACTGGTGAGTAACACCACCGGCGAAAGCATTTTTGCCTCTCTCATACCAAGCCGCCGAACTTGCAAACATTTCGGAATATTTTTTATCTATAACACTCATAAGGTTATCCTCCAATGGGTACATTAAACTGATTAGCTAAAAGCAACTAACAGCCATAATAAGCGTACTATAATTATGGCTTATTTTTTAGTCAAGTTAGATAGTAAAACTTAATAAGTAGCTCGACCTCCAGATATATCAAAAACCCCACCGGTCGTAAAAGAACACTCTTCAGACGCAACCCACGAGACAAGTGAAGCTATTTCTGATAAAGCAACTGGACGTCCTAACGGAATTTTTGAAATCATGTAATCCACCATCTCTGGTGAAGTTTGATCTAAGATCTTAGTATGTGCAACAGCAGGAGTTATGCAATTCACTCTAATGCCAGTATCACATAATTCTTTACCAACTGACTTAGTTAACCCAATAACGGCTGCCTTAGTAGATGAATATGGCACCATTTTAGGGTTCCCTTCTTTTCCGGCAATTGAGGAAATATTGACTATTCGACCATAATCATTTTTAAGCATTAGTGGTATAGATTTTTGACAAAACAAGTAGGTGCCCCTTAAATTGGTGCGGTAAACTCGATCCATCTCACTAACTGACAATTTCCATATCTCACCTGCGTCGCCTGTGATTCCCGCATTGTTAATAAGCACATCAAGTCGACCCCAATTATCTTCTGCTGTTCCTACAGCAGATTCTGCAATATTTTCATCTGAAACATCTCCAGTAACTAAAACAGCGTTCATGCCACTTACATTAAACTCCGCTACAGTCTGCTTTCCTAGCTCAACATCCTGGTCAACAATAACCAGCTTCGAACCTTCAGCGCCCAATCGCTTTGCAATAGAATATCCTATTCCTGTAGCGCCACCAGTAATGATAGCCACTTGATTTCTAAATCTTTTTTTCATCTTTTTTCAACCTATTTAAACACATGATCTATTTTTTTAATGTAGCAGACAAATAAATATAGCCGTTTCTTCGTACCAAGAACCAGTTGCCCCTTTTTTTTCACTGACTAGTATTTCTGAAGTTGCAGATTCAGCAATTGAGTACGCAGAAACGAATATTAAAAATATCACTAATATGATTAGGACCACCGGATAAACTATCGGTATTGTTTTCAATTATTTTCAGGCCACCCATTAATTGGTGGATAAATTGGGTGACCAATAGCGTTAGTATTAGGAATAAATTCTTCTACCATGCGCTTGAAATGAGGGTACCACTGTTTGAAATGTGAAGTTAGCTGATGTGCTTCAAAATCTTTTTCCTCTTTATATGTTTCTATAAACCACATTACATCTATGTTTGAATTATCTTGAATCACATTAAAGCTAATACAACCAGGTTCATTAGAAGCCCCTTTTGCATTTGATTCCAATAGCTTTACAAATTCCTGTCTAGTTCCCTGTTTCAATTTAATGGCATTTATAACATAAAACATATTTCATAAACCTATATGGGTATTACTCGGGTAGCAACTGGTTTCAATAATATTGACTTAATTTCATTATGGGCTACCTAGAGATGCATATATCATTTCTGTTAATGTCTTATCAGTGAGCGTCCCTACCCATCTGTCAACTATGACACCCTTGTTATCAACAAAAAATGTAACTGGCAAGCCAATAACTCCATAATCTATAGTTATTGATCCAGTTTTATCTGGACCATTCAAATAGTTAAGGTCAAACTCATTAATGAATTCAGTAGCATCGCTCTCTGTGTCTTGAATATTCACACCAATGAAAACAACCGATGGATTCAATTTAACATAAGATTCTTCTAGTATTTCTGCTTCTTCTCTACATGGAGAACACCAAGATGCCCAAAAATTCACAACAATCGGTTTGCCAATATGGTCACTTAATTTAAACTGAGATCCATTAAAGGTAGTGAATTCAAAATCAGGTGCAGCCTTGCCTATTAAATTTACACCGCTCTGTCCGGTTACAGAGGACCTCGTAGCTAAACCATAAGCTAATAATGAGATGAGGAACACAAACAAAATAAATGCTATGCTGAAACCGATAATTTTACTTCTTGTTAATGTCATCTAAACTTTTTTATATCAAACCTGTATTTAAATTGTAAGTAACCACCCAATTGTATGTCTAATAAAATACTAGGAAATATTAAAGTAATATAACTATACTAAATTTTAGTAAGGTATAAAAACAAAATGTTAGTCAGAAAGTTAGTTATGAACATAAATTTATCGATTGTCATTTTCATGTTATTTACACTGAGCGTATTCGGATGCACCGCCGAAAACGACCCAGTAAAGTTAACCTCATCAAACGAGAGTCTGGATGATGAAGAAAGTGCTTATGACCTCATCGCCGATGAAATAGAATCTGAAGATTACACTTCTGATTCAACGGATCAAGATTTGGAAACTGATCAGTTTTCAGAAGAAATTGATTCAATTATTGTTGGCACTAAAGTAGGAAATCGAATACCAGAGTTTAAAGTAATCTACGAAGATGGTACAGAAGTTACGTCGACCTCACTCATTGAAAACGGAAAACCAGTATTCATGTTTTTTGCTGCCACTTGGTGTCCAGGATGCTTTAAAGAATTGGCTGAATTAAAAGATATCTATCCTGAATTCACAGATGGTGTTGTGTTTATTTCTATTGGAGTAGATCCAACGGAGTCTATGGCGGAATTAGTTGAATATAAAAATCGAAACGGTCATCCTTGGAGAGTTGCTAAACCAACAGGGCAAATGATTGCAGATCTTAAAGTTACAAGCCAATCCACCAAAATTGCATTTAATTCTTCAGGCATCATTACTTACAGAGATGGTTATGGTAAAGGAAACAAAGAAATATGGGCGAAATGGATGGCAAATAACAAATAAGGTTCTTAATTTATGGAGGGGAAGACGGGATTCGAACCCGCGACCCTCACCTTGGCAAGGTGATGCTCTACCACTGAGCCACTTCCCCCTTCTACAAATTATCCGTGTGCCGAGGCCCAGAATCGAACTGGGGACACCAGCATTTTCAGTGCTGTGCTCTACCTACTGAGCTACCTCGGCTTAGTAAGAATATTCTACCAAGAAAGTATAGCAAGTGTAATGAGATAGTAAAACTAACTAGGTATGGATGTTGAAACTAATGATGAAACTTTTTCCAGCTTGAATAAGGACTCAAACCCTCTACTCATAGTAAATCTTGTAGCTAAGAAATTATAGAAAATAAGGATAGGACAGTAAAACTTATAGTAAAACTTTTTCCAGCTTTAGTTAAGAAGCTATTTTAACTGGCAATACTGTTTAGCAGCCCTATGTTTTTATCCCTGCTCTCGGTAATAGCTTTTGTGTAGTACTTTAAAAAAACCTTAGGGAATTCACTTTATCTATAAAAAGTTATTGTCTTAATATAAAAAATGCAGTAAAAAGATAAGAATTTCACTAACTAAAATGGAGTTAAACTATGACAGATAAAATGATTAACGGAATATTGTTTATACTCGCTGGTGTGGGTTCAATCGTTGCTTATATGGCTCTAGGCGAAACAGGACTTCTAGATAAAGGGCATACAGAAAAATTTGCAGCTTATGCATTACTTACTCTCCCACTAGCTTTTATGATGACAAGGAATGTTGTAAGAAATACTTACATTGACGCAGGGTTAATAATAATACTTGTTGGCTTGAGTATGGGACTTGTTTCAGATGCTATAACTAGTGCGGAATTAGGTGCTGAATCTGAATCAATTGGAGAAGCGATTGCGATGACAGGTTGGTCTATTATGTATCTTGGAATATTCATAACTGCAATAGGATATTTACGAACCAAGCTTTTCCCTAATTGGCTATCGGGTTTATTAGCACTTAGCTCCTTTGTAAT
>Ga0209501_10000097_pt1 | contig 111118 bp, 100 predicted proteins | sample ArcticOcean_MG_C_4_FD_187434 | JGI IMG/M metagenome (GOLD analysis project Ga0209501, IMG submission 187434) | Marine microbial communities from western Arctic Ocean - ArcticOcean_MG_CB4_134 (SPAdes) (version 2) | ecosystem: Environmental > Aquatic > Marine > Oceanic | place: Arctic Ocean... | reverse complement strand
GGTCCTATCGTCGGTGTATTCTGGACCATGATCTGCGTTGGCATGTAACCAGATACTATCATGATCAGGGGATACAGATGCAATTAAATAACTATGTGGTAGGATGGTGCCAGAAAATGATTTTAGGTTAGGGCGAGCATTAATAAATAGACAGTGATTAAATTAGAGTTTAATTTAGTGTTGCCATATATGAAAAAGTCTTTTTGTGTTGGAAAAATAGAATAAATATACTGATGGAATTTGTAGTTATGGGAGATTTAGAGGGGGGGCCTTCTATTTTCCTTGAAGAAAAAAAGTTTAGTTATGCCGGAAAATTTGTAATGAAAGACACGGGTAAAATAGTAGGTAAAATTGAAGGAGACATAATTGCAGCTGCGTCATTTAATTTTGATAGAACTGATAAAAAAATTGCATGGATTAGATGCATATCAATTAGAAAAGATAAGAGAAGAGAAGGCATAGGGCATAATTTAATAATATACATTACCAAAAAAATAGTTGGAGGAGTTCCAGTTTGCGTCAGGGTTGCAGTTAACAATCCGATTGCATATGACACATTTTATAAAGCAGGTTTTGAATATACCGGAAATGAGGTAGGACTGTGTGAATTAATTTTAGAATATCCAAAAAATCAGACATATGATATGTATAGAAAGGGTGCAGAAATATTTGAAAATAGAAAATATAGAAATAATCAGATAGTATAGACTACTTGGAAGAGATTACATTGATGAAAAGCCAAATTGGCTTTTGATTATTCCGCGTCAGATTCAGATAATCGTGTTACGTTAGTTGCACGAGGCCCTTTTGGGGCATCCTCAACCTCAAACTCGACTCGCTCTGCTTCGACCAAGTCAGGTCCTTCGACATCGTCCATGTGGACGAAGATATCTGATTCGGAATCGTCATCAGTTTTTATGAATCCATAGCCTTTACGTGAATGAAAAAATACAATTGTACCAGTCGGCATATTAACAGCTCAAACAAATTAACGAGGGTGAGTAGATATACCCACCGGTGTGAGAATTGTTAAATAGAGTCTATTTTTTGTGTGAAAAGTAAGCTGATTAACATTATTTTTCTAAAATCAAATGAATAATTTTAATTTTTAGACACAATAGGGAGAATTGAAATTTAGAGAAGTTCAAGAGGAATGTAATGGGTAATGCAGCTCTACGTGGTTTGGCAGATTTGCAGATGGTTAAATCAGAAGAGGTTATGGGACTAACTGTTGCGATTGATGCACATAATTGGTTATATAAATATCTAACCACAACGGTGAGATTTACCGAGAGAGGTGCGTACACAACAGAAGAAGGGAAAGAAGTTGCAAATTTAATAGGAATTGTAAAAGGAATATCAAAGTTATTGAAAATGAACATCCACCCTGTAATGGTTTTTGATGGAGTTCCAACGGAATTGAAGAATGATGTTATTTTAGAAAGAAGAAAAGGAAGAGAACTAAGAGAAGTTAAACTTACAGAGGCAATTGAAATGAAAAATGAAGCAGAGATTTCTCGGTTGCAATCTCAGACCCAGAGGCTTACATCTACGATACATAAGACTACAAGAGATTTGTTTGATTTGTTGGATGTGCCATATATTGAGGCACCCGCAGAGGGAGAGGGCCAATGTTCATATATGGCCCGTCACGATGAAAGAATAGATTGTGCAGGTAGTGACGATTACGATACATTATTGTTTGGTGCCCCGGTAACATTGAGGAAACTCACGGGTGCAGGGGGTGTAGAGATAATGAGATTGTCCAATACCCTTCAAAATAACAACATAACATGGGAACAGTTAGTAGACATAGGGATTCTTTCAGGGACTGATTTCAATGTGGGATTAAAAGGAGTGGGGCCAAAAACTGCTCTGAAAGAAATAATAAGATTGGGTGATGTGTGGAAAGTTTTGGAAGAAAGATCAGAATCGATAGAATATGTTGACCGGGTTAGAGAATTGTTTTTGCAGCCAGAAATCACAGAGAAATATGAATTTGATCTTGGAATGAGTCCAGATATAGAAGGTGCCAAACAATATATAATTAAAGATTGGGAAGTCCCCATAGAAAAAGTTGAACTGGGGCTAGATAAAATTGGAGAAATGACCAATCAAACTGGATTGAACAGATGGTTATAGACCTAAAATAACATTTCACTGAATTCCAAGTTAATTGACATATAGTTGTTCAATGCACGAGAATAATGTGAATAAAAGATATTTTTGATGGTAGAAAGTATATAATGAAATGCAAAAAACAAGATGTTTTAGCCTGTTGATTGCAAAAGAATATTGTGATGAAAGGGCATCGTATTGAACTAGATAGTCTTGGAGAGGTTCAGGTTCCAGAAAGTGCATATTGGGGGGCACAGACACAGCGTGCCATAGAAAATTTCCCAATTAGTGGAGAAACATTTGATTCAGGTTTTATTAGGGCTTTAGGAATTGTAAAAAAATCTGCTGCTAAAGCAAATGGAAAATTGGGAATGATAGATCAGAGAATTGTTGACCCGATTGTGCTTGCGGCTGATGAAGTAATTTCTGGCGAATTAGATGACCAATTTCCAGTAGATATATTCCAAACAGGTTCGGGCACATCTTCTAATATGAATATTAATGAAGTTGTAGCAAATAGAGCGTGCGAGATTATTGGAAAAGAAATTGGATCCAAAATAATCCACCCTAATGACCATGTGAATTTTGGACAGTCTTCAAATGATATAATACCCACAGTGATGCACATTGCTGCATTGGAAGCGATTGAAAATGAAGTCATTCCAGCTTTGAATATATTAAGAGAAGCACTGGAAAAGAAAGAGATAGAATTTGAAGATGTGGTTAAAACGGGTAGGACACATCTTCAAGATGCGACTCCAGTTACATTGGGACAAGAATTTGGAGGATATAAAGCACAGATATCAAAAGGTATTTTGAGAGTAGAAAATGTAAGGAAAAGTCTTGAAGAACTTGCAATTGGAGGGACAGCAGTGGGAACAGGATTGAATATGCACCCGGATTTTCCAGAAACTACAATTAAATACATATCTGAAGAGACAGGCATATCATTTAGAGAGGCAGAAAATCATTTTGAGGCTCAAGCGGCACACGATGCCATGTCAGAAGCACATGCATCATTGAGAGTGGTTGCAGGATCGATGAACAAAATAGCAAATGATTTGAGATTACTAGCGTCGGGCCCAAGAAATGGATTGGGAGAACTAATACAACCTGAAAATCAACCGGGATCTTCTATCATGCCTGGAAAAATAAATCCAGTCATAGCAGAAGCTGTGAATCAAGTCCATAAACGCATTATGGGGAATGATTTGACTATAGCATATAGTGCTTCTGAAGGGCAATTGGAATTGAATTTGTATAAGCCAATATTGGCGAATGATTTTTTAAATTCTACAAAAATACTTTCTAATGTTGCGATTGTATTCGCTGAAAAGTTTATTTCTTTGCTTGGAGCTAATAAGGATAAATGCGAAGAACAAGTTGAATGGAGCATGGCACTTGCGACTTCGTTAAGTCCACGTATTGGGTATGATAAAGCTGCCAAGATTGCTAAATCTGCATATGAAAATAAAAAGAAAGTTCGAGATGTGGTAATTGAGAGTGGAGAGATTAGTGAAGAAGAGATAGACGAAATATTAGATGCTAGACGTATGACAAAACCTGGAATTCTTGGGTCAGAATAGTTCATAGACATATTTTTCGCATCACTATACGGAGTGCTTTTTATCCGCTCAGGTCCCATTTATGTCCGATGGAGGATCGGGAATATTCTGATTTGGGGTTGAAAGCAGGTCTAGAGATACACCAGCAACTCAATACAAAGCACAAGCTGTTTTGCAAGTGCCCAACTATAATTCGTGAATCAAATGAATCAATTAAATCCTTTTCTCGGAGATTGCATGTTACTATGTCAGAAATGGGAGAAGTCGATAGGGCAGCATTGGAAGAAGATCAACGAGGGAAGAAATTCAGATACCTCTCTTTTGACAGCACTTGTCTTGTAGAAGATGATGAAGAGCCACCAGGAGAATTGAATGAAGAGGCTTTAGAAATAGCATTGGAGATTGCATTACTGCTAGGCATGAAACCTTTAGACCAGGTTCATGTGATGAGAAAAATGGTGATAGATGGCTCAAATACTTCGGGGTTTCAAAGGACAGCATTGGTTGCCCAGGGGGGAGAGATTATGACTGAAAATGGAGTGGTGAGATTGGGAGATTTAATGATAGAAGAAGAAAGTGCTAAGAGAGTAAAAGAAAGTGGTTCAGAAACTACATATAGTTTAGATAGAATGGGCATTCCATTGGTTGAAATCAGTACGATGCCCGATATCAAAACTCCAAAACAAGCTCAAGAAACAGCTTCTAAAATTGGTATGATACTTCGATCAACTGGAAGGGTTAAGAGAGGCATTGGAACAATCAGACAAGATATTAACATTTCTATAAAAAATGGTAGTCGTGTTGAACTGAAAGGTGTACAAAGATTAGAAGATATTGAGGACATAATTGAAATTGAAATTGGCCGTCAGAAAAATCTTATAGGGATTAGAAATGAATTAGAAAATAGAGATTTCGAGGTGGGAGAGATTACTGAAGTCACTAGTGTTTTTAATAAAACAAATTGTGAATTGATTAAAAAGAACATAGATAAGAAGGGGATTGTGATAGCGATCCCATTAAAAGGATTCCAGGGACTTCTAGGTCAGCAGATAGCCCCAGGAAGGAGGTTGGGAACTGAAATGTCAGATTATGCTAAGAAATATGGAGTTGGGGGGATATTCCATACAGATGAATTGCCAGGGTATGGAATTACAGAAGAAGAAATTTCAGAAATTAGGAAAATTGGAGGGCTAGACGGACAAGATGCTTTTGCCCTCTTAGCTGAAGAAAATAAAATAGTAAATGAAGCAGGTTATGCAGTTTCAATAAGGGCTAAAAATTGTATTGAAGACATTCCAGAAGAAACCCGAGGGGTAAAAGAAGATTGCACTTCTAGGTATATGCGGCCATTGCCAGGTGAAGCAAGGATGTACCCAGAGACAGACATACTTCCAATTGTAATAAATACTGAAGGAATAACTATAAGGGAGACTTTGGAAGATAAAATCGAAAGGTATCAAAAAGAATTTTTCATTGATGGAGATTTGGCCACCCAAATAGCATTTTCAGAGAAGATGCTGCTTTTCGAAAAAGCAACTCAGATGGGCATTAAGCCCACTGTTGCAATAGATATTCTTGAGAATAAATATAAAGAACTTCGTCGAGAAAAAATTCCAGTTGAGAATATCTCTGATGAGAACTTCGAGGGTGTGTTTGAGCTAATAGCGAGCAAGGAACTTGTCAGAGAGGGCATCAATGAATTACTTCAATTAATAGCCGAAGAACCATCGCTGACAGCTATAGAAGCGTTTGAAATGAAGGGGATGAAAATGGTTGGAAAAAACGATGTGAAAGAAGTTGTAATAAAAGTAGTTGAATTGAATTTAAATAAGATCGAAGAAGAAGGTAAAGGATGTTTTTCTGCATTGATGGGAGAATGCATGGCCCAATTAAGAGGAAAGGCTGAGGGGTCCACAATCAGTTTAATTCTTAAAGAAGAAATTGATAAAAGATCTTAGATGAGTAATTACAATTCTTAGAGGATTAAATTTGGAAAAATTGTTGTTTGACCTCCTAATTGCCCTTCTAAAAACACCTCTAAGAGTAGTTAGTTCACGAGAGGTTGGATTGGCCCTTCCAAATATCCGCCGAATAAGTAACATGGTTTTTTTATGTTTGTGCACAGGATAACTAAGAGCTGAAAGTAGAGAAGAAAAATGAGCAAAGAAATCTTCTAATTCTTCGGACTGGGCCATATCTTCACTTTGATCGGGATGTTGAGTTTGGGTAAGAGTTAGAGAGCTGAGTTCATACAAGACTATGGTGACAGCTTGTCCCAAATTGAGAGTAGGATATAATGAGGAAGCTGGGATAGAACAAATACGATCTAATTTTTCAAGTTCTTTATTGGTGAGACCAGTACTTTCCCTACCGAAGACTAGAGCTACAGGGTTAGAAGACTTGGATATTTCATCCAATAAGTCTTTAGAATTAATGAAGGGGAATCGAACATGTTCGGCCCCACTTTGATTTGTAACTGCAGTGAAAGCGATTGTATGGTAATTTTCCACGATATGATTGAAAGAAACTATCTGGCGATTTGGTAAAATGTCGACTCTTGCTTGACCAGCGAAGCCATAAGCTTCTCCGTTGCGGTCGAGTTCAGGGGGGTCTATTAAGAGGAGTTTTGAAAATCCAAAATTTTTCATCGCCCGGGCTGTTGTTCCAATATTTCCAGGAGTCTGAGTACCCACAAGTACAATTGAAATGTTAGAGTTCACGTTAGGTCACTTAATTCTCTAAGATTGACACGTTCGAATGTATTTTCAGATTTTAACATGTGAGATCTTAGATGGGATACTGAGGGGAGAGAAGATTGATCTGTGGAGACATGTTCAATTCCAGTATAAGAATCCGGTGCACCATTAGAATTGGAAAACCAATCATAGAACATATTTTTAAATTCTGGTTTTTCTGATTGTTCAAATCCCATTTCTTCTCTAAACCAATAGATAAAATCTTTTTCGTGGTTAAAACAGAGAAGAACTTCTTCGAAAGGTTCCCCATATACTACTCGTGCCACTTCGCACAATGAGAGATCTTTGTCCCCATGAATAGACCAGCAAATGTCACATGGAGACCCAATTATTGAAGTGAGTCTTGACATTCGACGTGAAGTGTCGAGAGGCATTTCGGATAGAGGTATGAAATGACCAGATTCATTAAAAATATCAGATTCATTGAAACACCAACCATATAAACCAACACTGACTTTACCCATCTTTGTAGACATAGATATAGCCTATAGTAAAAAAAGAATATCGTAGTTAGTTTTTGCACCCAGTACAGAAGTGATCCGCAGATCTGGTGTGGCATTATATACTGATTGGATATTCCCTTATAGGTACATAGAATGAAAGAAGAATTTTACCGGTTAAGACTGGACAAGGTTATTGAATCGCTTGTGTAGATTATCTTGGGGCAGGTGTATGGATTAATTTTATATAAAACAAAAGATATGTGGAATACATTATATAGTTATTAGAAAAATATAGTAAGAAGGACCTATTCAAGGATTGGATGATTATACAATAAGTGTGGTGATTGCTATCAAATCAAAAGAAAAACTAAAATTCCCCACGATCGATGTTGGAGGGTTGAAAATTGGAAGATGCCACCCCCCAAGAATAATGGGAATATTAAATTTGAGTCCCGAGTCACCATATAAACCAAGTATATATACGAACTTGGAAATGGCGGTGGAAAGAGTGAATAACATGGTAGAAGATGGTGCAGATATAATAGATATAGGGTTATCTTCTGCAAATAAAAAAATAAAGCCATTAACCGAATTAGAAGAATTATCAAGATTGGAATTGGCTATAGAAATTAAAGATGAGATTGATGATGGGACTATTTTATCGGTGGAAACTAGATACTCAAAGGTTGCAGAAAAGGCATTGAAAGAGGGTTGGAAAATGGTAAATGATATATGTGGTTTTTCAGATCCTAAGATGCCAGTTATATGCGATAAATATGATGCTGCTGTCGTTAAAATGGCAGGTTCAGGAGATTTGAATCGCCCAGGGGATCTTGGGAGTGTAGAAGAAATTTACTTTGAATTGACACATGAATTGACAGATAAAACGATTATAGATCCGGCTTTTGGTGGTTGGGGAAAACGGAAAACACTAGATCTAGATATAGAGACTTTTCGGCAATTGGAAAGATTTTGTGAGCTAAGTAATCCGGTTTTGATATCAATAAACCGTAAAAATTTTCTTCGGCATGCCGTGGGCAGATCTACAGAAGATTCACTTTCAGTTAGTCTTGCTGCAACAGCGATTGCAATAGACAAAGGAGTAAGTGTGATACGTACACATGATATTTCAGAGACATATGATGCAGCAATGGTTGGTTATGTTGTTGCGAATGGAACTCTAGAATGAAATTTGAAACTTGGGAACCAATTTATAATGACATATTGAATGAATTTGGATTTTTAAAAAAAGATGATGAACTAGCTAGAGATATATTAGTGAAAATGAACCCCAAAATGAGAATTGGAAACTTAAAAAAATTTAGAAACTCAAAAGTGGCCATTGCAGGTGGAGCTAGTTGCATAGAGAATGAACTAGATATTTTCGAAAATGTGGATTATACTGTTGCCGTTTCGACTGCTGCAGACATATTATTGAGAGAAGAAATCAGAATTGATATGATGGTAACAGATCTAGATAAAAATCCAGCCACTACTAAGATGTTGAATGATCTTAAAATTCCAATTGCCGTGGCAGGACACGGGGACAATATAGAAGAATTAAAGAAATGGGTTCCTAGATTGAATCTTAATTATGTAATTGGGACTACGCAAGTTGAACCGATGGACAATATTGTGAATTATGGAGGATTTACAGATGGGGATAGGGCTGCATTTATGGTAGATTTTCTTGGGGCAAAAGAGATTTTGTTCGCGGGGTGGGATTTTGATGATAATTCGGTGAGCAAGAAAAAGAAAAAGAAATTAAAATGGGCAGAATATCTATTGCGATGGCTTGAAATTTCCAGAGGGCAAAAGTTCACCATCCTAAATAACCGAAGAGGTAACGGGTTGTAAACATAAATAAGAGTAAAAATGAGAGTAAAATTATTAGAAGGAACCCCAGATCCAGAAGAGCTTGTTTGCCGATGCGCAAGGGGAGACTATTCTGATGAATGGGTTGGAAAGAGTAGATCATTTGAAGATGTTATGGGAGCTGTGAAAGGAGATACAATAGAGGAAAAGAAAGAAACTTTGCTTGATCATCTGATGAGGTCTGGTCATTGGGGCCCATTTGAACATCCTACTGCGACATTTGCCGTAGAGGGCATTAGTCGAGCATGCATGGCCCAATTAACTAGACATAGACATGCGTCTTTTGACGTTATGTCTTTGAGATATGTGGATTTATCTTCTGGAATGGATTTAAAACAAAGATTTACATACCCAAATACTTTTCAACAGGAAGAAGTGGTTTCAAGAGAAGGTGTCGATAACGTGAAAATGTCAGTTGAAGAACGCAGGGATTTGGTCGACAGGATTTATGAGGAATGTGCTAGTGCATATTGTAGATTGATAGAAGCAGGAGTTCCAAAAGAAGACGCTAGAATGTTGCTGCCTATTGGGACCAAAGTTAATTTGACATTCAGCATGAATTCGCGCTCATTGATGCACCTTTTAGATATGCGTATGAAAGCAGATAGCCAATGGGAAATCAGAGAATTATCACGTTTGTTGCTTGCAGAAGCAAAACAATGGATGCCACAAACTTTTGTATATTATGAGAAAAAACATCCTTTTAAGTTGACCCCTTAGATTGAAAAATTTAAAGCAGAAACGTAGGTTTCTCATCTTTTATTAAAACACATACTCAGATCTAGTGCGACATTATATACGCCAATGACATTCTATCCTATGTACGAGGGATGGAGATTCCATTGTGCAGCTACCTCTGGAAAAACTACTTTAAGATTATTCTAAGCTGCATATTTTCCCGCGCACATTGGGCATCCACTGCCATTGGTTCTGCCATTCACCGCAGCGGGCCATTCATGTCCTTTCTCACAAATCCACCAAACCTTTTTTCCAGATGCAGGGGCCACACCTTCTGGTTTTAAATCCCCATTCTTAGTTGGGTGCCATTGTTTTGCAACCTCTGGAAAAACTACTTTAAGATTATCTGAAGCTGCATATTTTCCCGCACACCTGGGGCATCTTCTACCATTGGTTCTATTATCGACTGTCGCATCCCATTCATGCCCGTTCTCACAAATCCACCAAACCTTTTTTCCAGATGCAGGGGCCACACCTTCTGGTTTTAAATCCCCATTCTTAGTTGGGTGCCATTGTTTTGCAACCTCTGGAAAAACTACTTTAAGATTATATTCTATAGATCCTCGTCGCGTCATAGGTGATATTAATTACTATAGTTTCTGAATGTTTATAATTTCATGCCCTTGGGATTCAAAAGAACCTGAAAGTATTGTTCTGGTATAAACAACAAAAATAGAAACTTAAGTTTCTCGCCTATGGCTAGAACACACCCCATGACCCTCTAACAAACTTATTCTAGTAATCCCAACAAAATCAGAAACGTTATACTAGCAACTATATTAAATTTCTGTAAGGTCTATTGGTGTAGTCCGGCCAATCATTTTACCCTCTCACGGTAAAGACTCGGGTTCAAATCCCGGATAGACCATTCTGCAAGAGTACCATAAACCCCCTACTTTTTAGGGAGGCTCATATTTCACGTTCTATAGTTAAAAGTATTAGGCGAAAAATTAATTGATTGCAATTACAACATCGAAGAAAGAAGAACCACACCTGTGATTATTAATATAGTCCCTATAACAAATCCTCTTGTGATTCGTTCAACATCTTTCAATACGCTTGCAGCAACTATCGCTGTGAATAAGGGCGCCGTTCCTAGTATGGGATCTGCAACAGAAACTGGAGCCCTAATTAAAGCTTCATATAGAGTAAGCATCGCTAGAAACACACACACACCGCTTAATCCGAAATTTTGATAACTTTCTCTATTCCCCACAGCCAGTTCTCTGCCTTTTCCTACTGCCAATCCATATATTCCCACGGCAATTACTGCTGCAAGGTCGTTAATAGCGAGAGCTTGAATGGCAGTGATTGCAGCATCTTCCATAAACCCAAATTTTCTAATGACATTCCCAATAGCAAATGCCACTGCTGCAAAAAGAGGAAATACTATGTCACTTCTCTTCCAACCAATAATGTTCCCACTCTTAGATTTTGTTATAAATACAACACCCATCATTATCGAAACTACTCCAATCATTCCCGGAACTGTCATAGTTTCTCCAAGCCATACAACTGCTAACAATACTACAAAAAGAGGACGAGAATTTGTAATAGTTGCACAAACGCTAGCTCCCATTCTATCTATTCCTTTGTAATAACTAAGCTGCCCCATTGCTGCTGCAATCACCCCTGCAAAAACAAAAAGCAATATTGTGGGAATCGAAATCCCACCCATCATCTGTTTTCCATTTGAGATAGCTATCAATGCAGCCCAAGCAAGCACAGTTCGAACCACGAGAGTTTGGAATGTGTTTTGCATCCAAGTCCCCCCGCCCTCTAGACCCCGTTTTGCGAATATGGGATCGATACCTCTGAAAAAGGCACATGAAATTGCAAGAACATAAAATTCAATAGAAAGCAATACCATTCGATGCTAGTCGGATGTAGTCTTTCAGCATAGACATGCCGATATAGTATTTTTTACCATAGCATTGTGCCATTTCCTGTCAGTATTAATCGGGATATCTTTGTCTACGTATTTTTGGTTGAGTGGTTACAAAAACTATGTCAGTTCGTGGATGGCCATACACAATTGTTTTATGAGTTTGTTTAATGCGTGCATTAGGTTGCATTGTGTGGGTAAATCCGAACGGCGAAGTTTTCAAGATAGAGGATAAATTGTATGTGATGTCAAGAGTTATTATTCATGAAGCGAGTGCTTCTCATAAGGTTCAAATAGTTGATGAGGAAGGGAATACTAGAACAAGAGGAATTTGCATGTGCGGCCTATCATCAAATCTTCCATTTTGCAATGGCTCCCATAGAAAAACAGAGGATGAATCAGAAGGAGTATTATATCAATATAATGAAGATGAAACACGAGTGGAGTGTTCTATTAACACTGAATAAATACAATAAATAAAACATTTTAAAATAATAATGGTTCAAGAAGAATCAAAAATGCTGAAAGTTTTTGTGTTATTTTCAGGAGGGGCTAGTGGAATTAAATACCTAATTGAGAATGATGTTAACTACAATTCTACATACACAATTGTCGGCGGTTTTTGTGACAATTATGATGCTGAAGGAATAAAATTATTTGGAGCTTCAGGGATTCAAGTGTGCATCAATGACATTAGAAAATTCTACGAGGACAGAGGAAAGGAATTAAGAGATATGGATACTAGAGAAGAATACGATTCTAACACTATTGAAGAAATTTCTCGTTTTAATCCAGATGTGATTGTAATGTCAGGATATATGTGGATAATTACAAAAGAATTAATAAATTCTTATCGCTTGATCAATATTCACCCAGGAGATCTAACAGTTAAAAATCAAGAGGGTAAGAGGAGATATGCAGGATACAAGCCAGTATATGATGCCATAGTGAATGGGGAAAATGAAACTTGTTCTTCAGTTCATTTTGTAACTGAGGATGTCGACGCAGGTCCGATAATAGTCCTGTCTAGACGTTTTAATGTCCAGCAGGAACTGGTTAAATCAATGGTAGAATCTGGAGAAGAATATTTATTGGAATCATATGTTGAGAAACATCAAGAGCGGATGAAATGGGAAGGTGATGGCCCAGCTTTGGCAAAGGCTCTTGAACTAATAGGAATTAAAGAGATAGATGTTAAAAGCGGGAAAATAGATAGAAGAAATACTAAATTCTATGACTTGGAATCAAATGAATTCTGTAATTATAAGTGAGTTCTTTGTCAGGGGATGAGGAAGTATATAGATATAACATGGAGAATTCAACAGTTCTGGGTTGAAATATTTAAATGGTTGGAGGTCATATAAAAATGTGCAATGAGTAATGCAAATGAGGAATATCTCCGTAAAACCGATACTAGTGCCAGGTTTGACTTTAAAAAGGAAGAAAAATTTGCATTTCGTGCTGATAAGGGACTCACAGAAGATACTGTTAGAGTAATTTCAGAAGACAAGGGCGAACCCGAATGGATGTTAAAAAGAAGACTTCGAGCATTAAAGTTTTGGGATGCTTTGCCCATACCATCAGGTTGGCCTGGTCAGCCAGATTTATCAGAAGTAGATATTAATGAAATTATACCATACATTAGACCAGATGTAGAAGTCAGAGGGGGTGTTAAAGATTGGAACGACTTGCCTGATGAAATAAAAGATACATTTGATAAATTAGGTATTCCAGAAGCTGAACGAACATCTCTTGCAGGTGTTGGTGCACAATATGAATCTGAAATTGTATATCAAAATATGAGTACAGAATGGGAAGAAAAAGGAGTCATATTCATGGATATGGATAGAGCAGTTAGAGAACACCCAGATATAGTTCAGGAGTATTTTATGAGCAAATGCGTCCCTCCAAGTGACAACAAATTCGCAGCGTTGCATGGGGCTATTTGGTCAGGAGGGTCGTTCGTATATGTGCCAGAAGATGTGGTGGTTGAAATGCCAGTTCAGGCATATTTCCGTATGAATTCAGCTGGTATGGGTCAATTCGAACACACATTAATTATAGCAGAAGCAGGATCTGAAATTCACTACATAGAAGGTTGTTCTGCGCCCCGGTACTCGGCTTTCAATCTTCACTCGGGTTGTGTTGAAGTTTTTGTTAAAGAAAATGCACATGTCCAATATTCTACGGTTCAAAATTGGTCGAAAAATACATATAATTTGAACACAAAACGCGCCATAGTAGATAAGTATGGACGGATGGAATGGATTTCTGGATCAATAGGATCAAAAGCAACTATGTTGTATCCATGCACGGTGTTGAAAGGCAGGGGTGCCACAGATACACATCTGGCAATTGCATTTGCAAGTGGTGGTCAAAATATCGATACTGGTGCGAAAGTATACCACAACGCCCCTGACACAAAATCTAGTATAGAATCTAAGTCAATTTCAAAGGATGGTGGCAGAACGAATTATAGAGGATTGGTACATATATCAAAGGGGGCGGTAGGATCTTCTTCTACTGTGGAATGTGATGCACTCATGTTTGATAATGAATCTACTTCAGACACTATGCCGCACATTGAGATTCATGAAAGCAGAGTAGATGTTGCCCATGAAGCTACTGTTGGAAAAATCGGAGACGAAGATATATTTTACTTACAGTCTAGAGGATTATCAGAAGTGGACGCTAAGAAGCTGATTGTAGCAGGTTTTATCGAACCCATAACAGAGTCATTGCCGATCGAGTATGCTGTTGAATTAAATCGACTAGTGGAATTGGAAATGGAAGGGAGTCTCGGATAATTTTCGAGAGAATAAAAATAATAAGATTATAGTTCGTATTTACATACCCATTTCATCGAAGCCAGGTTCTCCACCTTTAGAGAGATTTCCAGCAGCGATGACATCATCTATCCGAAGGACTAGGTCTGTGGCTTCCTGGGCACTACTAATAGCTTGAGTTTTGACACGCAGAGGTTCAATCACACCTTCAATTAGCATGTCAGATACGCCCCCCTCGATGGAAGATAGGCCAGCAGATACATGACCAGCTGTATGCTGTGCACGTAGATCGACAATGGAATCGATTGGGTCTAGACCGCTATTTGTTGCTAATGTTCGTGGGATGGCTTCAACTGCATCTGCAAAAGATTCAATTGCTAGTTGTTCTCGTCCACCAATTGAATCAGCATAATTTCTTAAAGAGAGAGATACTTCTACTTCGGGAGATCCCCCTCCTGCAACAACTCTTCCATCTTGAATTGTTACACGGACAACTTCAAGGGCATCGTTCAAAGCACGTTCTACTTCTTCTACAACGTGTTCTGTCCCCCCGCGTAGAATTAGAGACACACTTTTAGGGTTGTCGCACTCGACAACAAAGAGCATTTCATCATCTCCAATTTTTCTTTGTTCCACTAAACCAACTGAACCTAGATCATCAGAAGTGATATCAGATATTTTAGACACAACTTTTGCCCCGGTTGCACGGGAAAGTTTTGTTAGATCGCTTTTTTTACATCGTCTTATAGCAAGAATGCCTTCTTTTGCCAAATAGTGCTGAGCGAGATCGTCGATACCTTTTTGAACGAATACTACATTTGCTCCAGCGTCAACGACAGCAGAAACTAGATCGCGGATATGTTGTTCTTCTGCATCTATGAATTGTTGTAATTGACTTGGATCTGTAACACTTATTTCAGCATCAGTTTCAGTTTCTGCTATTTCAATTGCAGTTCCCAAAAGAGCTATTTTAGCGTTTATAACCTTAGTGGGCATGTTTTCATGAACTGGTTCTTTATCTATTAAAACTCCTTCAATTAATTCACATTCATCTATAGATCCTGTTGCAATTGTCTCTATTTTAATATTTTCTAAGTCAATTCGCCCATCTTCTTCGATGGCTTGGATTGTTCTTACTACAAGATCAGATAAATGATCATGTGCATCGCCAACACCTTTTCCAGTCATGGAAGTTTTGGCTATTTTGAGTAAATTTTTGGTGTCAGAGGGTTCCACGTTAAATGCTATTGATTCTAATACTCCACGGGCATGTTTAGCTGCGAGTCTGTACCCTGAAATGATTGTTGTGGGGTGGATACCTTCATCTAATAGATCTTCTGCTTTGAGAAGTAGTTCTCCGGTTAGAACAACAGCTGTTGTAGTCCCATCACCAGTTTCTTCTTCTTGAGAATCTGCAACTTCTATAATCATTTGTGCAGTGGGATGTTCTATATCCATTTCAGATAAGATAGTTGCCCCATCATTGGTGATTACGACGTCGCCAAGAGAATCAACAAGCATTTTGTCCATCCCCATAGGGCCTAGTGTGCTTCTAACTGTCTCTGCGACTGCTTTTGCTGCAGCAATATTCATTCTTTGTGCATCCCGACCGCTCGTTTGTTGACTGTCCTGACTCAGAACAATAATAGGTTGATAAGCCATAATTTAGTTAACTCCAGAAATCCGTTTATTCACTATCTTATGGAGTTAAGGTTCTAAATAAGACTTTCGGTAGGAGAAAGGTGAAGAATATGTCTGAAAGCTAGTGAAATTGGAGGACATACTAGAATGGATTTAATATCTGCCATGTAAAAATGAGGATGGAGATGATAAATTATGAACTGGGGAAAAGGCCCGCAATTCTAGTTGTTGACGTAACTAGATCGTTGGCAGATTCTAATGTAGAAAGTGCGTATCAGCCTTGCATCGAAGCTGGAGAATATATACAGAGATTACTAAAAGTATCACGGGAATCGAATATACCAATAATATTTACAAGAGGTGGAAAATTATCCCACACTAGTGGTGGTATAAATTTAACAAAAATACAACGAGGGGGGTGGGCTAAAAAAACAAAAGTTCGTATTGAAGATCAAGAAATGGCAAAAGTATATATGGAAATTTTACCTAGTTTGGGACCAAAAGAAGGTGAAATTGTTCTAGATAAAAGCCGCTCTAGCGCGTTCTTTAAAACTATGTTGGATACGTATTTATCTTCAATGAAAATAGATACATTAGTTATAGCAGGAATGATGACTTCTGGTTGCATACGTGCTACTGTGACGGATGCTTTTTCTAATGATTTTAATATACTAATTCCCAAAGAATGTGTAGCAGATAAACGAATAGAAGCTCACAACTACCATATGGATGAAATGAATTTAAAATATGGCCAGGTAAAAACATTAGATGAAGTTGTAGATTATATTGAATCTATATCTTAATTCAGTTCAGTTTTAACCATTGTTTCTATCTTATCTAGTCCTTTTTTAAGTTGATCTATACTGCTGGCAATACTAAGTCGGATATAGGATCCTTCTGCCCCAAAACCACTTCCTGGAACTGTGGCAACCCCATAGTCCATAAGAAGTCTTTTTGCTATGTCAGAATCAGAACCATTTAACGAACCCACGTTTAGAAAAACATATATTGCCCCGCCAGGATGTGGGCAAGAAACTCCCTTAATATTGTTTATTCTATTGACAACATAATCACGTCGAAGTTGGAATTCTTTTTTCATTTCTTGAATAGGTTTTTGATCTCCAGTTATTGCAGCCAATGCTGCCATTTGAGATACACTAGATGCAGAAGAAGTAGTACTTTGATGGAACTTTGTGGATGCAGAGATTATATTTTCATCCCCAGCAAGCCACCCCAATCTCCATCCAGTCATTGCATATTTTTTAGAAGATGAATTTATTACCAAAATATTTTCTGGATGATCAACATAGGAAGCTAAGCTTGCAGATGACCCCTCATAGGTGAGTCCTTCATAGACTTCATCTGAAATAACATATATGTTATTTTCGAATGCGGCATTGACGACTTTGTTCAGTTCTTTTTCATCATAAACCACGCCCGTGGGATTGTTGGGCGAATTGAGAACTATTGCGGCAGTGTTTTCAGATATTTTTTCTATTACAATTTTAGAATCTAATTGAAATCCAGTAGATTCGGGGAGGGGTGCCATAACAGGTATACCCCCTATTAGTTTAACTTGAGAAAAATAATTTGGCCAACATGGTGTGGGGAATATAACTTCATCACCAGGATTAATAGTTGAAAGTAACGCTAAAAAAATGGCTTCCATTGCGCCATTTGTGACTATTATTTCGGAGTTTGGATCAAATTTGACATTGTTTTCTGCAATCATTTTTTGAGAAATTGCTTCTCTAAGTTCGAATATTCCAGCATTGTGGGTGTAATGGGTCGCGCCATTTTTGGCTGCATTTGAAGCGGCTTCAATTATATGAGAAGGTGTGGTGAAATCGGGTTCGCCTATTGCTAGGCTTACTAGGTCATTGCCCTCGTATTTGGAAGTTAAATCGAACATTTCTCGTATAGGCGATGGTGCAGAGGACATTGCCCGTTCTGAAAGATTGAGGTTTTCTGAAGAAGTCATCTCTTACTGAGTAGATACCACTCATTACAGCTAAAAGGTTTCTTATAAGAGAGAAAAGGATAAGAGATAGTATCTGAAAAATTATTCTTTGACTACTTCTTTTGATGCTGGAGCAGATCCGGTAATGACTTCGCGCCATTTATTGATTATTTCATCTGTGTATTCGCGAGGAGCTTCTGCAACTTTAGGGAAATTATGTTTGCGTTCGTATGGTATTGTTGCATCAATTAAAGCACGAGAATTGAAAGTCAAATTTTTCATTCCAGGCTCAGTTCCTGCAAATTCAACGAGTGGATCTAGAGGTGTACTCCAAGTTCTGCGTTGGATTTCTATATCTGTTGCTGGGTCACACCGGGTACTCATTGCCCAAGCAACTTCATTCCAGCTAGTTGGGTCTATGTCTTCGTCGACAACGACAGTGAATCTGTTTGCATACCCGCCTTCTCTAACATGCTGTGCTATGAATCCTGCTTGACGTGCGTGGCCAGGATATCTCTGTTCAATGCAAATGATATTGAATAATCTAGAACCACCAGCTTCTGTTCTCCAGACACCTTTTATTCCAGGAACACCGGCAGTGTCTAGATAATCCCAGGTAGTTGCAGATCTTGCTAATGCTTTATGATAAGAGTAATCATAAGGCGGTCTTGCAGGAACAGCACATGTCATAATAGGATCGTTTCTGTGGTAAACTGCCTCTACTTTTATCAGAGGTTCTTCGTCTGCATCTCTTCCATAATATCCTTGCCATTCTCCGAAGGGACCTTCTAGATGAGTAGAATGTGGTTCAATAAATCCTTCAATTACAATTTCCGCATTTGCAGGGAGTGGAAGTCCAGTTACAGGACCTTCTACCACAGGGAATGGGTGTCCTTTGAGACCACCTGCGTGTGCATATTCACCATAAGGGTGAGTGTGTTCTATACCAACTGAAGTGTAGAAAAATAAAACAGGGTCTTGACCAAATGAAGCTGCAACTGGAACGCGTTCATCGCGTTGCCAATAATCATCTATATCCAATGCACCGTGTTTTCCTGGAGAGATATAAACTCCCGCAGTGTTTTTACTGTGTGCTTGGACACGGTAAGCCCCTAAGTTTGCTTTCCGGCCCATACCAGGATTATCAGTGATAAAACTAGTTGCAGTTCCGATATACCGCCCCCCATCATACTCATGATGTTTTGGGACCGGGAATTTGAATAGATCGACATCATCGCCCCTATCAACGTTTTCCATGACGGGTGCATCTGATGCTTGAACAAATTCGGGGTCAATTGCCTGAACTTTTTCTATTTCTTTTGACCTTATCCGGTAATCCTTAAGAAATGTCATTTCATGAGTGTAGCCGGGTTCCATTCCAAGTGCTATCGCAAGACGATTCATGGAATTTGTCATCCCATACATTGCTCGGAAACCCTTTGCATATCCAGGTATTTCATCGAAAATGGGTGAGGGGACAGGCCTTGGGTGATGACGACAGAGTTCATGCGAAATTGTACTCATTTCTCTATCCCAATCTGCACCAGTTATGTCGATTATCTCTCCAGGGACTTTTCTTGCGCGGTCAATAAATTCTCTTAGACCAACCCAATCAATAGTATTTTTATTCATTGTATGTGTTTTTTTAGAAATTGTTAGAGTTTATAACTTATTAAATTAAATTTTGAGCAGATCGGCGTTCTAGGATTCGTTCTGGCGTTATAGGAATGACATCCATTTCCACACCTATTGCATCATAAATTGCATTCCCTATTGCAGGTGCTGCTGCCATAATTCCCATTTCACCTACTCCCTTTGCACCATAGGGTCCAAGAGGTTCATGAGATTCAATTATGAAAACTTTTGAGTCATATGGGAGCTCTAGAGTTTTCGGTATACGATAATCCTTAAAATTAGCATTAATAATATGACCATTTTCATGAATTACTTCCTCATATAGAGCACTTGCAATTCCTTGGGCTGCCCCTCCTTCAAGTTGTTGTTCTACTATTGAAGGATTAATTGCACGTCCAACGTCGCATGCAGTACAGAAATAGAGTACTTTTGTTAGACCAGTTAGTTGGTTTACTGCAACGACAGCAGCTTGTCCAATTGGGGTCCAAAATGCGTGAAAAGCCCCATTTTTACGGGAATCAAAAATCGAAGTTGTTTTTAATGTATTTTCAGAAAATTGAGGATTTGAGTTATCTGATAGTTTATCAATTAAATCGTTTATAGAAATGGACAGACTATGTGAAGATGAATGTGAAACTTTTCCATTGGAAAATAATAATTTATCAGTAGATATGTCATCGAAAAATGTAGAAGATGAAAATTCCAGAATTCTTTGTTTTAGTTCAGAAGATGCCAAAATTAATGCATTTCCAGTGTGATAGGTATACCTGCTCCCGGTTGGCCCGGGGTCTAATGGCACTAAATCTGAACCTCCAGATATTACTCTTATAAGAGAGGGGTCAAGATCGAACTGGTCTGCAGTTATTTGGGTTAGCATTGATTCCGACCCTTGGCCTATATCAGGGGCGCCTACAGTGACCTCGATTATGGGTCCTTTTTTTATCTGAACTGTAACGGAAGTAGATAGACGGGAAACTGGTTTATTTCCGTATGCAATTCCAGTTCCAATTGACCACTCGGGGGAGAGATATTCTTTTGGGAATGACGAAATGTTAAGTTGTTGCAAATCTTCAACGACTAAGTTTAGGCATTTTTCGGTGTCGTTGGGACCAAGTGTTTCTCCGATTGCATTTGTATCTCCCGTTTTAAGAATATTTTTTAGTCTGAAATCAAGAGGGCTCATGTCTATTGCTCGCGCTACTTTGTCCATGTGCCGTTCGAGTGCCCAATTTACCTCTGGTTTTCCGAATCCCCTAAATGCTGCAGACGGGGGAATATTTGTATATACTGCGTCGCAATGCCACTTTACTGAATCTATGTTATAAGAACCATATACTACGTGTTGAAGTCCCCTAACCATCCTAATAGATTCTTCATTGTATGCCCCTACATTAAATTGAATGTTTACCTCTCTCGCAATAAGCTTGCCATCGAACGAGACGCCGTCTTTTACATGTGTTTTGATTTGGGGACGGCTCAAAAGAAACTCGTTTGCTCTTGAGAATGATAAGCGGATTGGCCTATCAAAATTTAATGCTGCGGCTACCAATCGAGGTTCAAGAAAAGCCGTTTCTTTATTGCCAAAACCCCCGCCAACATAAAATGTTTTGACAGACAGGTTATCAGGTAGAAGATGAGGATAGGATTGGAGCAGTTCTTTCTTTACCTGTTGAGGTACTTGGTGAGATGTCCATATAGTTAATTTTTCAGAAGTATTATGCGCAACAGCTACATGGGGCTCCATGCAACAGTTTTGAAATGATTTTGATTCATAAGTTGATTCCACAATTATATCTGAAGAATTGAAATGCTCATTCACGTCCCCTGAAGATCCATCTACAGCATAGAGTAGATTTGGTGAACGATCATCACTGCCAGAGATATGAGTTATTGTTTGATGACGTGGATCATGCCCAGGTATTTCTATTTCGTAATCACGGACATTAGTGTGTACAGTTGCAAGAGGTTCCGGAGATAATGCTTCTTCGAACGTGAAAATTCCAGGTAGAGGGTCGTATGTTATTTTAACCTGGCTAACAGCTTTTGATGCTATAGATTCTGTTTCGGCTACGATTATGCCTATTGGTTCTCCGACGTACCGGACTTTTTCTATGGCAAATATGGGTTGGTCTAATATGAATTGTCCCCTCCTAGTATTGGGCACATCTTTGTGGGTGAAAATTCCCAACACGCCGGGGATAGATTCTGCTTTAGACAAGTCTATGTCTATGATGTTTGCATGTGGAAGAGTACTTTGTATGAGCTGTGCGTGCAATAGATTTTTTGGGTTGAAATCCATCACATATTTGGCTACACCAGATACTTTTTTGAGGGCATCGGTTCTAGGAATTGATTTCCCTACAAGGCTAGTTTTAATGGTATTTTTTTCGGCTTGTTTAAGAGAGTAGCCCATTATTATGTTTTCCTTAATCTATTAGAGTTAGTTGTGGCACATTACGTCTATCGGTGAAAAAATGATAAAATGACAAAACATAAATTTAACTAGTTCAATGGAGATACAAAGATCATATGGGAAATGTAAAAAAACTCAATGGAGATGTTGCGGTTATAACAGGTGCAGGTAGAAATATTGGACAGAAGATGGCAGAGATTTTTGCAGAAGAAGGGGCAAAAATTGTAGTGGTGGATATTGATAAAGATCGTGCTGGAGAAACAGTTGATCTTATTAAGCAGAATGGAGGAGATGCAATAGCCATACAGACAGATGTTACTGATGAGAATCAAGTAAAACGTATGGTTGAAGAAGTCGAGAGTACATGGGGACCAATAAATATTCTTGTCAACAATGTTGCAATTAGTGACCATGATGGTCTTTTTGATCTTTCAGTTGAAACGTTCGATAGGATTTTTGCAGTTAATGTTAGAGGGGCGTTTTTATGCACCAGAGAAGTTGCTAAATCCATGAAAAAAGTGGGCAATGGCAGAATAGTGAATGTGTCTTCAACTTCTGCACATAGAAGTAGAACTGATGCTCCTGCATATGCTGCTTCAAAGGCTGCAATAGTGAGTTGGACACGGTCGATGGCTAAAATACTTGCCCCAGATATCAGAGTTAATACATTATCACCAACTAGAACTGGTTCTCCGGTTGGGCAAGAAAAAGAACGTTCAGGAGAAGTTGTGGATTCAATATTGGTGGGGAGATGGGGAAAGCCTGAAGATCAGGCTAGAGCAGCTCTATTTTTAGTAGATCCAGAAAATAGTTATGTGACAGGTTCAGAGCTAGCGGTGGATGGCGGAAGTCTGGTATAATTATACATATGTTAGAATCAGTTAGAGTAGTATGAAATAAAAAAGCCTGAAAAATAGTTTTTCATGAAATGTTTTCATGATGTGGAAATGAAAATTTAATGAGTTTATAGTTTGCAATCGGATTTGATGGATAAATATGCAGATTCTAGTGCAGTTTGTTCTTCGGCTGAAAGGTCCCATTCTACTATTTTAGTGACTTTTTTATTGGAAAATAAAACAGGTACTATTAAGCAAACGTCGTTGAAACCATACTCACCGTCCAAAGGTACAGATAAAGGTATAGGAGAAGAAATACCGTGAGATAATAAGGCTAAAGCTAGCAAAGAAACCCCTCTCCCAGTTACCCACCTTGAAGAATCTTGAGTCCCCCGTAACCGAATGACTTCATACGCAGCATCGCGCACTTGTTCAGTGAGATTTTGACGTTCTTGTGAGGAGAAAGTTATATGTTTATTTTGAACTTGTGCTCTGGAGAAAATTGGAACAACATGGTCCCCATGCTCCCCTAGAACGGGACAATATACATCAGAAGAAGGTACCTGTTTAAGTTGAGAAATATAATATGCCATTCGTGCTTGTTCGGATAATGAGTATCCAAAGAAAAACTTTCTTGGCCAATGAGAATTTTTCCAAAGATGGTAAGTCATCCTATCAAGAGGATTTGTGACAACGATAACGGGGATAGGATTCATTGATTGTAAATAAGTAGCTATCTCGACGATTAATGGTTTATTCAGCTTTAAAAATTCTAGTCTCCAACCCTTAGTGGAAGATTTTTTGGAGGAGTCTAAAGGGCGTGGAAAGCTTGCAGTTATGATCAAAAGATCGGGATTTAGACTGTGCAAGGATTCAAGAGATATTGTTTTGATTATGTTTGAGTTAGTAAAGGGAAATGCAGAGCCTACAGAATGACAAAAATGTGCAGAAGAATAAGACAGGTCCAACGAATGCCCATGTGCAGAATTTTGGTCAATATCAACTAAAAAAATCTCAAGTTCTGGATCCATTACAGATAAAGAATAAGCTATAGTTGATCCGATAGTTCCCGCGCCGCCAATAATTGCTATTTGCATGGACTTGTGTATACTTCATTGAAAGGAGGGGTAATAATCTTATGGGAATGTTGGAATTTAAGGAGGTGGGAACAGATTTATTAAAATACACTAGAGACATTCACAGAATATAGGAATCATGTCAGAAATGAATGCAATTTTATTTGCTATTTTGGCCGCATTGTTTGTTTCAACAACATCAATTGCTGTACGATTGGGCACAGAGAGGAGCAAATCATCTGATATTTTGGCAGTGGTTATTGTTGTAAACCTTGTTGTGTTCATCCCGCTCGCATTTGCGATTCACTACCCCAACCATGGGCTAACGTTTCGTTCAATGGGGGCGTTCATTGTTGCAGGAATTGTCGGAACTGTGCTTGCGAGGTCGTTGTTTTATGAAGGGATTCGATATATTGGTGCAAGTAGAGCAGAACCGATAAAGGCATCAAACCCAATAATTGCAGCTATTGCTGCAGTTATATTGCTGGGTGAAACATTATCATTAGGAAATATCATAGGGATACTGATGATATTTGCAGGAGTTGTGCTAGTATCTGTGGAAATTGCAACGAATAAAGAAAAATTTAAAGTATCTTTAAGAGGTGTTATGATTACGTTATTGGCCTCTTTTTTCTATGCTCTGGATCCTGTTTTCAATAAGATGGGATTGGAAGAAGGTACCCCCATATTAGTTGGGTTGGCACTCAAGGCGACGGCAGGTGCAATTGTTTTTTTTGCATACCTCTGGTGGAGTGGTAAATTGCCAAAGCTGGCCGCAATGAAAGATTCACGTTGGCGGTGGATGGTAGTTGCAGCCATAGGAAACACAGGATTTTTGATAGCATATTTCCTTGCAATATCGTCTGGTCCAGTGACTATTGTTTTTCCATTAATGCAAACTAGTCCACTGTTGGTTGCAGGAATATCGTTCTTGTTCTTGCAAAAATTAGAGAGAGTTACTCTCAAGTTGGTAATGGGGGCGAGTATTGTTGTTATGGGAGCTGTACTATTGGCACTATTGTCTTTTTTCTAAATGGGGTTGACATAGAAAACTGAGAGTATTGGATTGAGTTTATGTTAGATAAAATTCAGATTGACTTTTCCAAAGAGATGAGTAAATAGAACTAGTATTTAGTAGATCTTCATGAGATCCAATATCGACCATTTCACCGTTATCAATTATAATTATTATGGATGCATGTTTGACTGCAGATATCCTATGAGATATTATAATTTTAATTTTATCAGCAACAGATTCAGAAAGTTGTTTCTGAATAATGGATTCGGTCTTAGTATCCATATGCCGAGTGCCTTCATCTATAACAAAAATTTGGGATTGTTTTAGTAAGGCCCTAGCCAATGCTATTCGTTGCCTTTGGCCACCTGAAAGATTGATTCCACGTTCGCCAAGGTATGTGTCATACCCATCAGGTAAAGTTAAAATAAAATCATGAATTCGAGCTGTTTTTGTTGCAGAAATAATTTGTTTATCTGTTGATTCATTTAGCCCATAAGTTATATTTTCACGCAGAGAACCAGAAAATAAATAGGTTTCTTGGCTGACATAAGCGAGAGAGTTTCTTAGACTATGAAGAGTTATGTCTTTGATGTTTTTTCCATCTATGCATATAGATCCTTTGGTGACATCGTACAAACGAGAGAGGAGTTTTACAATGGTTGATTTCCCGCTCCCAGATGCACCAACTATGCCTAAAGTTTCTCCTTTATTTAATTCGAATGAGATGTTCTTTAAAGTGTATTCATTGCGGGAGGGGTACTTGAAATAAACTTGATTGAAACTAAGGTGACCTACATAAGGAGGCAGTTCAATGGCATCATTGGATTCAATAATAGATGGAGAACTATTTAATAAAGTAAATATCCTATTATTAGATGCTTTTGCACGTTGGTATATGTTTACAATTTGGCCGAACTGGGCAATTGGCCAAACGAATTGTTGAACATAGACTATAAAAGTTACGAAAATTCCTGGCGTTAAGGGATGTCTGAATCCGAATGGTGGGCCAGATATGACCCATATTCCTCCAACAGAGAAAGTTAAAATGAACCCCGCTCCAAGCAATAATACTATCATTGGAAAGAATTTTATTCTTGTCAAAATGGTATCCCAATTGGTGCGGTGATAATCAAAAGAGGATTTAGAAACTCGCATCAATTCATATGGGTTTTGTTGATCGGTTTTTATTACCTCAATTCCACTCAGGTTATCTTCTAACCTAGACCCAAGATGACCAACACTGGATCGCATAGTAACATATTTTGGATGGATATTTTTAACAAAGAAATATGTTAAGATTACAATAAGAGGGACTGGTGACATTGCTATGATTGTGAGCTCTGGATTAAGTAGAAATAAGATTATTCCAATTCCAAATACCATTACTATAAGCCTAAGTGAATCACTGAAACTGGTACTAAGAAAATCTTCTAGTTGGTTAACATCATTATTAAGAATACTGAGTAATTCTCCGGTCCTTGAATCTTCGAAAAAATCCATTGATAGGCGTTGGAGTGCATCATAAGCGTCAGTTCTAATAGAATGCTGAACTTCTTGTGCGAATGCATTCCAACCTCGATCTCCAATCCATAAAGATATTGCACCAATAAAAAATGATAGCGCAATGGTTCCAGAAAATAGTAGAAGTTTTTCAAAAGGTGAAAGTGAATTGAGAGTATTTGAAAATGGATAAAATTCTGGAGCTGATTGGCCAAAGAAGATTAAATCTATTGAAAGACCTAGAAATAATGCAGGCAGGAGGCCAGAGAAACGTCCAGTCAAGGTTCCGAATGTGCCGCAAAAAATATGGAAAATGTTATTTTTACCATATTTTATGAATAAATCCAACATGGAACTAGATGTATCGTAATTCAGTTTTGACGAAGGGTCGGCCATATTAAGAATTGATTGGAGAAGAACTATAATCAGTTTCACGTATTTGAACATAATTGTCGTTTCTAAGAGCGAATTTTTCTTTTTTGTAAGTAGCCAAAAGTCTGACACCTGACATTCCAGCGTTTTTCAATACCGAAGACATAGAATTTGTTTTTTTACTTTCTATTACGCGATTTGTGATTTTAAAAATCGAATCCCAATCTGAAGGTTTGAATCCACGGACTAAATTTGCGAAAGCAACGTTTCTACGGATTTCATCTCCTATTGCAGCTTTCCAGTGATCATTGTAGTGAACTAGTTTACCTTTTGCTGCAAGTTCACCTGCTATTTTTCCAGTTCTGAGGGCCACATGCGCCCCGCCTTCATGGAATGCTGATGTTGCCCCCATAGCACCGCCAGTGATTGCTATATTGGCTTGAACTGGAGAATCTATTGGCCGGGTTGAAGAGATAGGGTATGTTTCAGTTCCTTTTCTTTTTCCTCTTTTTTCTACGAGGGGAAAATCGGATAAGTCATAATCTGGAAAAACAGATGAGAGAAGACGCTCTATATACTCGCTACATCGAGGGATTTGTTTGTCACTGGAATTAAGTAATAGATATGAATTCCTATCAGGGATGGAATCTAAATCCATTCCTATTGGCATTGTTACTCCGATTCGAGCAGTGTTGCCATCATTTGGAAAAACCCATGGGTAAGCTGTGTGACCAGGCATATAGCCCCACCAAAATTTAATTTTATTTGGTTCGAATAAATCCATTGGCATTTCCCTGTATTCTTGGTATGCTATGTGATTGGCTACAGTGGTTCCAAGAGCAGCTGTTGCAACTCCCTGCGGTAAAAATTGATTTAATAAATTTAGAGTTATGCTGCGTTGAGGACCATCTGATAAAATCAAATTGGTTGCTAATATAGAATCCCCATTGCGCAGGAGTAATTCATGAGGTCCATTTTTTGAAGCTATTACTTCTTTGACAGTATCTCCAATTCTGCAATCTGCACCTGCAATAGTAGCATTTTCAAGCATCCAATCATCAAATTTTGTTCGGTTATAAGTATACCCGAAATGAGGATATGATGATTTTATTCCAGTTTTGTATAAACAAACACTCTCAGATGGAGAAATGAATTCAGCACAATCTAAATGTCTAAGAAGAATTCCTTCGGGAAAAGTAGAAGGATCTATCTCCATTAAATCCACCCAATAATCTAGAATCCCAGCTGCATCTGTAGAATCAGGTCCAATTGTTTTTCTGTCTTCGCGTGGGACGCCTTTTTCAAATAGAACTGTTTTCGCGCCGTTGCTTGCAGAGTGTTGAGCTGCAACTGCACCTGCAGGCCCACCTCCAATAACAGCTACATCCACGCGTTCCATGATCGAACGCCGGCGTCTATGCTATTAAATCCACCTTCCTGAAACGAGACTGACTATGGAATTAGTTTTGTCCACAGCACTAGTACTGATGGGAGAACAACAATAGAAGACAGATACGCATAAAAGACACTTAATGCAGTTAAAAGCCCGAAGGAACCAATGGCAGGAAAAACTGCTAGATAAAGTGCCCCTATACCAAATACAGTTGTTAGCATACTCCCAGTCAGGGCACCTCCAGTCCCTTGTAATGTCCGAGTTAGAGACTGAAAAACATCCCCAGTTGAATCGTATTCATCGACGAATCTATGCACTACATGAACAGAGTAATCCACACCAAGACCAACAGTTAAAGCTAGAACTGTGGCGGTGAAAGCATCGAAAGACAACCCAGCGAGGCGCATGCTGCCACCCACTAGTGCCACAGTTATGACTATTGGGAAAACATTGATCAATCCTAGTAGTGGGCGCCTATCCATTACCCAATAGAGAAATACTAAGAAAAGTGCGGTTAAAGAGAGGGCAACTAAAAGGCTCTTAATTGCAGAATCAAGTAGAAGATTCACAACATCTTCTAAAACGATTGTTTCTCCTGTAGAAATTGAAGAGTATCGTTGTTCATCTGCGATAAATTTTCCCTCTATTGCAGCTAATCCGGTGTCAGCTCCAGCTTTGAGTGAATAAATAACCAAAGTCCCACGTCGATCTTCTGGCAAATATTTAAGTGCTTGAGAACGGGAGGATGAGGAAAATAAAGTGCCATATATTTCATCAAGATTTTTATCAGGCACCCCATTTCCATTTCTATCACTGATAGACACTAGTTTGGCAAATTCGGAATCTTTTGATGCATGGTTTTGGATTACATTTAATATGCTACTAGATACTGCCACCCTTCCTTCAGTCGCGAATGTGCCTGGAGGATTCTGACTTATTTTATAGAGAGACTCTAGAGAGTTGTCATGACGCATAGGAGCATCTATAAACATAGTTATAGATCCGCCAGACTGAGATGTATCGAAATTGTCTGTTAGGTAATTTAAAGTACTAACTGAGGAATAAGTACCAGGTTTAAATGGCTCAGGTAAGATAGTGAGATAGTAAGGAGTTTCTTCAGGCGGTAAAAAACTCTCAACTGAGAATGTTGTGTCTATTCCAGTGGCATAGTTAAGTGAAATCCCTGAAAAAATGATGACTAAAATTAAAAAAACTACAGGGGCTTTTTTCGCAATCCACACCCCAGTTTTAAGTAATCCTCCTAGAATTGACCCATCCCTTCCAAGAGGTGAAGTTGAAAATGTGGGTATACGTCTTGTTTCAGATTGTCTGAGACGGTCTATATGTATTTTTGCAGCAGGCAAAAATATTCCAAAAACTAAAAATGTGAAGATTATCCCTATACTAGCTACGATGCCGAAATCTTTTATTGGCGGTAAAGAACTAGTTAGGTTTGAAAGAAATCCAATAACTGTGGTTGCAGTTACTATGAAAAATGCTATGATAATCTGATTAAGCATGAGAGATGCAGCTTCATCTACGCTGTTTTCATCGTTCTTTGCTTCTCTATAACGATTGATTGAATGGATACCGAAATCTACCCCTATTGCCAATAGAATTGGTGGGACGGCTATGAGCATCTGGCTAAAGGGAATGTTGAAAATCCCCATGAATCCAAACGTCCATATAAGTGCCATGAAGAGTGAAATTACACCGAGGAATAGATCAATTAGGTCTCGATATGCATATATTAAGAAAGCTATAATTAATATGACAGCTGCAGGAGTCACTATGATCATTGTGTCTACTATAACATTTCCGAATTCATTGGAAAATATACCAGATCCAAAAACCCTAACATCCCCGCCTATTGAAGCAGACTCTGCAACCGATTTTTGTATATCTGCAAGAGGATCTACCCCACTAGTTCCAGTGCTTTGTTGTGCCCCCTGTGCAGTGGAAGATAAAGAATGAGTTACGATTCCGATTGTGGAACTAGCAGTTAAAGATACTTCATTAAAATCTGAACTAAGAAGGCCTCTAAAAGATGGCGATTTATCATTGATTTCTCGAATTGTAGATTTAATTTTTGAAGGAGGGGTTTGATCAATTACATAGAGTTGTTTCTTGAGTGTTTGTGCAGAAGGGTCGATGTATGTTGCAACTAGACCCGCGGCACTAGAACTACCTACAACCCTTAGATCATCTTGTTGTTCTAGAGAGTATTGAAGTTCTAGCATTCTTAATAGAGAAGGTTTAGAAAGTACGTTGGTGCTGACCTGAATAAGTTGAGTACTTCCAGTAGTGCCAGAACCAGAAGGTGGACCGAATCCACCATCACTGTTAGAGCTCGTTTCTGAGAACTTCGGGGAAAACTTTTGGTTTATTTCCTGAAGAGCCTTCTCAGAGGGTAGATCTGTTGTGAACTGTTCAGTTCCTGCTTCTGTTGATATATTTCCTAGACCGGCTGCAAAAATGACTGATAAAATAAGGAATGCAAATATCACACTTTTAGTACGTGTGAGTATCAGGCTAACAATAGGTTCTACGTATGGTTTGAGATCCATTTTGGGTTACTTTTATACTATTTATTTTGACGGTTTCTACGGATGTATAGTGCCCCGGTAGTTGCTGCAATTATTGCTACAACAAGAATTGGTAAAATCGGGATAGATGAGAATGTCCCATTTCTTGTTTCAAGAGTAACGTCGATTGGAATCTGATAGGTATCAGATAATAAAGTGTCGCCATAAGATGTGTCATATTGGAAATCTAGATCCAAAGGATAGACCTTAACCAAAGCTGAGTTTGATATGGAAATATCGAAAATTATTTGTTTGTTTTCTCCAGGTAGAAGTTCCGATATAAATGCAGTATCGTCTTCGGCAGATATAGGGCTTTCAGGGAATATTTTTGCAGAAATATCACTTATCGTTTCAGTCCCAGTATTAGTGACCTGTAAGGTCAATAAAGAACCAGAACCAGGAACGAAGAATGAATTTATTGGAGAAATTTCAAATGCATCTTTCTTATTAGAAATATCTAGAATTACGTCTAGAGGTTCAGATAGATGAGATTTACCATCCGAATCTCTGTACCTTATGGTGAGCGAAATTTGTCTTTTTCCTTCAGTTGCAGATTCACTTACATCAAGAGAAAATTTGAAAGATTCAGAGTCTCCTGGTGAAAGAGTTCCAATGGCATATTCTTCTTCTATGGCAGATATTGTGTTAAGATCAGATTGAAAAATGATAACCGCGTTTTCGACTGATTGTGGGCCGTTATTTAAAATTTTTCCAACTAGTTCGCCTTCACTTCCAACGGAAAGGTTACTGCGTGCGTCTTTTACATCGAACGTCTGCTCCCCGAGTGGGGTGATGCCTATTGTGATTGGGTCAGATGACCTATCTGAATTATCAGAGGTCTTGTAATGAATTGTTAAAATTAGAGGATAAGGTCTTACATTGGAAGATTCTGCAAGACTAGCTTTAAATGAGATATCTTTTGAGGATGATTGTGACCAAGGTCCGATAACATATTCAGCAGCGTTTGAGCCACCAAATGAAAGTTTGGAGTCTGTGGATGTCACAGAAACCCTACTGTTTGTTATTGCGTCGGGGGCATCATTAGTTAGGGTGAGATAAATAATACCTTCCTGGCCCAATGAAATATCATTAGAAAGTTCACTTATAGAAAACCGCCCATTATCAGAAGTTGGAGAAATTCCAGATGTCATTGTTTCAGAGGTTTTAGATTCTCCAAATTTATCAGAATAAGATAAAGATATTGACACTGGATGAGATCGTCCAACTGATCCTTTTTTAAATTGAACTTCGAGGGGTACCGAATAAGAATTCCCGGCATCCATATTTCCAATGAAAGTACTAGAGCTTGTTGAAGGATTATCGCTATTTCCAAATTTTAGTTCAGATGACTGAGAGGTTATAGTGAAGATGGAATCATAAGCAATATCGCTGCCATAGTTTTTTATGTCTATGTTTAAGTCACCATAACCGTCGAAGATAGGTCCAAGCGAAATTTTATCGACATTGAAAAGAGGGGCAGGTTCTACGATTAAACTTACTTTTTGTGTGACAGTTTTTGTATCTTCACCGTGTCCAGGACTGTCTGGGGGGCCAATAATAGTTGTCCACTTATAATCTACAGTTACGGTTAGATCGTAAGTTCCAGGAACAGCGTTTGAATCTACAGAAATATCAACAAGCACAGGAGAGCTAGTACCTTCTGCCACATTTCCAATTGGCAAGGTTCCAGTTAGGACTTGAATAGGTGCATCATTGGATGTTAGCTTTAGCGTCACGTCTCTTGCAGTTGTTGCCCTTGATTGGGCAGCTGAAGAACTACCAGATGTTACTTCTCCTCCATTGAGAATGACGAAAGAGAGGGTTGTTTCTTCTCCAGGGCTAACTCTGTCGTCGGGTAAGAATACACTGATTGTTGGACTTCCTTGACCTTGTGCTGCTGCAAACACAGTGGCAGGCATAAGTAATAAAAAAACTAGAAATAAAACTATTAGTTTGGACCAGGATTTGGACATTGATAAATATTAAAATCAATGCGTGCTTAAATAGATGATTAAATGCCAAAGTATACATAATTTTTTTGACGATTATGTTGTACCAGAATAATATTGTTTCGATAATAATTTTTTCGGCAAATATAACCTGTCTCGAATAGAAGTTAACAGAGTATTATGCAAGCCGATCTTGTAATTAAGAATTGTACGATAGTAACGCCAGATGGTTTAATAGAAAATGCAGGAGTCGCTGCAAAGAATGGAAAAATCATAGCTATTGGTGCATCTGATGCACTGCCAAGTGGAGATAGAGAAATTGATGCTTCGGGAAAGTATCTATCTTCTGGGATAATAGACTGCCACATACATAATCGTGAACCGGGACTAGAATATAAAGAAGATTGGGGAACTGCAACCCAAGCTGCTGCTGCAGGTGGTGTAACTACAGTTATAGGGATGCCAAATTGTAAACCAGTAATTGACACTGCAGAAAACCTACTTTTGAAATTTAGATTGGGAGAAGAGAAAGCATATGTGGACTTTCAATCATATGTTGTAATAACATCCGATAATGCAAATGAAGAAGCGGTTAATTCTTTGAATGAGGCAGGATGTGTTGGGTACAAAGTATTTTTAGGAACAACAATTGGAGCAATTCCAGCGCCAAATGATGGAGAGCTTCTTGATGCAATGCATGCAATAGCAAAAACTGGGAAAAGATTAGGGTTTCACGAAGAAGATGACGAGATTCTAAAACACTATGAAGCACAGTTTATAGCAGAAGGCAGGAATGAACCAATAGACCATACACGCTCGAGACCGCCTGTGTGTGAAAGAGAAGCTGTTGCAAGAACTATATTGTTTTCAGAGCATACAGGATGCCCAATACATGAGTTCCATTTAGCTAGCGGGTCCGGTGCTCAGCTAGTACTAGATGCGAAAAAAAGAGGCATTAATGTAACCGCTGAAACCATGCCACATTACCTTTGGTGGAATGAAGAAGTCATGCGAGAGAAAGGGAATGTTGCCCGGATTCAGCCGCCTATTAGAGATCAGACTGAACAAGACATGCTTTGGGAAATTGGAATTCATGGAGGAGGCATTGATTGCATAGCTACAGATCACTCCCCACATACTGACGAAGAAAAAGGAATGGAAGATCCATTTCAAAATACATGGAATGTTATTTCTGGTTTTGTTGGATTGGAAGCTGAAGTAGGTGCGATGCTCACTTTTGTAAATCAGGGGAAACTCACGTTGGAGAAATGGGTTGAAATGCACAGTAAACGGCCTGCAGAAGTATGGGGAATGTATCCAGAAAAAGGATCACTTAAAATTGGAACTGATGCAGATTTCACGGTTTTTGATTTGGATGAAACATGGACCTTGGATAGAAAAAACCTCCATTCAAGAAATACAGCCACTCCATGGCATGGTGAAACGTTTACGGGGAAGGTCACAATGACCGTTGTTCGTGGAAGTGTTGTGTATGAAAACGGAGAGGTAGTTGGAGAGAGAGGGTATGGTACCCTTGTTGATGTAGATAGCATGCCTTGGAACTCCCCAAGAAAGCTAACAGAACCGCTCGGAGAATACAGAGATTATAGATAAATAAAAATTAAGATCTATAGATAATTAAAATAATATTTTCAAAATGTCAGATTACATGAATAGAAGAGGTGCGGAAAAGATAGGGCTGAAAAGAGGAAAAATGCTTAGTGGAGCTATTGACCAGAATTTGAGAAACTTTTGGGCTTCTGCTAACAATAAAGGGATTTCTAAGCATGAGGTTCTTGAGGAAGTGGATAATAATTCTCAAAGATTGCCTAAGTTAACTAGAATGGAAATCAAAGGAATGTCTCGGGCAGCAAAAGTTCCTTATGCTGACCTATTAGCATTTAATTTGTTTGAAGAGAATATATCTCCAGATGGATGTACTGTTGCCATTTCCGCGGGCGATGCATCTGCATCGGGAGAAACTATTTTCTTTAAGCAGTCAGATAAAAAAGGATCTAGTGAATTCGCAGGGGAAAATTGTTATGAAAACCAGCAAGTGAATGTTGTTCGGGTTGAAGAACATGAAGGTGGAAAAAGTGTCATAATGGTTGCTGCAGCAGGTTCTACGGCGGTCAAAATGGGAATAAATAGTAAAGGCGTTGCAATAGGTTCGAATATATCTAGAACCATTACATTTGATGAAGAGGGGAAAAGTGCAAAAGAGTGGGCTGCAGCATCTAGAGGAGAATTTATGCGCCAGGGACTTATCCAAGGTGATACGGCTGTTGAAGCTGCGCAAGTAATAGCTCCGTTGCTGTTATCAGACCCAATGTCTTCGCCGGGCAGTATAGATATTGCAGATGCCAAACGGACAATAATTCTAGAAGGAGAATTCACAAATATGGCTGCAGAGTGGATTGAGAATGGCGTCATAGGGAGAGCAAATAAATTTGAAATTCTTAGTCACCTTGCAAGACCAAGATCGGAGATACCTTCGAGTTATTGTAGATATGAGAGAGTTATGGAAGTACTAGAAGCTAACAAAGGGAATGTTACAGTGGAAACTATGAGGGATTTATCTATAGATGTTAAGAATGGCCCAGGTTTAAATTCCATTTGTAGATACCAGGAGAACGATTATAATGATGAAACTACACTGTCAGCTGCGATATTCCAACTTAGGGAAGAAAATCCAGGAAAAAGTGAAGTTTACATAGCTCTTGGAAAGACATCCTATTCATGGAGATCTGAAGAAGGGGAAGGTTGGATAAAAATAAGTGCAGATGCTAAAGAAAAAGATATTCCAGAAAGTTTCCTTACAGGTGACGCTTGGCTAAAATATTACACTGAAGAGCCATACAGTGGAGATCAAGCGCCGACACCATTGATTTAATTTACGGAATTAAGTAAGTGTGGTCAAAAAAGACCTACCAAAAAATATATGTTTTAGACTAGTCTAATGTACAGCATAATGCTTAACGGAGTTACTGAATCTATGGAAGATTATTTAAAAAATATATATTTAATTAATCGAGAAACTGGAGAGAAAGTTTCCACTTCAGAATTAGCTAAGAAAATGAGAGTTAGTTCACCTACTGTGACTAGTATGGTCGGGAAACTTGGAGATAAAGGATTTGTGTATTATGAGAAATACAAAGGTGCAGATCTAACTCCAGAAGGCGAATCGATTGCCCTAGAAGTATTACGGCATCATCGGTTAATAGAAACATATCTTGTAGAACGGCTAGGGTATGATTGGTCAGAAGTGCATGAAGAGGCAGATGTACTTGAACATTATATTTCAGAAAAATTAGAATTGAAAATTTCTAATGCCCTTGGAGATCCGAAATTTGATCCCCACGGTGCCCCCATACCAAGTGCAGATTTATCATCTATTGCTAAAGATGAGATGACTAGATTGGGAGGACATAAGCCAGGAGAGATTGTAATAATTGGAAGGGTAAAAGAAAGAGAAAAAGAAGAATTGCAATACCTAGCAGAAATAGGAATTACCCCTGGAGAAAAAGTTAAGATTGAATCAGTTGCACCTTTTGGTATGGTAACAGTTAGTAATGAAAAAGGAAATCATAGTTTACCAAAAGATGTTGCTATGTCGATACATGTGCAGGAAATTTAAATCCATGCTAAAAGCAAGTACCAAATGAGCAACATACAGAGGATAAGTGGAATATTCATTGAGATATTTATATAGATAATAGCATCCCACATAGTATCGACTATGTTGAGATATGAATACAAAAGTATATGCCTAAAATTATATCTTTGACCGATTCGATTCTATTATCTGTTTTTAGAGATATATTTTTAATTGAATCTACTTCTATTTTACTCAGAGTACATATCAGAAGTAGTTGAGATTTCATCATCTAGCCATTCTTTCAACCATATCGTACGTTGTAATCTTTGATAGCAAATAGAATATGCTGTGTCACTTACTACTTTGGAAAGTGTTTCTTTGCCCCGGGTGATAACCTTTTGTAGATTTTTTGAAGATTCCCAAGGATGTCTAGATTCATATCCCATTCTAAGCAATAGTAGTGAGCAACCATTTGCCCCTATTTTGTCAATCATATCCGCCTCGATTAAGCATTGAGATTCTATTGAAAGATCATTCAGTGGGCCGCTATAGACGTGATTGGAAATAATTTGATGTACAGTATTATTAAAATTCTCGGAAAAATTAAAATTTTCGGTGAGATGTTTGAGTGCTATATTTGCCCCGTCTTGGGCATGAGTTTTTTGAGAAGAAGAAAATTTAGCGATGTCATGGAATAGGGCTGAAACTCGGACTAGATCTATATTCGCGCTTTCTTTTTCTGCAATTTTTGTAGATATATCTATTACATTAAGTGTGTGTATGAAACGATAATCTGCAGAATGCCAGGGATACCATCGCATCCTATTTCCATCGGGATCATTTTCAGTACTGAATATAAGTTGGTTATGAACGAATTCCTTCATTTGACGGAAGTCACCTGAAGAGACTTTTTCTTCTTCAGTTGGTAGGTCCATCGCCCCGCCTTAAGGTGTCTTTGATGACCATATCTTTACAATACGGTGGGATGTTTGAACCTTTAGGCTTCCGAGGTTAAACTGAATGAAAAATTGAAATTAATATGTATTGAAAATTTGTTGTATTTTTGCATAATCATTTGTCTGCATCAATGATAATGCCAACAAGATTCGTGCTTTTTGAGGACTTAGAGTCCCCCCACTAATGAATGGTTCTGTTACTGGTTTGAACCCGGTGGTTCCCCTATTACATAAGACAACTGGGATGTCTTTTTTTGTTGCTTCAAGTAATGAATCTCCTTGTTTTGGGTACCCATCTGGCCAAGCTGGACTGCAAGTCGGGAATGCTGCACAAACAATTCCTTTTGCTCCAGACTCGATTGCTGCTCGAACCATGGTTCCGTCATCTGCGAACGAGGAATAGACTATTTGTACATTTAACAGAGGGAAATCAGATACAGAAGAAGTGGAAATGTCAAATTCGGTTGAAGATGTTGAAAGTCTAGTGGGGATGCGGTAGAAACGTACTTTATCAAAAACATCGCCTAAACGGCCGAAATTGGTAGACCTCCAAGCGTCTGGTCGGCTTGCGGCTATTTTTGTTACATCACGTGCGTGGTGTATTTCTTCGTTGGCCACAAATAAAACTCCTTTACCTACCGAGTGAGGAGATGCAGATACCCTAATAGCATCGTATAGATTTTTAAAACCTTCAGACCCTAATTTTCCTATATTACGTTGCGCTGCAGTTACTACGACAGGAATGTCAGTGTTCAGAACTAGATTTAAGAAATATGCTGTTTCTTCAGATGTATTGGACCCATGCGTGATGACGAATCCATCTGGCGGAGATTTTGACAAAGACTGGTGCATAATTTCTTTCTGAAGACTAAACCAGACTTCTGGCGTAAGTGCACCACTATTTAGATGAGTTATTTCAGTGAGAGATAGGTCTGCATGCGATAGTACTTCTGGAGGAGCCATGTCCAAGAGCGCGTCGATGGCAACAAAATCGGATTCGGATATGTAGTTTCCAGTTATGTTTGCAATAGTCCCCCCAGTTCCAAGAATATGGATTTTAGGTTTTTCTTCCATGTGCCTTATATGCTTTCGAATGACATCATGATTGTTATTTTGGTAGTAATACTGTCCGATAGGTTTTAGCCATAACCGTGTGAAATTCATGTATGTCACTTGAAAAGTCATACATTCCAGATATAATTCCAGAAAGCGAATTAGAATATTTTGAAAAGGCAGGTTATGGAAATAGGATAGGGTGGGGAAAATCAGCTGCCATATTGATTGTGGATATGACAGATGAATTTACTACAGGGGGTTATGGAGTTGGCAGAGAAGACACGGGTTCAGCTGCTGTTGATGCAACTGAAAAACTAATAAAAACTGCCCGCAGTGTTGACGTTCCGGTATACTATGTTAAACCATCTAGAGGATTCCCAGATGGATACCCAGGAGCTACAAAACGCCCAGGTGCCGTAAGTTCAGTTGAAAAAAAAGAATCTAAGGGGCAGAATATCAATGAAAAATTGACCCCGTTGGCCGGGGAACTTGTACTTGATAAGCCAAGAGCAAGCGCATTTTTTGATACACATTTGGCAATGCTTTTACATAATAGAGGTATTGATACCTTGGTAGTTACAGGGATGACTACTTCAGGGTGTGTTAGAGCAACTGTTGTAGATGGCCATTCAAGTAATTTTAGAATTATAGTACCAATAGAGTGTGTTGCAGATAGATCTACATTTTGCAATGAGGCTTCATTATTTGATATAGATATGAAATATGCAGATGTCACCGCGCTTGAACAAGTTATAGAGAGATTAAATAAATACTGAACTAAGATGTTTTATAGATTTTATATTTTATAAAACGATAGGGGCAACACTATATCTAAGTGGAACCTATAGAAAGGTATGCACGATACTGGGCCGGGGGGAAAATTTGAGGGGCTGCATGGATAATAAAGTATATTACTTGCATTCAACAATAGAGATTTTACTTGAGCAGGTGGAAAAATATATGGAAGGATTGGAATCTCCAGAGGGGATAGACGGTGTAGAAATTAAACGGAGAAGTAATACATTAATGATAACTGCTGTGGCGAACGGTTCTGGTTTGGGCAAATATACCCCTACTGCAGTCATAAAAGGCACAGTTACAGAAAAGAAAGTATTGAAAGAATTGAGTGAAGAAGAAATAGAAGCACTTGATCCAGATGAAGAAAGACCAGTTGACATTTTCGAGATAGCTACATTCAAAGGCGAATTGGATGCAATATTACAGAATACAGTTTACCAGTATCAAATGTTTGAAATCTTTTGTGGAATGGCTACTGCAGAGAGTAGAGGAACTCTTGAAGCGATATCTATTGTAGATGAAAAACTAGAATCTATAAAAATTATTGATGGCGAAATTAAAGCTTGTGGTATAGAAATTGTAGAGGATGCAAAGGACGCATCGGTTGAGACTGGAGTTAGTTGGAGAGATAATAAATACATAAATTAAAGTGTGCAGGGACGAAGAGACATTTTTAAATTAATTATTTATAGCAACCATTTTATCTTGAAAAGGAGAAGAGATAGCGAAACTATTTTTTATACTAGCGCGTTTCAAAGTATATAGAGATGAGTGACGCATTTCCAGATTATATTGATGTAGATTACAGAGAAGGTGAAAATCAGTCTGCAAAGGATTACAAGAATATTGAGGATAAATTAGAAAAGGCAATTCAAGTGGTGAGTTTGGGTTTAAATCAATATAAGAATCCAGGAATTATGTGGACAGGTGGGAAAGATTCTACTCTAGTATTGTATGTAGCAATGGAAGTTGCAAAAGAAGAAGGAAAGGATATACCCCCAGTTATATTCATTGATCATTTTGCACATTTTTCAGATGTTATTGAATTTGTGGAGAAATGGACAAATAAATGGGGTTTGGAACTTATTAAAGTTGGTAACGAAGATATATTCAGACTGTGGAAGAAAAATGGAGATGAAATAAAAGTTACAGATTTGAGTGAATCAAATCAAAAAGAACTACTAAAATTAGAATACAAAGAAGATACAATTGTAGTGGATCCAGATTCATTTGTAGGAAATCATTTGCTGAAGACCGCGGTTCTAAATAATACAATTACCAAAAATAAATTTGACGGGGTTTTTTCTGGTGTTAGATGGGATGAACAAGAGGCTAGAGCAAATGAAACATTTTTTAGTCCGCGTCATGATTTATTAAAATATCCAGCCCATGACAGGATACACCCTATACTTCAATTTGATGAGAGAAGTGTATGGGATGCTATGTGGAAATATGTTGTTCCAGACTCTGTTAAAGGGTATCCTTCAGGGCATATTCCATTAAATTTTGAAGATTTTCCAGAAGGCATTTATCCTACAGATATCCCAGTCGGACCAAAATATTTTGAAGGTTTTCGTTCTCTTGGAACAGAGAAAGGATCAGCTAAAACTGAGGATAAACCGGCATGGCTTCAAAATTTAGAAGAGACATCTGAGAGGCATGGCCGTGCCCAGGATAAAGAAGGAATTATGAAACGACTTAGAGATCTAGGGTACATGTAATTCAGGTTCAGAATTATATATTGAGGTTCCATGGAGCAAAATCTGGATTTACTTGTCTGATTTCAGTTGATATTGAATCTATTGTAGAGATATCGTGATCAGAGAGACATAAGTTGAAATTTTCTATATTGCTTTGGATGTGGTCTTTCGAAGAAGCTTTTGGAATGGGTGTTGCATTTTTACTCTTAATCCATGAGAGACTAATTTCAGCTTCGGTTAGATTATATTTAGAAGCTATATTTTCCAATTCGTTTACTCCGAAAATTTCACCCCTAGCCATGGGGGAGTATGCAACTACGAGTATATCTTCTGAGTTGCAGTAATTTAGGAGAGTTGATTGCTGTAAAAGTGGGTGGAACTCTATTTGATTTGCAAAAATTGGTGAATCGCATTCTTTTTGTGCCAGGTCTAGTTGAAGAGGTTCAAAATTGCTTACACCTATATGGGAAATAACACCATCGTCACGGAGATCAGAGAAAGCAGATAAAGTTTCTTCTGGGTCATAAGTACCAGCAGGCCAGTGGACATATAAAATATCTATATACTCTGTTTTTAGTCGATCTACGCTAGATTCTGCAGCAGACATAACATCTTTGTAAGATAAATCATTAGTATGTATTTTTGTTGCTATGAAAAGCTCATCTCGATCTATTTCTGCTGAAGAGATCCCCTTTCCAACTTCTATCTCATTTAAATAAAGTTGGGCTGTGTCTATGTGACGATAACCAACTTCTAGAGCGAATTTGATGGCATCTATTCCAGAATTTCCAGATAATTTCCAAGTTCCTAATCCCATTAATGGCATACCTTTTTTACGAGGTATTAGTTCAGAATCAGATGAATCCATAACATAAGGTACAATAAATAGAGTATAAGTAAGTTCTTTATTAAATAAACCTAATAGAAAAATAATGATAAAATATGTTTAGTACTTTGGTTCTGCATTGCAAATTGAATATACAGAATCCATAATGACATCTCTTTCTTTCTTCCATGATGAGAATTCCCCAGGAGAAGTTGGATATATGGAATATTGAGATTTGAGTTGGTTTGCTTTTTTATTTATCCGATATAGTTCGTATAGAAGTCCCCAATGTTTAACGGTTTTTGCTATTGTTTTTATTTTGACCCATGCGTCCATTGTAGTACTTCCATGCTTGCCCATGATATCGACTAGTTGTTGTCCAGGTATTGCAGAAATTACACCAGTTAATTCAGAAACAGTGTGGGCACCGCCCCAAATATTATATAAATCCATTGCAGCAAATCTCTTGCCAAAACTATTCATTACTTGAACATTATAATCCCATAAAGACGCTTCGCTAAAATCATTTCTATCGATAGCCGATATAGCGGTTTTAGCGGCAAAATGTCCAGATTGGGCTGCCCCATGAATTCCACCTCCTGTGGTTGGGTTTACATGGGCAGCAGAATCCCCAGCTGCTAAGAACCCAGGAGATACTGCAGAATCATATGGCCTACGGGTAGGGAGTGCCGCCCCAAGCTTATCTATTACAGTGCAATCCTGGAATTCTGGACGGGATCGTATATCAAGTTGAAGTGCTTCGACCAATTCCATTGGTGGCTTGTTCATTTGGAATCCAACTCCGACATTGATCACTGTTGGGGTTCGTGGGAAATACCAAAGATAACCTAGTTCGGAGGTGGGTTTGAATATGATTGCATCGTGCCAATCGACAGGGTTTGGTATTTCTATTACTTCTCGATACGCCGAACAGAATTGTGTGTATGACACATTTGTGTCGAAAGTCGTTCCAGAAAAATCTATTTTGTCTTGAAGAAGTGACAAAGATCCTGCAGTATCTATTGTGACAGGTGCTTCATAGGAAACTTGTTTTCCTTTACGCATCCCAGTGACTCCTTTTACACTTCCATTTTGGATAACGTCCTGAACCACAGTGTCGTAGTGAATGTCCGCACCTGCTATTTTTACTTCGTCTAGAAGGACTTGCCCATATGCATGACGGTCTATAATGGTTCCTTTAGTTTCGCCGAACGGTATATTAATAGTTTGTCCGGTTTCGGGATTTTCGAAAATTGCTCTTTGAATATTACGGTTGGTAAAAGATTCTTTTGCAAGCCTTTCTAAATCAATTACATTTGGGAATGTTGCTTTTCCTTTGACTGCATCCCCACAAGCTATGTTTCCAGCTTCTTTGGTACTTTTGCGTTCTAGTACGACTACAGACTTTCCTTCACGTGCAGCAGTTGCAGCCGCAAATGAACCTGCAGTCCCTCCGCCAACAATAATGATATCATACGATTGAACTCCCATGGCAAATTGATGTTAGGGAGATTTAAAAATGCATGGGATCTGTGCGACGGTTGAAAATCTATTAATGCAGAGTATTAAAGACGGCAAAATAAGTATTAAAACAATAGACTGGGAACTAATAAAATTCCCTTAATAGATCCATGGCCTTGGGAGAAGGGTGTGTAGGTATGTCCCACATAGGAGAATGTAATTTGTGAGATTTTTCGTAGGATATAGATTCGGGGTTTTGGTACAATATGCCCTGATATTCTGTTTCTGTATCAAATATTAATTCTTTTGCAGCATCGTAATCTGTTGGATCATGGCCTATATCTTTTACATCTACCAAATTATCTCTGAAATATTGATAAGTATCTACTTTGTTGTAGGTGACACATGGACTGAAAACATTTACAAATCCAAATCCATCATGTTTGATCGCCGCTTCCACAATTTCGGTGTGGCGTTTTAAATCTGAAGAGAATGACTGAGCGATGAAAGTTCCTTGGGAAGAAAATGCTAATGAAAGTGGGTTTAATGGAGGCATATGAGTTCCTGTTGGACTAGTTTTTGTTTTAAGAGTTGTACCGCTTGTTGGGGAATACTGACCTTTGGTCAACCCATAGATACGGTTGTCCATTACAACATAAGTCATGTTGACATTTCGGCGGACGGCATGAATGAAATGTGCTGCCCCGATTGAGAATCCGTCTCCATCCCCTCCGGCAACAACAACCTCCAAATCTGGGTTGGCTATTTTTGCCCCGCATCCAACAGGTAATGCACGGCCATGAACGCCATGAATTGAATATGCCCGGACATAGGTTCCAATTTTACCAGAGCATCCGATTCCTGCTACAAAAAATGTTGTTTCTGGTCGTGCCCCAGTATTTGAGAGGGCTTTTAGAATACCATTCATAGTTCCAAAATCCCCACATCCAGGACACCATGTGGGTTTTTTATCAGATTTAAATTCTGCGAAAATTGCGTTAATGCTCATGTTGTTGTGACCTCAATTTTTAAAGAAGAATTAAGTTTTTCTGCAATTTCATCAGCAGAAAATTGTGTTCCGTCATATTTTAGTATCTTGTTAGTACGGGATAATGTGTCGTGTTCTATTAGAGCGGAGAATTGACCTGTTGCGTTGCATTCTATTACGAAAACTTTAGAAGCTTTTTCTATATCATGGGTTAGATCTGGACGGGGAAGGATATAGGGCACAGAAATAAATCTAATTTCGTGGTTAAGTTTATCCATTGCCTCTATTATTGCACCTTCATTTGAGCCCCATGAAATTACTAAAATATCAGAATCTGGTGACCCAAATTCACGGTACTGAAGGGATTCTTCTGAGATAGCAGTTTCAAGCTTACGTTTTCTTTTTAGAACCTGTTGTTCTCGCAGTTCAGGGAGTTCGGTTCTACGCCCGAGAGAATCATGTTCTAAACCCGTAACCATGTGGATTCCCCCACCTATACCTGGGAGGGTTCTAGGACTGACCCCAGTCTCAGTGACTGCATAGGGTTCAAAATTTCCATTTTCATCTAGCCATGGTTCAAGATCAGAAGAATCTGTGATGAATAATCCACGTTCTCGGGTGATAGATTCGATTTCGAACTCTTCTGGAGAATATGTTTGATCTGTTATAGCAAGAGATAGATCTGATGCCAAATATACAGGAAGATTATATTTGTCTGCTAGGTTAAATGCCTCAACGGTTTTATGGAAACACTCTGCAACAGTAGTCGGTGCTAGAATAAATCTTTCGCATTCCCCATGGCCACCATATAGCATTGTGTTTAAATCTCCTTGTTCTTGTTTGGTCGGCATTCCAGTCGAAGGCCCGGCCCGCATTACATTACATATTACAAGAGGGGTTTCAGTCATAGAAACTAAACCGAATGTTTCAGTCATTAGATCGATTCCTGGGCCAGAAGTTGCAGTCATGGATCGGGCCCCGGTGCGGGCTGCACCTAGAGCTAGATTGATTGCAGATAATTCATCCTCTGCTTGGATGACATGCCCACCAAATCGTTCTATCCTTCCTTTTAGGTAATCCATAACAGCAGTTGCAGGAGTGATAGGATATCCTGCATAGAAACGACAGCCAGCAGCTATGGCCCCAAGACCTATTGCTTCATCTCCATTGAGTAGAACATAATTTGCATCGGTGCACTCGAGCGTGTATTGAAAAATTACGTTTCCATATTGTTCAAGTACATAATTGTATCCCATAAGAGCGGCTTTTTTATTGTTTTCTACGGTGGAGGGTCCTTTTTTTGAGAACTGTCTTTCTAAAGCCGCATCTAGATTGGTTAGAGGGAAATTGGTTGCTGCACAACTTGATCCAAGGGCAACAATATTCCGCATTATTGCACCCCCAGTCTCCTCTGCCAATCTTTGAAGAGGGACATTTAAACTAACCATATTTGAAGGTGGTTCAAAGTTGGACATCATGGATCTTTCACCATCATAGATTATTATAGAACCATCGTGCAATTCATTAAGATTTTCATCCACAGTTCGTTCGGTTAATGCTATAAGAACATCCAAACGGTCCACAACACTTTGTATGGGTGGTATTGCTGTTCGAATTTTATAAGAGGTATACCCACCACGTATTCGTGAAGCAAAAACTTTGGATGTGAAAACATGTCTTCCTGCACGAGAAAGTGCGTGAGCAAAAATTTTCCCGGTGGAATCAATCCCATGCCCAGCCTCGCCTCCGATGGCCCAATTTAGATCATCGATCATCTACGTGGAACGTTGTGTGCATGAAGCAAAAAGCTTCCTGAAAAGAATTAGGTATAATTGACACATTAAGAGTGATAAAATTATAAAATTTTACTTGTCAATCTTGTATTTAGAAGTGACTTTTTTGGGATTGATTCCAAAGTCTTCAGGAGTAATTTTTGGAACGGGTTTTGGATCATGTTTCTTGGAATTAAAAATAGATTGCATGTGCGAAGGTATTTTAAATGAATCGAACTCAAGTGACAACGGAACGGCTTTTTCAGATATCATTTTTTGTTTTTCATTGAGGCGTGTTTTGACAGAAGGTAACAGTTCAGATTCGGGTATTATATTGAAACCTAAAATGGACAAATAATCAGTTAATTCTGTGAAAAAATAAGAAGAATCGAATCCATCTTTTTTTGAAGATTGGATCAAACTGTCGAATAAATATGCAAGTATGATTTCCTTTTGGGAAAGATCTAAAATACCAATACTAGTTATTTCACAGAAAATTGATTCGTCGTGTTCTTTATGGATTCTTTTTCTGCCAAATCCCAACTTTGAATGGTTTTTTTCATCTGCTATAATAATATAATCTCTAGACCTAAATGATACGTCGTCTATGGAAAGAGATTCTATCTGGTCGAGAAGCCAAAGTTCATCTCGATTCTTAGCTTCTCTGGCGTACATGATGATACATGTGGCGTCAAATGCAAAAAGTATTTGCAGGTGATTTTTACCACAAAGATAATCAGATTGGCATTCTAAAGAGGAATGTAAAAGAACATGATAAAAGATCCCGCGCTTGTTGTTGTAGACTTTCAACTAGATTTCTGCAAGACATATTCAGAAGAATTAGATGATTTTGTTGAAAATGAGTTTCACCAAGAAGCACTAGAATCAACAAAAAAATTACTTAGGAGATATCGAGAATCTGGAAGAACTCCCATATTTGTAAAAGCAATACACAGCGAGAGGACTTCTTCTATACCGTTATCTGAAAAGTATGAAAGAATTGGAAAAATATTTTGTATGCCAGGAACTAGAGGGTCAGATTTGGCACCAGAAATGGAAATCCAGGAAGAAGATATAATAGTTATCAAGCACAGATATAGTGGTTTTTATAATACAGACATAGACGATTATCTGAGGAGTAATGGGATATCAGAAGTTTTGTTTGCAGGGTGCGCTACGAATGTGTGTGTTGCTACGACGTTATATGATGCATTCCAACATGGTTATAGAGTGACTCTTCTGTCAGATTGTTCTAGTACAGATGACATGGAATTGCAAAGGTTGACTGAAAAAAATGTATCGTCTAAGTTTGGGAGAGTTTGTAAGAGTACAGATATAGAGTTATTATAGTCCTTTTATTTTATTTAAAATTCCTTGAGAAGTATCTTGATCTTTTTTAGATCCGCCAAATAATTTGAGGGACTGCTTTTGTTCTTTGTTAAGGTCAGAGGGGTGTGGAGTGATTATCTGTATTTTTACTATTTGATCGCCAAAAGAATTTTTTCGCCCTGGCATGGGCATTCCGCACCCAATTAATTTGAAATTGGCCCCACTTTGAGTCCCAGGAGGAATAACTAGTTTTGAATTAGCACCTAAAGTTGGTATTAATCCATCCTTAGAGCATTGAATTGTAGTCCCAAAAACCGCCTGGTCAAAAGGAAGTTTATGTAAATAGTATATATTTGAATTATCGCGTTGGAGATATTTGTGAGGAAGTACTGTGATAACTATTTTTAGGTCTCCATTCAAACCATTTTTTTTAGCTGCACCCGCCCCCTGGTAACGAAGAATTTGTCCGTCTTGAATACCAACAGGAATATCAATAGGAAAGTTAACTTCGTTTAAAACTATACCAGATCCTTGGCAAGGTTGACATTTTTGAGAGTATAATACCCCTTCTCCAACACAGTTTTGACAAGTTATAATTTGCTGGAACTGGCCAAACATAGTTGAACTTGTTTGAGCTATTTGTCCAGATCCCTTGCAGGTTGAACAGGTTGTTTGTTTAGCTTCGGATGGATGTCCAGATCCCTTGCAGGTTGAACAGGTTTCTGGCCGGCGAATATTAATTTTTTTTGTTAGTCCGGCATATGCATCTTCTAGAGTGATTTCTAGTCTAGTCTTAAGATCATTTCCTCGAACAGGTGCAGATTTAGTGCGATTACCGAAGAAATTTTCAAACATGCTCCCGAATCCTGAAGAAGCATTAGTTGTGTAAAATGAATTATTTTGAGACCCTGAACCACTTCTTTTTTGAGATTGTTCAAATTGCGAATGGCCCATTTGATTGTATGCTTCGCGTGAAGAAGAATCGGTTAAAATTTCTTTTGCTTTTTTTATTTTCTTGAACGTTTCTTCTGCGTCCTTGGCAGATGAAACGTCAGGGTGATGTTTGGCTGCTTTCTTTCGATAAGCCTTTTTAATTTCATGAGTTGTTGCATCGCGTTTCACACCTAAAATGTCATAAAAATCTTCACTCATGGGTATGTGTAAGTAAGAATAGGTATTATTTAACTATCCGGGAAAGTTACTCTTCTATGTCTTCGAAATCTGCATCTATGAAATCTTCTCCAGGGGTTGGGTTGGATTCATTTTCAGGAGAAGAATCTTTTTGTTCATAAATCCGTTTTCCAATCTCTTGGAGTTTTGTAGATAAAGATTCTAAAGATGAGTTAATATCTTCCAAGGATGCATCTTCAGTTTCAAGAACCAACTCAAGTTCCTCCATGGCAGATTCAAGTTCGGTTTTTAATTCTTCATCCACATACTCAGTGTTTTCATTGATTAGATTTTTGGCTTGATTAATTGTTGATTCGGCGCTATTTCTAGATTCTATAAGTTTGCGTCTTTCAGTATCCTCTTCTGCGTGGTCTTCTGCTTCTTGTTTCATCAGTTCAATTTCTTCGTCTGAAAGTCCAGATCCACCTTCTATTGCAATGGATTCTTTATTTCCAGATCCTTTATCTTCAGCAGATACGTGAACAATTCCATTTGCATCTATGTTAAAAGTTACTTCTATTTGAGGTATTCCAGCAGGTGCAGGCGGAATTCCAGAAAGCTGAAAATCACCCAATAATTCGTTTTCTGGTGCAATTTCTCGCTCACCTTGGAAGACTTTTATGTGGACACCCGGTTGGTTATTATCAGCGGTTGAAAAGATTTTAGACTCTTCTGTGGGGATAGTGGTATTACGCATTATAAGTCGTTCGAATAGACCGCCTTTAACCTCGATTCCAAGTGAAAGCGGGGTTACATCAAGTAAGACTATATCTTGAATATCCCCTGATAGAATTCCCCCTTGTACTGCCGCCCCGAGTGCAACGGATTCGTCTGGATTTATATTTTTTCGGGGTTTCTTTCCAATTAGAGAAGTAACTTTTTCTTGTACTTGTATCATTCGTGTTGACCCACCAACTAGGATGACTTCGTCTATGTCTTTAGCGGAACAACCGGCATCTTCCAATACTTTCATTGTTGGTGAAACGGTTTTCTCAAGGAGATGTTTCGTAAGAGATTCAAATGAAGAACGTGTTAGTTTTTGGTCGAGATGGAGAGGACCAGAATCAGTTGCAGTTACATAAGGAAGGTTGATAGTGGTTTCTAGAGTGCTGGATAGTTCTATTTTTGCAGATTCCGCTGCATCTTTGAGTCTTTGTAATGCCTGGAGATCTTTTTTTAAATCTACCCCGTGAGAGTTTTTGAATTCTTTTGATAGGTGATCTATCAGGACGCTGTCCCAATCATCCCCTCCTAAACTAGAATCTCCATTGGTAGCCAAAACTTCATACACCCCACCGCCTAGTTCGAGTACAGAAACGTCGAACGTCCCGCCGCCAAGATCAAAAACTAGGATTGTTTTGTCTGAAGTGTCACCGAGACCATAGAACATGGCTGCTGCGGTTGGTTCATTTATTATTCTTTCTACTTTGAAACCTGCTATTTCGCCGGCATTCTTTGTTGCTTGTCGTTGAGAATCGTTAAAATAAGCAGGAACGGTTATAACTGCCTTATCAATTGATTCACCAAGATAATCTTCCGCATCTCGTTTTATTTTTTGAAGAATAATAGCAGATAGTTGTTCTGGAGAATATTTTTTTCCATCAATCGAAACTGAAAATTTTTTATCGCCCATATGACGTTTTATAGATCGGATTGTATTTTCGGGGTTTTGGATGGCTTGATTTTTTGCAGGACGGCCAACGAGTCTCTCTCCGTTGGAGGTAAATGAGACGATAGAAGGCGTGGTTCGATCCCCTTCGGAATTTACTATAATTTCAGGATCGCCAGATTCCATCACTGCGAATGCTGAATTGGTAGTCCCTAAATCAATGCCAATAATTTTGCTACTTGCCATGGTTAACTCTATATTAATCACTATTTTATGGAGTTAAGGTTCTATATAAGACTTTCGGTAAGAGAACTGAGAATAATATGAGTTATACAATGAGAAAAGTTTACTGTTTGATTGGAAATGAAAAATTGGTTTGATTGAACATATATGGAATTTATATATTAATTACCAGATCCCCCAGAGCTAACAATTACTTGGGCTGGCCGGAGTATTTTTAACTCTGACATATATCCTACGCGGATGATTGATTCGATTGTGTCTGGATTTTGGATCCCCTGTATATGAGACAAGACTTCATGGAGATTTGGATCTGTTTCATCACCTATTTCAGGTATGATAAGAGAGATATTTTCTGAAAAAAGAATAGAATCTAAATGGGACATGATTGCATTTATCCCAGATAAATTGGATTCATCTTGGTTTTGATCTAGTAAAATATTAAGGCTATCTCGTAAATCGAATAATTTGACTAGAATTGATTCTACCACTCTGTTTTTGTTAAGTTCGATCTGAGATTCTTTTCTTTTTTTATAATTTTGATGGTCGGCATGGGCACGCTTGACCATAGAATCTAACTCCAACATATTGTTATTTGAGTCATCTATAGAGAGTGAAATTGCATCTAATTTTTGTAAATTTGATAAAAGAATGGGAGTGGGAGTTTCAGAGGATTTAAGTATTTTTTCAAATAATTCATTTATCGACATGGATAAAAATTCTAGTTCTGGTTCTTGATCTAAAATGTCATTTTCGGATAAGATTTCTTCATCGGAGGAGTCATTTATTTTGTCGACTTTATTAGAACCCATTATTTGATTAGGAATCCTTGCGGGAGTATAAATATATGGGATTAATCAAAATTAGATTTTGGAAAAAATAAGATATTTTTTCAATGGAGACACTATTGGATTGGACATAGTACCCCTAAACTTAATTTAGTGTGGCGACGTTTTGAGGATATAGATGAAAAGACGTGCGTTTATTTTAAAATCCATAGTACCTTTCGTAATTTTGAGTGGATGTATAGATGGCAATAGGGATGGAGGTATCAGAGGTCCCCCAATTGCAGATCAGAGAGCTCCTGAACTACTCAGAGTAGACACTTTTGATACGAATAGGACTAAAGATGGAAAATTGTTAGTTGAAACTACGATTATGAATGAAGGAAACTCAGTGAGGAGAACTAAATTGACTATAAGAGTTGAATCTAACGGGATTGTGGAAGAAAAATTACAGGTGGTTGAGGTAGAACCAGATGGAAAGGCCATAATAGAGATGATTTTTCAAGTGGGTTTTGAAAGTTTTGAAAAGGACGGAGATCTAAGAATATTTTTAGAATAGAAACTACAAATTAAGAGTGGCTTTTAGAGGGTTTATCCAACGACTTTTTGGTATTTGTGAAATGAGTTTCTCATTTGAATAGATTCCAACCCCAATAGAAATTATATCGTTGAATAAATCTCCTTTGACAATTACATAGCCCCAATCACCATTCCAATCTATATCGATTGTTTCTCCCTGTATGAATTGTAAAACCTGATCAATGGGAAGAGTTATTGTATTTTTTTTTGCTTTGTTTCCGAATAGTTGAGCAGCTGTTGTTGTTGGTTTCCAATTTGTTTGTTTAGTTGTTAAAAAACGAAGTCCAATGGCTTCGACAGGAAGTTCATCTGGTAGATGGTTTCCGAATGCCCATATTTTACCAGATCCTTTTTCCCAGAAAGTATAGTTATTGAAATTTTCCCCAGAGATTCCAAATTTTATATTCCAAAAATCAAGTATTTCAGATCTAGTTTGTTGAGTAGGATATAATCTGCTAGAACCATCATGGGGGATTAGATTGAAAATGGTGTTATTGTTTGAGATCATATCACTTTGAGTTTTGCTATAAAAAATCCACCTGTGTTGTTGTGATGAGGCCATATTCGCTTGGCTAATTTGACACGGGGATCAAATGAATTGCCACACCATTCTGTTATTCCAGGAGAGCTAGGCAGAGGTGAATCGAACTTCACAGGGGAACAGTTACCATCTATGAGTACTTCATCTAGAACTGCTTCGTTTTCTTCGGGGGAAAACGTACAAGTTGAATAAACTATAGTGCCCCCGCTTTTGACAGTTTCTATAGCACGTTTTAAAATTGAAATTTGAAGTTTTTGGAGAGACAATAATTGGTTAATGGACCAGTTCCTAAGTGCTGCAGGATTCTTTCTAATAGTCCCTTCTCCAGAACATGGGACATCAACAAGAGCTGAATCAAAATGGTCAAACATAAACGGTTTCATTGAAAAATGTCTAGCGTCAGAGTGAGTAACTACAGCAATAGTAACTCCCAATCGTTCTAGATTTGATCGTAATGCAGGCATACGTCGAAGATTTGAATCATTGGCAACTATGATACCTTTATCATCCATGAGAGAAGCCAGTTGGGATGTTTTAGATCCTGGTGAAGAGCATGCATCCCAGACAACATCGCCGGGTGACGGGTCAAGAACTATAGGCGGTATATTGGATACTTCTTCTTGGCCATGAATCCATCCAAGAAAATGTGGTAGTGTATTCCCAATGGAAGGATTTTTCATTTGAAAAAGTGATGGGTTCCATTCAGATTGTGTGGCTTCAATGGACAAATTAGAAAAGATAGAAATTACACGGGGAATGGTTGTTTTAATTGTATTTACTCTTGCAACGTGGGGAAGTGGAGTATTACATGTTTTAATGAATGAAGGATAATCGTCAACAATTGTTTCGTATCGGGAAAAAATTTGATCTTTATCGGGTATTTTATTCATGGGTATATTGGAGTTAATTGGAGTAAAACCTACTTTTTAATTGTTGTTGATTTAGTAGCTTTAAGAAGTAAATAATGAATGCCAGGAGAGGATGGGAGATCTTGCAGCAGTGGTTTGATCTATGCGCCCTGCTGAAGTTGAATGAGGGGCTTGTTTTAGTAATTTTGGATCCTCTTTTGCCACAATATTGAATGCCTTTGATATTTGATCTAAAGTTGTTTTATTTTCTGATTCAGTTGGCTCTATCATCAAAGCTTCTTCGACTAAATTGGGCCATTTTACAGTTGGTGGGTGAACCCCGTAGTCCAATAGTCTCTTTGAAACATCAGTTGAGTCTTGCACCCCAGCACTAGCAACAAATTCATGGAGAAATGGTTTGAATGGTATCGGGTAATCAATTTTACTTGCCAGATAATTAGCATTTAAAACTGCTTTACCGCTAGAATCTAAAAGTCCACTATCCCCCAAACGAAGTATATAGGATAATGTCTTGATTAAGCAAAGCCAATTTCCATGAAACCCATGTACCTTTCCAATACTATTCTCTGGAGTAAATAGTTCAAATCCATTTTCTATTTTTCTTATTTGAGGAGATGGTAAAAATTGTTTTAGATCTGAGATTACACCGACAGGCCCTGCACCAGGTCCACCTCCACCATGGGGAGTTGCGAATGTTTTATGGACATTGAAATGCATTATGTCAAATCCCATATCACGGGGTCTTGATCTTCCAAGAAGGGCATTTAAATTTGCACCGTCATAATAAAGCAATCCCCCAGATTCATGCACCATTGAAGCTATGAGTTCTATGTTTGATTCGAATAAACCAAGTGTGTTGGGGTTGGTTAGCATCAAAGCTGCAGTGTTTTTGGAAAGAGCATTTTTTAGAGCCTCTATATTGACCGTTCCTTGACTATTGCTTGGTATTTCAACCACGTTGTATCCTGCAAGAGCTGCGCTTGCGGGATTTGTTCCATGGGCACTGTCGGGTATGATGACCTCAGTTCTAGAAAGATCATTGTGAGATTCATGGTACGCCCTGGCTACAAGAATTCCAGTGAATTCTCCAGATGCACCGGCTGGTGGTTGTAGAGTTACAGAATCCATTCCACCTATTGAAGCCAAATATTCTTGCAATGTATATAGAATTTCAAGAGTTCCTTGGACAGTGTTAGAGTTTCTACATGGGTGGACTAATGAATTTTTGATTGATGCAATATCTTCGGTGAATTTTGGATTGTATTTCATCGTACAACTACCTAATAGATAGGGCCCACTGTCAACCCCATATGTCATTTGAGATAGTCTGGTATAATGACGTGCTAATTCGGGTTCAGATAACCCGGGTAAAGTAATTGACTTTCGGATTAAATGAGAGGGAAGAGAAGAATTTGTTACCTCTATTTTAGTTAAGTTTTTCTCAGAAATTAATGGTTCATAGAGAGATTCAGAGAACCATTTTGCTTGATGATATTTTTGTAAATTTAAATCGGTCATGATAAGATATCCTTGAAATTTTCAACTAATAGGTCGATATGATTCTCGTTTAATTCGGTGACACAAATAATTAATTCGTGATCGCTTATTGGAGATATTGCATAGCCTCTATCTTCTAAAGACTGTGCGATTTCATATGCATTTTCTCGGGTCCCAATTACAAACTCCCTGAAATGATACCTATTATACAAAGGTGCTTGAATACCATCAATTGAATTGAGTTTTTTTGAGAGTTGATTTGGTAAATCTATACATTTTGTTGCTAGATCGAGTAACCCTTTAGGACCTAGATATGAAGCATGGATAGCCGCGCGTAGAGCTACCCAAGCTTGGTTGGTACATATGTTTGATGTTGCACGTTCTCGGCGAATATGTTGTTCTCTTGTTTGAAGTGTCAGGGTGTAAACTCGCCTTCCATGAACATCTTTGCTAGCGCCTACGAGTCTTCCAGGTACTTTTCTTAAATATTCATTTCTACATGCAAATAAACCTAGACCCATTCCATATGCATTTCCTATTCCAAGAACTGATGCATCTCCAACAACAATGTCAATGCCTAAGAGGGATGGAACTTCCAGTAAGGAGAGGGCAATTAGATCAGTCCCTAGACAACAAAGAGACCCATGCTTATGTGATAATTCAGCTATGTCCCTAATTGATTCTTCCAATGCGCCATATGAATTTGGGCTTTCAATATATACCATTGAAACATCTTCTGAAAGTAAATTGGATAGCTCTTCGATGTTGGTATTGGCATCAGAAGTGGGATAAGATTCGATGATGAAACCAGAACCTGAAACATAATTAGTTAATACGCTTTTGCGTTCGACGCTGAGAATGTCTGGAATAAGTACCCTATTTTTTTCAGGATTAATTCTCCCAGATAAAAGTGCAGCCTCTCCAATTGAAGTGGCAAAATCATACATTGAACTATTGGCAATTTCTAGCCCAGTTAGTTCGACGATTAGAGATTGGTATTCGAATAATACTTGTAAAAAACCCTGAGCTATTTCGGGCTGATATTGAGTATAAGACGTTAAAAACTCAGATCTATCAGATATATGATCTACAAGTGAAGGAATATAATGAGAATAATAACCACTTCCAAGGAACTCAATTAGTGAAACATTTTTGTCTAAAACTTCGCTTAATTTTTGTTTTACCTCTTGTTCGGAATGAGATGAAATTCCAAAAGAATCAGTGAATTTTATGGATTCGGGTATATCAAATAATTCATCTATTGAATCTATACCTAGATCTAATAGCATCTGCTCTACATCTTCGGGATTGTGCGGCGTGTAAGGGCTTGTAATAGTTTTATCAGAGGTCATTTTTGGATTGAATTCATTCTGTTTGTTTTTGGTAATCCCCAGGGGAGAGAAGAGAATCCAATTCGGATGGGTTCTGTAATTCTACTTTCAACATCCACCCAGAAGAATAAGGATCGTCGTTCACCTGTTCGGGTGCAGATTCTAGAGTGGGATTGATTTCTATAACTTTTCCAGACACAGGAGCGTAAAGATCTGAAACTGCTTTTATACTTTCAACAAGACCGAATACCTCGCCCTTATTCAGATCGTCTCCCGCGTTGGGCAATTCAAAAAAAACTATATCCCCTAGTTCATCTTGTGCGAAATCGGTTATTCCGATGATTGCTTTGTGTTCTTCAAGTAGGACCCATTCATGGGATGAAGAATATTTCCTATCAGTGGGTATTAAAAAGGTCATTGTGGATTAATGAACGGCGTTTTAGAAATCTTTGCTGGTTTTGTTGTATCACGTGCTGAAATTCTAATAGAGGTTCCAGGAGAAGCATATTGTGATGAGATATATCCCAAACCTATGGGGATATTTAGAGTTGGACTAAGTGTCCCACTTGTTACAATTCCAATTTGTTTTCCGTCATTGTTTAATATAGTTGAACCAGATCGGGGGATTGATTTTACTTCGGAGATAAATCCTATGAATTGCATTTGATTTTTCTCAGATTCTATTTTTTTAAGTGCAGGTCCACCAATAAAATCTTTGGAAAGGTCTACAGTGAAACCTACCCCGGCTTCAAATGGATTCCTAGGTGCAGATTTAGGGTTAAAATCTTGTCCAGAAAGTAAGAACCCCATTTCAGTACGTAGTGTGTCTCTAGAACCTAGACCGCAGGAAGGCATATCTAAAGTTTTCCACATTGAAATGGCATCTGTGTGATCGAGTATTATTTCAAATCCGTCCTCTCCAGTATATCCGGTTCTAGAAATGTTACAGTTGATGCCAGCTATACTTGTATTCAATGTATGGAATTTTTTTAAATCTGAAACAGAATTTTTAGAAAGTTTATCTATGTGATCTATAGCATGAGGCCCTTGGATGGCAAACATAGCTTTGTCGTTTGTTGAGTTTGTAATGGTTGCGTCTAGATCCCATTCGTCGCGGTGATAGACCCACCTTGAAGTCATTTCTTGATCGTGCCCGGCATTTGGTACAAACATAAAAGAATCTGAAGAATTTCGGTATATTAGAACGTCATCAATGATGATTCCATTTGAATCTGTTACCATAGAATATTGTGCTTGATTATCTTTTAATCTAGATACATTGTTTGAAACTAATTTATTTGTTAGGCGTTCTGCATCGTTTCCTTCTACCAATATTTGACCCATATGAGAAACATCAAACTTTCCAGCAGATTTCCTAACGTGGTGATGTTCTTCTATGATGGATCCAAATCTAATTGGCATTTTCCAACCACCGAATGTTGTGAACTTTGCCCCCTGCTGCTCATGGCACATGTCAAGTGGAGATAGCCTGTCGCTCATGTAGAATAGTTTTATTATAGAGTTTGTTCTTTTTGTATGTTTGGGTTTATACGGAATGTATACCAGGGGGTGTAAAGCGCAATGCATCGTTAAGCATATCAGCTTAAACAATTAAATTATATGTATGAATTTTAAAAAATTGGTTAATGGAAAACCAAAAAGAAAGCAAGAATTGGAATGGAAATCTGTAGGGTTATTGATCGATGGCCCAAATTGTTTTCGTGAAGAATTTGATGTAGATTTAGATGAACTTCGAGATATTGCACTTCAGTATGGAAGATTGGTCGTTGCTAGATGTTATCTGAATGCTTATGCGCCTGCTGGATTGATTCAGGCAATTGAATCGAGAGGTTTTGAGACCATAATAACTAGTGGTGATGTTGATGTCAGATTGGCCGTTGATGCTACGGAAATAGCAGTTAATGGGACAACAGAAATTCTTGCCATTGCATCTCGAGATATTGATTTTAAACCTGCAATAGAACTTGCTTCAAGATATGGATTAAGAACTGTTGTTATTGCCCCAAGTGAACATGGAAAATCTGAAGGGTTAACTAAGGCCGCGCATGAAACTGTTGTGTTGAACAGTGGTTCCAATAAAAAAGTGTTGACCAATGGTTCTAATAAAAAAGAGTAGGAATGGTTAAGATTTAAGAATAAAATTATATTTGAAACGAAAATGTTTTAGTAAGGATGCATAACATGAGTATTGAGTTTCCGATCATAGATAATCACTGTCACTTGGATATAGATAGAGGGAGAGGTATTGCCGCTGTGGAAGACTTTAGCAAAAGTGGAGGAACTCATATGATAATTGTCAACCAGCATTCATGGAAAGATGGAAAAAATCCAAATGAAATAAGTGATTTTGAAGAAAGATTTGATCAAACTATAGAAATTACAGAAAAAGCTACAGAAATACTTCAAGGGCGTGCATGGTCTGTTTTGGGAATCCACCCTGGTTTGATTTCTAGATTGGTTGATGGAGGATATACTGTGGATGAAGCAGGAGATTTTATGTGTGAAGGTTTAGATGTTGCTGGAAAATATATATCCAATGGAGAAGGAATAGCAATTAAATCAGGAAGGCCGCACTATGATGTTTCGGAGGAGATATGGGAAATGTCTAATTTGGTTTTACAACATGCTATTTGTGTTGCTGCTAAGGAAAATACTGCCATTCAATTGCATACAGAATCGACAGAAAATCTCTCCGTGGTGGCTAAATGGGCCGATAAAGCTGGGCTTCAAACAAACAAAATAGTGAAACATTTTTCAGATGGTGTGTGTGAAGGAGTTATCCCTAGTATCATTAGTATAAAAGAAAATCTCCAGAGTGCAGCTCAACGGGGAGATTTATTTTTGATGGAAACTGATTATCTTGACGATATGAATCGTCCTGGTGCGGTGTTGGGAATAAAAACAGTACCTAAAAGAACAAAATGGTTAATTGAGATGGGTTATTTGGAATCGATGAAAAATGCACATGTGGAAACCCCTAAAATTGTTTATGGCATCGATACAAATGAAAATTAGAAGACTACATTCGTCTATTGACGATAGATACACCGGCAGCTCCTTATATACAGATTAAGTAATTTACCTCTATGAAAAGAGTAGGCATAGATAGCATTGCTATCTGGTCAGGGAAATTGAGTCTAGATTTGCCCAATGTTTTTGCGCCAGCTATTGGTGAAGAGCCAGAGAAATATACTAAAGGTTTGGGCCTACAATCGTGCTCATTTCCAGATGTTCATGAAGATATAGTAACTATGGGAGCGAATGCAGCATATAAACTAATGCTCAGAGAAGGAATTGATCCTAATGAAATAGGAAGGATAGATGTTGCCACAGAAAGTTCGTTTGATGCCTCTAAGCCTATTTCAACATATATTTCTGGTTGTTTAGAGCAAATATTTGGTGAAGAATTTCGAGAGGTTAACAAAGGTGAAAGAAAATTTGCTTGCATAGCAGGGACACAGTGTATAGATGATGCCCATAATTGGATTCTTTCAGGTAGAAACGAAGGTAAATCTGCATTGGTGATTGCCACTGACACCGCATTATATGAGAGAGGAAATCCGGGGGAAGCGACACAAGGCGCAGGAGCAATTGCGATGTTGATTTCTGAAAATCCTTCTATTGTAGAATTAAGCCGAAAGCAAGGCTATTCTAGTGCGGATGAAACTGATTTTCTTAAACCAAATCAGCAGTTTCCTAGTGTGGATGGGAAGAGGTCAATTCAAGTTTATTTATCTTTGATGAAAGAAGCTCTAGAGAATTTTGAGAGAAAACACGAAAAAGATCTTAAACTAGAGGATTTTAGATTTATTCCATTCCACGTGCCGTTTCCAAGGATGGCTAAGAAAGCAGCTAGTCTAGGGTTCAGACATATGATTAGAGGAACTCAGATAGAGAAAAGTATAGATGAGATAATAGGTTCAGAGCCAGATAGAGTAGATTTTGAGGATTATGAAAAATACACACAAGAAATCAAAGAGTATATGAAATTACTTGAGAATACAGAGGTGTATAAGAAATGGTATACAAAATCCATTGAACCTTCGGTGGATATATCCAGTAGAGTTGGTAATTGGTATACTGGATCAGTACATATTGCTCGTGTTTCAGTTTTAATTCATTCGTTGAAGGAAAAATTAGACATAACAGGTCAAAAAATACTTATTGGCTCTTACGGGAGTGGTGCCCAAGCTGAAATACATTCTGAAACTATTAGAAGTGGTTGGGAAAATAAAATAAAAAAGATAGACATAGACGAATGTTTGAGTAGAAGACGGGAGTTGTCATTCGAAGAATATGAAAAGATTCATGATGTCCATAATTATAATAAAAAAATAGAATTGGAAGAGTTTACAAATGCTAAAAATGAATTTATATTCATAGGTTTCGGGAGTATGGGAGAGAGAAAATACGAATTTGCCTGAAGATTGATTAGTTTAAGGATATTTTTGAGGACTGAAGAATAGATTAGTGTGTGTTTTGGAGAGAGGTTAATAACGCATCAAGGGGCAAATTAGTAATGCCTAGAGAGAATCCGCTTATAGAAGCTAGGGCTGGTGCATGTTCCCAGAGTTGATCTGTTGAAATTCCATGAAGGATGACAGCGCTAGGTGTGGGAGAAACTACACGCATGGCGACTAATGGAGATTCTCCACGGGAGACATTGGTGAAAATAAGAGCTCTGTTGGTACTCTTCCCATAAAGTTTGAAAAGATTATCTGCAGAAAGTGTAGTGATTGCTAAAATACTATCAACAACGGTGTAACCAGTTATATCCGGAGGCCCAGGGACTATTTCATGACCACTTATGGTAGTATAAAAATCAGATAGCTGGATTGAAGACATGTATTCATGCATAGAAAGAATTGAAGGATGAGATGAGAATGGTTGGGATAAAGATGCATAACGCTGGGCGATAATTCCACCGGTTAAGATGTCTGAATCTAACATTGCATTAACAATTTTTTGGATGAAATTGGCCCCAGGATTTGACCGCCTCCCACCTTCATAATCAGATAAAACTGAAGGTGACATCCCAAGACTATGAGATAGATCAACTTGTTTTAGACCAAATTCATGACGCCATTTTCGAAGAGTTTCACCGGGATTGTCGCTTAAAGCGATTTCACCTGCAATGCGTATTCCAAGATCGTTTGACAGATCCGTGGAATCGTTCATGGAGTAGGTTTTATTCAGATCATGAAAAGCATACCGTAGATGGATGAATTGGTGAATTGCACAGGGGGGTTTATTACTAATCAAAGATAAAATGGCACATGTCAGTTGGTGCAGATATACTAGATGTACTTATAATTCCTGCAGGAACAGTTGCTGAAGAAAGAGATCTAGTTACATCTGGAGATGTGATGATAGGTGGACAGAGTAATGTCGATTTTGGCATCAGATCTAAGAACATAGTTGTGGGTGAAAGAGTTAGAATTGGAAATGGAATAGAAGTTGAAAAAGAGTGCAGGATTGATATTTGGTGTGAAATTGAAGGAGATGTAATAGTAGGAGAAAATGCTTATTTAGGAGAGAAGGTTAATATATCGGGGAAGTTGGCAGTCGGAGGAGATTTGGATATAGGAGACGATGTCCACATAAAGGAGGGGTTTGAAACAAAAGGGTGGATAAACATAAGAAATCCAATTCCAACAATCATATTTCTTTTTATATATTTAACACAATTATTACGCTTGGGAGAGGAAGAAGCTGCAGAAAATTTGATGTCAGAAATTCTTGAAAATGAGATGGATGAAGATGAATTTGACCCATTGATCATTCCTAGGGGGAGTCAGATATCTGATGAGATATGGAGAGTTTCCACTGCAGTAATAATTAAAAATGGATGTAGACTTCGGGGGAATTTTCGTGCTACAGATATAGATATTGGAGAAAACGTGAATTTATTTGGCAGTATAAGAGTTAGAGAGGACATAATTATAGGTAGTGATACAAGGATACATGGTGATGTGACTACCCGAGAAGGCAATATTTTACTAAGAAGTGGGGCACATATTTTAGGAGATGTTTCGTGTGGCAGGTTAGAGATACAAGAAGGTGCACGTGTTAATGGAACAATAAGGGCTAAAGATGGAATGAAAATTATATCTTTGGAAAATAAACCAGAAGAATAAAGTCTATCTGTTAAAATAAGACAATTAGGGTAAAATATATGCTTATTGTTGCTTTGGCTGGAAAACCAAATTCGGGTAAATCAACTTTTTTTAAAGCCGCTACATTATCAGATGTGGGGATTGCCAATTATCCATTTACAACTATTGAACCGAATCATGGTGTTGCTTATGTCAGGTCTAAATGCCCATGTATAGAGAAAGAAAATAGATGTGGAAATGATCAATGTATAGAAGGTAAAAGATACATACCGATTGAGTTGATTGATGTGGCAGGCCTAGTTCCAAAGGCCCACCAGGGCAGAGGTCTTGGGAATAGATTCCTTGATGAATTGATGAATGCTAATGCGATAATAAATATAATTGATAGCTCAGGAGGGACTAATGAAGAAGGTGAAGTTGTTGCCATAGGAACCTATGATCCAATAGAAGAATCTAAATTTATTAAAGAAGAAATTGACTTGTGGCTTGCTGGAGTTATAGAAAGGAAATGGGACTCTATTGAGAGATTATCACGTTCACCTAATTTCAAGATAGAAAAATCGGTTGCAGACATACTATCAGGTTTGGGTATAAAATACCAAGATATTTTGACATGCCTTAAAAAAATAGAATATCCTAAAATGCCAAATGAATGGAGTGAAGTGGATAGAGAAAAGCTAGCACGAGAAATTAGAAAAATATCTAAGCCAACGATATTAGTGGCGAATAAAATAGATTTGGCACCTGCAGACAATATTGAACGGTTGAAAAGTATAGAAAATGACATAAGTCTAGTTGCTGCAGAATATGAATTGATACTGAGAAAAGGCAGAGAAAAAAATATTATTAGTTACGACCCAGGGGATAGTAATTTTAAGGTAACGAATGGGTTAACAGAAAAACAGAAAAATGGCTTGGTTTTGATTGAAAAAATGATGGAAGATTATGGAGGGACTGGTGTTCAGCAGGCACTTAATATGTTAATATATGACATCATGGACAAGATAACTGTGTTTCCAGTTGAAAATGAAACACATTGGACTGATGCAAAAGAGAATATGTTGCCAGATGCGTACTTAATGTCAAGAGGGTCTACACCCAAAGATCTGGCATATGAAGTGCACACAGAAATAGGTGATGGATATATATATGCAATTGACGCCCGATCCAATAGAAGAATTTCTGAAAATTATGAATTGAAAGAAGGGGACGTGATTAAAATAGTAAGTTCTGCTAAATAGGAGGGTTTGACTATTGTAGATTGTACTGCAGATATCCCTATTCAAACATTAACCGATCCAAGCCATCTATTAAAGCAGATACACTAGCTCTAGTTATGTCTGAGTCACTAGCTGACACACTTACAGACCTATCTCCACGGGAAACTTCTACATATACGGTGACTAATGCATCAGTTCCACCAGTTAGAGCATCTACATGGTAACTAGCTAGCCTGAAACGAGAATCGTCTAGAGCCCCTCTTACAGCATTTATTGCTGCATCTACAGGTCCGCTACCGATACCAGAAGCAGATCGCTCTTCATCATTTATTTTTAGTCGTATACTGGCTGTGGGAGTTGTGCCTCCGCTCACAACAGTTAAATCAATTAGTTCTATCCGCCTATCTCGTGTGTTTCCACATACATCATCTGCGATAGCCAATAGATCAGAATCTGTTACACGTTTGTTGCGTTCAGCAAGTATTTTTATGCGATTAACGATTGTGGAAATTTGGTTATTTGTTGGTTTGAGGCCATGTTCTTCTAGAGCCGCCCTTGCCCCGGCTCTGCCAACATGTTTCCCTATTGCTAGACGCCTTTCTCTACCAACTAATTCAGGAGAATATGGTTCATACATTTTATCATCTTTGAGAGTCCCATCGGTGTGAATCCCGCTTTCATGGGTGAATGCGTTTTCGCCGATCACAGCTTTGTTTGGAGCTAAAGACACACCTGTTGCCTGAGATACAATCTGTGCAAGTTTATACAGATTATTTAGATCTACTGTGTGAATCCCATAGCAATGGTGCAACGCTATTGCAACTTCTTCTAGAGCAACATTTCCAGATCTTTCACCTATTCCATTTACAGTTGCATGTATCATCGAAGCCCCACCTGAGATACTTGCAAGAACATTTGAAACTGCGAGTCCCAAATCATCATGGGTATGAGTGCTTGTCGGACCGATTTTGGACAGTTTCGAAACTGCATAATATGTTTGTTCTGGACTGGCATGTCCAACGGTATCTGCCCAGCATATTTGATCTGCACCGGCTTCCATTCCAGCGCTCATTAACGATTCGAGAAAATCTATGTCTGCTCGGCTTCCATCTTCGCCCAATAACTCTAACCAGATTCCATGATCTTTTGCATATTCTATTAGAGTTACAGAATTGGAAATGACAGCTTCCTTGGTGGTTCTAACTTTGTCAGTTACGTGGCGATCACTAGAAGGAACAACTAATGTCACACCATCTACCCCGCAATCGAGGGCGTGATCTATATCTCCTTGAATTCCGCGTGCAAAACTAGTAATTTTAGCGTCGAGGCCTATATTTACAATTTGTTTGATCGCTTCTCTTTCGCTGTCACCGGTACAAGCGCTTCCTGCTTCTATTATAGAGACTCCAATGTCATCTAAAGCAACTGCTATGGTAACCTTTTCTTCAGATGTGAGAGCTATACCTGGAGCTTGTTCTCCATCTCTAAGAGTGGTATCGAGGATGTCTATGTGTTTGGGGGGATTATTTTTTTGAGATAAATCCCATAATAAATCGATCACGGGTCATGGTTTTGCCCTATTTATCTTGGAAGAGAAGGAGGTATTTAAATCCAACCATTCAAAATTAAATTTGAAATGAAAGTGTTGTTAAAAATAAATAGATTTATAAAATAAAGTAGAGAGTAGGAAGAGAAATGCTTGTTGAAATGAAACTATTTGCATAGTTTATGAAACTTACTCCAAGAGGAACTCCGGTAGGGGTTGAAGACCCATACGAATACGTCAGTAAATGTGATCATCTTACAGGGGATGGAATGTGTCGCCTGATGTTTGAAGATGGCCACATAGATTTGACATTCAGGGAGAGACTCCAAAAGAATGAATTTAATTGCCCGGTTGTAAGTGGAGAATGGGAATGGAAAGATTGCCCCAAATTTAGATTTAGAACTGATGAAAAAGTATGTGCTAGATGTGGATTGGAAGAGCATTTGAATGCCCATGATGATAGCCGACCGTTACTAGAGAAACACCATCTTTCGTATGCTAGAAATGGGAATGAAAAAATTCCAGGTGAGAAGGGCATGGGCCACGAGATAACTATTACACTATGTAGGTGGTGTCATGCAAAGGTGCACAAGTCTGGCGTGAGGATTGATGATTGTGTTGAACCAGATTTAAAAGCTGTTAAAATGACTGATAAGAGAAAAAAAGTAGAGGATGAAGAAACTGTATTTAAATCTGCTAGAGAGAGATACGGAGATAAATTAAGATAAAGTTGTTTTTTAGTGCCGGACACAGAGGGGTTAGTAATGACAAAAATTCTTGTGGTAGACAATCATGGCCAGTTTACACACTTAGAAGTCCGTTTGCTTAATGAAATTGGAATTGAAACTGGAGTGATAGACAACAGTACATTGCCAGAGAACATAGATGCAGATGGCATAGTTCTATCAGGAGGACCAGATATAAACCATTCTGGAGAATGTAGGAGATACCTGTCATTGGACATACCTATTTTAGGGATTTGTTTGGGAATGCAGTTGATGGCAGAGTTCCTTGGCGGAGAAGTGGGAAAAGGAGAATTCGGAGGGTATGCAGATGTTGAAATTGAGATAATAGATAAAAAAGATCCAATTGTGGGGGGACTTTATCCTAAAGTTAGGGTATGGGCAAGTCATGAAGATGAAGTTAAAAAAATCCCCGAAGGTTTTACTATTACATCAACTAGTCACGTGTGCTCTATTGAATCTATGAGTGATATAAAAAAGAATTTATACGGCGTTCAATGGCATCCTGAAGTGAGCCATACAGAGAAAGGAATAGACATTTTCAAGAACTTTAGACATATTTGCAATTCATAGATAACAATGACAGTTTCCCAAAGTAATCTTTCAGATTTATCACGATTTATATTTAAATCACCTAGCTGGAAGGTTAGTGTGCTGTATTCTGTATTGATAGCAGCAGTGGTTGGTTTTGGTGTGTTCAATACAGGCAACCCGATAAATGATATTTATAAAGGGATATTTTATATAGGAATACCAACACTAGTCGCGAGTCTAGCCACACCACCAATTGACAGGGTATTGGGGGGTAAATTTACATATAATAGATCGTCATTGCTGGCACTTACATCGGAGATAATTGTTGTATTGGGTTTGTTGTTTGCCAAATTAATTTCATTTTTTTTGGGAGAGAATAAAATCGAAGTAGCAATTTATATGATGTTTCTAGTAACTATTTCCGTGATTTTTGCATTTAGATTAGCAATTATAATGGCAGTCTCGCATAGGAATTCATCTGTGGCCAGCATACCTGCTAGTATTCAGACGTTGGTTTCTGCCATATTGGTTTATTATGGGAGTAAATTTGGAGGTATATTTATGAGAGACGAGTATGGCATTAGACCAATGGAAGGAATAGGATCTGAAAAATTGATATACTTCCAATCGTATTATGGGAGTGGTCCGCAGAATAGAATTACAGAGATACTATCGGTCGGGATACAGCAAGATATAGTATTGCTAATAGGGATGTGTTTGGTCTATGCTCTTGGAGTATGGTGTTTGATTCAGATCATAGATAGACCATGGCGCAAGAGTTTAGGCATATCGGGATTTGATTTTATCAGAGGTTTCATAGGATATATTGCAGAGGACTCTCAAGAATTAGAAGAGTTTTTTGAAAGTATTGGAGAGGCTGCAGTGGTCCCAGTAACAGTATCACCTTATTTTACATATGAAGGAGAAGAAAAAGCTTGTTTTTCAATGGCGATGGTTCATCCGGGACCAATGGGTAAAATTGGAGGGGGGAACCTGCCAGAACGTCTTGCAAATGATGCAATAGGCATGGTATTTACCCCGCATGCAACGGCGGGACATGATTTTAATTTAGTGACTGAACGAGAAGTAGACCCCATATTATCAGCGGTGAAAAATATGAAAGAAGGGATAATATTGTCTGAAACCGCTACTAAAAGTATTAGGAAGAGGGCAGGGGAGGCAGAGATAATTGGACAAATGTTTGGAGAGAATGCTATGCTGATGGTAACATATTCTCCAGGGTGTGCAGATGATATTGATTATGCTGTGGGACTGTCTGCAATGGCAGAAAGTCGTGTGGCAGGTGTGAAAAATGTCATGCTGATTGATGCACATAATTGTAATAATGGCACAGACGGCAGAGATATGGGACATATTACGCCAGGGAGTCAAAGATCATTTGACCTATTCGAAGCTGTGAAAAGTGTGAGTGAAGAGTTGATCAATGAAAAACAACTACCATTTGAGCTTGGAATATCATGGAAAAAAACTAAGTGGGGAATAAGAGAAGGAATGGGACCATTGGGAATAAGAGTTGCTTTAATTAAAATCGATAATTTTGAAACTGCTTATGTACAAATAGATGGGAATAATATGGATCAAGGATTAAGAGATAAAATTATTGCAGTAAATACAGAAGTGGATGAGATAGAAATTATTACAACAGATACGCATGTTGTGAATACCGTTGAAGCTGTGAATCAAATTGGAAATAAAATTCCCCATAATGAATTGATTGACGAAATAAAAGAATTGATAAGAATTGCTAAAAAAGATTATGAACCAGTTAGATCAGGAATGACATCCACAAAAGTTACAGTGACTGTTTTCGGCAATGATACAACAGAGACACTAGCTAGTCATGCCAATGCAGTTATTTCGATGAGTGGTGCGGTGACTGCTGTGATAATCATTGCAACAATTGCTATCAGTATATTGATGTTTATTGCAACAGTTGCTTAGAATAAAATTAAGGAATGTTTAGAAGTTCTTGTAGTTCTTTTTGTAATTTTTCAGATTGTTTTTGAATACGGTCGTTTTGTTTACTGAAAGCTTGTAAACGCAACTCAAGAGATTCGATACGGTCGGTTAGATCGGTTTCTGCATTATCGTGGTTAGTCTCCACCATTAAATTTCCAATATGGCGGTATAGGGATGCTTTTATATCGGTTTTAGAAATAGTTGATAGAGCTGCTTTGTAATCTACTAGTTGTGCTTCTGTATGATGTTTCTGCATAGTTACTTGCTGGGCCTTTGCTTGGAATGATTGAAGATTTTCCAGTTTCTCCTGTGCCTCTGGCGGAAGTTGTTGTGACATTTAAACTTGGTAAACAGTCTAAACTCAAAAGCCCACGGTTTCGATGGTGCTGTCGATCGTGGAGATTAATGAGAGTAGAGTATCCGATGCTGCCCTAAGTGAAGACAGATCAGTAGATGAAATATTCAGAGAAATAATTTCTTCGTTGACATTTAAAGTTATTTTTGTTTTTTTTGGGTTTGGTTGAGATAAGTCTGGTAAAATGCTTTCTGCTACAATTTGAGCTATTGAAGAATCAGGATAAGCCAAGTTAAAAGACGCTCTATGGATGAAATCCATTATTTTACGTCTATAGTTGCGATTATTTTACTACGGTCTTTTAGCAATACCCTATGCCCACAAAAAGGGCACCTGATACCGTATTCAGTTTCTAAATCCACATCCCGTTTACAGCGAGAACACTTGTAACTCATTACTCTTCGACCTCTATGATAGTGGATGCAACAGATTCCATTTCGGTTTGAATTAGAGGATTATTGTTTGAACGGTGAATGGAACGGGATGCAACTAAACCCCCAGGAGTTACTGGGCGATAGGTCCCTCCAGCGAATCTATAATTACAATTTTTTCGTTTGCATTCCCAGATGCCAGTGCTTATGCGGCGGATGGATTTTTCTGCACCACATTTAGGGCAAGAATAATCTGAGCGCATCAATGATTCTACCTCAGATACGCGGCGTCGTGCAACGCGACCATATCGAGCCCCAAATCGACCGGCTGAACCTGATTTTTTGGCCATATATAACACGACATAGCGGTGACTTGCACATAAACCCTTTTATGTCATCTCAAGAGGCATGAACATTTAACCCCATGAATGGGTGCAGGGAATTGGAAATTGATAAAAGAGGATTATAGTTACTAAAATTAAACAGATTAAATTTCAGTTGAGAAAGTTTTTTTATTTTAGTGGTTTTTGAGAGGTATATGGAAGTTATTAAAGTCATCACTATTATGTCATTGGTGGTGCTATTGTTGTTTTCGGCTGTAGCAAATGCAGAAGGTGATGAAAGAGACATGGACAATTTATGCGAATTTCCATTTGTTGGGATGGATGCAGGAGGTGCCGTTGTTAATATTGTAGATGAACCAAGAAAAATAGTTACTTTGGCCCCTAGTGCGGCTCAAACAATATGGGAAATTGGAGGGAGTGAAAAGGTAGTTGGTTTGACACATTATGCAGGATATTTAGAAGGTGCATCGGATAGAGAAATAATTTCCAATATGGAAGGCGGCATCATTTTAGAAAAAGTTGTTTTGTTAGAGCCAGACCTAATTATAGCTCCGAGCATAATACCTGAAAAAACAGTGAAAAAATTAAGAGAATCGGGAATGATAGTTTATCATTCTTCAGAAATGAAAACTATCGAAGATATTATAGAAGAAACTAGGTTAATTGGAAAATTATCTGGAGAATGTGAAGGCGCAGAAATAACTGTGGATTGGATGGAAATGAATTTGAAAAATATTGCTGAAAGAACCATCGAGAAAAATAACCCCACTGCAATTTATGTGTTCTATGGTTGGACAGCTGGAGATGGGACTTTGATTCATGAAGTGATTCGAAAAGCTGGTGGAAAAAATAGTGCCGGGATGATGGGAATTTCAGGGTATAGGCAAATTAATGCAGAATTACTAGTTCAAGAGAGTCCAGAATGGATTATACTGAATTCTGATGAGCCAGACGCTGCAAAAAATAATGAAGTTCTAAGTTTGACTCGTGCGGCTAAAGAAAATAGAGTAATAGTAGTCCCTGTAGAGTACATTAGTCAGCCTGCCCCCAGAATAATAATTGCGATTGATGAACTGTCAAATTCATTTCATCCTGAAGGGGTTGGGGATGAGAGTGAGAGTATTTTACTAGAGGAGGAGGTAGATAAAATATATGCAGGATTGAATGACAAAGATCAGAATATTAAATTTATGATTCTTTCAGTATTGTTAATTCTTATAATAGCATTGGTTAGAAGATAGGCAGGATAAAGGATTATAATTGCAATTGATTGACTTTAAGATATTCTCTGAGGAGTGACGTGGCATAAGACCCAGGCGGGAGGGTAAAAGAAAACTTTAAAGGATTTTCTTTTATTTCTAGGTTTGTTTTAGATAAAATAGGACGTATAGACCCAGAAGAACCAAATGGTTTGGGAAGATCAAAACTGGACGTGGACAGGCCAGATTCCAATAGAACTTCCCTGGCTAGTTCTCCAGGGATTCCCGGGAGGATATTACTATTAAAACCAATAAGGGGTGCAGATATGAATGCGCGGTGATTTTCTAAATGGCGGTTTATAGAATCTAAGTTGGTTTTTGTTGCTATTTGAGACTTAGAAATGTTAGGCAGATTTATTCCCTGAATAGTTTTTGAAAAACAAACTATGTCCCCTATGATGGCCCTTTGAAAAGGTAAATTTTCGCGGAGACGGAGGGTTAAAATATTATTGAAAAGGTAAGACTGTACAGCGTGAATTAAAAGCATTTGTAAATTTCTAGGTAATGTTCTGATGGCAGTTTCATAATCGTCTTCGGAATCACCTCCAGTACGTATTAGAGATTTTAACATGTTCCGTTCATAAGATAACCATGAAGGGAATATAGACAGTGCAGCTTCCCAATCTTGGTTTGACTGAACAAATTTTCTGGCCTCTTGGGTTTCAATTGGTTCGGATTCGGAGGGAGTACCTATGTAAGAAAGGACTGCGCGTTTCCATTCTTTACGTGCTATACAAAGTCCAACTATATGAGTTATAGTTCGAAGTGATCCAAAACGTTGATGTCCGAAATAGTTTGGGAATGACAATTCACCTTGCCCGAATATTTTTAGATCATCAGATATTTTTGAAATGTTTTGCAAATTTGAGGGGTCGTGAACAGTTATATCAAAAATGTTCCCGTTCAAATCGCCGAAATTTAATTGCCGGCCGAACCTACCTAATGGTTGCGTAGTTGCCCCAGATATAAGTGGAAGATAGTCGTTTGATTTTGTTTTAATTGAGAATAATTGGGTTGTGAGTGCACGTTTATCTTTTGTCCCGGCCCAAGAGATATTTTCTAGAGGTATTTTTAATCTGCGAGACAATTCACGTGAGAATGAATTTGTATCCCAATTGTGAAGTGTTGCACGGATGATTAAATGCGGAAATATAGAAGCGTCGACTGAAAGCGGCTGGTAATTTAAGAATTCAATTTCACTGACACAGAAATCTTCAGGCGAATTGCGTAATTGTCCCCCTATTCCGTCGTGGTCGCTTATGAAATAGTTAATTCCAATAGAACATTCTTCGGGTAAAGCAGATAGCATTAGTAAAGAGAGAAATCTCGAACCATATCATCTACATCGGAGTCATTTGCAGGGCCCATTCCAAGGGAAGTGATAGTTCCAGGTTCTAATTGTGTACGGCCTGCATCCCTAATGAGTGCCGTGGGTATATTATTGCGTTTGGCTAGTTCTTTTAATTTGAATAGAACACTTTCATCTGGGACTTTAAGCACTATCTTTGTTTGACCCTCTAATTTCCAGAGTCTTTGGTTTTCATTATCTGTTTTTAAATATGCAGACAAAGATGCGTGCGCTACTTGAGCAGCAAGTTTTCCAGGAGTCATTTTTATATCAGAACGTACCAAGATGGCCTGCTTCATGTGTGATTGGAAGTGATAGTTAGATAAAAGCATATAACATTCCTGATCGGGGTATTCAAATGGTGTGGAGGAGGAAGTTTTAGTTTGTTTTTCTACATTAAAATTATAAGAATTAATACTCTGAATCATACGGGAAATTTTATTTCAGTTGCGAGAACATATAGGGCAATGATACTTTCTGATGTAGACATTCGGCAGAGGATAAAATCGGGAGAAATTGTTATTGACCCTCTTGATGATTGGGATTTGCAGATCCAACCTGCAAGTGTAGATCTTAAATTAGGAAAAGAATTTTTAGAATTTCGGCGGACAGATATACCATGTATCCACCCTAATTCGGAGGTTGAAGTTTCTAGATATGTTCGTGAAACCATTGTTGAAGAGGGAAAAGAATTTATTTTGCACCCGGGTGATTTTGTCTTGGGAACTACAAAAGAAAGGGTCGAAATACCACCAGATCTGATCGCCCATGTTCAAGGTAGATCGTCATTGGGAAGGTTAGCAATTGTTATACACGCTACTGCTGGGGTGATTGATCCGGGATACCGTGGCCAGATAACTTTGGAACTCTCCAACTTAGGTAATGCCCCAGTTGCATTGACTCCTGGTATGAGAATTTCACAAGTCATATTTACAGAATTAAAAACTCCCGCTGAAAGGCCATATGGAGAGAAGAGAGGATCAAAATATCAGGACCAAAAAGGACCTCAAGCATCTAGAATCCAGTTGGATCCAGAATTCAATAAATAGACCAATATAAAGAGATTAGAAAGTGCCCAATCGAATCTTTTTTTCTGCCTCGGAGAGTGATTCGTTTCGGCTGAAATTTTCGAGTATATGTATAGAATTTTCGGGTGGCAAAAGAGATATTATTTCGAAATGCCGGATGATGTTTGGAATTGCTCTGTGTACGTTGTCTATTATAGGTATAGTTGCAGATTGGGAAGAACGAGACAATGGGTTGAGATCTATTACAATTGTTGTTTTTCCCATTTTATTAAATGATTTTACTCTATCGCCATCCTCTAGAGGGACTAATACTGTGTCTGAAGAGTATAACCCCTCAGAAGTAACTTTTGCACGATCATGTGAAATTTCGGGTAAGTTTGCGTCTGGAAATATGCCCAATACATCCGTTGCCCCAAAAGAATTTAAATGAGATATTATAGCATGAATACGTGAGTCTGTTCTATGAAATAGATTTACTTCCATTTTTGATTTTGTTAGATTTGATAGAGATATTATTTCAGAAGGGACAAGGGCAGCAGTATTTCCATTTATGCTTATCACAGGTTTTTTTGACAGGAATAGCTGTGCTGCTGCAGCTTTTGCTGCGATATTTGCTGAAGGCAGGGTTTTCTCAGATAATAGATAATCAAAGGCCTCCCCACGTCCATGGGCAACTAGGCCATGTTGACTAGTTATGCCTTTTTGGATCCCTGAAACTATTCTATCCCGTAAAAGTAATGATTGGTATCGTGGATGGTCAGGAGGGATAGAATCCATGTTTTTGTTGATGTCACCTAACGTGAAAAACTAGATTGTATTAGATGCGGTTGTGAATTATAGATAGTGCATGTTTTAGGAGTATATCCTGCATCGCTTAGACCTGTTTCAAGAGCAATTACAGTCTCACCTAGCATTGCCATGGAAGCTTTTCCACCATTATCAATTACAGAGTTGATAATTTCATCTATGGCAGGTGTAATGAGATTTGTATTGGTGGCGAAATCATAACCCAAATCAAAAAGTAGACCTATAGAAGGATTGATTAGAAGTAAATCGAGATATTTTTTCCCCATAGATTGTATCTGGGAAATATTTCCAGATAAAACTGAATTGGTATCTACACTCCCGAGTGAAATGTATTCTATTGTGGCATCTGACTCGATCTCAATTAGTGTCCCATGCCCAGGGCCTCCTGGATTGAGACGGATGGGGACACCACCTCTGGCCTGTGACATGACGTCCCCTAGACCGGTCCCAGCAGAAACATCAGCTTGATGTGCTAAGCTTATTAATTCGGCCATAGAGTTATTGACTTTGAGTACATTATATGCAGATATTGCAGATCCAAGAGAAATTGCACCAGAAAGACCAAATCCTGCCCCCAAAGGTAGGTTAGTTTTTGCTTCTATTTGTACTGGCTGGGAAAAAGAGTTCAACACGGTTGTGACTGCAGGGATATCAACATTCGACCCATTTAAAATTAATTTTGGCTCGTCCGAGATAGAGGCTGTGAAGGTCACCCCATCTGATATATTGATGCCGGCCCCTGTTGATCCAGATTGAAGAGGATTAGAAGAAAAAAATGGAGAGAACAATAATGAAACATGACCAGGTATAAAAGTTGTAATTTGATTATAACTCATTATTGTTTCACTGAATAGTTAGGGGTTGTTTGGGGATTGATATATTGAATTTAAGGAGAGAGGCGTTGACGGTCACGAGGGAAAAGAACGACCTCGCGAATATTATCTATTTGTAACATGCTCATTACTAACCTGTCAGCACCCATTCCCCACCCTGAATGGGGAGGAATGCCATATCGGAACATATCAACATAGAAACTAAATGCTTTGGGATTAAGTCCTTTATTCTCAATAGAATCGACTAGATTGTTATATCTATGTTCACGTTGGCCACCAGATACCAATTCCATTGAGGGATGCATAAGATCGAATCCTTTTGAAATTTCAGGGTTATCTTCTTGGTTTTGTATATAAAATGGTTTTGCATCACTTGGCCAATTGGTTATGAAATAATGACTATTGACTATAGAACCTAATATTCTCTCTGATTGTGTGGATAGATCGTCGCCCCAATTTAATAGATCTGGAAGTTCAGCAGAATCATTTATCATATCAATTGCAGAATCGTATGTGATTTTTGGGAACTTTGGTTTTATGGGAAGGGGACTTGGTAGTTTTAACAATGAAAGTTGTTCAGAACAGCTTTTAGATACTGCATCGTACGCAGCCAATATAACATCTTCAGCTATATTCATTGCATCTGTTTGATCTATAAATGCGGCTTCAAAATCTATAGAAGTTGCTTCGTTTAAATGACGAGGTGTGTTGTGCTCTTCTGCCCTAAAAATAGGACCTATCTCAAAAACCCGTTCTAAACCGCCCCCGACTACGAGTTGTTTGAAAAGTTGAGGAGATTGGTTCATAAACGCTTCTTGACCGAAATATGCAATTGGAAATAGGTCAGTCCCACCTTCGGTTCCAGTGGCAACTATTTTTGGTGTGTTGATTTCGATACAACCTATGTCGTTTAAACAGTGGCGTATAGATTTTTGAACCTCGGACCTTATTTCAAAAATTGCTTTTATTTCTGGCCTTCTAAGATCTATGCATCTTTTGTCTAGCCTGGTGGATAGTTCTGAGGTGACTTTTCCAGATGGATCCATAGGTAAATTTGGTTCTGAAAGTGACAAAATGTCCATTGACTGAGGAATTAGTTCCAATCCGGTTGGAGCTCTGTTTTCAGAAACTATATCTCCAGTTACAGAAATGACACTTTCGCGATAGAGTTGATTAAGTAGATCCAGCATTTCTTCAGAAATAGTTTCTTTCTCAAACTTTACCTGTAGGATTCCGCTTCTATCTCGTAAGAGAAGAAAGGTTAGTCCACCTAAGTTTCTTATTTCATGCACCCACCCAAATGCAGTTATAATAGCTCCTGGTGAAGAGTCTTTGATTAAAGTTCGGGCTTCCATAGAAAATAACTAATTGTCGGGGTTTAAAATATTACGTGTTGGGTTTAGGATGCATCTTTTGCTCCGCGAATGGTTTCTTTTACTGCTGAAATTCCTTTTTCATAAAGTAAGTTTCCCACTACTATCGTGTCGGAATGACTTTTCATTTCATGTGCAGACTCATAATTTGTTATTCCACCACCATAGAATAGAGAAGAACTGGATAGAGCATCGTGCGCAGCTTGTACAGTTACAGGGTCACCAAAAATTCCAGAATATTCTATGTATATTATTGACTGTTTGAATAAGTTCTCGGCTACTATGGAATACGCTGCCACATCCTCGGGAGTTTGGTTGCAATCTGCATTGGTATAATGTGCAACTGCAGAGTTAGGATTTAAAACTATATATGCTTCTATCCAAGTTGAATTCCACATTATATTTGGATCTAATTTTACCCATTCTTTGTGTGCTCCGACTATCCAAGCTGAGCTATCTGAATTGAGAACTATTGGCACAAGATAGCCGTCTATATTTTCATGGTGAACCACGGCGCCAACACTAGATGGTTCTTGATAGATAGGAACCCCATAATCACAACAAGCTTGAATTACTTTTTCCATTTTAGAACTAGTAACCCCGGTTGTCCCTCCTATTTCAATTGCATCGGTGCCTAGGGAACAGACATCTTCATAAGACACATTTTGAGGGAGTTCTTTATCAGGATCTAATTTTATTACATGGTCCCAATTTGTCCAAGGGAGTTTCACTATAAGTTATGTGAAATGGAAAGAAGGAAAAATTCTTCGATAGAGAAATTGAAATTATGTTTAGTCTGAAATGGCAGTGCACCACGGACAAAATGATATATCAGGATCAAGAGAACCACCACATTGAGTGCAGATAAGAGAAGAATCTAGAGTAGTTGTTTGAGCACTTGCAAGGAGATATGTATCTAAAATATTGAAAAATCTAACTGCAAGCAATGAGGCATATACTTCAAATGACAATTCTAGGGGTTGGGAGAATAAAATTGAAATTCCCCCAGATTCTACAGCATTGAGTAAAGAATCGGGTACAACTACCATTGCAGTTGCTAAAGATAAGAGAAACCAAGCAGTTGCCCGTATCCATGCTTTGAGGTAAACATGACCCAATCCAGGATAGATAACAGATAGAAGTATAGCTACTATAACACGTTTTTTTGGAATCAGCACAGAAATTTTATATGTCTCAGGTAAATTTAATCTTTCGGTTGGGAGAATGGATAAGGTATTAAGATAGTAAATCGAGTAGGTTGCGCATATCCTGAATTGTGTATTGTCCAGGTGCAGTCATATTATTTTTATTGGGCGAAGCATAACCAAGTTTAGAACCATAAAATGGTGCAATTACACGAGAATGCATTCCTATAGGACCCATAGAAATGGTGGCCACAGTTTCACCTCGCATAGAACTATTCCATGTGGCGAGCATTAATGAAATGACATCTCCTTCATTCTGTGCTGTGACAGATAATTTACCTAAATCGCCTATTTCTGTTGAATGTTGTAGGATAGAATCTAGTTCTTCCATGGAAGAGGTAGAATTAAAATCATGAGTGGAGATAATCGTGGATATATCGTGAGTTTTTGCGAAGTCAATAGCTTTTTCCCCAATACCTGAAAGGACAGCAGAAAGTTCGATATCTACCGCTTCTACTGCAGAAATTTCCATTGCCCTGCAGAGTAAATCTATGCGCTCGGAACTTTCTGGAGATCTCCCACCCTCAGATTCTACCCTATTGGTCACGATTATAGGAAGTTCACCTTCGTAAGAAGATAATTCAGAAATTGGATTGGGAGATAGGTCCATTCTGAATTCTATAACATCAGCTTTGTCTATTGATTTGGGGATGTCAATTAGACTAGTTAGACTAGCCGCTAGTAAGAAAGAACTGAATTCCATATTGAGATCCTGCGATTCATAGTATTTAGCTTGTCCGGGAATTATGCGGTATGGTATTGTCGAAGAATTTGGTGAATTATCGTTTTTGTAGAGTTTTGTTCAATGAAATGTTAAGATCGAATATAGAAATTGTTCCCCCCGCTATTGTGACGATGTTTTTTATGGCATGGTCAATTATTGCAATTCCTAGAGCTAGATCTGGGGAAATTCCAGTTAAGTTTACCATGAGTAATGTGAATGCCCCTTCATAAAGTCCAATTCCGCCTGAAGAAAGTGGAAGAACTTTGGATAAGTTTCCAATGCTAACTGCGAAAAAACATGCAAAAACTATGGTATTAAGAGGTATATTGGGTTTGAAAGAAAATAGAATTATAATTGCGACCATAACATCAAGCGACCAGATTAAAAGACTAAATATACCAATTCTGGCAGTGACTTTTGGATTTGACATAAGTTGCTGTATGCGCCCTATGAAATTTTCGAATAATGAAGAAAAACGCTGCGCATATAGATCATTGCTGAATAGTTTTATTAGACTCGAAACTCTATGTGATTCTTTTTTAGAAGTGAAGAATAGTAAAGAAAATAGAAAAAATGCCATGAATCCTATGACAACTGCGATCTGAAAAGCGATTTTCCCACTATAGGTCGCTTGTCCCGCCCCATTGGTTAGGAAGAATAGAGATTCTTGACCGTTTAAAATTAAAGTTGTTGCAAAGACAATTGTGGCTATAAGGGTTATTGTTAAGAGATCGAATAACCTCTCGAAAACTAGGGATGCGAAACCAGATACATAAGGAATTTGTTTTTTGGTTTTTAGAATATATGCACGGGCTACATCGCCCATTCTTGCAGGTATTATTAAGTTGCAGGTTTGACTAATAAATATTGCTTTGATTAGGAAACTAAGAGATATAGAGAAACCTAACTGGGAAATTATTTCTTTGTACCTAAGTCCCCTAATGGGCCAAGAAAATAGATAGACTACCACGCTAGCGATGAGGAAAACTGGATTAGACAGGAAAATATAGAAAAATAAAGGATCCAGATCTAGATAAAATCCCATTAAAATTAATGCCAAGGCAGAGATAAAAAAGCCAAAAATAGAAGAATTTAAGGGCGTTATGAGAGGAGAGATATGCAACTCCCACCAAAGTCTTAGTATACTTAGAGACATGGCAAAAACATCTCGAAAAATGTCAACTTTTGTATCGCGTTGTGGAGTCCATGAAACTGGGAATTCAGTTATTTTGAAATTTGAGTTTTGAGCCCTGATTAGGATCTCAGTATCCCAAAACCAATGTGTGTTTTGCATATCTGGTGAAAGGATGAGAAATATTTCTTTGTTGAATGCTTTGAATCCGCATTGATGATCGTATAAATTGGATTTGAGAAGTAAACGGACGAGTGAATTAAATCCTTTGCTTAAAAGTGATCTGTGCAATGGCCTTTTTGTTTTGGTTCCAGGGGACCATCTTGACCCAGTTGCTATGTGTGCTGATCCGGATGAAACCAGGGTTATGAGTTCTTCTAGATGTTTATTATCAGTTGCTAGATCTGAATCTATGTATACTAGAGTAGTGCCTTTTGCTATCTCGAATGCACGAGTGATTGCAGCCCCCCGGCCCAATCTCGATGCACTTGTATAGTGTCGAACTTCCTCGTGTGACCTAGCTAATTCAGAGGATACAATAGATGTATTGTCTGTGCACCCATCCTCTGCTATTATTACCTCATATTGTCCTTTGGGGAGGAAGTTTGAAAGAGTGGCGAGAGTATTTTCAACTGCATTGCGTATTGTCGATTCTTCGTTGTATGCAGGGAGGACTACACTCACAGATACCGAGTCAGTCATGCACCGAAACTGAACGTACTAAAGCATTAATCTTTTGGGCCGAATGTATTGAGTTAAAATTAACTAGAGAAGACATCTTCGCCGTCTGCATCTACTTCTTCGTCAAGAGCCCCTATATCGGTGGAAGCTAATGGAGAAAGTTGGAGTTCTTTATCCAGATCACTAAGAAGTTTGTTTACATCGTCCAACCCTAGTAATTTAAGTGTATTTTTATCGAAACTGAGGCTCTCTAATGCAGATCCATTATCTGAAACATCACTACCGGACAAGTGTTTTCCATAACGCCCTAGAAGAGAAGTGAGTTCCTGTGGAATAATTATAGTGGAGGACTCTCCCTGGCCTACTGAAACGATTGTGTTGAGAGCTTGGTTAATAATAGCTCGTTCACCCATTGATTCGGATGCTTTTGCACTTAGAACAGTTGATATGGCCGCACCTTGTGCTTTTAGAATTAGGCTTTGTTTTTCACCTTGTGCTCTAATTATTGCGGATTTTTTATTGCCTTCTGCCACTTCTACTTCACTGCGCCTTTGTCCTTGTGCTTCTAAAATCATGGCTCTCCTTCGGCGTTCAGCAGAAACTTGTTGCTCCATTGCCTGCTGAACATCTGGAGAAGGACTCACCTCGCGTACTTCTACTGATTCTACTCGGATACCCCATGCATCTGTGGGTTTGTCTAGCTCTTCTCGGATTCTAGAATTGATCACTCCTCTTTTGCTTAGAGTCTGATCGAGTTCCATATCTCCTAGAACTGCCCTCAGAGTTGTTTGGGCAAGATTCATTACAGCAATTTTATAATCCGTAACTTCTAGAAATGCTTTCTTTGCATCCATGACACGGATATATACAACTGCGTCTGCCCTGACTGGAGAATTATCCCTAGTTATTGCTTCTTGCCGGGGGACATCCAATGTTTGTGTCCTCATATCAAATGTGTAAGTACGAGAAACAAATGGGGGAACAAATCGAATTCCAGGTTCTAGCAAACCACGGTATTCACCGAAGATTGTTAGGGCTTTTTTTTCATATGCATTTACTATTATAACCATACTTTTAACGACAATAATCGCCAAAATTAACAGAGGTAAAGCGGTTAAAAGAGATAACGAATTACCAGAGGTTCCTTGTAAGAGATATGTGGTTAGCATGGAATATATTCAGATTTGTAAGTATTAAAGGCTGTACATGCAGAGATAAAATAGGATAATTATTTTGGGGAGATAGTGGGGGTTAAAAATAGTAGGTTTCCGATGGATAAAAAATAAATTTATGGTTTACTTATTTTGGGGTGCAGATTCTACAACTAATAAATTTCCGCCCCCGGGTTCAATGACTATGATTTCAGTTCCAGCAGCCATTTCTTCACCGTTTGATCTTGCAGAATACAAAGGATCGAAACCACCATGATAAAGATTTACTTTTCCACCACGTGAGGTTACAGATTCTACAACATAACCAGTTTTCCCAGTTAGACTATCTACATCTTCGGTTCTAAAGAGGCCTTTTCCACCATATATGTCTAGTGTTCTGAAAAGATAAAGTGCTATGCCACCAAAGATTACTAGCATAAGAGAAAGCGCAAAAGGATTATTTAGAGGAGTGACGAGTATTCCCAAAATACCCGCAGATATTAGTGCCACTCCTAAAACTATAAAATGAGAACCGGGGATTATTGCCTCTGCTGCAGATAGTCCGATTCCTGCTAAGAGTAATAGTAGGGCAAGTGAAGTTTGAGGGGGCGAAGATGAAGCTGACACAAGCTTTAATTGTGCCTTGGCAACTTAATTTTTACGGTACGCGTGGGAATAAATTAATTTTGCTGGTGGATTTTTAGCTATATCAAATTGAGAGAATATTCCCATGATATAGTAATCCCCGCTCGCCATCCATAGTAACAATGGTTTGGTCTGCAACATTCTCAGGTGGAGAAATTCCAGCAATCATAGGCAAACCCATCTCGCGGGCAACAAATGCTACATAGCTAGTTAGACCTGAAATTTCATACAATATTCCAGAAAAATTTTTAGATATGACTGGAACTTCGCCTGTGAACGTTTTGGGTATGAAAATGATAGCTCCATTTGGAATTGATTTTGCATTTAGATTGGATAATCTGAATAGAGGACCAGAAACTTTTCCAGAAACGACTCCTTCTCCACTATCTATGACTTCAGATGCTATGTGAACCTGCAGAGTGTTTGTAGTGTTCCAAGATAAATGTGGCAATATGCCAGAAATTATAACCACAGTATCGCCGCTGCGGACGATATTAGAAGATAAAGCTATAGAAACAGCATCGTTTGTTATTTCAAAAGATTGTTCATTTTGCAATGATCCTATTTTTGCAGACACACCCCATGAAAGTGAAAGTCTACGACAAATCCGTTCTGATGGCACAATGGAAAGTATAGGAACACTTGGTCGGAATTTAGATGTTTTAAGTGCAGTATATCCAGAATCTGAAACGACTATGATTGCGGTTGAATGAACATCTCTAGATAGGTAACGTGCTGACCTGGAGAGTGCCTCGGTGTTAGAGGATACGACAGATGATACACGTTGTTCGAGAAGATCTGAATATTCATCGCTAGACTCTATTTCGGATATGATCTCATGCATAGTCCTGACTACTCCTACAGGATCAATTCCAATTGCAGTTTCTCCAGATAACATTACTGCATCTGTGCCATCTAAAACTGCATTTGCAACATCAGATGCCTCTGCCCTTGTTGGTCGATTGGACGATATCATGGATTCCAGCATTTCAGTTGCAGTTATTACAGGTACACCAGCATCGATGCATTTATGAATAATTCTTTTCTGGATTAAAGGTACTTCCCGAAGTGGACATTCCACACCAAGATCCCCACGGGCTATCATAATCCCATAAGAAACTTCGATGATAGAATTTAACTCGTTTAAAGACTCTGCTTTTTCTATTTTTGCGATGATTGGTATATCAGAATTAAACTCTTCTAGAATTGACCTGATGGACAGTATATCGTTGCTATTTCTGATGAAACTTGCTGCGATAAAATCGACATCATGCGACGATGCGAACTCTATATCGTTGCGATCTTTTGCAGTTGTGGAAGTTAGATCAAGGCTAACACCAGGGATGTTAACACCTTTTCTGCTGCTTAACTCTCCGCCTGAAATAACTTTTACGATGATTTCATTTGACCCAACTTCGGTGATGACTGTTTCTATTTTACCATCATCGATAAGAATTCGGTCCCCTATTGAAACCCCAAGCAAAGATTGAGAAATGCCAATAGTTGTGGGGAAAGACCCAAGACCTTCAACAAAAGTGACTAGGTCTCCGGGTGACAGATGAATGGGCCCATCTAAATTTGAAATTCTTATTTCTGGACCTTGTAAATCAAAAATGATAGATACGTATTTTTCACACTCTTTTTCTGCATCCCGAACCAGATTAATGTAATTTTCCCATTCTTTTTGTGACCCATGACTAGCATTTATCCTGGCTACGCTCATGCCAGCATTGATCAGATCTATAATAATGGATTTTTCCTGGGTTTGAGGTCCAAGTGTGCAAACTATCTTGGTTTTTCCCATGTCAAGAAGATAGTACTCTCAAAGAATAAGAACTTCGCAAATGTTATTTTACTTTTGTTCCAGGCGGAGAGTCTTGATAAGTTGTTAGTAAATCGGCAGAATCGCCAGCTGCAAGCATCATGCCATTAGATTCTATTCCAAAAAGAGTAGCACTTTCTAAATTTGCTACAACTACTATTTTTTTCCCAACTAAATCTTCAATTTTATGGAGTTTTTTTATTCCAGAGACTATTTGTCTTGTTTCGTTGCCTATATCAACCGTTAGACATAGCAACTTGTCCGCATCAGGGATCTCAGTTGCAGTTATTATTTTGCCTATGCGGAGATCGATTTCTTGGAAATGTTTAAATGAGATGTTGTCAGAGGACATTTTTTTGATTTGGGTTTTGTTTTTAGTATTTTTTTCAGAGGTACTTGAAGAGTTTAGACGAGAATCTTGAGATATTTGTGAATTTAGGTTTTGTATTTGTTCAGGTTCTATTGGTACGAACGGTTCGGTGGGTAAATCGAAAGACGAGGATGGATCTAGAGCTGCAGTTATACTGACTTGATGGATGGACCCAGATTCACCTAGTTCTTCCCATATCCGTTGAGATGTTTTGGGCAATGTTGGGGACATCAAAATGCAAACTGCTTTTGAAATTTGGACACAGTCTCTGATGATTTGTTCAGCCAGTTCTGGATCACTTTTTTTAATATTCCAAGGTTCATTTTGCTGGATGTATGCATTCCCATATTGTGCTAATTTCATTCCTGAGAGGGCAGAATTTCTTAGAGAATAATTATGGAGTGAACTGGAAAATTCATCTATAGCTTCCTGGATTCTGTCTTTTATGGCGGCACTAACTTGTTTTTTTGGAGTCCCCCCATATTCTCGGTGGGCAAATAAAAGAGAACGGTAGATGAAATTCCCAATAGTCCCTATAAGTTCTCCATTTATTTTATCAGCGAAATGAGTCCAGGAGAAATCTATATCGTCTTGAAGACCACCTACTGTGACTAGATAATATCTCAGTAGATCTGGATCAAACTTTTCATCTAGATAATCATTTACCCAAATGGCACGGTTTCGGCTAGTTGAGAATGCCTTTTTATTGAGATTAACAAACCCGGTTGCCATAATTGCCCGGGGTTCTGAAAACCCAGATCCTTTTAGCATTGCTGGCCAAAAAACAGCATGGTGCTGTATGATGTCACGTCCAATTATATGAATTATTTCTCCGCCATGTTTCCATGCAGATTCCCAATCGAAAATGTCAGAACCAACGGATTCTGAGTATTGTTTTGTGGAAGATATGTACTCTACAACTGCATCCACCCAGACATATAAAACCAAATCGGTGTTTTCTTCACCGGGGTATTTAATTCCCCAATCTATGTTTCTAGTTATACACCAGTCATGGAGAGATCCTTCTATCCATTCTTTGGGCTGATTTCTAGCATTTCCAGTTCCTTCAAGGCGGTTGATAAACACTTTCAAATAATCTTGGAAGTCTGAAACTCTAAAGAATTTATGTGGTTTTTTTCGGTATTCTGCTAGGTTGCCAGTGATTATGCTCTTGGGGTGGAGAATTTCACCAGGTTCTAGATGTCTTTGGCATCCATCATCGCACTCGTCTCCTCTTGCACTCTCACCACAATGAGGACAAGTTCCCTCTACATACCGGTCAGGTAATGGTTGGTCTTCAATGGGGTCCCATGCAACTAAGATTTCTTTGTCGTATATATGGCCAGAATTAGATAAACTCATGACTATTTCTTGCGTCAAGAGAGTATTTGTTTCGTCATCGGTGTTGCCATAGTTATCGAATTCAATATACATTGAAGCAAATGTTTGTTTATACTTTTCATGCCAAGATAGTGCAAAATCTTTTGGCGAAATTCCTTGCTTCCAGGCGTTTACTGAAACTGGAGTTCCATGCATATCAGACCCGCAAACAAATGCTGTTTTTTGACCGATCTTTTTCAAAGATCTGCTTAGAACATCTCCGCTAACATAAGTCCTCATATGCCCGATGTGTAAATCACCATTTGCATAAGGTAATCCACAAGTGACAACAGCAGGTTTGTTTGTTGGAAATGGATCATTGCTCATAGAACTACGTTGACTCTCATGAAAGATAGATCACTCGTTATTGGAATGTGTAGAATCTATTGCCATCTGTTGTTCGACTTTATAGATTTCCTGTTGCACATCCCTGACAGCATCTATATTAGCAGAAATGGAAGAGATTCCACAAGAAACTAGATGTTTTACCATAGAAGAATTAGATCCTGCTTGACCACATATAGAAGTTTTGACAGAACGTTGATTACATGCAGAAATAACAGGAGATATTAATTTCAATATAGCAGGGTGCAATTCATTGAATCTATCTGCGACCCTTGCATTATTTCTGTCGACTGCTAGAGTATACTGTGTCAAATCATTTGTACCAAAACTAACGAATTTAATACCTGTGTCGAGTAGATCTTCTATCATTAATGCACTTGCAGGAGTTTCTACCATAACACCCCAAATACATTTTTCCACGTCGATTCCTGCTTGGGCCATCAGAGGCAAAGCGGGTAAGACATCATTTGAATCATTTACGAGAGGGAACATTATCTCTATATTGTCGTATCCCATATCGAAAAGTTTGGAGAATGCTGCTAGTTCATATGAAAAAAGAGTAGGGTTATCCAATGATCTTCTTATTCCCCGATAGCCCATCATAGGATTATGCTCATGTGGTTCATTTTCTCCACCTTGAAGTTGTCTGAATTCATCAGTAGGAGCATCTAGAGTCCTCACCCTAATGGGAAGTGGATAAAATGCATCTGCTACTACTTTGATCCCTTGAATTATTTCTTCAACATAGGCATTTGGACCATGATCTTCTATGTACTTTTCAGGAGTTTTATTTGTCGATAAAATTAGATGTTCTATTCTGAGTAGGCCTACCCCATCTGCACCAGTTGCTGCGGCACGTTGGGCTGCTTCTGGGATAGATACATTTACTAAAACTTTAGTGGTCGTTACAGGTTTTATAAAATTTGTTTTTTCCGAAGAATAATTGTTTTTTGATTTTATAATATTACGTGTATCCCCTTCGGTAACAATTCCTGTATTGCCATCCATTGTAACGAAGTTTCCATCTACTAGAGTTATTGTTGCAAGTTTGGTCCCCACTATTGCTGGAACACCCAATTCTCTAGAAACTATAGAAGCATGACTAGTCATCCCACCTTCATCGGTTATAATTCCTGCAGCACGTTTCATTGCGGGAACCATATCCGGAGTGGTCATTTTAGTCACTAAGATATCTCCCGATTCAACTTTATCTAACTGATCTATTTTTGTCACTACTCGAACTGGACCTGATGAAATTCCGGGGCTAGACCCAAGGCCATTGAGGAGGGTGTGTGAGTCAGTGTTTTGGGAGATCATTTGGATATCAGAATGACTAACTGAGATTGTAGTTATAGGTCTAGACTGTAACAGATAGATTTGATTGTTAGAAATTGCCCATTCTATGTCTTGTGGAGAACCATAGTGAGATTCTACTTGGATCCCCATGTTGGCTAGATCGAGTATGACGGATTCGGGTAAAACTTGAACAGTTCTAAGATCTTTTTTAACATTGCGTTTTGAAGTTTTACCAGTTAGAGGGTCGCGTTCGTGTAGAATTTGTTTGTCAGATATGTGTATATTTGTGACAGAATTAGTTTCAGTAGATACAGTATAGTTGTCTGGAGAAACCTCTCCTGAAACAATTGCCTCCCCTAGCCCCCATGAAGCTTCGATGATTACTTGAGAACTTCCAGTAGAAGGATGTTTAGTGAAAAGAACGCCAGAAGTTTCTGAATCGATCATGGCTTGAATGACAACCGCCATATCTACTTCAGAGGTTTTGAACCCCTTTTCGGATCGATAATAAATGGCACGTTGAGTAAAAAGAGATGCCCAGCAATCTTTGACTTTATCTACTAAATCTGAACGGCTAATATTTAGATATGTATCTTGTTGACCAGCAAATGATGCATCTGGCAAATCTTCAGCTGTTGCAGAAGATCTAACCGCAACAAAGAGATCTTTTTTCCCGATTTGAGAGTTTAATTTATCGAAATTCAGAAGTATTTCGTCTTGTACTGAAATGGGCAGTTCTGCCTCCAAGATGAGATTTGTTGCCTTCAAATTGGCTTCTACTAAAGCATTTGAATCATGTACATCAATATCTACTGCAGAAAGTAATTCTCTCCCCATTCCTGTCTGGGTAATAAAATCTCTATATGTAGATGCCAAGACTATGAAACCAGGAGGCACAGGAAAACCTGCATTGGTTAGTTCTCCCAAAGAAGCCCCTTTGCCCCCTGCTATTTTTATATCCAAGTTGGTGACATCAGTTAACCAAGTTATGGCCATTGTTCTTGCAGTTGGATTTGACAAGCCAACAAAAGAAGCTTCCGATAGATTTAATGAAACCATGATTCACCAAATTACTTTTGTTGGAGGAGTGCATTGAATGAAGTATATGAATTGGTTTGATAGAATTAAACAAATAGGGATATATACTGGTTGCTGGTTGATTGTCACATCAATTTCGATGTCAATTATAGCATTTGGAGTTGGTTTTGGAGGATTGTGGCTACTAGGCCTATATAGATATACACCGTCTGCAATTAGTTATGTAAATTATCCCGCGGTAGGATTGACAATAATGGTTTTTGGGATAATATTTGGAATTATTGGAACTAATTATACCGGCATATGGATTGCACAAAAATACTCAGATGGAAATATTGAAACAGAGATTATGAAAAATGATATCCTATATATTCTAGAAGATAGACTTGAAGAGATTCGTCGAGAAATAATTGAAATTGGATCTAAGAAAGAATGAGAGAGATTAAAGAAGCAATTATTAAAGTTAAAGATTATCCAATACCAGGAATTGAATTCAAAGATTTAACTCCCGTATGGAAAGATAAAGAATTATTTCACATTTTAATTGATAAGATGGCAGAAAAGTGGCAAGGGTTAGAAATTGATGCAGTGGCATCGATTGAATCTAGAGGTTTTGTAATTGGTGGCCCAATAGCATACAAGTTGGATGCAGGTTTTATTTTGCTTAGGAAGCCAAATAAATTACCTAGAGAATTTTATTCTCAACATGTTGAATTGGAATACGGAGAAACTGAAATTCAAGTTCATAAGGATGCGTTTGATGGAGTTGAAAATGTGTTGATAATAGATGATTTGTTGGCCACAGGAGGAACTGCGATTGCAGCGTATAGATTAATACCCGAAGACATAGTTTTAGGATTTGGATTTATGGTAGAATTAAGTGAGCTCAAGGGGAGATCTAATATAGAAAAAATTTCAGATGCAAGAATAGAATCTATGATTGTATATTGAATTTATTGTGATTAAATTTAGTTCATGTTTTGAATTTAAGTGGGAACATTTGTGAGTTTTAGATCACCGAAAAGTTCGTCTTGGGACAAATATATTTCGCCCCTGTGGGCCATAAATAATATTGCTAAGAAAAAAGAAATTTTAGATGCCCCTGGAGGGACTATGTCGTCAAAGAATACTTCAAGTATATTGCCGGAGTAATGAGCGTCTATAATGGCAGATAACTGATCTATTAGATCTTCCATTTGTTCTACGTGGGCAGTCCCAATAACATCTTGTTCGGTAGGTTCGTCATCGAGTCTAAATTGATCGCCATCATGGTAATCAAGTCGTTGAATTCCTCTTAAAAATCCATGTGGAGAATCTGATGTGTCATATTGACGGGTTTGTTTCCAATTGGAAGTTTGTTCCGCAGACCTAAGTTCGTTGATTAAGTCATCTAGAGTTTTTGGAGAGCCTCTAGCTCTTTTTCTAGATAATCTCCTATTGAGCTCGGTTTCAAATGCTAAGAGTTGATCTTCATTGGAATTAATATAAAATTCATTTGAATCCGCATCTTCGTCTGGAGAGGGGTCTGGTGGGAAAATAACATCGGATTTGAGCCTCAAGAGAACACTAGCATATAGAAGAGCTCTTGAAGAAGTTCGTATATCGGAGCGATCTAATTTTGCTAAGAATCTATCGGTAACATGCACTATGTCTATGTCCCAGGGATCTATTTCACCATCTTTTGCTAGTTGGACTAATATTCCGATTGGTTCGTTAAGAGGATCGTATTCAAGGGTAAAATTTTCAGGTTTTGTTTTGTTTTGTTTGAAGGGCGGGGTGGCAGAATTCATTGGGAATTTTTGCCTCCAGATGTAAGTGATATTCCAGTTACTGCAGAAATATTATTTTCTTGCATTACTACCCCTATTGCACGGTCCGAACGCTCCAATAAAGCGGATCTATGAGAAACGACTATGAACTGAGTTCCATATGCTAATTCGTCCAATAACTCTCCAACCAATTCTGCATTGGAAGCATCTAGAAATGCATCTATTTCATCTAAAGCATAAAATGGTGCAGGATGATATCTTTGAATAGCGAAAATAAAAGAAAGCGCTGTGAGAGATTTCTCACCCCCTGACATTGCAGCTAGTCTTTGAAGGGGCTTATCTCTTGGTTTGGCTATCATGGTAAGTCCACCAGAAAATGGATCATTTTCGTCTTCTATGTGAAGCTCTCCAGTACCAGCTGAAAGTTTTTCAAATATTTTTTTAAATTGTTCATTTATTCCATTGAATGATTCTATAAATGCCTCCCTTTTTGCACCTTCATAGCTATCAATTCTTTCATGTATTGCTGAGGATTCACTTGAGAGCGTAGTTAATTTTTTGGTGAGAAGATTTAATGAAATTTCAACCGAATCATACTCAGTTACTGCAAGCATATTTACAGGTTCAAGTTGAATCATTTTTGCATCTATTTTTTCTATGTTAGATAATAGAGTTGATAGACTTGGAATTAGTTCATTGGGAAGAATTTCTATGGCTGGATTTAATGTCGCGAGTTCTTCTGAAAGGGATTTTGAAGTTACTACAAGACCATCTATATGGGATTTTAAAGAGACCATTTCTGCGGATTTTAAATCTTTTTTGTCCCGAGAAGTTACTAGATTTCCACGAATGAGAGTTCTATTAGTTTTTAGTTCTACTAATTTGGACTCTAATTGATCAAATAATAATTCTTTGGAGGATGAAACAGTTAATAGTTCCTGGATTTTATTTTCAAGGGATTTAACTCTTTCAGACATATCTCTTGATCGGCTTTTTGACAGCCCTATCCTCGCATTTAAATCTGTGATTTCATTTTGCAGATATTTATACTCAAGATTGGATTCGGAGAGAACAGAATTTGAAGAGTCTAATTGTTGTTCTATGGCAGTAATATTCACAGATACCTTTTCGTTTTCAGTTAATAGGTTTGGTAAATTGGATTGGGATAGGTCAGATTCGATTTGGTCTATTTTGGATTCAAGAGACAGTGAAGAGTTATCGAGTTGGAATATTTTTTCTTCTTCTTTTTTCATTTGTTTTTCAACATTGGTTCTATCTTTTTTTAATCCGATAAGTTGATCATTTAGCAATATTGACCTAGTAGAAAGTTCTTGATAGTCAGTGTTTGACTGGTCCAAATGATATTCTATTCTGCGAATATGGTCCAGTAAATCTACATGGATTTCTTGGGAAGAGTTTATAGAAGAATCTATTGACATGATGGTTTCTGTTAAAAGAGATTGTTCCGACTCTAATTTTATTATTTTACTCGAGATAGTTTGTAGGTTTTTTTGCCCCCCAGTAACAAAATTGTATCTTAATTTATGCAAAGGTCCTCCGGTCATGGCCCCAGAAGATTCAATCAGATCCCCAGATAAAGTTACAAGTCGGTTTCTGCCGGGGAATTTGCGTGCATTTTGTAGATTGTCAAAGACTATTGTTGATCCAAAAATGTGATTAAAAATAGTTTCATGTTTTGGTTCGAATTCTATTAAATTTACTGCGTAATCTAGTATTCCAGGTGCGTTTGGTAGATCTTTGTTTTTATGTTTTTTAATTTTATTGAGAGGTAAAAATGTAGCACGTCCAATATTATTTTTAGTTAGATATTCAATACATTTCTGGCCGACATGATCATTTTCGACTACGATATGTGAAAGCCGGCTTCCAGCAACAATTTCGCATGCCATAGTGTATTTTTCAGATACACTTCCTAATTGAGATACCGTTCCATGAATACCACCTATGCCACTTCCAAGAATGGATAAAACTGCTCGATTGAACGATGAAACTCCATTTTTGTTTGTTTTGCTTTCAAGATTAGAATAGGACAGTTTTGTTTTGTTTAAATTGTGTTTAGTTGATTCTAGTTTGTTAAAAATTTCAATTCGTTTTTGTTGGAATGATTTTAGACTATTAACATTTTCGGATTCATCTTTTTGGATTGATTTAAGCTCAGAGCTTAGATTGTCAATTAGGGTTTTAAACTCGGATGATCTCGAAAATACTTGTTCTAGATCTTTAGAAACTATGTCTATTTCATTTGACCTACGTCTAGCATCATCAATTAGACGATCTTGATTGAGTTGGTTTGAATGCCGCTCTTCTTGAATAGAGATCAGAGATTTTCGAAAAGTTATTAGGTCTAGTTTGGACTCCTCGAATTCTGAACCAATATTTTCAATAGATTTTTGAATTGTTTGAAGTTGGTTTTTATTTTCAGTTAGTTCGATGATGAGATTGGACTTATGGAGTTTATTTTTTCTGATTTGGATTTCAATATCATCCAAAAATTCTTTTTTTTGGTCTAACCCTATGAAAGCCTGCCTTCTATCTAAATCGAAATCGTTTATTTGGAGTTTAATTGAGCTTAACTCACCCTCAAAACGGGCCACATTGGCCTTTAATTCTTCTATTTCTTTTAAAATTGAAAATTGTTCTTGACCGCCTTTACGCTCTATTTCTAGATTCAGTTTGCTTAGAGTTGATTCGATGGATATGAAATCGTTTGATAAATTTTGGAATTCTATTCTAAGTTTATTTAGTTGGTTTTCGGTAGTTTCTATTAATTCTAATTGTTTCGTTAATTGAATTGATTTTGAAGAAAATTCTGCTGATTTAAGATGGCCAGAATGAACTGATTTTTCATCCTTTAATTTCTGATATTGGAGTGCGGCTTCCCGCTCGAAAGATAGTTTTTGTAATTGTTTCTGAGTTTCTTTTATATGTATTTTTGCAGCGTCTATATGAGCCTCTGCTGTGTCAAGCTCAGAAATAGATTTTTCCTTCTTGTTATCGAATTCTGCCACCCCAGCAATTTCGTCGATTATAAGCCTTCTTTGAAGAGGAGTCATTTGTATGATATTAGTGACATCGCCTTGCATGACAACATTATATCCTTCGGGAGTAATTCCAACATACGAAAGTAATTCTTGGATAGAAGATAGATTAACTGACCTATCGTTAACATAAAAATAAGAATAGTAATTTTTTTCAGTTTTTTTCACACGTCTAGTAATTTTTATATGAGAGATATCCCCCAACCGATCTATGCCTAGAATGGATGACATTTGATCTCTAGAAAGTTCCTTTGCAGAATTATTTAAAGTGACTTCCACAATTGCTTCGTTTGGCGCTATAGACTTATTGTCATCTCCAGGATTATATATTAGATCGGTGAGTTTTTCTGCCCGTATTCGTGAACTGCGAGAGAGTCCTAGACAAAATAAAATTGCATCGATTATATTTGATTTTCCAGATCCGTTTGGGCCGCTAACCGTGGTGAAATCCTGATAAAAAGGTAACTCTGTGGTTCTGCCAAAACTTTTAAAATTATCTAGGAGAAGTTTTTCTATGTACATTGTTGCTTTGAAAGGTATATTTGAGTGGGAAAAAATATAACCCTCGAGGATATATTACAGAAGAGTTTCAATAATCTTATAGTTCTTGTTTTTTGATTGAAAAAATAACAATAGGCTTTAACTTGTTCAAACCGAACCGGGATCAATGGTTCAAGTTGAAGAAATGGATGTGATCCCAGTGATTGGCCTCGAGGTTCATGTTCAGTTGGAAACCAAGACAAAAATTTTTTGTGGGTGTAGTACAGATCATGCAGGAGATCCAAATACGAATGTTTGCCCAGTATGCTTAGGGCTTCCAGGATCGCTTCCAGCATTAAATGGGGCTGCAGTTGAAGCTGCGATTAAAATAGCTAAATCTATTGGGGCAAAAATAGCAGATGAAACATCTTTTCATCGGAAAAATTATTTTTATCCAGATCTAACCAAAGGATTCCAAATAACACAATATGACAAACCTATTTGTACGGATGGTGAAATGGAAATCAACATAGAAGGTGAAATACGAAAAATTAGAATTGAGCGTGCACACCTAGAAGAAGATCCAGGAGGTTTGCAACATATATCAGGCGACAGTGATTATGTATTGATAGATTATAATAGAGCAGGTACACCATTGATCGAAATTGTAACTATGCCTGATTTGAGAGCTCCAAAAGAAGTGAGATATTTTTTGGCTAAATTGGAAGAGAATTTGGAATATCTGGGAGTATTTAATCCAGCAAGAGATGGTTCATTAAGAGCTGATGCAAACGTTTCTTTGATTCGTAAATCAAACGTTGGGCCTGATGGATCCATCAGTGGAAAAGTTTTGGAAGCTGCCAATAGAATTGAAATTAAAAATATATCAAGTCACAAAGGTGCTGAAAAGGCATTGGTATATGAGATCAGTCGACAAAAAAATGCAATCATACATGGGAGAGAGATTGTGCAAGAAACGCGGCATTGGGACGAAGATCGTGGAATTACTATGTCTATGAGAAAGAAAGAAACTGAAGATGATTACAGGTATTTTCCAGAGTTTGACATTCCCATTTTGACCGGTGATTGGTGGAAAATGTATATTGAAAGCATAGACATTCCAGAATTACCAGAAGCTAGAAGGAAGAGATTTCGTGAGGAATATGATCTTGAAAACGAAGTTGCTTCGAAATTAACTTCTGATAAAAAAGTGGCTGATTTTTATGAGCTGATAGTGGCTGAATTCGATCCGGAATTAGCAGCTAGATGGGTAGCGGACAATCTCCTTGGAGAGCTTAATTACAGGGGGTTGAGTATAGATGATGTTGAAAATCAGTTGGACGATTTTAGAAAATTGATAGGTTTGGTTGAAATTGGTAAGATAACTGAAAAAAATGGTAAATCTATAGTTCTCAGGAAAATGTTAGATGAAAATGTTAGTTTGGATATGATTATAGATGGGGAGAAACTAGATATTATTAGTGAGAAAGGGGTTAAAAAATTGGTATTTGAGGTGATTGATGAAAATGAAAGTGCGGTTGAAGATTATATTAATGGGGAGTCTAATGCAATTAACTATTTAGTTGGGAAGGTTATGGAAAAGGCAAGAGGGAATGCAGATCCTGCTATCGTTACCAAGATTCTTGAAGAGTTCTTTGATTAAAGGAGAAAGGAAAGGTTTACAACAGTTTGGGCACGACCGCAATGGTATTCGGAAAACTAAAAGAGGATAATTAATGGAACTGATTGTATCAGAAAAAGAAATAGCTGCGAAACGTGTGGCAGAAATATTATCGAATAAATCTGCGAAAGCTAAAAAAATAAATGGCATTAACGTTTATGAGTGGGATGGGTGGAAATGCATGGGGCTTTCTGGCCATGTTGTGAGTTTAGACTTTCCAAAAAAATATTCGGATTGGAATAAAACAGACCCCTCAGAATTGATTGTTGCAGAAATAATAAAAAAACCGATTAGGAATGACATTGTAGGAGTATTGAAGAAAGTTAGCGAAGGGATGGAGCGAGTTATAGTTGCGACAGACTATGACAGAGAGGGAGAATTGATTGGGAAGGAAGCTTATGAAATTATTCAAGCGGTAGATAGAAACATCCCCATTAAAAGAGTTAAATTTTCGTCGATTACAGAGAAAGAGATAAATGAAAGCTTCAGCAAGCCTGAAGATATTGATTTCAATCTAGCTGGAGCGGGAGAAGCGAGACAGGTGATAGACCTTATTTGGGGGGCTGCGTTGACACGCTACCTATCCCTTGCTGCGAAACAATATGGAAAGGATTTTATTTCGGTTGGGAGAGTTCAAACTCCGACATTAAAATTAATAGTAGACAGGGAGAAAGAAATAGATCAATTTGTTCCAGAGGATTATTGGGAGATATTTACACAGATAAATAAAAACGAAGGAGATGGGTTCGAAGTTCAATATTTTTTTACCGAAAATGGAAAGGAGAGTGATAGGATAAAAGAATTAGAAGAAGCTGAGAGAATATTTAAAATAATCGAACATTCTGAAAAAGTAATTGTAGCAGATGTAGATAAAAAGATACGAATTGACCAGCCCCCAACTCCTTTTAATACAACTCAATTTATCCGTGCTGCAAGTGCTATTGGAGTAACTGCCAAGAGGGCGATGGACATAGCAGAATCACTATACACTGCAGGATATGCGACATATCCACGAACAGATAATACAGTTTATCCAGAAAGTCTAGATTGTATGGAGTTGGTAGATGTTTTTTCAAAACATGAGGTATTTGCAGAGGATGCTAAAGAATTATTGGAATTGGGAAGGAATCCAACTAGAGGGAAAAAAGAAACAACAGATCATCCACCAATCCACCCCACTCTCCAGATTCCAGAAAAAGAAAATCTCGAAAGTATTGAATGGAAAATTTATGAATTGATAGTACGGAGATTTTTTGGAACATTATCAGAAGCTGCTGAATGGGAACATCTACGTGTTACTGTTGAAACTGAAGGGGAACTCCTAAAAGCAAGTGGGAGAAGATTATTGAAAGAAGGATACCATAAAACATATCCATATCACAATACCGAAGAAAATCTCATTCCAAGTATAGAAAGGGGTGAAGAATTAAAAATAAAAGATTCCAGAATGGAGGAAAAACAAACTCAGCCTCCACGAAGATATGGACAAGCTAGATTGATTGAAACTATGGAAAAGTTGGGGATAGGCACTAAATCTACACGGCATAATACAATAGAAAAATTGTACCAAAGAGGATATCTAGAAGAGAATCCGCCGCATCCAACAAATTTGGCACGAGGTGTTGTTGAAGCTGCTGAAAAGTATGCAGAATTAGTGGTTTCAGTGGACATGACTGCAGAGCTTGAAGAGAGTATGGAAAAAATAGCCAATGGAGATATAACTGTAGATGAAGTTACAGAAAGATCCAGGGAATTGTTAAAACAGGTATTTGAAGAATTGGAAGGCGCAGAAAAAGAGATAGGAGAACATATAAGAATTTCATTAAAGAAGGACAAAATGATTGGCCCATGTCCTGAATGTGATCAGATTTTAATTGTTAGGAGAAGTAAAAAAGGATCTTTCTTTATAGGATGTGATGGTTGGCCAGAATGTAAATTTACATTGCCTTTACCGAAGAAAGGAGATCCATTAGTTATTCAAGATGTTTGTGACGCCCATGGATTGAAACACATTAAAATGCTTGCAGGGAGAGGAACATTTGTATATGGTTGTCCCCATTGCAATTTAGATAATGCAGATAGTGAAGAGGACATTATAATTGGCAATTGTCCCGAATGTGATTTAAAAGAAGGTGGTGAACTTGCCATTAAAAGGATGAGAAGTGGGTCTCGCTTGGTGGGGTGTACCAGCTATCCTGAATGTGGTTATACACTCCCATTACCACGGCAGGGGGAGATAGAGATAACATCCGATAAATGTGAAGAACATGGACTTCCAAAATTAGTAATTCATAAAGATAAAAATCCATGGGAAATTGGATGCCCGATATGCAACTTTGAAGCATATAACCAGAAGAAAAAAGATAAGAAAAAGAAGAAAACTAAGAAGAAATAATGAAACAGGCGAGAATGGAAAAGAATTTAATGGAATGGTTAAATTTATGTACATATAAGATCATAAGAGTACAATAATGAACAAAAGTGATAGAATAAATCCTTCCATACAAGCCATACTAGATTCTGCAAATCGAAGAGACATCTCCAATAATAGAGTAAATATAGCTCCACGAATGATTTCTAAAGCGTTTGAGAAAACTAAGGCAAGAAACCATATCCCAATTATAGCAGAAATCAAACCAACAAGTCCAACCACGGAAAGAGTGTGTGAAGAAGATCCTGTTGAAGTTGCAATTGCCATGGTTGAAGGAGGAGCTACTGCATTATCGGTGTTGACTGAGCCAGAATTTTTTAAAGGCTCTATTGAAGCACTTGAGCGTGTGAGGGCTGCTGTTGACATCCCTATTTTAAGAAAAGATTTCATTCTTAAAGAGGCTCATCTAGATGCTGTAGAATCAGATTTAGTATTGATAATAGCTAGTTTTGTCGATAACTTGGAAGAACTATATCATTCTGCTAAAGAAAGGGGTTTTGAGGTTTTGTTAGAAGTGCATTGTGAAAAAGAAATAGAAATGGCTGTTGACATGGGAGCAGAAATTATTGGGATAAACAATAGAAATATCAAAAATCTTGAGGTGAACTTGGAAACTTTTGAAAAACTTGCAGATAAAATTCCCGATAAAACTACTCTTATTGCAGAAAGTGGGATTAGTAATGAAAGAGATGCTATGAGAATGTATAACGCAGGGGCAGATGGATTGTTAATCGGAACGGCCATCATGGAAGGTAAAATTAAACAGAATACAGAACGGTTTACGCAGATAAAAATATGAAGAGTACTAAATTTGGAAACTATGGGGGCCAATATGTCCCAGAAGTTCTGATGCCAGCGATATCAGAATTGACAATTGCATATGAAAAATATGTGAAGAATAATGAAGACAATTTCATGGATGAGTTTCTCGAAAGGTTACATGGATTTGGTGGCCGTCCAACACCATTGCATAAAGCAGAAGGCTTATCCAATATTTATGGAAAAGAAATATATTTGAAAAGAGAAGACCTTCTGCATGGGGGGGCGCATAAACTCAATAATGCCCTCGGGCAATGTCTGCTAGCTAAGTATATGGGTAAAAAAAGAATCATTGCAGAAACTGGTGCTGGGCAACACGGTACTGCGACTGCCATGTCAGCTGCGTATTTGGGTTTAGATTGCGAAATATATATGGGAGAGAAAGATATGAAAAGACAACGTTCGAATGTATTTCGAATGGAAATTAATGGTGCCAAAGTCAATCCAGTTAAAAGTGGCAGGGGGACATTAAAAGAAGCAATAAATGAGACTATGAGGGACTGGTCAGAGAGTGTAGAGACAACGCATTATGTTATTGGATCTGTTGTTGGCCCCCATCCATTTCCAATGATGGTAAGAGATTTTCAAGCAGTTATATCTCAAGAAATACGTGAACAAATTAAAAATGAGATTGGGAGATTGCCAGATAGTATTGTGGCTTGTGTAGGAGGCGGATCCAATGCCATGGGTGCATTTTATAATTTCATACCGGATGAAAATGTTCGTCTAATTGCTGTAGAGGCTGGCGGTAATGGATTGGGAAAAATATATGAAGGAAATGTAGTTCAGCATTCTGCCTCCCTTACTGAGGGAGTAGATGGAGTGCTGCATGGGGCAAAGACTAAAATACTCCAAGATGGAGATGGTCAGATAGCAGAAACGCACAGTATTTCTGCAGGTTTAGATTATGCAGGTGTGGGTCCAGAATTAGCATATTTGGTTAAGAAAAATAGAGTTATTCCAAGAACAATTGGGGACAATGAGGCAATTGAAGCATTCTTTTTGATGTCAAAGGTAGAGGGAATAATTCCCGCGCTAGAAACAGCCCATGCAATAGGATATTTGGAGAATCATAAAGAAGATGATTTGGGAGAAGTTGTTGTTATAAACATCTCGGGAAGAGGTGACAAGGATATTGAGACTGTTATGGAAGAATCATATAAAAGAGGGATAAAGAGTCCCAAAATCGAGAGGGTTGAGAAAAATATATGAGTTTGATTACAGATGCATTTAATGATGGCCCTGTATTGATCCCATATATTACTGCAGGAGACCCTAGCGAAGAATCTACAGAGAAATATGTATCTGCATTGGTTAAGGGCGGGGCAAAAATAATTGAATTGGGGCTTCCATTTTCTGAACCAATAGCTGATGGTCCCATCATCCAGGAGGCAATAGAAAGGTCATTAAGAGCTGGGATGAACCCAAAAAAGTTTTTTGAATTGGTTTCTAGAATAGACCGAGAGATTCCATTAGTTGTTATGACATATTACAACATAGTGTACCAATATGGAGAGATTCAACTAGAATCATTTGTAGCTAAGTCTGTGGAATGTGGGATAAATGGAATAATTGTTCCAGATTTACCAGTGGAAGAAGCAGAAGAATTACTTGATGTTTGTAATAAGTATGGGATTGATTTGATATTTATTATTGCCCCAACAACACAGGAGAGGAGGGTGGAGAAAATTATGGAAAACATTTCTGGTTTTGTTTATGTCCAAGCTAGATTAGGCATAACTGGAATTCAAACAGATGTGAGTCAAACCACTCATGAGAGTTTGAAGAAATTGGAAAAATACAACATACCGAAAGCAGTTGGCTTTGGTGTTAGTAATGGTAATCAAGCTAGAGAAATTGTAAGAGGTGGGGCAGATGGAATAATTGCAGGTAGTGTATTTGTAAATATAATTTCAAATGCAAACTCAAAAAATAATGCCATGAATGATAATGAAATAATGCAATTACTTGAAGATAAAGCACGTGAATTATCCAAAGGAATTGAAAGCTGAGGTGAGAAGAATAAACCGTAACGCACATAACCGGTGAGTGCGACACGATAAAGCACGAATGAACATTGGAGTTGCTGCTAGATTAGACAGAGTTGGGAAAAATAACAAATATGTCATTGTCCCAATAGACCATGGTCTGACACAGGGTCCAGTTAAGGGACTAGTAGATTTAGAATCAACAATAGACGCGATTACTAAAGGTGGGGTAGATGCAATTCTATCTCAAAAGGGGGTTGCTTCTAGAGTGCAGTTGAACAAGAACGGGGCGGGGTACATAATGCATCTAAATGGGTCAACGGACATTGGACCAGAACCAGATAGAAAATGCATTACTGGGACTGTTGAAGAAGCGATTAGGATGGGTGCAGATGCAGTCTCATACCATATAAATGTTGCAAGTGAATATGAGAGAGAACAGATTGAATCTTTAGCAAATATAACTAAAAATGCCAACAATTTTGGCATCCCCGTTCTGGTTATGTGTTATGTTAGAGGGCATGAAGTAGATGCTAAAAATGCAGGAAATATTGCCCATGCTGTTCGATTGGGCGAAGAGCTAGGAGCAGATATTATAAAGACAGTTTACACAGGTGATTCGAATAGTTTTAAATCGGTGATAGAATCAACTTCTAAACCAGTTGTCATAGCAGGTGGCAAAAAAGGCACAGATATGGAAACTATGAGAATGGTTAAGGGTGCTATGGACGCAGGTGCTGCCGGAGTTTCTATGGGACGTTCTATTTTCCAGCATGAAAATCCAAGATCAATTGCCAATGCAATTGCAAGAATAGTACACAAGGGAGAATCTGTAGAGATTGCAATGGAAAAATCGGGGCTATTGGGTAAATGAAGCGTAGTGTTTGGCTTAAAGCTGATACAGGAGAATGGGAAAGTAAGAAACTGAGGATAACAGCAGGGCTAGAATCAGGTGTTGATTGGGTGTTGATTGATGATACTGACATAGCTAAAGTTAGAGAACTAGGAAATGTCAAAATAGCAGCATTCAGTATGACTAGTGATGTCCAAGTTATGGAAGCAGAGGGTAAAGGAAATAATGCTGCTGTGGCAGATGCAGTGATTGTTGGAAAGAAAAGTGAAGGCGATGGAACGATTGAATTGCCTAAAGAAATATCAAAGTCAATAGACATAAAATCAGTTAGAAGAGGAGGGGCAAATGGAGCATATGTAAAAATATTATCGAAAGAATATGAAACTTTAGCCGAAAAAATAGCAGAGGTCAGTGAATTTACATTGGTCAGTGGCGAAGATTGGAAAATAATACCGCTAGAAAATTTAATTGCCCGGATTGGAAATGAAACTGAATTAATAGCAGGGGTTAGTAATTCCGATGAAGCTAGAACGGCGTTTGAGACACTAGAAATTGGATCTAATGGCGTGTTACTTGATTCGGATGATGTAGATGAAATTCGGAAAACGGTTGAATTGAGAGACTCAGAGGATAGAGAAGTTTTAAAATTGGGATGGGCAAAGGTAATTTCAGTTGAAAGTAAAGGTATGGCAGACAGAGTGTGCGTAGATACAGGATCTCTTATGAGACCTGAGGAAGGCATGTTAATGGGATCAATGGCAAGGGGACTGTTCTTTGTGCATGCAGAAACTGCAGAATCACCATACGTCGCATCTAGACCATTCAGGGTGAATGCTGGTGCAGTTCATGCGTATGTTAGATCGCTATCAGGGAAAACTAGATACCTATCAGAATTGCAAAGTGGAGATGAAGTTCAGATTGTAAGTATTAGTGGAGAGACTAGAGAAGCGGTCATAGGTCGTTGTAAAATTGAAAAGCGCCCAATGATCCAGATTGAAGCTGAAATAAAAACAGAGGAGACAGTTGATAGGATAGAAACTTTGTTACAGAATGCAGAAACTGTTAAAGTTGAGACTAGAAATGGCCCTAAAGCAGTTACTTCGCTTAGTGTAGGAGATGAAGTGTTAGTATATTATGAAAATTCTGCCCGCCATTTTGGAGAATCGATTGAAGAAAGTATAATTGAAAAATAAGTTGAGATTGAAGAGATGAACATAGTCTAATTTTGACTATGAAAACGATTTGAATCTTTTTAGAAGTTTGTCTTTTTTGGCTGAATTGACAAGAGCAAAGTCTAATACTTCTCGAATATTGCTTACACAAATCAATTCAATTTTATCTTGATAATCCCCAGACAACATAACATCTTTTTCGTTTGCCTGAGGAATTATTACGCTAGAAATACCAGCTCTTGCTGCAGCTTCTATTTTGTGAGTTACGCCCCCCACTGGAAGAACATCCCCACGGATGGAGAGAGACCCGGTCATTGCTAGATTTTGTTTGACAGGAATTTGTTCAAGTGCAGATATGACAGCTGTGGCTACTGTAACACTAGCAGAATCCCCTTCTATCCCATCGTAAGATTGAACAAATTGAACGTGAATATCTTGAGTAGATAAATCAGTTTTAGAAAATTTCTTAATAATAGCAGAAACATTTTCAATTGATTCGGTAGCTATCTTCTGAAGCTGACCTGTTGCGATTATTTTACCTCTGCCTTGAGTGGGAGTTACTTCTGCCATTACGGGGAGAACTATTCCAGAATCGTCCCCCATTATAGCCAGGCCATTGACCCTAGCAAGTGATTCTCCAGTAGTTATAGAAAGTGCATAATCTTTTCGTCTTTGAGTATATTCATCTGTTAGTTGTTGTTCGATTGAACGGGAACGTGTTTTTGCCTTAATGACATGCTCCTTGGTAACTGAAATGGATTCATCTGATTGGGCCAAATCTCCAGCTGCCCGAATAAGACCACCTAAAGCTCTGAATCCCAGTGTGAGGTGCCCTTTTCTTGAAGCTCTTCTTTGTGCTTCTATCATCAATTCCCTGACAGCATCTGATTCAAAATGCGGAATTCTCCCGTCGTTCTTCACTTCTTGGGCTACAAACTGGACATATTTCCTACGCGTCTCTGGAGTATCTTTGGTGGTATTATCCATGTATAGTTCATACCCATACCCTTTGATTCTGTTTCTTAAAGCGGGATGCATATTTTGCATAGCATCTAGGTTCCCTGCCGCCACCATAATGAAATCAGTGGGTACAGGTTCGGTTTGCACCATTGCACCAGAAGAACGTTCTGACTGGCCGGTTATTGAAAATTTACGCTCTTGGATTGCAGTCATCAACATTTGTTGAGATCGGGGTTCAAGTGTGTTGATTTCGTCGATGAAAAGAACACCTTTATGAGCTTTGTGTATCGCCCCTGCTTCTACACGATCGTGAGCGGGGGTTTCCATTCCACCAGACTGAAATGGGTCGTGGCGGACATCGCCTAGGAGTGCGCCTGCATGTGAACCTGTTGCGTCATGAAAAGGTGCCACTTCCCCTTCAGCATTATTTATTAATAGGTTTGGTATCAATGATTCTATTGACCTATTACTATACTTAAATGCTATGTAGATTACTGCTGCAGCTAGAATTCCAAGAAGTGGGTCTTGGGCTATTAAAAGAGAATACCCCACTACAGCTATAATTATTATCCACATTAAGAAGGACCTCATTTGATTTTGTTTTTTGGATTCTTCTTTATGCGCGTCTATTATTTGTTGGCCTTTGCCAGTAGGAACAGTTCGGATCTTTGGAACATTCTTATCATCTGGGTTTTCATAGACCAGAACATCTTGAAGTTCTTCTTTAGGAAGCAACTCTGCCATTGCTTTGGCTAGCATTGATTTCCCAGTTCCAGGAGATCCAATCATCATAACATGTCTATGTTGGCTTGCAGCTTTTTGGATTACCTCTGTTGCCCTATCTTGACCAATAACTTGATCAATTAATTTGGATGGGAGTTCTATTTCTTCAGTAGTAGTAAAGATCAAACCCCCGAGAAGATCGTCTTCCGCTATGTCTTCATCGACGACTAATTTTTTTTTAGAATCTACGTCTTTTGACTTCTGAGTGGATTGATGAGTCTGAATAGGATTCTCATCATGTTTCGATTGTTTCTTTTTAGGCATAAATGCAGTATTGATATTTGATGCCAAGAGTACTGATATACTTTTTGTAGCAGGTGTGGGAATTGAAATTGGCCTGGTTTAATTAAACATGATTATTGGTAATTTACACGCGGCATGGTTATTACAGATGAAAACGATCGTTAGAGCATGAGCAGAGGGATCTATATTGGGCGTTTTCAGCCCTACCACAATGGACACCATAAAATGGTAGAGTCAATTTTAAAAGATGTGGATGAGATAATATTGGGTATAGGAAGTGCTGGGGACTCCCATACAAAAGAAAATCCATTTACTGCGGGTGAGAGGACATTGATGGTTACTAAAGCAATTGAAGAGTTTGGTGCCAGAGCATATGTAGTCCAAATAGAAGATCTAAAACGTAATTCTATTTGGGTTAGTCATGTTGAGAGCATAAGTCCAAAATTTGATGTGGCTTACTCCAATAACCCACTAGTTATTCAATTGTTTAAAGAAGCTGGAAGAGAAATTCGACAGGTCTCCATGTTTGATAGAGACGTGCTAGAAGGAGCAGGTGTGAGAATGAAAATGAGAGAGGGTGGAGATTGGAGATCATTAGTCCCTCAAGAAGTGGTTAAAATAATAGAAGAGGTTGGAGGGATTGAAAGAATTAAAATGATTAATGAAAGCGATTCCAAGAGATGAAGAATTTAATAACATTTAGTTCCGATTTTGGTTTTTCTTATCCAGGGGCGGTGAAGGGGACTATATTAAAAAGAATAGATGCTAATTTAATAGATATAAGTCATAGATTTCCTAGAGGCGATGTTAGAACTGCTGCTTTTTGGTTAAGAGAGATACTTCCACAATTTCCTGAATGTGTACACATAGTTGTGATTGACCCAGGAGTTGGAACAAGTAGAAAATTGATTGTTGTGAGATCGGGTGGGCATGTGTTGATAGGGCCTGATAATGGAGTTTTATTTCCTGTAGCTGAAAGATTGGGCAATGCAAATGTGTTTGAGATAATACATAAAGAAATAAGGGATAAAATGGTTCATTGGAGGGATATTTTTGCACATACTGCAGCAGATATTTGTGAAATTGGTATAGAAAATATAGAGAATATTTCGAATCTCAAACCTATTGATTCGTTTGAAGAAATTCTATTTTCTGAACCAAAAATTAAAAATAGAAGTATAGATGCAGAGATACTAGTAATAGATGAATTTGGTAATTTAATAACTAACGTGCCAGGTGAAATATTTAAGGAGTTGTTTGAAGAATCAGTTAGAATTGGAAAAAATATAATACCAATTAAAGATACATATGCAGAAGTTGAAATTGGAGAATGTGTTGCTATGATAGGAGATCATAAAATGGTAGAACTTGCAATTAATGGTGGAAGGGGAGATAGATTTTTTAAAATTGGAATAAAAGATAAGATAGAGCTTTACTGGTAAAGAATAAAATTAGCTTGAAGAAATAATATCATCTATTCTAAGAATCATAGTTGCGGCTTCTGTGGCACTTTGAATAGCTTCGCGTTTGACTGCCGCAGGGTCTAGAATGCCATGAGCTACAGGATCGCCTAATTCCCCAGGTCCACTTGAAGCTATGATTCCAACCCTTCCTGATTCGTTTGCTGCCCGGAGATCAACAAGTGTATCTATTTGGTCTAGACCTGCATTTTCAGCTAACGTTCTAGGAATGATTTCAATTGCGTCGGCAAACGCTTGGACTGCTAATTGTTTTCGGCCTTCAATTGAAACGGCTAAGCTTCGTACTTGGCTTGCAATTCCGATTTCAACTACACCAGCCCCAGGAACTACCTCACCAGATTCCACCGTTGTAGTTACGACGTCCAATCCATCACTTATTGCGCGTTCTAATTCGTCGACTACATGTTGAGTTCCGCCACGTATGAAAAGTGTAACAGCTTCTGCATCTGAACCTGCACTAATAAAGGTCAATTCGTCCTCACCAAATTTTTCAGCAGTGATTGAATCTACATGCCCCAGATCCTCGTTTTGGAGGTCATGAAGTGTTGCTACCCTCATGGCCCCAGTGGCGTGTGAAAGGGCCTTTGCATCGTCGTTATCGACATCTTCAAATGCCAAAATATTTTTATCTGCGAGAAAGCCTGCAACCCTATCATCTATATCTTCTGTACAGAATATTACACTGACGCCAGCATCTGAGATTGTATCTGCATATCCACGAAGTTCTTTCTCTTCTGCCTCAAATGCTGCGGTTAGTTGATCTACACTATTGATGGTAAACTCAGCATCCACTTTTGGATCACGTATCTCGAGATCCATATCTATGATTAAAACTTTTCCGTTCGTTATAGATGAGGGCATGTTTTCGTGTGCCTTTTCCGATTCAAGTATAAACCCTTTCACCAATTTGGTTGCGCTTGAAGAAGCACCTACTCGGGTTTTGAGGTGAATGTTGTCTTGGTTTACTTTTCCAGAGTCTTTAACGTGGTTAACCGCTTCAACAATTATTTTTGAAAGTTCTTCTGGGGAAATATCCCCAGTTCCCTTGCCAGTCATGCTAGTTGCAGCAACGTTATGCAGAGTTTCATCAGTTAAATCTTCTGATAAAATGAAGGAATTGATCGCTTGTTGTGCAATTTTATTTGCTTCATGGTAACCCTCTACGATGGTTGTTGGATGAACTTCATCTGCAATAAGTTTTTCAGCTTTTACGAGAAGCTGTCCTGCTATTACTGCCGCAGTTGTAGTACCATCTCCAACTTCATCTTCCTGAGATTCTGCAACTTCAACAATCATTTGAGCTGCAGGATGTTCGATATCCATTTTTTTGAGAATTGTGGCGCCATCGTTTGTTACGACAACGTCCCCAGAAGAGGATACTAACATTTTATCCATACCCTTTGGGCCTAATGTAGTCCTTACTGCTTCAGCAACTGCCTTTCCAGCTGCAATGTTCGTAGATTGTGCGTCTCTGCCTTGAGTGCGTTGTGCACTGTCACCGAGTATAATAAACTGCTGCCCATGTGCCATAGTAATCACTAAATGAACGTTAGCGGGTCTATATTAATTTAACGGAGTGAGATGGGAAAAATAATTAGATTGAAATTGACCAGTAAGATACAGTTGAAAAGCGTTTACCGACATCAGTTGAGGTCATGCGAGAATCAAGATATTTTACGCCTTTTGCAAATAAAAATGGAAGTTTTCGATATAGGCCATATGGGAAAAAGAAATCATTTGTGGATTTGACAGATTTCGTGTTTATATTCAGCAATAATTTAGATATGTCTGAATTTTTGTGGAGTTTTGAGTCCATAGGAAGTATCCAATTATAAAGGAATCTTGCACTATAAGCGTTAAAAGTATCAAATATGACTTTATCATTGGAAACACGAATCATTTCTGGGAGAAAATATTCAATATGGGGAGTTAAATGGAAAAACCTCATTGCGAGGACTATATCAAAGGAAGAATCTTTGAACGGCAAACTTGATGCATCTGAATAAAGAAAATTCAAATTGCCTGTAAGGGGTGAATTGGGTATTTTTTTGCGCCCTATATTTATCATTGCTTTGGATATGTCGATTCCAGTAACATCTGCCCCCAACTCGGCTAGCATTAGACCAAATCGTGCAGTTCCACATGCGATTTCTAAAATTTTCTTTCCTTCAAAAATATCTATTAGGTCGAGTACCTGTTGTTTTTCCTTGGAATCAATTAATTGGCCACCGTTTGAGAATCTCATTTCATCGTATTGGTTTGCGATGAAATCTTCTTGGTACCAATTTTGACCTTTCATAGAATATTCAGAGAAAAGAGATATTAGAATAAAACTATTCAGGTTAATGAGATAGTTTTTTCGATGGATTTTAACAAATGCGATGCGAATTAACTATGTGGAACTACGAGATGAATTGGCAGCAGCGAAAATGTTAGATGTGGAAGATTTGGCCGATTCTATTGTCAAGATTGGGTTTGAATGCACTAGATGTGGGGCTTGTTGTAAAGGCGATGTGGAAGAACATGTTGCGACTATATTTCCTATAGAAATTAGAGAAATACAAGAGGTAAAAAATTACGAGTGGAGAGATGTTGCACGCCCCATGCCTTTTGGAATATTAGAAAATGAAGAGGGAGACCAATTTGGAGAGACTTTTGAATGGGCTTTGAAAGTCAATAGTTGCGGAGATTGTACATTCTATAACGAAACTGAAGGTATTGGAAAATGCAGTATTCACGAATCTAGACCATTTATCTGTCAGACATACCCATTTAGTGTAGATTTGGAAGGGAGCTACAAACCAAATGGAAATGTAATAGAAAAAATAGACAATATAGTTGTTCACGAGTGCGAGGGTATTGGGAGAGAAATTAGTCAAGAAGATGCAATTGAAATGGCTAAAATGTTAAAAGAAAGAACTATATATGAAATTCAAGAATCAATCCAAATAAAGAAAAATTATAAAACAGTTGAGGGAGATATAAATGAAATAATAATTCATGATTCGGAGGGATTGAAAGATATAAATGGAGAATTTATAGTATGAATTATTTTTGTAAGGATTGGATAAAACGTGCGATGGGTTGGATAAACACCGACAGGACTATTAAGGTGGAGATCAATTTCATTCTGAAGATTGAGGATATATTGTATGACAAATTTAGATCAAATTTTGTGTTTATTTAATGCTGAGATTGAAAAATTAGGAGATGACTATGTCATTAGAATTCCAGATGAAGAGGTTGAAAAAGAAGGACTAAATGAAGGAGAAAAATATTGTGTGGCTTTTACTAGAATAGGTGATGAACCAAAGTTTTCAGATGAAAGGAGAGATGCCCCTAATAAGGGACCTCAACCCCCAGTTGAGAAAGGAGAAATAAGATATGTTGAAATAGAAGACCTGGGGAAACAAGGTGACGGCATAGCACGTGCAGAAAGAGGTTATGTCATAATAATCCCAGGTTCCAATATTGGAGAACAAGTGAAAATAGAGATAACAGATGTTAAACCAAATTTTGCTATGGGAAATATTATCGATGATGTGTTGGAATGAAATAGAGATTAGTAAAAATTAACAGAATTAAGAAACAGTAGCGAATTTGGAAAGGTCTATTTCAACGAGGTTAGATGCTATATCAATTGATTGGTATGGCCTATTTAACATTAATGTTGAAGCTCGTTTTTTGCCGACACCTGGTAATGCTAATAATTCTGAAAATGATGCTTTGTTTAAATTCAAATGAAGAGAAACTGCAGTTACAGACCTAGGTCCATGGTCGACTATGATTGCGTCGATGACGGTCCCAATAGGAATTTTAGCAGGGATTGCAACTAGAAGAGGATAAGTTCCAAGTTGACGTCCAAAAGTATAATTATTATGTTGATATTCCAAATGAACACGGGGCAAAATAGTTCCCACGGGGGCAACTCTTTCAATCATTATGGTGTCGAAATCCTTTCTTACTTCATTTTTATATTTTTTAAATAATTTTTTGTGATCTATGGCTATTGATGAACCAGTTTTGGACATGGGGGTCCCAGGAAATGCCATTACCTGTCGGATATTGACTCTTCTGACTAAAAACCCAGAAGAAAGAACTTTGTTTAAAAATTCTTTATTTATCTTGAAAGTCGATTTGCTCTCGCCTTTCAACCCATGAAGAAGATTAATTCCGGGGAGAAGTTTTGGGAGTGAGTTGTCGTTTGGCCTCCAACCAGATGTGTTGTTGACAGCTTCAATTGCAGTGAAACATTCTTCTGCGGTGACGTTGAGATTGTTCTCGTGATAAACAATTGGGTCGGCAGATTCTAGACCAAATGCCGCAGTATCTCCAGGAGTATTGAATTTGGAGATGATATCCAAACATTCTATTGATTCTGAAGGCCAGTTTGCAATTGTAATTGGGTTCATATTGTCTAAATGGAGTGTTTCGAGTGAAGGTGCTATTTTTCGGATGCCAGAATACAATTTATACAAATCAGAAGGGTTGGGGCATTTGCCATCGCCCCCATATGCAAGAATATCTGCTTGTCTACCCAATCGAAAACTCCTAACATTGTGTTCATACAGTTTAGAAATTTCATTGAGAATTGATTTTACAGATCTGAAAGATGGTTTTGAACCGTACAATGGTTCCGTGCAAAAAGAACACCGATAGGGACATCCACGAGAAGTTTCTATTTCGCAGATAAGATATTCAGGATGGTTAGGATGTTGGTCGACTATAAAAGATCCCATTGAAGCCCATCGATCAATCTCGTCGTTATCTCGCATCCGATCAGAGAAACCTTCTAGATTATTACTAACTAAATCATAAACAGCAGCTTCTATGTCCCCTTTGGCTACGAATGTGTAGTCTAGATTTGTTCGGCGCATGTTACTAGCACCTTCGTTTCGTAATCCGACTCCAAATTTGACTGGACCTCCAAGGATTGATATCCCATTATGAGACCAAGCTAGTTTTTTAACTTCTTCGGGTTCTGCTGGAATTCCACCTACATACTTGCCAGGTACAGTTATTCCGCCTACATAGATTAATAGATCAGATTGCTCTACATCATTCCTACGCCAGTGGTCTTTGCGAAGGGAATCTATGGTGTGGTAATGAATACTGTTTTGATCGACTCCAGCGTCTATGAGAGCACCTGCAACGTAGCGAGGATATGTAGAAATATAAGGAGGTACACCGAAATGTGCGGGTTCATCTACGTACCCATCAACAATTGATACATTTAGTGTATGAATGCGCTCCATGGAGAAATTAATTGAACGCAAAGAAAATAAAGAATTTGGTCTATGTGACAGTTAAAGTTAAATGAAGTTTTTCTTTTTTTTTTAGTGCAGATACAAGTTCACGGTTTAGATTATTTGCAGAAGTATCTGAATGAATAATAATAGTCCTATCATCTATGTAATTGCTTGTTCGAATGACTGCAGAATGACTGCTTGAAAATGTTAAGTCTTGATGTCCCCGTCCGATAATAGATTGTTTATGCTTACCTGATTGGAAATCTGCTCTTATTTTGACCCCGGGTTTTTGACATGCTTGTATGAAATTGGTTGAAAACTTAGAAGGTGGATGATTGGCAGATGTCCCTACAATGCAATCTCCAGAAAGGGTTAGATTGGGATCCATCGTTATTTCTAGGGTCGAGGTGTGTGTCGCCGTAATGTTTTCGTGCCCGTATGAAACTATTTTTTCAATATATTCCACGTATATTTGATTTAAAAGGGGATAGTATAAACTAACTTTGGTATAGGCACGTCTGACGAAACTATTAAACCTGTGGGAAAAGTAGCGCTACTTACTGGATTACTGCATTACGAATAGAATAAAGCAAGAGAATAGATTAGTTACTAATTACGGTCATTTTTTGCAGATTATAGAAGTAATGTATATGTATAGAAGGTGAAAAATAAATGGAATCGAAAATAGAAATAGAAGACACAGAGAGTAAAGAAAATATTGCAGAAGGCACAGATGAGGTAACTACTGAAGAGGTAACTACTGAAGAGGTAACTACTGAAGAGGTAACTACTGAAGAGGTAACTACTGAAGAGGTAACTACTGAAGAGGTAACT